>Ga0105160_1001133_pt1 | contig 11181 bp, 7 predicted proteins | sample GXS110809BmetaG_FD_89591 | JGI IMG/M metagenome (GOLD analysis project Ga0105160, IMG submission 89591) | Hot spring microbial communities from Gongxiaoshe hot spring, China to study Microbial Dark Matter (Phase II) - GXS 110809B | ecosystem: Environmental > Aquatic > Thermal springs > Hot... | reverse complement strand
GCCAACGAGAACCGCAAATCTAACGGTGCGTCGTGGATGTCCCTTGACAGGGAGGCGTATTGGCGTATAATACGCGGCGCGCTGCGGGATGGAGCAGTGGTAGCTCGTCAGGCTCATAACCTGAAGGTCGCAGGTTCGAATCCTGCTCCCGCTACTGCCGAGACAGCCGACCTTGCGTTGGCTGTTTTTTTACTTTGCCGAGTGCGCATAGTGCTGGACGAAGTGGAATTCGTTGAGCGGCCAATACACCACAAGCGCGCGCCCGATCAGCAGCGACGCCGGCACGGGACCAAAGGCACGCGAATCTTGGCTATAGCTGCGGTTGTCCCCAAGCACGAAGTACTCATCGGCACCGAGCTGCCAGTAGCTGATCTCCCGCGTAGGACCTGAGTAGGCGTTTGGCGGGAGATAAGGCTCGTCCAAAGGGATGCCGTTGATGAACACACGGTTATCACGCAGCTCAACCACGTCGCCTGGAATGCCCACGATGCGCTTGATCAGTTCGATGTCTTGCACCGGTGAGCGCATGATCACCACGTCGCCACGGTTGTAGCCGAACAGGCGGGGCGTGATCTTGTCCACTAGCAGGCGCTGGTTCTCGTGGTAATTCGGCTCCATGCTTTGCCCTAGGATGGCGTAGTTGCCAATCGCTAAGCGTGCAACGAGGAACACAAGCACGAAGAGCGCCAACGTCTCGGCAATCTCGCGCAGCAGCCCTCGCCCAACGCCAGCGCTGCGCTCAGGTGCAGGTGCGGATTCGGTGCTCATGCCTGTAGCCACCCCCGTGCCGCGAGATTCGCGTAGCTGCGCGCGGCGCTTTCCAGCTCGCCCTCAGGGCAGTGATCCATCTCGACGATATACCAGTGCACACCTGCTGCGTCACCTGCTGCGAGGATAGCGCCGAAATCCAGCGCGCCTTCGCCCAAGATCATGTCGCGGGGATTGGTGGGGTCAGCGCTGATGTCTTTCAGGTGGAGCAGGGGCACGCGCCCAGCGTACTTGCGGATGTAGGCGACTGGGTCTTCGCCACCGCGCTTGACCCAGTAAGTGTCCAGCTCCGCTTTGAGGAAAGTTGGGTCGGCGGCGCCGAACAAGATGTCGATCGCGTAATGACCGTCGAGGCGCTCGAACTCGAAGTCGTGGTTGTGGTAGTAAAACGTCAAGCCGTAGCGCTGTGCAGCTTGACCCGCGCGCTCCATGATGCGCGCCGCCTCGCGCCAACCTTCGGCGGTGCGAAACCGCTCTGGAACCCAACCGACGCCCACATACGAAGCGCCGAGCGCGGCGAAGTGCTCCAAAGTGCGCTGGAGAGCGTCGCCTTGCACGTCTTCGATGCGACAGTGACCGCCGATGGGTGTCAAGCCGATTGCTGCCAAGTGCGCGCGTAGGACTTGCGGCGCGTAGCCACCGAAGTCGCCGAAGAATTCAACCCCGCGATAACCTATTGCTGCAAGCTGTTCGAGCACGCCGAGGAAATCGCGCCGCAGCGCGTGGCGCACCATGTAAAGCTGAATGCCGATGTTTCGCATGGAGACGTGCGCGATTCTAACGCGCGTTCATGGACGCAATAAGGTTCACCGTATAATTCGATAGCCTCTCCTACGACCTCTCTTGTCAAAAGGAACATCGTGAGTGAGCAAGCGTTCAGCATGGAACGGACAGGCGGAGAAGTCCTGCGCTCACCTAACGGCGCTGATACCGCCGCTGAAGCCGTGATCGAATCGCCAAATCTAGGGCGAATTCGCGACACCGACATTGATCGCGAAATGCGCGGCGCTTATCTCGATTACGCCATGAGCGTGATCGTCAGCCGCGCTTTGCCCGATGCGCGCGATGGGCTGAAGCCCGTGCAGCGACGCATCCTCTACGTGATGCACGAGACTGGCGCGCGCAGCAACGCGCCCTATCGCAAAAGCGCGCGCATCGTTGGCGACGTGCTCGGCAAGTTTCACCCTCACGGCGACCAAGCAGTGTACGAGGCGCTGGCGCGCATGGCCCAGGACTTCTCCATTCGTTATCCGTTGATTGACGGCCAAGGTAACTTCGGCAGCGTGGATGGCGATCCACCAGCAGCCATGCGATACACTGAAGCGCGCCTCTCGCGCCTCGCCGAGGAGCTGCTCACCGATCTCGACAAGGAGACGGTGGATTGGGTGGACAACTTCGATGGCACGTTGAAAGAGCCGAGCGTGCTCCCAGCGGCGGTCCCCAATTTGTTGCTCAACGGCGCCTCAGGCATCGCCGTCGGCATGGCAACCAACATCCCGCCGCATAACTTGCGTGAGCTATGCCAAGCCATCGCCTACGTGATCGATCGGTGGGACGCGCTCGATGAGATCAGCGTGGACGACCTCATGGCGCTCCTGCCGGGTCCCGATTTCCCCACCGGCGGCTTGATCATCGGGCGCGAGGGGATCGCCAGCGCCTACGCGACGGGGCACGGGCGGCTGGTGTTGCGCGGCGTCGCTACCGTTGAGGAGATGAAGGGCGGACGCCACCAGATCGTGATCACCGAGCTGCCCTACCAGGTGAACAAAGCGATGCTGATCGAGCGCATCGCCGACCTGGTGCGCGAGGGGCGCATCGAGGAGATCAGCGATTTGCGCGATGAAAGCGACCGCCGTGGGATGCGCATCGTGGTCGAGCTGCGGCGTGGCGCACAGCCCAATCATGTGCTCAACCGCCTCTACAAGCTCACCGCGTTGCAAAGCACCTTCGGCGTGCAGATGTTGGCGCTGGTCACTGATGCAGACGGGCGCTTGCAGCCGCGCTTGCTCAGCTTGAAGCGCGCGTTGGTGATTTTCGTTGAGCACCGCCGCGAGGTCATCCGCCGCCGCAGCCAATTCGATCTCGAGAAGACGCGCGCACGCGCCCACATCTTGGAAGGCTTGCGCATCGCGCTCAACTTCCTCGATCTCGTGATTCAGATCGTCCGCAGCGCGCCCGATGCGGAAACGGCAAAGGCGCAGCTCATCGCGCAGCTCAACTTGAGCGAGGCGCAAGCACAAGCTATCCTCGACATGCAATTGCGCCGCCTCGCTGCGCTGGAGCGCCAAAAGATCGAAGAGGAGTACCAAGACTGCCTGAAGACCATCGCGTATCTCGAGGACTTGCTCGCGCACCCACACAAGATTCTGGCGCTTGTCAAGGAAGAGACGCTCAAGCTCGCGGAGCGCTACGGAGACGCGCGGCGCACGCGTATTCTCGCCGACGCGCGCGAGGATTTTGACGAAGAGGAGCTGATCCCAGAGCGCGAGGAGCTGATCTCGATCACCGAGCGCGGCTACATCAAGCGCACGCCCGCCGACACCTACCGCGCTCAAAGCCGCGGCGGGCGCGGCGTGAGCGGTATGACCACCAAAGACGAGGATGAGGTGATCTTCTTGCTCAGCGCGCGCACGCACGACACTGTGCTTTTCTTCAGCGATCGCGGGCGCGCGTACGCGCTGCGCGCCTTTCAAATCCCGGAAGGAGATCGCACGGCGAAGGGCGTGCTGCTGATGAACCTGATCGCGCTCGGCGAGGGCGAGAAGATCACCGCCGCGCTTGCCGTGCCGAAGGCGCTGATGCAGCAAGTGCGCGCAACGCAGAGCGAGGACGAAGAAACCGATTCGGTGCTTGGCGACGAAGCGGAGTTGCCCGACCTGGAGACCGAACCCGCCTCGTCGAGCAACGGGATGGAGGCGCCTGTGCCGACATTAGCGCTGTGCACGCGACAAGGCAAGATCAAGCGCATGGACCTCGCCGCGTTTGCCAACATCCGCAGCAGCGGGTTGAGCTGCATGACGCTGAGCGAAGGCGATGCGCTGAGCTACGTGCGCCTAACGCCCGGCAATGCGGAGCTGATGTTGGTGACGGCCTACGGGCAAGCGCTGCGCTTTCACGAATCTCTAGTGCGCCGCATGGGGCGGCTTGCAGGGGGTGTGCGCGCTATGCGCTTCAAACATGCTGACGATTTCATCGCCGGTATGGACGTGGTTGAGCCAGGCGGCTACTTGCTCACCGTCACGGAGCGCGGCTTTGGCAAGTGCACAGCGCTGGATGAGTACAGCACCCAAGGGCGCGGCGGGAGCGGCATGCGCACGATGAGCAACGCGCTGGAGACCACCGGGCGCATCGTCGCAGCGCATGTTGTGCAGCCCGACGATCACATCACCATCATCAGCGCAAACGGTGTGGTCTTGCGCCAGCGCGTGAGCGATGTCCCCAAGACGGGGCGCGCCACGCGCGGCTCGCGGCTGATGGACCTGCGCGAAGGGGACAGCGTGGCGAGCGTAGCGCGGCTGCGCGCTCCGTAAGCGCGTTACTCATACGCCAGCACCTCGCGCACCGTGAGCCGTGAGGCACGCCACGCCGGCGCGAGGCTTGCGAGCGTCGCCACCACCAACACCGCGACGAGCCAGATCGCCAGCCCGCTCCACGAATAGGCGAAGTCAAGCGGGCGGCGCATGAAGGCGATCCCCACCGCCTCGCACATCAAGCGCCCGATCGGCAACGCGAGCGCTGCGCCGATCAACCAACTCAGCGCGCCGATCACCAGCCCTTCGCCGATGATGATGCGCCGAATTGCGCCATCGCTGGCGCCGATCGCGCGCATCACACCGATCTCGCGCGTGCGCTCGAGCACGTTGATGCTCATTGTCCCCGCCAAGCCCAAGCCACCAACGATTGCCAACAGCAGCGCGGTGAGGATCAAAAACGTGATCAGCAGATCGAACTGAAAGGTGATTTGCTCACGGCGCTCGGTCAACGTCTCGGTGAGCTGCACGGGCATGTTCTCGGCGCGGAAAGCGGATTCGATCGCGCGCGCCACTTGGGATTGGAACGCGCCGTCGTGCTGCTCGGTGACGACGACCAATGTGCGCACTTGGCGCCCGGTGAACAGCGCCGCGCGAAAGCCCTCGCGGTTCATGTAGATCACACGCGGGTTGCGGATTTGTCCGGTGAGCACGCTTTGTGTCACGCCCACGATCTGCGCGCGCACGGTGCGATTCCCAAAACGCAATGCGATCGTGTCGCCCAGGCGAAGGTCGGGGTTGTCTTCGAGCACTTCCGTGTTCACCACAACGGCGTTTGCGTCCTCGGGTGTCAGCCAGCGCCCTTGCAGGATGAGCGGTTGCAGCAGGCGCGTATCCGCAGGCGGCGCGATGACCTCAATCACGCGCCCTTCGCTGCCATCTTCGCGCACGCGGCGCGCGCTCCCTGTGCTCCATGCCTCAGCATACACCACGCCGGGCACTTGGCGCACGGCGTTGAGCGCTCGATCTTCGCCGTGCAAGCCCCGCAGCGTCACCTCGACATCATATTGCCAATAGCGCAATGAGATCGCCAAGCTGCGATGCAACGAGTCGCGCACGGTGAAGACGGCGATGAAGATCGCGCTCGCCAAGACCAGCGTGCCCATCGTGAGCACAAGGCGCGCTTTGCGGCGAAAGGTGTTGCGCAGCGCGAGCAAGAACGGTCGTGAGACCCAATGCTCGAGCGCCGCGGCGAGGTTAAGCCGTAGGGGCAGGCGCGGCGCGCGCAGGCGCGCACCTGTGCCGGTGCTGTCGCTCAAGCCTGTTGCGGTGATCGCCTCGCGCACGGTGATGCGCGCACCAGTGAGCACAGGGAAGAGCGCCGCCACCAACGGCAACAGCAACCCCACGCCGATCTCAAGCGCGAGCACTTCGAGCGGCAGCGTGCGTGTGAGGATGTCGAAGTTCAGCAGTCCCGCGACGAAGTTCACCAGCCACAGCGCGCCCAACGTCCCCAGCGGCACGGCGATGATCAACGCTAGCACGCCGAAGATCGTCACCGTGGTGAGATACAGCCCGACGATCTGCGGCGTCCGCGCGCCGACTGACTTCATGATGCCGATGTGTTTGATCTGCTGCGCGACGATGGCGGTGGTGGTGTTGACCACGAGAAAGCCGCTCAAGAACAAAGCGAGCGCACCCAACGCCACCAGGATCAGCAGCATGGATTGCAGTTGATCCTCGGCGTAGTGCCGACCGGGCGCTTGGGGGATGTTCGCGCTGAGGAAGAGGCGCCCGCTGTCCTCGATGCGGTCTTTGATCGCGTCAGCGACGCGCTGCAAGTGCTCGCGGTCGGTGAGGTCGCGCGCGACGCGCACGCGCACTTCGTTGTAACGCTTGGGGAACCCAAGCCACTCCAACGTTTCCGGCGTGATGTAGCCGCTGCCGAAGTTGGCGAACATCACTGGTGGCGCGTTGATGTCGAACACGGTGCCCGCGATGCGCAGATCGCGCGTTTTGCCGTCGGGGAGTTCCACGGTGATTGTGTCGCCGATCTGTTTGTTGAACAGGCGCAGCGTGCTGCGCTCTAGCAAGATTTCACGCCGCGGCGGGACGCGCGCGCCGTCCTGATGCCAAAAGCGGTCGAGACGCACGTTGTCGAAGTCCCAAAGGGCATAGAGGATCAAATTGCTGCGTGCTTCGCCGAGGTGCACGCGCAACACGTACACGCTACGCCCCTGCGCTTCAGCAACCTCGGGCATACGCGCGACAGCACGCACGAATTGCTCATCAAGGTCGCTGGCTTGCACGCCGAAGCTAGCTTCGTGGCTCGCCTCATATTGCGTGCGCAGGTCGCGCGCGAGAATGGTGCGCGCGCCCGCGAGTGCGCCAACAGCGAACACGCCCACCGCGATGGAGAGCACTACCAGCGCGGTGCGCGTCTTGTTGAGCCAAAGCTCGCGCAGCACTTTGCGCCAACGCGGCGCGAGCAACAGCGAAGTATCGGAGCGGGTCATGTGTGAAGCAAAGCGAGCGCCATGCACGTCGCCCACGACATCACTTTAAACGCGCCCTCGTTCAAAGCGCGGCGCACGTCATCGCGGGAAAGGCGCACCACTTCTTGTGGCTCTAGGTCATCCGCATTGGGAGGCTGCACGGGGCGCGCGCCGCGCGCGAGCCACAAATGCCCGCGCCCTGCGCCCCGGTTGCCGTCCACGGCGTAGCTGCCCAACGCGATCCAAGTTGGCGCGGCATAGCCCAGCTCCTCGAGCAGCTCGCGCTGCGCCGCATGCAAGGGGTCTTCGCCAGGGTGCATGTAGCCGCCAATGGTCGCCAAGGTCCACCCCGAAACGGCGTATTTCGTTTGTCGAAAGCAGAGGAAATCGCCGTCTTCATCTTGCACCGCGACGTTGACAAAGTCTGGGGTCTCTACCCAAGCCCAATCCGGGATCACGCTGCCATTGGGGAGCACCACTTCGTGCAACTCCAGCCGAAGCCAAGGCGGCTGATCGAACACCAAGCGGCGTGTGCGCGTATGCCAAAGCTGTTCGTCCATGGTCGGCGCGATCGTACTGGCTATGTGCATGGGCTGAGCGTTTGTGTAGCACCTGGTCGCATGGCAGATGCAAAAACCCACATCTCAGCTTATAGTTGCCGAAAAGGCGCGCGCGAGCGCGCACACGTTGTGCTTGTGGGAGCAGACCATGACGGTGCAAACCGCAACAGGAAAAGTGATCACCTCCATCGAAGCGGCAGCGCGCGAGCGAGATTCGTTCGAGGCGCTTTTCAAGCCGAAGACCATTGCTGTCATCGGCGCAACAGAGAAAGAAGGCAGCGTTGGGTTGGCGATCATGCGCAACTTGAAGCCGTTTCGCGGCCAAGTGTTTCCCGTTAACCCGAATCGCGCGACCGTGCTCGGCTTGAAAGCGTATCCGAACATCGCAGCTGTGCCCACGCGCGTTGACCTTGCCGTGATCGTCACGCCAGCGCCGACTGTGCCGGGCATCGTCGGTGAATGCATTGCTGCAGGCGTGAAGGCAGCGTTGATCATCTCCGCGGGCTTCAAGGAGATCGGTCCTGAAGGTGCTGAGCTGGAGCGGCAAATCCTCGAGCAAGCGCGCCGCGCGCACATGCGCATCGTCGGGCCTAACTGTTTGGGCATCATGAACACGCACCTCGGCTTAAACGCCACGTTTGCCGACCGCATGGCGCGCCCGGGTAAAGTCGCGTTCCTCAGCCAATCTGGCGCGCTGTGCACTGCCGTGCTTGATTGGAGCTTCCGCGAGAACGTGGGCTTCAGCTACTTCATCTCGGTGGGTTCGATGCTCGATGTGGGGTGGGGCGACCTAATTGACTACCTCGGCGACGACCCGAACACGGAGAGCATCGTGATGTACATGGAGACGATCGGCGACGCGCGCGCGTTCATCAGCGCTGCGCGCGAGGTGGCGATGAACAAGCCGATCATCGTGATCAAGGCAGGGCGCACAAGCGCCGCGGCGAAAGCCGCTGCCTCGCACACTGGCTCGCTTGCTGGCAGCGATGACGCGCTCGACGCCGCGTTTCGGCGCTGCGGCGTGTTGCGTGTGGACACCATCAGCGACTTGTTCCACATGGCAGAAGTGTTGAGCAAGCAGCCGCGCCCGCGCGGCCCGCGCCTCACCATCGTCACCAACGCCGGCGGTCCGGGCGTGCTGGCAACAGATGCGCTTGTGTTGAGTGGTGGCGAGCTTGCAACGCTTACGCCCGAGACGATGGAAAAGCTCGACGCTATCTTGCCGCCAGCGTGGAGTCACAACAACCCCATTGACGTGCTCGGCGACGCAACACCCGAGCGCTACGCACAAGCCTTGGAGATCGCCGCTGCCGATCCCAACAGCGATGGTCTGCTCGTTATCCTCACACCGCAGGCAATGACTGACCCGAAAGCAACTGCGGAATTGCTCAAGCCCTACGCGCGCTTGCGCAACAAACCATTGCTTGCGAGCTGGATGGGCGGCGATGTAGTGGCAGAGGGGCAGCGCATCCTCAACGAAGCCAACATCCCCACCTTCGACCATCCCGATACTGCTGCGCGCATGTTCACGTACATGTGGCGCTACGCTGATAACCTGCGCGCGCTTTACGAGACGCCCGTGCCTGTTGAGGAGCGCGTCGTTAACCGCGCAGAGGCAGAAGCGATCATCAACCGCGTGCGCAGCAGTGGGCGCACGTTGCTCACGGAGTACGAATCCAAGAAGCTCCTGGCTGCGTATGGCATCCCCACTGTGTTGACAGAGATCGCAACTGACGAGGATGAAGCTGTGCGCATCGCTGAGCACATCGGCTACCCTGTTGTGCTCAAGCTACACTCGGAGACGATCACGCACAAAACCGATGTTGGCGGCGTGAAGCTCAATCTGCGCGATGCGCAGGCTGTGCGCGAGGCGTTCCGACTGATCAAAGCGGCAGTGTTGGCGCGGGGCAAGCCAGGCGACTTCCTCGGCGTGACAGTGCAGCCGATGATCGCGCTCGAAGGCTATGAGCTGATCCTCGGCAGCACCACCGATGCGCAGCTCGGTCCGGTGTTGCTCTTCGGTGCGGGCGGGCAATTGGTCGAGGTGTTTAAGGATCGTGCGCTTGGGCTGCCGCCCTTGAACACCACGCTGGCGCGCCGCCTCATGGAGCAAACGCGCATCTACACCGCGCTGCACGGCGTGCGCGGGCGCAAACCTGTGGACCTCAGCGAGCTTGAGCAGATTTTGGTGCGCTTCAGCTACTTAGTGAGCGAGCAGCGCTGGATCAAAGAGCTGGACATCAACCCGCTCTTGGCTTCAGACAAGCAGATCATCGCTCTGGACGCGCGCGTGGTGTTGCATGATCCTCGTCTTGACGAGCGCGATTTGCCGCGCCGCGCCATTCGCCCATACCCCATCCGCTACGTAGCGCCGTTCACGCTCAACGACGGCACACGCGTGTTGATCCGCCCAATTCGCCCCGAGGATGAACCGTTGCTGGTGGAGTTTCACCACACGCTTTCTGAAGAGAGCGTGTATTTGCGCTACTTCCACCCATTTCCGCTCAGCGAGCGCATCGCGCACGAGCGCCTCACGCGCATTTGTTTCATCAACTACGAGCGTGAGATGGCGCTTGTTGCTGAGCTGCGCGACGAGCAAGGCAAGCCACACATCATCGGTGTAGGACGCTTGATCAAACTGCGCGGCGGGCTAGAGGCAGAGTTCGCCATTTTGGTCACCGATGCGTATCAGCATCTTGGGCTTGGGCGCGAGTTGCTCTCGCGGCTCGTGCAGATCGGGCGTGAGGAAGGTGTGGTGCGCATCACCGCAGACATCCTGCCAGAGAACACCGGCATGATTCGCGTGAGCGAGCAGGTGGGCTTTACGTGTCGCCTTGATCCTGAAGAAGGCGTCGTGAAGGCGGAGATTGTGCTGCGCTAGTGCCCGCATCTCATTTGCGCCCGAAATCGGCAGGGTTTTCACCCCACAGGTCGGTGCGCCATTTGAGCACGGCGTTGCAGTAAGGTGTTTCCATGAGCCACCGTTCCGCCTCGGCGATGCGCGCGAAGAGCGCATCATTGTTCGCGGTGCGCGGCAATCGGGTGGCGCAATGCGCATGTGCAACCCAGAGGATGGCGTTGTTCGAGTCGGTGAACACAGGGGATCGGTCCGCGCGTGCTGTGAGCCAACGCAGCGCGTCCACGATGGCAAGAAACTCGCCGATGTTGTTGGTGGCGTCGGGAAAGGGACCGTGGCGGAAGATCTCGACGCCATCGGCAATGCGCACGCAGCGGTAGAACATCAAGCCGTCTGCGCTGCTGAGCGCAGCGTCCACAGCGTAGCCCGTGCGCACTTTGGGCGGCAAAGCGGCGCGTGTTTGTTGAGCTGCTGTGTGCGCGTCGCCAGCAGCAAAAGCAGCCAACGCTTCGGCTTCGCTGGTGAACGATTTGTAGGCAGCGTTGGGGTAGCCTTCCACTTGCGCGCGTGCAGCGTCCCAAGCGTCATACACGCCAGGCACGCGCCCGCGCCAAACCACATACCACTTTTTCGCCATTCTGCCGTCAGCGCAGCAGCGCAGGGATGTCGGTGGGCAGCTCGGCGACGCGAATGCCTGCGGCGCGCAGCGCCTCGATCTTGGCTTGGGCGCTGCCGCTGCCGCCCTCGATGATGGCGCCAGCGTGTCCCATGCGACGTCCTTCAGGGGCAGCACGCCCTGCGATAAACCCCACGACGGGTTTCTTGACGTGCGCTTTGATCCACGCCGCGGCACGCTCTTCCTCATTGCCGCCGATCTCGCCGATCATCACAATGGCTTCGGTCTCGGGATCGTCGTTGAACATGCGGATCACGTCGAGGAAGTCGAGGCCGTGCACGGGATCGCCGCCGATGCCGACGATGGTGCTTTGCCCCAGGCCCGCCTGCGTTAGGGCGTACACAGCCTCGTAGGT
>Ga0105160_1001131_pt1 | contig 11195 bp, 8 predicted proteins | sample GXS110809BmetaG_FD_89591 | JGI IMG/M metagenome (GOLD analysis project Ga0105160, IMG submission 89591) | Hot spring microbial communities from Gongxiaoshe hot spring, China to study Microbial Dark Matter (Phase II) - GXS 110809B | ecosystem: Environmental > Aquatic > Thermal springs > Hot... | reverse complement strand
TGTGCCACAAAAACCTTGCCCGTCCACAAAGGTTAACCCGGACAATTGCTCCGGACCCGCTCCCACCAAGCCCGTTGTGACCAGCGAGGAATTCAACAGCCGATCGCCCGCGACATACCAGCCATAACTCGATGCCGCATAGGCCCCCGCCAAAGAGGAACTTTCTTTACGAGACACGGTAAAAGTCCGGGCAGTCGTGTCGTACAGCATCAGCTGACCATCGGCCTGCACCACCAAGATGTGGGCACCGTTGGGGCTGGCCACCATCACTGTCCGTGCGTCAATCTTGTTTTCGTATATCCCGAGTGAGGGTAGCTCCGTGACCGTCCGGGTCACCAGATCGACTCGGTCAATCGTGTGCGCCCCTCCCATGCCCCGGTTAGCCGTCAAGATTGTCCCGCCCGCCGCCGCAATCGATCGCGGATAATGGCCTGGCGGGGTGCGTAGATGCATGACCTGCGAGAGCGTCTCCAGGTCGTAGACTGCAATCAGTTGCGAAGCGTCATGACCCACGAGCAGGTATCGGCGGTCGAACGTGACCGCCATCTGAGTCGGCCGGTTTCCTGTTGGGAGCGCAGCGACTTTCTGGTAGTTGGCACCCTCGAATACCAGCACTTCGTTCGTGTCCTGGCGCAGGACGAAAAACCGGTCCCGCGTCGGATCCGCTAACAAGTCCACCAGCTTGCCCGGCACGTTGACGATCATGCCGCGCTGGTCGGGCTCGGCACGGTTGATCAGCAGCCGCACTGGCTTGGGTATATTCACCGCCCCACGCGACTGGATCCGCAAATACACCACGGTAGTTCCGCGTTGGTCAAGCAGCGCCGCAGGGTCCACCCGGACCGTGATCGTGGCCGGTGCCGTCCCCGCTTGAGGTGTGACCTCAACACCCGGTCCTTCTACCGTCAAGCTGAAGTCGACCCCGCGCCCACTAGGGTCGACGAGGCTAAAGCTGCGGGTCACTGGCCGCAGGTCGCACACCGAAGCCTCAATCAGTATGTCTTCCACCGTAGCCTGTAGCCTGGGTAGTTGGTCCAGAGCCCCTACGGGTATTGCCGTGATCCCGCTTTCGGAAATCGCATAGAGGACTTGGCCGTTCGACGAAAGCACACTTTTTCCCGTGAGGTTTTCCGGGATCTCCAGCTGTTCGACCACCGCCAGATTGTCGAGGCGTAGAACTTCCAACACCGGGCGCGAGGCGGCTGTAGAACTGGTGCTACCGGCCGAGACTTGTCGCGGGATTTGCGCATACACCAGCCCCCGAACCGAGTCAATGGCGTGACTGCCCCGGTCCAAGGCTCCACTAGCGTTGGGAAACTCGGCTAGATTCCAAACACCAGTGGCCCAGTCCCAAATCGCTGTCCCGTGCAACACCCAACCCGCCAGGTACCGGGTCCCGTCCCGGTTGACGCTCACCACAGGCGGCCCCTGGGGAGGTTCGGAGAAGTACTCAAGGACCGCCAGCCGACCGGTGGTCACGTCATAACCAAATTCGAACCGATCCGTGAGTCCGTAGATTTTCGTCCCGTCCCCCGAAACGTTCATCGACGCGGCAATGATGGCAGCGGGCATTGTTCCTGGAGCCGTCGGCAACGTCCGTGCCATCAGCTCCTCAATGGTTTCGCGGGGCTGTAGGAATCCCGTCTTGGGGTCCAAGAGGAAGAACTGCTGCGTGGTGGCGACCAAGGCCAACCCATGGATGCCGAAGGCCACACCCAGCGGGGGCCAGCTCAAGGCAAACGTACGCCGCGTCCCGCTCTCGAGATCGATCACCGTCAGCAGGTTGTTCGGGCTTTGAGGAGGCTTGAACGGCCCGTAGTGTGCCACGACTAGATACCGGCCGTCGGGAGAAAGCGCAAGTGAAGCCGGCTGGGGTGCTACGGCCATCGACCCTGTCACGCGCAGCTGGGCTAAGGACACGACCTCGATCCGGTTCGCTGTGAAATTGGCCACATACAGCCGACCCCGGGCTTCATCCAGCGCCAGGTCCGTGGCATGTCCACCGATCGGAATGACCGTTCCGATGGGGGCACCCGAGACTGATGCGCACGCCCCTAGCAGACTCCAGGCGAGTTTCCAACCCTTGCCCACTAGCCATCTCCGCATGGCTTGGCTTCTCCCATGGCAGCCCGGGCGAGGCGCCTCCAGCCTGAATCCGGCAGGCGCCCCGCCCCACGGCTCCGATTCATTCATCGGCCCTTTTCCGCCGGCGCATCACGATCAGCCCCAAGAAGACGACCGCGAGCACCGCACAGATGATGCGGATCGTCGTTGCGTCCATGGTTCACTCCTTTCTGGTGGATTCAACTCCTGCCTCGAAGCCGCGCCCCTCACATGTTCTTCATCATCGGCAGTAGTTCGCGGAAGATCCGCACGAGCATCGGGCCCACAGTGACCACGAACAGCGAGGGCAAGATGCAGAAAAAGATGGGGAAGACCAGCTTCACCCCTAGCTTGGCAGCTTTCTCCTCCGCGGCTTGCCGCGCCTGCGTGCGCATAAAGTCCGAATGTGCGCGCAACGTCTGCGCAATGCTCGTGCCAAACCGGTCGGCCTGGATCAGAACCGCTACCAGCTTCTTCAGATCTTCCACACCTGTACGATCGGCCAAATTCCGTAACGCCTCTACCCTACGCTTGCCCGCTTTTAGCTCCAGATTGACCAGGCCGAACTCCTCGGCGATTTCCGGATGAGCATGCTGAAGCTCCTTAGCCACCTGCATGATGGCTTGGTCCAGCCCCAGACCAGCCTCCACACAAACCACCATCAGATCGAGGGCGTTGGGCAAACCCCGCCGGATTTGGTGTTGTCGGCGCTTGGCACGCCAGCGAACGAACTCGGCCGGCGCCATGAACCCCAATATTCCTGCCCCCACCGTCGCCATCAGCTTCTGACCCGGGTCTGCGGAGGTCCGCGCGATCCACAAGCCCACAACCGCAGGCAACAAAACCGCCAGTAGCACCTTGGCACCGTAGAAGACCGCCAGCGCATTGGGGTTCCGATAGCCGGCACGGATCAGCCGCCGGCGTACAATGCCCACTTCCCGCGGCGAGGCCGGCAATAAATCTCCGAGTTTCTTCAAAAACTCCTGAAAGGCCACCGCAGGGTGACGCTCTGGCCGCTCCTCGACCGGGGCTCGCGTCGATGCCGCCGTGATCCGCTCAAGGGCTTGCCGGGGCTGCACCCAAAAGCGGAGCCCCACAAATGCGGTGGCCACCGCCACGGTCACGAACACTGCAGCCAGCAGTACCCACTGCATCGGGAGTCAGATCTCGATCGCAACGATTCGCTGGATGATCAGATAGCCCAGCACTTGAAGCCCTACAGCCACCCCGAGCATCAGCCGACCGGTCTCATCGTTGAAGAAGAACTGCATGTATTCAGGGTTGACGTAGAACAACATCAGCGCGACGACGATCGGGATCGCCGTCAGGGCCATGCCGGTCATCCGCCCATGGGCGCTGATCGCCCGAATCTTTCCTCGTAGCTTGAACCGTTCCCGGATCAGCGTGGCCAAGTTGTCGAGAATCTCCGCCAGATTGCCACCTGTACGCCGTTGCAATAGCACCGCGGACACGAAAAAGTGCACATCCATCAAGGGCACTCGCCGCGACAATCCTTGAAGAGCTGTCTCAAGCGGCATACCCAAGTTGTGTTCGTCAAACACCCGCCTGAACTCCGAGGCCAGCGGTTCGTCAAACTCCTGGTGCAACATTTCCAAAGCCACCGAGAAAGCGTGACCCGCTCGCATCGACCGGGCGATAAAACCGAGGGCCTCGGGGAACTGGGCTTCAAAGGCTCGCAAACGGCGCGCTCTGAGCCGGTAAACGTAAGCAAATGGCAGAGTGGCAAGTGCCGACGCCACCGGGAGTGCCAGGGAACGGCCTCCACCGGATGCCGAGTACCATGCTGCAGCAAATCCGACCAGGAACAACCCCATGGAAGCATGGACCAAGCGTGCCGGCTTCCACTTCACCCCCGCCTGTTCCAAAAACAGTTGCAAGCGCTCCTGGTAGCGGAATTTCTCAAGCAATCGCGAAGCCAAGTGCTGTTCGGAACTCCCCTCGGTTTTCAACAGCGCAGGCTGAGCACGTCGCCGGCGCGCCGAGCGCGACTGGTCGTCGGCGAGCAAGCGTTCTTTGATGCGCTTCAGTCGTTTCTGTTGGTGGCTCGTCCAGACAACCAGCAGCACGACGACGGTCACCACCCAAGTCACCGCGAACCAGATCACCCAGGGCGCCATCGCGTTCAGACCTCGACGACCTCGTCAAACAGCGACGGCCTGAGGCGAATGCCCGAAGCGAGCAACCGCTCATAGAACTTCGGCCGGATACCGGTAGCCACGAATCGCCCGATGACTTTGCCTTCGGGGCTGACCCCGAGCTTTTCGAAGACGAAGATGTCCTGCAGCGTCACAACATCGCCTTCCATGCCCGTGACCTCTGTGATGGCCGTCACTCGCCGGCTCCCGTCGCTCAGTCGGGCTGCTTGGACGATGATGTCCACGGCGCTGGCGATCTGCTGACGAATCGAGTGCAAATGCATGTTGGAGTTGGCCAAAGCTACCATTACTTCCAGCCGTGAGATCGCGTCCCGGGGACTGTTGGCATGGATGGTGGTGAGCGATCCATCATGACCCGTGTTCATGGCCTGGAGCATGTCCAGGGCTTCCTCACCCCGTACCTCGCCTACGATGATCCGGTCTGGTCGCATCCGTAGGCTGTTAATCAGCAGCTCGCGTTGTCGGACCGCGCCTTTGCCTTCGATGTTGGGTGGACGGGTCTCTAGGCGCACAACGTGGGGCTGCTTCAGCTGGAGTTCTGCTGCATCCTCGATCGTGATGATCCGCTCCCGCGGCGAGATGAAGAACGACAGCGCATTGAGCAGGGTGGTCTTGCCCGCGCCGGTGCCACCGGAGATGATGATGTTCAGCCGGGCTTTCACCGCCGCTTCGAGCAGCTCCATCATGCCTTGAGTCAGTGTCTTGCGCTCGACCAGGTCAGCGGGCATGAGCTTGTCCGTCATAAACCGCCGTATCGACAACAGCGGCCCATCCACAGCTAGCGGTGGGATCACCGCATTGACTCGCGAGCCATCCGGGAGACGCGCATCGACCATAGGGTTGGACTCATCGATCCGCCGGCCCACTTGGGAGACGATCTTGTCGATGATCCGTAGTAAGTGCTGGTCGTCACGGAACCGTACGTCGGTCAGCTCCAGGACGCCGCGCCGCTCGACGTAAACCTGTTTGTGAGTGTTAACCAAAATGTCCGAGATGGTTGGGTCTTGCAACAGAGGCTCTAACGGACCTAATCCGAAGACCTCGTCCAGAACCTCTTCGCAGATCTGCTGCTTTTCGGCAGCACTGAGCAGCGTCGGCTCCTCATTGATCAGCACCATCAGGACCTGGCGCACTTCGGCGCGGACCCGCTGGTTGTCGATCGTTGCCAGGGCCTCCAGGTTGATCTTGTCGAGCAGCTTGCGATGAAGCGTGAATTTCAATTCCTGGTACTCAGGCCGCAGCGTCGTTGCCGGACGCTGGGCATTGCGGATCAGACGCTGTTCCCAGGTCAGGCGTCCAGACCTGTTTTCCGACGTCGGCATCATGGCTCACCCCAACGCCTCCTTTTCACGCTGCATTCGCTATGCGCTCAAACCTCCCCTCTGAAAGCTGGTGTGCGAAAGCTTCGATGGCCCGAGCGAGCTGGCTCCCATCGTCCAGCGGCTCGCCAAGCGACACTGCCCGGTGCACTGCACCAAAGTCGCCTGGAAAAACCGCAGCGATGCGCACTCCAAAGATCCGCTCCAGATCCTCGCGGCCGATGCCATCTTGCTTCCGGTACCGGTTAACGAGGACATAGAGGCGCTGTTTGTCGAACCCGAGCTGCTCGAGTGCGCTGATCGCTCGCCGGGCCAGATGCAGGCTGGCCAGCTCGGAGGTCGTGACCAGAAACCCAAAGTCCGATTCGGACAACGCCAGCAAACTGGTCCGGTGCAGGACCACCGGCGTGTCGACGATGACCCAGCTGTAGCCCAGCCGGCTGAATTCCAACAGGTCGTGGAGCTGAGCCGCGTCGATTAACTCTGGCTCGGGAACGGCGGGCGCGGGCAAAACCTCTAAGTGATACCAGTGACTCACCAACGAGTCCCACAGACCTCGCCCGAGCTGCGAGCTTAGCTTCAGGGCGTCCACCACGGAGCGGCTCGGCGCGAGTTTTGCCGCAAAGCCCAGAATCCCGGCACTAAGGTCGAGGTCAATCACCAGCACGCGGCCCGCTTGAACCCGCCCCAGCCAAAACGCCGTGTGCAAAGCCAGCGTCGAGGCCCCACAGCCAGGTTTGGTGGAGCTGAAGACCACAAGCTTGCCACGTTGAACGATCGGCTCTCGTTTCTGGGGCGCGAGCAGTCGCGCTATGCGCGCAGCTGCTCCCCTCTGTTCCTCGGCACTGAACGGAGGGGTCAGAAACTCTGCCGCTCCAGCGCGCAGAGCCTGGACGACCAGCTCGGGGAGCCGCTCTCGACTCAGAGCCACCACTTCCGGGTGCGATGGCTGCGCCAGGACGAATTTCAAAAGTCGCTCGCTGGTCTCCCACTCGGTGGCCACGTCGAGGAACACCACGTCGGGCTTGACCTGGCGCAGCCGTATCCCTAGTGCTTGCTCAGACGGGTACCGGTCGATCTCAGCAAGCACCTGGAAAACCTTGGCCGAGGGTAGCGCTGCGCGGAACGCTTGGGCTAAAGCCCGATCTGGGCAGACTAGTAACCCCGTGACCAAGGGCCCCATGCTGTCATTCCGGTCGCTCATCGCTACCCCGCTCGAAACGGATCACCGTCTTTGAGCCTGCGCTGGCTGCTGGGACGCCGCAGACTTTGAGCGCTGTGGAGGGCCCTGCCGGGAGGGGCTTGGCTCCCCTGAGCTCCGCTCCAAGAGCTCGCCTGGTCGAAGTTGGTGTAAGAACTTCAGCGGCATCACCAGTTGCGGGACTGGTTCGCCCGCCGGAATGGGCGTGACCAACTCCGGCGTCACGATTACCAGAAGCTCGGTCTTGCTCGCCTGTTTTTCCCGGCTTTTGAACAGCTCGCCGAGGATTGGGATCTGCGAGAGCCCAGGAATGCGCCGCAGATCGGCCCGGGCACGATCATCGATCAGCCCTGCGATCACGAAGCTCTGGCCCTGCCCCAGCTCGATCTCTGTCTCCATGCGACGCGTGGACAATGCCGGGATCACGAAGCCTCCGAACGAGACTGCGTTGGCCAGATCGATCGTCGAGACCTCTGGGCGTACGCGCATCCGTATGGTGCCGTGCGGTGTCACGTGTGGCTCGAAACTCAGGCGGATGCCAAACTCTCGAAACTGGACGGTGACGGCACCCGCGTTCGCTCCACCTTGCAAGGTGGGAATGGGGAACTCCCCACCTACCAGGAAGCTTGCTTCCTTGCCATCTAGAGTGACCAGGTTCGGCTCGGCCAGGATCTGCAGCACGCGTTGTTCTTTCAGCGCTGCAATCAATGCAGAGAGGTTCAGATCCGGTCTGAAAGCGAACACGTTCAGTGTGTCACTGAGCGTCCACTCGGATGTGGTTCCCTCTACTGCTGCGCCAATCGTGCCGCGGAGATCTGTCGAGCGGGGCGGCGAAAACTGGCCCGTGGTGATCGAGCCAGGCATGTGCAGGGCGCCGGTGGAGATAAGGTTTAAGCCCAGGCGTTCTAAGGCCGTGCGGTTCACCTCTGCAAAACGCACGCGCAATAGGATCTGCGCCGGGACCGGTTCCGGTTCGACTCTCAGTGAGTTGACCACGTTCTTGAACAGTCCACTCACGATGGCTGCTGCTTTCTCGGCCACCTCCTTCGAAGAGACTTGCCCACGCAGTGTCGCAGTGTCCTGAGCAGCCTCAATTTCGATGGGTTCGTTAGGGAACGTGGTCCTGAGGAGCTTGCGTGCAGCCTCGACGTCAGGCTGAACTCGCACGCTGTAGAGCCGTCGCTCTTGGCCACCGAGCCAGACCAGAACACTGGCCAGGCCGGGACTTTTCGCGTTCAAGAGTACTTCGCGGGCTCCCACAACGACCACATCGACCACCTCCGGGTTGCTGGTCGAGATCCGCTCCACATCGGCGGGGTACTCGAGTAGCTGGCTGCGACCGGCAGTCATCTCCACGGTCTCAACCGAGCTCGCAGCCCACACCACTACTCCCAACAAAACGCTCAACATGGCGCCGAGTCGCCCTGCTGTTGCTCCGATCGCCCGGATCATCGGTTACCTCTCCAGCCTGCGTGGCTGAGTTCCACCTGCTCGACCGTCTTCTGCGCTCCACGCCACACGACCACCGCATGAACCGGCGGGGGTGGAGGAGGCTGAGGCTCGACAGCAACCGGTTGCGGCGATGGACGTGCAGCCGCCCGGACCTCAGACTCCTGCGGTGTAGTCCGCGCATGCCGTCCGTAGAGCTGCTCGAGAGCACGTCCCTCAGTCTGGGCAATCGTTGCATCAGTGCTGTTGCGGAGCACCAGTTGCACTTTGCCTTCATTGGCAGCCAGCGTCACAGCTTCAGCCTCTTCTGGTCGAACCAACAGAGTTACCGTCCGAGCAGTGATTGGTTTGCCGCTGGCGTCGGGTTCGGTATGCTGACCGGCCGAAAGCACCTGGATGTTTTGCAGGACGGTTCGCGTCACTACCGTCTCGCTACCCGGCGGACGGCCAGTGACGAGCACATCCACTCGCATGCCCGGCATGACGAAACCAGCAACGCCGACTACTTCATCCACGCGGATAGTCACAGCGCGCATTCCTTCGGGAATTAGGGGAGCCAACCCTACGCCCGAGCCTCGAGCACCCAGCCGCCCTTTGCGAATCGGTTCCTCTGGCAGGATGTTGCTGATCACCGGATGGTCGATGACTTCCTCGACACGCGAAAATCCGTCCTTGGGAAACTGCTCCGCGGGCACTTGAATCACTTTGATGTCATCAGGCTTGATAACCGCGCCGACCGGCAGTGCACGGGCAGCAATTACCAGGTCGCGCATTTGGGTTCGCTTGGGCTTAGTCGCCGAGGCCGATCCTCCGGGCATCAGCCGATATAAGGCGGCCGTTACGATTAGGGCAAACAGCAAACTGACGCCCATTACTGTGAGAAGCCTTCGATCCATAACCGCCTCGCTTTGTTCACTGCGGCCACAGCGTATTCATCGGCTTTCTTGGTTCTGTCAATTCCAAAGGCTCATCACGGTTCCCAGAGCAATCGCCGGGGCATAAGGAATGGTTCGGGGAGCTGGACGGTGCCCTTTGAACCGGCCCCATAGCAATGCGGCTGCCGCCCAAACCCCGCCGGTCAGAGCCATCCAAAACAGGGCTTCCCCAATATGGCCTTTGCCCGCTAGCGAACCGAGCCCCGCCATCAGCTTCACGTCCCCACCACCCAGGCCGCCCAACAAGTACAGACCAACAAGAGCGAAAAACCCAACCGCTGCCCCGATGACGGCGTCCCCTAGCCCTTTCCACCCAGCCTCCCAACCTGCCCAAGCCAGACCGGTAGCGCCAGCCAGCAGAGCCAGCCAGTTCGGGATTTGTCCCGTGCGCAGGTCCCACCAGCTTGCCAGGCCACCCAACGTGGCTGCCAACGCTAGTGGTACGTCCATACCGCCTCCTTCGCCGAGTCCCGGACCTTCGCCCGCCTTCAGCTACCCCGTTGCCAGCGCGCGCCGGGTTGGCGTGGCCCCGGTCGCCAGCAGACCGAAACTTCCGCGCGGGGCCCCGGTCCGCACCCTCTCTTCGTTTCGGCAGAATCTGGCTGATCCATTAGGCGGGTCAGTGAGTTGTGTTCCGGCGGGCCAACAAAACCGCTTGAGCGTCTTGCTCGACCACCTGCCAGTGGGGCTCGCGAAGCAGCAGAGAGGCGATCGCCCAATCGGGAGGTACCCAAACCACGTCGAACCGGTGCCGGGCGACCAGCTCCGCCCAGTTTCGCTTGCCCGAGGCCAGACTCAGGTAGGCCTCGACGAGCTCGCGGCCATAAAAATCCGAGCGCCCGTCGAGGAAAACTCGTTGGCGCGGGTAGTGCCGGTAGATCAAGTAGTCGGCCCACTCGTCCGGGCAGAGCACCCGACTGGTGGAGAGCAGCTCGCCCCAACGGGCGGCCATGGCTACCGGAAACTTCCAGGCGGGGAAGTCATTGGGCCAGCGCAAGCCGGGCCAAACTACCACGACGCCAAAAGCCAATAGGGTCCACAGGGTCACTCCGCGCAGACCTCGAGCCAGATCGTCGGAGAAGCCGACGAGAGCGCGGAGCCAACAGCTGGTTCGAAAGCCTGAAGCTAGCTGTCGGATCGAGTGTGTCAGCTCAGTAGCGATCCAAGGACACGCCACGATGGCATACAGCGGGACATGCCGTGCAGACACCAAAGCCCAGTGAGCCCAGAAGAGGACCAGCGCCGCCACCGCCCAGCCTCGCCGACTGGCCAGTGGCAGCGTGAACAACAAGCCGGCAATTAGTAGGAGTTCGAAATGGAAATGGCTCTCGGCACTGAAACCAAGCGGCTGGAACTCCTGTATCGACCGGCGGATCCAGCCCGCGCGCAGGTAGTCCAGTATGTGGATGTGCAAACGCCAGCCGTAGGGATTCAAAAGTGTCGCAGCGGACGCTGCTACGCACAAGACTCCGTAGCGTGTGCACCATCGCTTCGCTTGGATTTGGCCGGTCGTCAGCGCTTCCACTGCCGCACCCAGACTTAGGCAACCCAAGCAGGCAAGTAGTCCAAACACTCCGCCGTGCAGGTTTACCCAGGTGGCCGCAAGCGGTACCAAAAGCCAGATTCGACGTGTCGGCTGGAGCAGGTCCTGTTCGATGAGCCAGAGTGAGTAGGCCAACAGGAACCACGAGAACACGTGTGGCCTGGCCAGCTGGTGTATGGTGCTTGCACCTACCCCGAATAGGACCACAAACAGGTTCACCAGGCCTGTGGCGCCGAGCCTTGCCGCGCGAGCTGCCACCAGGACAAACGTGCCGACGATCGTTACGCCTGAAATCCACACCACGCCTTTCAAGCCAAGCGTCTGATGCAGGCCAGCGAATATCACTTCCGACAGCCACTCCCAGGCCAACCAAGGCTCATTGGGCTTTGAAAACGAAAACAAATCTCGGGTAGGGACTTGGCGGTGTTCGAGGATCCATTGGCCGGCCCGTATGTGCCAGCCGGTGTC
>Ga0105160_1001127_pt1 | contig 11233 bp, 12 predicted proteins | sample GXS110809BmetaG_FD_89591 | JGI IMG/M metagenome (GOLD analysis project Ga0105160, IMG submission 89591) | Hot spring microbial communities from Gongxiaoshe hot spring, China to study Microbial Dark Matter (Phase II) - GXS 110809B | ecosystem: Environmental > Aquatic > Thermal springs > Hot... | reverse complement strand
ATTAAAACTATATACTATGATACTTTACTGCTTGAGAATAATCGCATTCTTATGCAGTTTCCTTTAAATGAATTTCCGAAAAACAGGGTTGTAAATTTGTTGGTTTCAAAAAAATTAAATCCTCAAGATATTGCTAATAAAAATTATAATGATTTATCCGATTTTTTATATAATGTAAATTTCGATGGTGTTTTGGTTCAAATTAATAACACTGATAGTAACGAAGACAGAAAAGTAACTGATTTGCAGGTTAGTAATGATAGCATTATTGTAGGTGCCGATTTAAACTATAATCAGATACCCTCTTTTAAAATAACAAATTTATACATAAAACCTTCTTATAGTGATTCGCTGAGTTACATTGAAGTTATCTTATCTGATTTTCTGGGAAGTAGAGTAATATTAAAGCAGTATTACGTTGGAACTTTTGTTAATACATTACAAGTTACCTACGTTGGTGATGGAAAAATAATTATTAAAGTTAATGGAAAAAAAGTTTCGTCTTATTCTTTACCATGAATTATTCTAACATAATTTTTCCTATAAATTTTTACCAAAAATGTTTTAAATTATCCAATGAGGATTCTTTCATTAAAGTTGATAAAAGAAATTTTATTGAAATGGTATTTGAGGAAATAAATTTTTTAGTTGTGGAAATAGGTTTTGGTAAAGGAGATTTTTTAATTCATTACTCTTCTGATTATCCTAACAAACAATTTGTTGGTATAGAAAAGTCTGATAATTTAGTTAAGGAAGTGGCTAAAAGATTGGAAAGAAATGGTATAAGGAATGTGAGGTTAATTAATGCGAAAGCTGAATTTGCTTTATATTTTCTTTTCCCTGATTCTTCTATTGATATGGTTATAATTAATTTTCCAGATCCTTGGCCCAAAAAAGCACACATTGAAAGAAGATTGGTTAATTCAAATTTTTTGAAATTACTTAGTAAAAAACTAAAGAAGGGATCTTCCATTTACTTTTCTACGGATGTTGAAAATTACAAAGATTTTGTGATCGATTCACTTAAAAAAATTAATAATCTAAAATTGGAAAATGTTATCCTTGGATTCTGGGAAGAGCGATACCAAACTAAATATTTAAAAAAGTGGCTTAAACAAAATAAAAAAATATTTTCTCTTCATATAATTAAGATGTATTAATAGTGAAAGGCGGTAAGATTTATGAACCTATTGTTAGATTTTGATGGAGTTTTATTTGACTCTTCTTGGGAAGTTACTGCTATCATACTTTTGACTTATACTAATTTCCCTGATTCCAATATTTACAAATATTTGAAAAGTTCAAATACCATAAGAATCTTTGAAAACATAGGTAAATATTCTCCTGAGCATGCTTTTTTAATCTTACAGAATGAAAATAAAAAAATCAATAATTATTTCCGGAAGTTTAGAACTTACTGTATTGACGTTGACGATTTCTTTGTTGTATCTTCTCTTTTGGATAATAATTTTTTTGATTTGCATAATTTGACTTATAAAAGGATAAACGATGATTTCTATTACAATTATAAAAGAAAATTAATAACCAATAATAATGAGAATTTAAAAAAGTTTATTAATCTCTTTTATGAATCAAGAAGATATATCAAGGAAAACAATGAAGAGTTCTGGATTAAACTTAATAAGCCTTTTGAAGAAGAAATTAATTTCTTACTACAGATTTACAATTATCATAATATAGGAATCCTTTCAACTAAACAAAAGTATGCGATTATTTCTATATTGAGATATTACAACATACCCATAGAGAATGATAAAATTTTTGCTAAGGAAAATGATTTTATTCATAAAGGAAAAAAGATAAAAGAAATTGCTAATTTATGGTCAGTTAAAGAAGAAGAAATTAATTTCGTCGATGATTTAATTGAGAATTTGCTTAAAGTGAAACAGTATGCTCCAAAAGTTAATTTGTTTATTTCAGCTTGGGGATATAATAATTATAATCACAGAAATTTAGCTAAGAAAAATGGTATTAAAGTTATTAACTCTTTAAAGGAACTGTTTAAATAGATTGAAAGGAGGAAAAAGTTATGGATTATTATAAAAGAAGAATTAAAGTAAAAGAGTTTCTTTATCTTTCTTCTGTTGATGCCTTTATCACTAACCATAGACCTACTTTTATGTATCTTTCAGGTTTTACCGGAAGCACAGCAATACTCATCATTACTGAAAAAGAAGATTATTTAATCGTTGATGGAAGGTATATTCTAAGAGCTCATGATGAAGCCGACAAAAAGATAAACATTGTTGAATTAATTGATAAATCTTCAATGATGAAAAAAGCATTGGAATTACTAAAAAATAGTAATGTAAAAAATGTTGGGATTGAGAAGAATAACCTGAAAGTTAGTGATTATTTATTACTTTCTGAAAGTTTTAAAGTTTTTCCGTTTAATTATTTAATCGAATCTATTCGTTCGGTAAAAGATGAAAATGAGTTGCAGAAAATAGAAAAAGCATTGAGAATAGCTGAAAAAGTTCTTAGCGAAGTTGAGAAAAAACTGTATGACGGAGTTGGGAAAGTTAGTGAAATAGAGATTGCCAATTTTATAAAGAGTAGGGTAGTGGAGGAAGGTGCTCAGGGTGTTGCTTTTGAACCAATAGTTGCTTTTGGAAAGAATACGGCTTTCCCTCATTATTCTCCCAATAATGTTGTGCTCAAAGAAGGGAATTTTGTTATAATCGACATGGGTGCTATTGTTGATTATTACCATAGCGATATAACAAGATCTTTTTGTGTTGGCAAAAATAAAGAATTTGAGAGATTGTATAATGTGGTGCTTGAGGTACAGCAGAGGTCGATAGAGAATGTTAAAGCTGGTTTGTCTCCTGTTGAAGTTTATAATATTGCTGTAAAAACGTTTGAGAAGTATGAATTACAAGATAAATTTGTTCATGGTTTAGGGCACGGTGTGGGATTGGAAATCCATGAATTACCATCTTTAAGCTCAGGAGGGTTTGGTTTTCTTAAGAATAATAATGTTGTAACTATTGAACCTGGTGTCTATATTCCTGAAATTGGGGGAATAAGAATTGAGGATATGGTCGTTGTTAATGATGATAAACCTTTGGTTTTGACAAATTATAAAAAATAGAAATGATTCTTAGCGTATCTTTTAAATTAGCAAAGAGTAATATTTTATACAGAAAAGAAAGGACTATTTTAACAATGTTTTCGATCGCTTTTTCTATCTTTATTTCATTTATTCTATTATCCTTAGTTCAAGGCTTTCTAAATACCGTCGAGAAATCTATGAAAAATAAGAATATTGAAATGGTTATAACTACTAAAGATATTCCTGTGGAAATAGGACCCATTATTATTAATCCTTCTATAAATTCTATACCTATGGAATTATATAATACTCTGATGTTGTATCAAAATAACTATACGCTAACACCAGCCTTTAAAAGTATTATTAATATTGATAATAAACTTATTCCATTAATAGCATTGGATTTTGAAAAAATTAAGTATTTTTATCCTTCTATAGAACCACCATTATTCCAAAAAGATATTGTCTTGATAGGTAAAAAACTAAGCAGTATTATTAAGACAAATACCATAACTATTCAAGGTAAGAATTTTTCTGTCTATACTATCAACAAAGATTTAAATGGATACGAAGATTATTCGATATTTATTGATTTTAGAAATTATCTACAAATATCTAAAAGAACGTCGATAGATCAAATATGGATTAATAATGTAATTAATAAAGATGAACTTTCAAAAATGGTTAGTAATTATAATTACTTGACTTTAATTGAGTACAGTAAAGTTAATTATATTCAGCAAACGGTAATAGCCAGTATAAAGATATTGCAGGTTATAATGATAATAGCTTCCATATCTATAGCTTTGATTGCTTCTACTAATACAATACTTATAACTACTTTTGAAAGGATACCTGAGTTTACTATAGTATTGGCTATAGGTGCTCCAAGAGCAGTGGTTTTTGTTTCTTTACTTTTAGAAGGTCTTGTTCTTTCTGTGATATCAAGTATTGTAGGTATAATTATTGGTATAATTACGATAACATTAATTAATAATTCTTTATCTACTGCTTTGAATATATCTATTCCATTATTAGCAAATACTTTTACTGTCGTTAAACAAATTTTGTTAATATCTACTTTTATCGGTATAATTTCTTCTATTTTGCCCGCTTATATTGCTTCTAATATAAATATCCAAGAAAATATAAGAATGTAGTAAATACAAATCTGTGTGAGTTGTAGTTTTAATAATAGCAGATTGGAATAGTGTAAGTATTGGTGAAATCGTCATGGGAAAAGTATCAAATACATTTGGCAGTTCTTTAGGAAGAGATATAAATGAAGATGGAAATGTTGACATTGGTGTTGTTCTAAACAGCATTACAGGAATTATTTTCGAGGATTTTATTTATTCAATAGCGATAGATGGAAATGGTAAAATTTATGTTACTGGAGAGAAGTTTTGATAATTTTGTTAATGATAATGCATATGTAAAAAATACAATAAAGAAAGTAGGAGAAAAGGGAGGAAAGAAAGGAAAGAAAGGGGAAACTTTTCCTCCTTTTTTATTTTGCAAATCTTTTGGACAAGGTGAAAAGTGAAAAGATATAAAGTCAAAAATTGTAAAAACAATAAAAATTGAGATTGAATACATTTAGAAGTAGTAAAGGAAGCTATGCAGAAATATCCTTTGGTGTAGGAGCCGCCTACCACTAAAGGTAAAAGTAAAAAAGGAGGAGTATAATTTTTTTTGTAGAAATATAATAATGACAGTAATCCAGCGTAGCTCAGGTGGTAGAGCAGGTGCCTGTTAAGCACCGGGTCGCAGGTTCGAGTCCTGCCGCTGGAGCTCCCCCATCTAATTAAACCTGATCGCAGTAAAAAATGAATATTAAACACGAATTAATAGATTTTTTTGAAACATTCAAATTCAATATTACAACAAGAGGGCATTTATTTGTTATATCTGGTTTCTCGGGAGTTGGCAAAGGAACTATTATTAAGGAAATCTTATCAAGAAACCCACAAATCTATTTCTCTGTATCTTACACAACAAGAAACAAAAGAGAAAATGAAATTGAAGGTGTAGATTACCACTTTGTTGATAAGGAAACCTTCAAAAAAATGATCCTTAAAGATGAGTTTTTGGAATGGGCAGTAGTTAATGATAATTTCTACGGCACACCAAAATCTATTACTTTATCAAAATTAGAAAATAATATAGATGTTATTCTCGATATTGATGTTAAAGGAGCTATTCAAGTAAAAAGTAAACTACCTAATTCGACAACTTTAATATATATTATTCCTCCCACAGGTAAGGAATTACTTAACAGATTATATAAAAGGAACACTGAAAACATGGATGAAATTGCTACGAGAATAACAACATCTCTTATTGAAATAAATTATATCAATGCTTATGATTATATTGTTGTTAATGACGATTTAGGAAAATGCATCGAAGATGTCGAAAATATTTTAAAAGTCCAGAAAATGAGTTCAAAGGTTCAAAGCCTTTCAATTACTGCTAACAGGGAAGCAGAATAAAAAATCCCTGTAAGTGAAAGGAGAGAATTATGGAAGGATTTTATCCACCCAATGATGAACTCTTAGAGAAGACTCCTTCTAATTCAAGATTTGTCCTTATTAACGCTGCAGCCTTGAGAACAAAAAAAATAATTGAAAATAAATCTATCATTCCCATAAATTATAAACTCTCAAAACCTTTTGAAAGAGCATTGGAAGAAATATATAATGACAAAGTAAAAATTGTCTTAGAAAAAGAAGAAAAAAAGGACGATATACTTAAGCTTATTGCTGAACAATATTTACCTTAAGTATGAAATTTCTTTACCTTCTTTATAAGGATTTTTTACTAATATTAAAGTCAAGGTTTATATTAATTATGGGTACTATTTTGGTAATTTATTATTTTCTTGCTAAATTTATGATAGATACAAGATTTAAGATGCAAATAAATGCTCCTATTAACATTAGTGAAAAAATAAGAAATTTTGTCGATAACTATTATTCGGGAAAGATAGTTATAACAGGAAATGATCCTGATTTAGTTGTCAATGTAGATCTTCAGTCCAATTACTGGATAGTTAATGTTAAAGTTAATAAGTTTAATGCTCTCAAATTTGTTCCTTTTGTTAATTTAATGTTTTATAAGATATATTTTTCAGAAAAAGGGTTAGTTGATCCTATCAAGTTTAGTGTTTATTATGAGGATTATAATATTGACATTTTTTCAAAAATGATGTTGGGATTTGGTTTGTGGAGCCTTTTTTCATTTGTATCTTCTGAAGTGTATAGAGAAAAGATAAAGAAAACTGCCCTGATTTTTGATGATGTTAATATGTTAATTTTATCTAAATCTTTTTCTTCTACTCTATTATTGTTGTTAGTTATTGGTGTATATACTTTAATTTTTGGTTTTAGTAATGAGTTGATTATGATTTTGTTTTTATTTTTCTTTGCTTCTTATGTTTATGGAGTTCTTTCGTGGGTTATGAAAAATTATCATCTTTTTTCATTTATTAATTTTTTCTTTGGTTTGATGTTTGTTTTAGGGCCTATTTTTGGAGATTTCAAATTTGAACCTTATTTTATTTTTTTGATTGTATCTTTATTTTTAGTCATTTACATTGTTGTTAAAAGGAATAACAAAGAAATGCAAAAGGTGGTATGGGAGTAGGAAGATGAAAGAAATAAAAGAATTACAAAATGATACTGAACTTTCATTGAATTTGTTCTTACTTGATAAGGAAGAGTTGATAGAAATAGCGAAGGCTGTGGGAATAAAAGTTAGTTCTAAATCTACAAAAGAGGATATTATAAGAAATATTCTTGAGTATGAAGCTAAGGTTACTGGATTTGAAAAGGTTGAAGGAACATTGGAAATATTGGAAAATTATGGCTTTTTAAGAAAGGATTTCTATAATCCTTCTCCTGATGATGTTTATGTCTCTCTACAAGTGATAAAGCGCTATAATTTGAGGAGTGGGGATTACATTTTAGGTTGGGCAAGATTACCTAAGGATGGTGAAAAATACAGAAATTTACAAAGAATATTTAAAATATCAGATTTAACACCTGATGAAATTCAAAAAAGGCAACCTTTTGAAAAATTGGTCCCTATCTTTCCACATGAGAAGTTGAATTTAGAAATTCCCGGAGATGTTTCTTTAAGGATAATAGATCTTTTTACTCCAATAGGTAAAGGGCAGCGTGCTTTAATAGTTGCTCCACCAAGAGCAGGTAAAACAACTTTGCTTAAGAAAATAGCACAAGCTGTTAATCGTAATCATCCCGAAGTTTATGTCATAGCATTACTTGTTGATGAGCGTCCTGAGGAAGTAACTGATATGTCTAGATCGATTAAAGCTGAAATTGTTAAATCTACTTTTGATGAGGTCCCTGAAAAGCATCTTAAGGTTACTGAATTAGCTGTTGAAAAGGCTAAGAGTATGGTCGAATTAGGTAAGGATGTTTTAATTATTATGGATAGTTTAACAAGGTTAACGAGGGCTTGTAATATGGTTTTACCTCCTACGGGTAGAACATTGTCAGGCGGATTAGATACCTCTGCTATTTATCGACCTAAAAAATTCTTTGGAGCTGCGAGAAAAATAGAAAATGGTGGAAGTTTAACGATTGTTGCTACTGTTCTTGTAGAAACAGGAAGTAAAATGGATGAAGTTATATTTGAAGAATTTAAAGGAACCGGAAATATGGAATTGCATTTATCAAGAACTTTAAGCGAAAAAAGAATATTTCCGGCCATCGATATAAACAAGTCAGGCACAAGACATGAAGAGTTGCTTCTTGATTCTAATACTCTAAACGTGGTATGGACTTTAAGAAGGCTAATAAGTAAGCTTGAACCTGAAGAAGCTACACAGAAAATAATAGAATATATTAAGAAAACTAAGAACAATCAGGAATTTGTTGAGTATATGCGAAAACAAATTAATATATGAACATATGGATTTTTAATCATTATGCGACTACTCCAGATTTTCCGGGCGCTACAAGACATTTCGATTTCTCCAAAGAATTAGTAAAAAGAGGACATAAGGTTACCATTTTTGCTTCAAGTTTTCACTATTTACTTCTAAAAGAAACAAAAAATTACGTAAAGAGTTTTTTTATCGAGGAAAAAGTTTATGAGAATAATGATTCATTTGTTAAATTTGTTTGGATAAAGACTCCACCTTATGAAAAAAGCGATTGGAAAAGAGTTGTTAATATGTTAGTCTATTCTTATCGATCTTTTATTGTTGGTAATTTGATTGGTAAGAAAGAGAAGCCAGATATTATAATTGGCTCTTCTGTTCATCTTTTTGCCCCACTTTCTGCTTATTTTTTATCAAGGAAATTTAATGTTCCTTTTATTTTGGAAATAAGGGATATTTGGCCACAAACTCTGATTGATTTGGGTATCAGTAAGTATCATCCATTTATTCTTCTGCTTTCTATTTTGGAAAAGTTCCTGTATAGAAGAGCCCAAAAAATAATTACACTTTTGCCAAATTCAAAAAATTACTTCGAAAAATTCGGGGTTGAAAAAAAACTAATTTGGATACCCAACGGATTTGATGTTGAAAGAATCCAAGGATTGGAAAAAGAAACATCTCCTATCCAAAGTGAGGATAGTAAATTTCTTAAAATTGGTTATGCTGGAGCAATGGGAAAAGGTAATGATTTGCACTTTTTGATTAACCTTGGAAAGTACATTAAGGATAATTCTATGAATGTTAAATTTTATATCATGGGTAGTGGTTACGAACAGGAAAATTTTAAAAAGAATATAATAGAAAATGGGTTAGAAGACATTATTTTATTCCAGCAAACTTTTTCTAAAAATGATATACATAGAGTACTTTCATTTTTTGATGCTTTTATTTTTCATATTGCTGATGCTAATGTTTTTAAGTATGGCATTAGTAGTAATAAATTATTTGATTATATGGCTGTTGGTAAACCGATAATATTCTTTGCAAATGTTCCAAATAATATAGTTCAAGAAGCTGGATGCGGAATTACTGTAAAAAATTTAGACGAAGTTATAGATGCAATAAAAAAATTAATGAATTTATCAGAAGAAGAAAGAAAGGAAATGGGATTAAAAGGAAAAAAATTCGTAGAAAAAAACTATTCTATACAATTCCTTGCTGATAAGTTTGAAAATGTAATTAAGGAGGTAAGAGAGGATTATTTGAAGAAATTATAACTATAAAATTTAATTAATGTTTTGAGGTGGATTTTTATGAAAGTTTTGACAAGAAAACAAATGCAGGAAATCGATAAGGAATCAATTGAAAAGATAAAGATTCCTTCTGTTGTGTTAATGGAGAACGCTGCTCTTTCTGTAGTTGAAGTTATTCACAACAATTATTTAGATATTGCAAGACTTGGGGTGTTAGTTGTTTGTGGAAGTGGAAATAATGGTGGGGATGGAATGGCTATTGCACGACACCTGTTTTTAAGAAATATACCCGTAAAAGTTTATATCGCTTCTAAAATTAGTAAATTGAAATCCGATTCTCTTACTCAATTCAATATACTTAAAAATTTAAAAGTACCAATTGTTTATTTAGAAGAATCGGAAGATGATGAAAATGAACAGGAAAATTTTATTAAGAAATTAACTGTTGATATAGGTTTCTCTCAGGTTGTTGTTGACGCTTTAACAGGTATAGGAGTTAAATCTGATATCGGAAAATTTTATGATAGAATAATACAAACGGTAAATAAATTTGCTAATGTTATTATTAGTGTTGATGTGCCAAGTGGTTTAGATGTTGATACGGGTAAATTTTTTGCTACTGAGCCGATAAGAGCAACTACAACTGTTACTTTTGCTTATCCAAAATTGGGATTATTCTTATATCCTTCTTACCTATACGTTGGTAAATTGGTACTTGCAAATATTTCTATACCTTACATAAACAAAAAAGAAAATCCTAATTTAAACGTTATTTTGCCGTTTGAAGTTGCTGATTCTATTCAGTATTTCCCTCCTAACTACTACAAAAATAGGTTAGGTAATGTTCTTATCATTGGTGGGAGCCATAAATATACGGGTGCCCCTGTTTTGGCATCTAAAGCAGCCCTATACTCTGGCGCAGGTATGGTCTACTTAATGGTTGATAAATCTATACATAATATCATTTCTTCTAAAACAACTGAGGAAATAGTTGAAGCATATGATAAAAACAATTTTGAAGAAATACTTAGTAGTTATTATTCTAAGGTTCAGGTTATACTTTTTGGTAATGGGATAGAGGATAACCAAGTCAATTTCAATATATTGAAGCACATTATCAATAATTTTAATGGTGTTTTGGTTATTGATGGAACGGGATTACACATGTTTTATGATTATTTTATAGCAAACAAGAATGATTTTAAAACAAATTTAAGAAAGATTGTTTTAACTCCTCATCCAGGGGAATTAACAAGTTTCTTCTCTAAATTATCCTCTAAAGTTAAGGCTTCTGTTGTTGATGATATTGATAGATTAAATAATTCTAGTAGATTAGCAAATTTCATTCCCAATAGTTTGGTTGTTTCTAAGGGTAATCCTACGTTTATTTGTTATTTTGATGGGGTTGATAATGTTTATATTAATTTGACAAATGGCTTGGCATTGGCAAAAGCTGGTAGTGGGGATGTTTTAGCTGGTATGATTGCTGCTTTCATAGCAGCTTATAATTTTAATATTAATAAAAATATCCATGATCCAATATTGAACGCTGTTAATAATGCTGTATTTATACATGGTTTAGCTGGGCAATTAGCAAAAAAAGATAATTCTTTCATATCCTCAAATCCGTCCTTGTTCATAGAATATATTCCCAAAGCAATTTCCTATTTATTAAATAGTTTTTCCAAGAATTTGAGTGTGATTAATTTTCATTCGTTTTCTAAATCGATAGGTGAGTATTTGCAAATAATACAGCTATAGCGGGGGGGAATTATGAAGATATTTATAGATGATCAAGAAATAGAGTTAAATGAAGAACAAAGTAATCAAACTTTGTATTCGATAATTAGCAGTTTAGGAAAGTATATTCCTGTGGGTTGTCATCTGGATGGTTTAACTCCGATTGGTGCTTGTAGGATGTGTATTGTTGAAGTGAAAGGTTTTAGACGTCCTGTTTCTTCTTGCATAACAAAACCATTTGATGGTATGTATGTT
>Ga0105160_1001124_pt1 | contig 11242 bp, 9 predicted proteins | sample GXS110809BmetaG_FD_89591 | JGI IMG/M metagenome (GOLD analysis project Ga0105160, IMG submission 89591) | Hot spring microbial communities from Gongxiaoshe hot spring, China to study Microbial Dark Matter (Phase II) - GXS 110809B | ecosystem: Environmental > Aquatic > Thermal springs > Hot... | reverse complement strand
TATGAGAAGCCTGAAGACAAGCAGCGCGGGCGATTCCGAACTGAGTGGCGCTACCTTTCTGACCTGAAAGTCGGCGACTACATCGCGATTACCAAGCAGATCCCTGACGACGGCAAGCCGTATACCCTGCCGCAGGTCGATGTTGAGCGCGGCTACACAGGGCGCAATCAGTTTGGTGAGTTCGATGTACGCGCGGGCGAGTGGCTCTACAAGCGTCAGCAGAAGCGACTCCGCGTGCCAACCGAGACCAGCGAAGCGCTGATGTGGTTCCTCGGCGCATTTCTGGGCGACGGCGGGCTGCGACGCAAGGGCAAGGACAAGCCCAAGACCGTCATTGACATAGCGTTTCCTGCTTCTCAGCCCGAAATTCGCGAACGGCTCGCCGATGTGATGTGCGAGGCGTTCAGCTACCGCCTCACCTTTGATAAAGATCCGTATCGCGTGCGTATCCATAGCGCCCCTATCGCCCGCCTGATCGAAACGCTGGGGATGGACGGCAACGCTTACACTAAGTCTGTGCCCGACTGGGTCTACGGATTGCCGCGCAGTCAGAAGCTGGCGTTCCTCGCGGGCTATATCGACGCAGACGGCGGCGTGCGTTGCGACGAGAAAAACAACGATGTGTTGCTCACCAGTGTCAACAAGCCGATGCTGGAAGCGATGCATCGCCTCGCGCTGATGTGTGGACTGCGCGTATCTGAGATTTACACCTTTACCTCACGCTCCACTTATAAGGGGCAAACCATCGAGCGGACGGGCTATCGCTTCCTGATTAGCGGCGACCTGACCCCGCTGGTCGAATATTCAGTGAAAGTACAACTGAACCACCAGCCGCGCCGCTATTACCAGCAGTATAACTCACATCACGGCTCGCCCCTGGACGCTCACACCAGCGAGGACATCGGCTTCGCGCCGATTGAGTCCATCACGTACCTCGGATTCGAGGACACCTTCGATATCGAGGTAGAAGGCGTTCACAACTTCGTCGCCGAAGGGATTGTGGTGCATAACTCTGAAGTCGTCTACCACAACCTTGCCAAGCAGTGGGAAGAAAAGGGCGTGATTTTTGTGGACACGGACACCGCCGTGCGCGAGTACCCCGACCTTGTGAGGGAATATTTCGGCACGGTGATTCCGCCCCACGACAACAAGTTCGCCGCGCTGAACTCGGCGGTGTGGTCGGGCGGCTCGTTCGTGTATGTGCCCGCAGGCGTGCATGTGGACATCCCGCTGCAAGCCTACTTCCGCATCAACGCCCGGAACGCAGGGCAGTTCGAGCGCACGCTGATTATCGCGGAGGAAGGGGCGTTTGTCCACTACGTAGAGGGGTGTTTGCCTGCAGGCGAGCAGGTCGCTACGCCGTCGGGCTGGGTGAACATTGAGAGCCTTAAACCAGGCGATTATGTGTTGGATGAAAACGGCTGTCCTGTGCGCGTGCGTGCGGTGATGATGCGCCCTTACACGGGTGAAATGATTACCATTCGCCCTATTTCGCCGCACAACACTTTCCAGCTAACGCCTGAGCATCCTGTGTTGTGCATCCGACGCGAGCAGGTGCAGTCGCCGCGACGCCCGCGCAAGCCCCATTGGCAGGTAGAGGTGGATACGCGCGTGCTGCTGTCGGCGACGCCTGAGTATGTGCCTGCAGGCGAGTTGCGCGAGGGTGACTTCATCGTGTTCCCCAAGCCACAGCCTGCAGCCGAGCCTGCGCCCTTCACGGCGGAGCAACTGCGCCTGCTGGGCTACTACCTCGCCGAAGGCAGCGCGTATGTGCATCGCACCCTCAAAGTACCGTTTGTCACCTTTACTGTCGGCGAGCATGAGGCGGAAGTCATCCAAGACCTCACACGCCTGATTGAGCATCTCACGGGTAAGCGGGCACAAGTGGTGCATCAACCCAAACGCCACGCCGTGAACATTACCGCCTATTCGCAGGAGCTAATGGAGTTTTGTCTGGAGCATGCAGGTAAGGGCGCGTCCACCAAGCGGCTGAGCGAGGCGATTATGGGTTTGCCCGCCGAGCAACTGCGCCCGCTGCTGGACGCCTACTTCGCTGGCGACGGCAACATCTGCCCCAAGGGCAGCGGCGTGATGCATCGCGTCGGAACCGCCTCGCAAACGCTGGCGCGCCAACTGCAAATGCTGCTTGCACGGATGGGCATCTATGCCAGCATCGAGCATCGCAAAGGCGGCGAGGATACCATCCAAGGTCGGCGCATTCGCCGCAAAGACCAGTATATCGTCGTGTGGACACCGAATCGCCGCACGGGCGAAGTGCGCGACGCGGGCGACTACTTCCTTGTGCCCATCAAGCAGATCGAACGCACACCTTACGAGGGCTTCGTGTTCAACCTCGATGTGGAGGCGCCCAACTCCTACCTCACGCGCGGCTTCGCTACGCACAACTGCACCGCGCCCGTCTACGCTGAAGAGGCGCTCCACAGCGCAGTGGTGGAGATTATCGTCAAGCGCGGCGCGCGCGTGCGCTACACCACCATCCAGAACTGGTCGAAGGATGTGTATAACCTCGTGACCAAGCGCGCGGTGGCGTATGGCGACGCCGTGATGGAATGGGTGGACGGTAATTTGGGCTGTGTGTGCGCGGGCGAACTGGTCTACACAGAACACGGTCCTATGCCGATCGAGCGGGTGCAGCCTGGCACGCGCGTGTGGAGTTTCGATGAAGCGCGTAAGCTGTGGGTGCTGCGCCCTGTCGTCGCCCGCAAGGACAGCGGCATGCAGCAGGTGTACGAGGTTGCGCTGTCGAATGGACGCACCCTGCGCCTGACAGCAAACCACCCGCTGCTGACTGTTCAGTACGATGCGACGCGCCCACAAAAGCTCGGACGCTACAGCTTGCAGTGGAAGCCTGTAGAAGCGTTGCAAGCGGGCGACCTGATTGTGTTTCCCACAGCGCTGCACGATGAGGGTCAGCCCTACCGCTTTGTGCAGCCTGAGTTGCGTGAGTCGTTCACGGGGCGCAATCAGTACGGCGCAGAGTACGAGATGAACTCGCATTCGCGTCAGCCTGTGCAGTTGCCTGAGTACGCCGATGAAGACATCTGCTGGCTGCTGGGGCTGTGGCTGGCGGAAGGCGACTACACCATTCAACAGGGGCGCGACGGCGTCCGCTACGGGCGCGTGGGCTTCAGCGTGCCCACAAGCGACCGCGCCTATCCACGCCTGATTTCTCTGCTAACGCGCTACTTTGGCAACCATGCGATCGAACTGCGCAAGGATGAGCGTTACCTTCGCGTGAACTCGCTGGAGTTCGCACTGTGGTTGCAGGTGAACGGCTTCGTTTCGGGCGCAAAGGCGAAGCGCGTGCCCGCATGGGCGTTCACATTGCCGCGCTCAATGCAAGCCGCACTGCTGGCAGGCTACATCGACGGCGACGGTCACGCGCGTGGCAACCAGCTAAGCCTTAAATCCGCCCATCGCGCCTTGCTGGAAGATGTGCAGCAACTCGCGCTTCAGTGCGGCATCCACGCCAGCACCGTCTACACCGAGCAGATCGAAGCCGACATCAATCGCAGCGGTCGCACCAAGCGATACACAGCGCATCGACTGAACTTGTCGAATGTGGAGCCGTTGCTGCCTCACCTGACGCCCACACTGCGTGAGCGTGTGCAGACGCCCCAAAAGCGCATGCGCCACCAGCGACTGCGCGGCTTTCGCGCCACGAGCCTGCTCACGCCAGAAATGGGCGTGGCGCGAATCGAGGCGATTCGCCCGTCGGTGATTGCGCCGACTTACGACCTCGAGGTGGCGGAGGCGCACTCGTTCGTGGTGAACGGCGTGCTGGTACATAATAGCCGCGTCACGCAAAAGTACCCCTCCGTGTACCTGCTGGAGCCGGGCGCACGCGGCGAGATTCTCTCCGTCGCGTTCGCAGGCGATGGGCAACACCAAGATACGGGCGGCAAGCTCATCTTCGCCGCGCCGTACACTACCGGGCGCATCACCTCCAAGTCCATCTCCAAGGGCACGGGGCGCGCCAGCTATCGCGGGCTGGTGCAGGTACTCGAAGGCGCACACCACGCGAAGTGTAATGTGGAGTGCGACGCGCTGCTGCTCGATGAAGACGCCAAGACCGACACCTACCCCTATATCGAAATCAACGAGAAGGAGGTCACCATCGGGCACGAGGCGCGCGTGAGTAAAGTCAGCGACGAGCAGATTTTCTATCTGCAGAGTCGCGGACTGAAGAAAGACGAAGCGCTCACACTGATTGTGTCGGGCTTTATCGAGCCGCTGGCGAAGCAGCTGCCGATGGAGTATGCCGTCGAGCTGAACCGCCTGATTGAGCTAGAAATGGAAGGCTCCGTCGGCTAACGGCTTGTTGCCAACCCGCTCCCGAGAACGCTCCCTGACCGAATGGTCGGGGAGCGTTTTTTTGAGAAATTAATCCTCGCCATCAGCAAGTCGGCGTCGCCTGCCGCGCCGTCGTCGTTTGCCTCCGCAATGATGTCGCTTGAACCTACGGCGTCTCAGAACGCGCCAGCCGCTCAAACTGGAGCGCGAGGTCGGCAATCACGGAACGCAAATCGGAAAGCAGGGGCAGCTGCGCGCGGGCAATCGCCACATCGTCTAAATCAAGCGAGACCACCACCAATGCTTCCTGATTGACAGGACCCTGCGCGATTGCCTTGCCGAAGGGGTTCACAATCCACGATGCGCCGACGAAGCCCTTGCCGCCCTCAAAGCCGACGAGGCTGGACTGCACGACATAGATAGTATGCTCGCCCGCAATCTGGGTGAGCATGCGTCGGTACGCTTCCACATTTTCAATCTGCTCCGCCTGAAAGCCTCGCGCGGGCGAGGCGGTGGGCACATACAGCACCTGCGCGCCCTTCAACGCGACAATCGCGCTGGTGACGGAATGCCACACATCTTCGCAAATGAGTATCGCGGCGCGCCCGAAGCGGGTAGGGAACACCTCCAGCTTCCTGCCGCGCGCCACGAACCGCTCTTCCTCGAACACTCCGTAGGTCGGCAGGAAGAATTTCTGATGCACATGCAGGATGCGCGATTGCGCAGGTTCTGGCTCTAAAGTTGCATAGAGCGCGGAATTGAAATACTCGCCGTCCAGATACTCGTAGAAGCCGATGCAGATATCGAGAGGGCGTTTCGGTCGCAGGTCGGCGTAGAGGCGGGCGAGGTCGTGCAGCAGCTGAGAGGCGGGCATCGCCAGTTCGCGCACGCCGCCCTCGATAAAGTAGCCCGTCGTCGCCGTTTCGGGCAACGCCAGCACATCGACGCCCTCCTGAAGCGACTGGCGCATGAGTTGCCCAATCCGCTCCAGATTGCGCTTATAGTGCCCCTTAGTGGGCTTGAACTGCCCGACGCCCACCTTAAACTGACGCTGTGTACCTTCTGTGTGATGAATTGGCATGGTCCTTCTCGTGGCTTGGACAGTCCTGTCCAAGCAAGGTTGCACGGACGGTCTTGTCCGTGCGACAGGCGGTTCAAAGGCACGGACAAGACTGTCCGTGCGACTAAAAATCTACAGGTCTCAAGTAATACTCACCGATGGCCGTCGTGGAGAGCATCGCCACCGTAGGCAAATGTCGTTTCCAGTGGGTGCTGTCCACCTTGTTTTTCACGAGGCGGACATCCGCTTCGGGGAAGCCCATCTCGATGAGTCGCTCAGGCGAGTAGCCCTGCGTCAGATAGTGCAGGATACGGTCGGCGCGCTGATAGGAGATGCCGAAATCGCCCTCGTCGGTCTGCCCGACAATCAGGTCGGCGGAGGCGGGCTTTTCCACAATCACCTCAGGCACGCCCATATAGCGCGCGAGTTGCCAGACCTGAGTTTTAAAAAGGTCGCCCAGCGGGTTCACAGGCGGCGCGTCGTCGGCGTGCCATGTGAAATAGCCGAACAGTCGCTCGCTCTTGTTGCCTGTGCCGATGGGCAGCGCGTTCAGCTTCGCTGACTGGTCAAACAGGATAATCATCCGCATTCGGGCACAAATGTTGCCGATTCGCGTGGGACTCGCATCGGGTTCGAACCGTTCCAGGTAGGCGTCCACCATCGGCGTAATCTCGATTACGCGATGATGAATGCCCAGTTCGTTCACCACCAGCATCCCATGCTCCAGCGATTGGGGGCTGCTGATTTTGTAGGGCATCAGGAAGGCGTACACATTTTCGGGACCGAACGCGCGGGCGCACAGGTAGGCGACCAGCGACGAGTCCACGCCGCCCGACAGCCCCAGCAACGCCTTCGAGAAGCCCCGACGCCGCTGTACCTCGTCGCGTAGGAACTCAATCAGCCATTCAGCGACCAGCGGCGCGTTGATTTTCAGCGGCTCGTCCGAGTTCGGGTCGTAAATCGTCGGTTTGATGACAGGAAAAGTTTGCATCGTCTCACCTCGTAAAGCGGTTGGGGTCGAACGGCTCTATGGGTAGCGTCGTCTTGCCATCCAGAATCAGGTCTGCAACGGCGCGGGCGGTAGCAGGCGCCATCAGAATCCCGTGATAGGCGTGTCCCGCAGCGAGATACAGCCCCTCGTAGCCCGTGATTGCGCCGAGGTAGGGGTGGTGGTCGGGCGTGTCGGGGCGCAGCCCTACCACATGCCCCAGTACAGTTGCATGAAGCAGCGCGGGGGCGATTCGAGTAAGCGACTGCAAAAGATAGGCGTAGCCCTCGGCGGTCGCGCGCAGGTCGAACCCCGCCTGCTCGCGCGTCGCGCCCATGAGCACCGTTCCGTCCGCGCGCGGCACGAGGTAGCCCATCGAGGAGGAGAGAATGCTTTTTATTGGCGCAGGCAAATCGCCGAGTCTCAAAATCACGCCGCGCACAGGTTCAATCGGGGTTTGAACCCCCAGCGGCTGCAGGAGCGCGCTCGTCCATGCGCCCGCCGCGATGACGACTGCGTCGCCCTCTATGACGCCATGCGCGATGCGGACGCCGTGAACTCGATTTTGAAGCCGCTCGAGGCACAGGGCGGGGGTTCCTGTGTATAAGTTTGCCCCTGAAAGTTGCACCGCACAGTGCAGCGCGCGCATCAGGCGTTCGGTGTTGACCCAGCCTTCGCTGGGCAGATAGATTGCTCCTGCAATCTCGTGGCTTAGCGTGGGTTCCCGTTCCAGCGCGGCGGGAGGCTCGACCCAGGTCGCGTTCGGTTCATAGCGGCGAATCCACTCGAGATTCTCAGACAGGTGATTCGCATCGGCAGGGGTCAGAGCGACGCGCAAACAGCCGCCCTGACGCCACTCCACATCGATGTGGGTAAGCGATTGGAGTTGCTGCGCCCATTCGGGGTACATCTGCAGGCTGTTCAGGTAGAAGGGCAGGGCAGGGGTCTCGTGCGGAGTGAGGCTAAACGGGTTCACCATGCCTGCCGAGGCGGCGGAGGTATGCCCGCCTTCAGCCTGACCTTCAATCAGCGTGACTTCCGCTCCGCGCCGACGCAGTTCCAGTGCAATCGCGCTGCCGATAATCCCCGCTCCAACGACGATTACGCGCATATTAGCCCCCCGCCGTCATCTGCACAATCTCGAGGTTATCGCCCTCGCGGAGAGTAATCTCACCGTAGCGTTCGCGGGGCAGGATTTCGTAGTTGTATTCCACTACCACGGTGCGCGGATCGACGCCGCGTTCCTGAAGCAGCTGGAGCAGGGTGGTCGACTCAGGCAGTTCGCGCTCTTTGCCGTTGATGCGTACCCACATGGACGCTCAATTATACCTGATTCGGGGGTTCGTCGGCGCGACGCATGAGAACTTCCAAGTTCCAGACGGGCGTAGGCGGGCGTCCTGTGGCGATATGCGCTACCCGCGCCCACTTTTGCATCTCCACGATGATGCGCAGCTTTTCCTCTGGGGGCAGCTGCGCCAGCTGACGGCGTCGCGCCTCCTTGAACTCCAGCACGCGGCGCACCACCTCAGGCAAATCCTCTACATCTGGCTTCTGAGTTGGTTCCATTGCTCCATCAAACCGTGGCGCGTGAGAATGTCGTTAAGTCTGTTCTCGTCGAGGGATGCCTGTTGCCAGAGCAGGCGTGCGCGTTCGCGATCCTTGTGCCGATTCGTCTGTAGAGCGATTGCCAGCAGATATTCGGGCGACAGCACGGGCGCAGTCTCGCCGTTGAAAGGAAGTTCAATCGCGTTGCGCACAGCCTCTTCCACAAGCGGGTTGTAGGCGACCAGTACCTGCACGGGAGCGTCGCCGATTTGTACCTGTTCGCCTGATACTTGGTAGCCTTTCCGCTCGAAGTACTGATAGATGGGCTGCAGAGAGACAAGGCTTTCGGGGGATGCGTCGATAATCACGAAAAAGTCGAGGTCGTAGGTTAGCACAGGCTCCGTGTAAAACACCAATGCAGACGCGCCCCCCAGTGCAAAAGCGCGTATCAAGCCTTGCGCTTGCAGTTCGCGAAACGCCCGAATCGCTGCATTCACATCGAGAGTGTACCCAAAAGCGAAAAGGGCTGAAGCGGTCGCTTCAGCCCCACGCTCGTGCCTCATAAGTTACGGTCGCAACCTCCTTATGAGGGCAGGCTTTGCTCTCCATCCGTATCTCCCTAACAGCAACTTTCGTGCCAAACGATTCAGAAAGGGCAGGGTATCCTAATGGCGTATGGGCAAAACGGTGCTAATCACAGGCGGCGCGGGGTTCATCGGCAGTCATTTCACGGAGTACCTCGTTCAGCAGTATCCCAATTATCAGGTTCGCGTGCTGGACGCGCTGACCTATGCGGGCAGGCGCGAGAACCTCGCCGCGCTGGAAGGCAACCCCCGCTTTGCTTTTATTCACGGTGATGTGCGGGACAGGCAAGCCGTACAGCAGGCGATGCAAGGTGTAGATTATGTCGTCCACTTTGCCGCCGAGACCCATGTCGACCGATCGATATGGAATCCTGACGCTTTCATCACCACTGATGTCTACGGAACTTTCGTGATGCTGGAGACGGCGCGGCAGATTGGCGTCGAGCGATTCGTGCATATCAGCACAGACGAGGTTTACGGCTCGGCGGAGCAGGGGGCGTTTACCGAGCAGTCGCCGCTGCAGCCCAGCAGCCCCTATGCGGCCAGCAAGGCAGGGGCGGACTTGCTTGCGCAGGTGTACTATCGCACCTACGGCGTCCCCGTGCTGATTGTGCGCCCCAGCAACACCTTCGGTCCGCGCCAATACCCTGAGAAGCTCATCCCGTTTTTCACCGTGCGCGCCCTGCACGACGAACCCCTGCCGCTCTACGGGGATGGGCAACAGCGCCGCGACTGGCTCTATGTGGGCGACCATGTGCGCGCCATCGACACTGTGCTGCATCAGGGGCAGATTGGCGAAGCCTACAACATCGCAGGGGGCAACGAGCGCGCGAATATAGAGGTTTCGCGTCTAATCTTACACACGCTGGGCAAGCCAGAGAGCCTGATCCAGTTCGTGCAGGATCGCCCAGGACACGACCGCCGCTACGCGCTGAACGACTCCAAACTCCGCGCACTCGGCTGGAAACCTGAAGCCGATTTCGAGTCCGCGTTGCGCGAGACGGTGCTGTGGTACGCCCAGCACCCCGAATGGTGGCAACCTATCCTGCAGGAGCAGGTGGAGTATCGTCGGTTTGTAGAGCAATGGTACGCGGCGCGCCAGTAGGTCGCTACGGTTAAGGAGGGTTTTCGCCAGTCGCTTGGTAAATCAGCGCGAGCGCGGCGTAGTCATCGTAGGGTTCCGGGGGGATACGCATGCCTTTGGGCAGCAGGCGTCGCCAGCCGCGCGGGGGGTGGTAGCGAAAATAGAGTTCCCGTGCCCGCAAGGTGGTATCGCGTTCCTCGACCAGTTCCCAGTGAATATCGGGGAACCACTCGCGCAAGCGGGGGAGCAGGCGTTTTGCGCCCGTGCCTGCCCCCACCAGAAACCGCTGGGGCGCGTGCTGGTCGATGCACTGCCTCAGCGCCGCTTCCAGCTGCTCCAGCGACGGAATCGCACGGAACAGCACGCGCCATTCGCCCCCGTCGCGCTCGGCGACGGCGACGCCTGCTTTGTGAGTGCCTGGATCGATGGCTAAGATTCGGATTGCTTACTTCCCTCCTGCATCAGGGTGTAGGTTGCAGGAGACAAAAACGCCTCTACTACAGCCGGGTCAAACTGTCGCTCGCGTTCAGACTGGATAATCTCAACGGCTTGCTCGTGGCTCAGCGCGGCGCGGTACGGTCGGTTGTTGGTCATGGCATCGTAGGCGTCGGCGACGGCGACGATGCGCCCCCACAGGGGGATTTGCTCTCCCCGTAGTCCCTGCGGGTATCCCTGTCCATCCCATCGCTCATGATGAGTCAGGGCAATCTGACGCGCCATCTCAATAACAGGGTAGTGGCAGCCTTCCAGTATTCGTGCGCCGATGAGGGTATGTTGTTGCATAATCTGCCATTCCTTGCGGCTCAGACTTCCGGGTTTGCGCAGGATAGCGTCGGGCACGCCAATTTTGCCGACATCGTGCAACGGCGCGGCATGGCGAAGCTGAAAGAGGGTCTCCTCATCCAGCCCCATGACACGCCCAATCTGCTCACTCAGGCGTCCGACACGGATAATATGTTCTCCTGTCGCATCGTCGCGATATTCGGCCGCGCGCGCCAGTCGTTCTAATATTTCCAGTCGTGCCAGTTCCAACTCACGGGCGCGGGTCTTGTGTAAACGCCGTATCTCGAGGTAGTTCTGCAAGCGTAGCAGCACTTCCGAGACATCGAAGGGCTTATTCAGAAAATCCGACGCGCCCGCCGCCAGAGCCTGATGCTTAACGTTCGGAGACAAGTCCGCTGTAAGCACTATCACGGGCACAATCTCGTCAGGGTGGTTCAAACGCAGTTGCCGAATAACTTCACCGCTGTCCGCATCGCTCAAGTGCCAGTCCAGTAATATCAGATCAGGGCAAACCGATTGCACAAGGTTCACAGCGTCCGCTACGTTGGTTGCAGTGGCAATCTTCTTGAACCCCGCCGATTCGAGCAGCGCACACAAAAAAGCCAGCGTTGTAGGCTCGTCATCCACCACACACACCAGAGCCTCATTGTAAAGGTTGTGCTTGAGCATAGGCTCACCGCCAGATCCTGAACTTCGTGAGCATCCTGCTCTGTATTGCTCCTGCGTTCAGGGATAGCAATTATACTGTGTCGCCAACATTTTTCCTGCAGAGCGCTGTCAGAAAAGAGCAGTTATACCAATCGTGCGTTCAAGTCGTGCAAATCGTCGGCGGGACGCCGACGCTCTGCGAAGCGCGTTCGTAGCGTCGGCGTCCCGCCGACAAT
>Ga0105160_1001123_pt1 | contig 11251 bp, 4 predicted proteins | sample GXS110809BmetaG_FD_89591 | JGI IMG/M metagenome (GOLD analysis project Ga0105160, IMG submission 89591) | Hot spring microbial communities from Gongxiaoshe hot spring, China to study Microbial Dark Matter (Phase II) - GXS 110809B | ecosystem: Environmental > Aquatic > Thermal springs > Hot... | reverse complement strand
GAGGTTTTCTATGCGTAGGTATTCAGGCAGCGGCACTAACGCGCTGGCACTGAGCTGCCGGTACCTTTCTGCCAACTGCCGCAAAAGTCTGTACTGACGCTGTAAAAGCTCTAAGAGAAGCTGATCGCGCTGCAATCCATATAAAGCCGTGCGCAGCTCATAGCGCAACTGGCGCAGCACCTCTGCAAAAGCAGCTTCTTGTATCGCCAGGGACGCCTCCGCCAACGCTATACCTTTCAAACGCTTGCGGGCAGTGAGAATGGTCTGTGAAAAAGTACCAGTGACTTGATTGATGCGCGGAGAAGACCATATAGGGGGGAGGGGTGCCTCTGCCTGCGTGAAGGGGTCTAACTGCTCTATTGTCAGTTGGGGATTGGGCCACAAGCGCGCCTGCCACACCAGTGCCCGCTCCGCCTCTATCTGAAAGCGCTGCGCGATAAGAAGCAGGTTTCTCTCCAGAAATCGCTCTTCTGCGGCTTGAAGAGTAAGATACAGCGTATCTTGCCCCCACAAAAGACCACTAATGATGATCCACCTCCACCACATCTGCGGCAAAGGTAAGCATACCCTACCTCTCTTTGAAAAGCTCACGATGATTCCGATGACAGGTCCATGAGATAATACCAAAGCTCTGGATTTGCTTTGCTTTTTATGCTTCACCTGTCGTGAGCATAAAGTACTGACGTGCATGGGTTATCTAGCGGGGTGCGGCGGCGCCTTCGGCGCCGCCGCACCCCTCAAAAGGCAAAGTAATGCGCCACTTTGGTATTATTAGCTGCGCAGGCGCAAGCGCAGGCTATTTAGCACCACCGTAAGCGAACTGAGCGACATCAGCAGCGCACTTATTCCCGGAGACAAGACTATTCCTGGCAAAAGTCCCATCGCCACAGGTATAGCAGTGAGGTTATAGCCAAAAGCCCATAGGAGATTCTGCATCACGATGCGGCGCAAGCGCACACTGAGGTCATAAAGGGCAGGCAAAGCACTTTCTGTATCCCGCAGTAGGGCAATCCCCGCTGTTTGTGTCGCCGCCCCTGCGCTGCGATAGACAGCGATACCCACATATGCCGTCTGGAGTGCCAGCGTATCGTTGAGCCCATCCCCCACAAAAGCCACACGCACCCCCGCTTTTTGCTGGGTATCTATCCACTGGGCTTTTTCAAAAGGCGACATGCCTTTGTGCACTTCATCAAATCCAAGTTCATCGGCGAGGGTCTCTGCTACGGACGAAGGGTCGCCCGTCAAAAGCACGAGTCTGCGCCCCTTCTTACGGAGCTTCATCAAAAACGGCTTGAGCCCTATCCTCGGCTCATCCTCCAAAGTGAAGAGGGCTACAATCCGTTCTTGCGTAGCAGCGGCGATAGCTGTGGTCTCTGGCACAGGTAAATCTGGATGTTTCTCGGCGATCCAGCGGGGGCTGCCAATGTAGAGCTTTCGGTCAGAGAAAGTGGCAATAATGCCCTTGCCGGGCAGCTCAGTGAAATGAAAATCCTCCGAAACCGCGGAATGATGGAGCGCAAGATATCGGGCTAAGGCTTGGGAGAGGGGATGTTGGCTGCGTCGGACTGCGGCAAGTAGGTAGGACGCCTCCTGCGGTGCGTACCAATGCGCTTCTTTGACATACGCTTCACCTTTGGTGAGCGTACCGGTTTTGTCAAAAGCCCATACAGTCGCATGGGGAAGGTTTTCAAGCTGGGCGACTTCACGCAGAAGCATTTGAGCCCCAGCGGCGCTACCGATAGCCATTTGTACGGCGATAGGGGTCGCCAGTCCGAGCGCACACGGACAGGAGATTACCAATACACTCAGCGCCCGCTCCCAGATAAAAGTCCCCTCTGCTCCCCGCCAGAGATGATAGATGATGGTAGCAATCGCCAGACCGATGACAATAGGCACAAATATCGCTGAGATGCGGTCTGCCAATCGCTGTAGCTTCGCACGGCTACTTTGTGCCTTTTGTACTCGGGTAATAAGCTGCGCCAAGAAGGTCTCCTGTACAGGCACTTCCACGCGCACGCGCACTGTACCCAGCAGCACATGGGTACCTGCCCACACGCGGTCGCCGATGGACTTTTCCACCGGAAGGGCTTCTCCCGTCAGGAGGCTCTCAGAGATGGATACATCTCCTGAAACGATAATCCCATCCACGGGGACGGTTTCTCCCGGCTGCACCTCCACTACGTCACCGACGGCGAGGGATGCAGTAGGTACATTCTCTGTACCGGCAGATGAGACTTTCCGAGCTGTGGGTACAGCGAGCATGGAGAGACTTTCTAAAATCCCCTGTGCCCGATGGCGCGCCCGCTCCTCCAAGTATCGCCCAATCAGCACAAAAAATAGTATCTCCGCCCCCGCTGCCACGGAATGCCCATGCTTTTTTTGGTACAACTCTACGGCGCCCAGCAGCATGCTGCCCAGTAATCCCAGCGAGACCAGCGTATCCATCGTAAGCTGTCTTATGCGAAGCTGCTGCCACGCCGGACGCAGGAAATACCGCCCGCCAATCCAGACTATCCCCACCAAGCTCACTACATAATACCCTACCGCCATCGGATACGGCAAATGCATGGGCAGAAGATGCAAGCCCATCCCCACTACCGCCAAAGCGCCCGCCCAGAGGATATTTTTGAGGAGGCTTCGTAGATACTGCTTGTGCGCTTTGAGGAGCGCTGGCGCATCGGGTAAAAGCTCATAGCCAGCAGGCGCCAGGGCTGCCTTCAAGTCTTCAAAAGTAGCCTTATCCGCTTCATGCCGTACAATGACTTCTTGGGTAGCAAAGTGCACCTCCGCCTTTTGTACCCCTGGCACATGTTCTAAAAGCGTCTGCACACTCACCGCACAACTCTGGCAGGTCATCCCCACGACCTTATAGGTCGCCTCTACCACTGCCATGAGACGAACTTACAAAAAACGCCTCTCCGATAGCCGCTGCTAATGCAACCTTCTAAAGCATTTTGCGTACTTTTGCCTGCATGAAACATTTATCACTGATATTCGGTATTTTGGCAGCATCCGCTTATGCCCAAGACATCATCCTACGCAGGATTCAGCGCATATCTCCTACCGAGCCGAGTCCCCAGACAGAGACCAGCCCTCAGCGCTTGTACCTTAGAGGAAAAGTTTTAGATGCAAACTCCGGAGAACCGCTGGTCGGCGCTTATGTCAAAATACCCGGTACCGTTATTGGTGCCATCACTAATGACAAAGGAGAGTTTCAAATACCGACGACCCTCACCATCCCTGTCGCGGTAGAGGTTTCCTTTGTGGGGTATCAGACCCAGCGAATAACTTTGAAGCCGGGAAGTGAGACTACTTCCCCAACCGAGATTAGATTAGCCGAAGAGGAGATTTTAGGGCAGGAGGTGGTGATCTCGGCGTCGCGGGTAGAAGAGCAGTTCATGCGGTCGCCGGTCCAGGTGTCGCAGCTCTCCAGCCTTATGCTCCGCACAAGCCCGGGACTACTTTCAGCACAGACGCTGTCGTTTTTGCCGGGCGTGGATGTGGTTCATACGAGCATCACTTTCCCTGTGGTCAATGCCCGCGGCTTCAACTTTACCCAAAATCCTCGTTTCATCAATCGCGTAGACGGGGTGGAGATGCAGTCTACAGCGCTCAATATACCCGTACTTCCTTTTACCTCTGCGCCAGAGATTGATGTGGCGAATGTAGAAGTCATAGCGGGTCCAGCTTCTGCGTTGTATGGTCCGAATGCCTTCAATGGCGCTATGCTGACGACGCTTAAGAACCCTTTTCAGTACCAGGGACTATCAGCGCAAGTCCGCATAGGAGTCAATCACCTCGGCGCTTCGGAACGCGGAGAACCAGCCCCTATGTACGATCTTCAAGCGCGATACGCCCACGTGTGGAATAACCGCTTAGGAGTCAAAGTAGCGCTCCATGGGCTATTAGGCGAAGACTGGTGGGCAACCGACCGAACCGATCGCGGGGTATATGCTGGTGCCGTACCACCTTATACGACCCCGGGACCCGATAATCCCGGCTACGTCCCTATCAACGGCTATGGCTACGACGCCCGAACCCTCCTGAACAACCTCCCGCTGCCTTTCGCTGATGGGCGTCCTCTCCCAGCCTTCTATCTCAGCCGCACTGGTTATATGGAAAAGGACCTTGTCTCTACCCAGGTACGAATCGGTAAAGCCACCGGTGGAGTCTTTTATCGCTTCACAGACCAACTGATGGGACAGTTTACCTTTCATGTGGCTAATGGACGCACCATCTATCAAGCTAATACCCGCTATGCCCTGGAAAACTTCCTTTTCCATGCTTACAAAGCCGAGCTGACCCATGCGCGGGGCTTTCTGCGCCTATACACTATCCACGAAAATGGCGGGCGTTCTATGCCGCTGGGCATCCTCGGCGCTAACCTTTTGAATGCAGTGAAACCACACGCTGACTGGTTTAGGCAGTATCTGGTGACGTATGCAGGCTTTTTGGATCAGGGGATTTCACCGCAGGATCGGGCGGCATTTGAGGCGCACTATGGGCGCCCTGTCCCCCAAATGGGCGACCATGCCGGCGCACGCTGGTTAGCCGATAGCGACACACGCTTTTTGGCAACTTTACCTTCTGCTGCACCAGTAGCGGCGATTTTAGGGGGCAGGTGGGATATCGGCACGGCACGCCCGGCGCCCGGCAGCCCCGAACTCCGCAGATTGGTGGATTCTCTGGGCAAGATTCCCGTCACCCAAGGAGGCGCCCTGCTTGTAGACCGATGCGCCCTCCATCACGCCGAAGGGCAATACGAACTCCCCTCCGTCTGGAATCTCCAAACCATCGTCGGCGGTAGCTTTAGGGTCTTTGAGATAAACTCCCGCGGCACCATCTTCATAGATACCTTAGGCAAACCTATCTACAACTGGGAAACAGGCGCTTACCTGCAAACGCGCCGAACATTTATAAATGATCGCCTACAACTCACCCTTGGCGCCCGATACGATTATCGTCAGTACCTCACAGGACAAATCACCCCTCGCACAGCGATAAGCTGGAGCTGGGACAAAAGCGGTAATCACATCCTACGAGCTGCTTATCAGATGGGCTTCCGTAATCCGCTCAATGAAGCCCTTTTCATCAACTTACAAACGGATGCCCGATTGGTCGGTGCACTGCCTCAGACCGATCGCGCTCTGGGTATCGCCGGTACAAATAACTATACCAAATCTTCCGTAGAAGCCTTCCGCGCTGCCCGAGCCCAAGGCGTTCCCGTAGAGGAAGCCGCTAAGCTCCTGCGCAGCCTCCCCATCAACGGCATCCGCCCAGAAAAAGTCCAGAGCTTTGAGATCGGAGCGCGCCATCTCTTTTTTGAACAAAAGCTCCTTATAGACCTCACCTATGCCTATCAGCGGTATCGGGACTTTCATGGGAACGTCCGCTTGTATGGTCCAAAAGACCCTACCCAGACCCTCACGCCTCAGGATGTGGAAAACAATACCCTCTCTCCCCTTTATGGACGCTACTACAATATCCCCGGCACGCCGCAGGCACAGTTCATTACGGTGGCTTTACAGTACCGCGTGAGCCGTCATCTCCTACTCAATGCCAACTACGGCTATGCCCAAGCATGGGGGCTAGAAGAAGCAAAAGCCTTAGACCCTGACCTACATATCTTCTTCAACACCCCACCTCACCGCGTCAACGCTGGTATTTCCCTCCAAAACCTCGGCCGTTGGAGCGCGCAGCTATGGTATCAGTGGGTACATGCTTATCTTTTTGAGTTTCCGAACTACAAAGGCATCGTACCAACCTATAACCTCCTGCATGCGCAGGTTAGTTATCGCCTGCCTAAGTGGCATAGCGAACTGCGGCTCGGCGCCCAGAACCTCCTGAACTTCTATCACATACAGGTGCCGGGCGGACCGCGGATTGGGGGGATTTATTACATCCAGTATAGTTTTGATCCATTCAGCCTATGAAAAAGCTGCTTATTTTATGGGCGTGGCTCATTCTAAGCTATGCGGCGCCCTGTGAGGATTGTGGCGAAGACTTAGCATGTCTGGGTCCGTGTGCTTATAAAGCCCTTGTAGAAGCTCATACCCCTGACGAAGAGCATCAAGCGGCGCTCCTACTGGCGCACACTTGGCTACGAGGAGACTTTGTAGAAGGCATACCACGGCTCCTGCACCCTATAATCGGGAAGCGGGCAGAAAAAGACTCGCTGCGTCTCCATGCAATACTTGTACTTGCACAGGCGCAGTATCGGCTCGGTCGCGCTGACTCCGCTGCCGTACTGTATGAACGGGTAGCTGGTATAGAAGCCTTTCCATTCCTGCGCAGTAGGGCTTACTTAGGATTAGCGGGGATCTCTGTGAGAAGCGACCTTTCCAAAGCCTTATCGTATGCTGCCCAAGCCGCTGAGATAGCTGACCAGCTCAATCATCCCCTCCTCACAGCGGTCGCTTATCTACAACTCGCTTATATCACCGCTGAGCAAAACAACCTCTCCATGGCGCTGCGATACGGCGAGAAAGCCCTCCAAGCCGCCAAAGCCGCTTATAACCAAAAGCTAAAACACTGGCTCTTGGAGCCGCCAAGTACGGTCTATCTCGCCGCGACCGCTAATATGGCTGCCTTGTACGCCGACAATGGGCGGCTACGCGAAGCGGAAAACCTCTACCAAGAGGTACTGAACCAAGCCCAACAAGACGAAGTCGCTCGCGGGCAAGCCGTTATCGGACTGGCAGGGCTGTACTTACAAAAGCGCGCCTTTGCCGAAGCGGAAAAGCTACTGAATGCTCACCGTTCGCTCCTCCAAAGTCTGCCCTTTGAACTGCGCCGCAATGCCCTTCGCATACAAGCACAGCTTCACATTGCCCAAAGTCGCATTTCTAATGCCCTGGCGACCTATGAGCAGCTCATCAGAGAGATGGAATCCCATGTACAGCAGGGGCAAAGCGCCCGCATAGAACAGCTCCGGCTCTTAGCAGGATTAGAAGCCCAGGAGGCGCGCTTGCGTTCGGTAGAAGCAGCCCGCCAAAAAGAACGCACCTTTTACTTCATCTTGGGAGGCATAGGCTTGCTCACTTTGGGGATGATGTTTCTGGCTATTAGGAGCGCTCGCCGTCGCGCCGCAGAAGAGCGTCAGTTCCGCGAGATTATTGCCCAGCAGAGCGCCCTAATAGAAGAGCAAGCTCGTGCCTTAGAGCGTCAAAACGAAGAGCTCATTCGCATATCTGAAACGCTCGCAGAAGCCCTTGCTTCAGTTCAAGAATCCCACTCAGCTGCTCGACGCCTCCAAAGGGCTATTTTGCCTAATCTTGAGCAGCGCCTGCCCGGCTCGGCTGTATTTTATCAGCCCATGCATGAAGTCGGCGGGGACTTTTATGGCTTAGTATCGGATAGACACACCCAACGCATACTCTTTTTTGTCGGAGATGCCACAGGGCATGGCGTAAGTGGAGCCATCCTCGCTGGGATCATCGCTTCCACTATACAAAACCTCTTTTTGCGCTATCCACACCATTCGCCTCGGAAACTGCTCCAAACCTTACTGGAGAGTGTAAGAACAGTTCTAACCCAGCAGGAAGAGACCTCAGGCCCGCAAGCCGTTCGTGAAGGCGCAGATATCGCGATGGGTATTGCTGATTTTCGCACAGCTACGCTACATTTTGGACTGGCAGGACGCCCCGTGTGGTTGCTGAACCACGCCGGTATAGAAGTCTTAGAAGGCGGACGACGAGGTATTGATAGCTATACGCCCCCTGATTACGAGTTTCCGGAATATGAAAAGCCGCTGGATGATAACCTGACGCTGTTTTTATTTACAGACGGAGTCACAGACGCTTTGAATGCAGAGGGTAAAAAGTTGGGAGCCAAAGCGCTGCGCAAGCTCCTGAGCGAGAGCGAATATTTCTCGGATAACGCCCAAGCCCTCAAACAAAAGTGTGTCAAACTAATATCGGACTGGCAAGGAAGAACTCATATGAATGATGATATGACATTCATTATTATGCCGGTGAAAGTGCTACATGATTATGCAAGGCAGCGCTTTGGGGTGCAGGTATAGGAGAAAGTATGAGGCTTTGGCATAGGTTTTTTTTAAGCCAAGAAGTGGAACCGTCGTATTACCAAAGTTCTGCATTTGCTTTCCTTTTTGTGCTTTACTGGTCGTGAGTATAAAGTGCTGACAGGCAGGGCTTATTGGGTGTGGGCGGCGGCGCCGAAGGCGCCGCCGCCCAAAAAACCCAAGTAATGCTCCCCTTCGGTATGAGCTCACAGCCTCTCATAACCCTCTCCCTTCTCCCTTCCTACCCCCATGCCAAACAGCAACCCCGCGCAATCTGTTTAGCTTTGCAGCGATGATACCCTTCGTACGGCGCCACGTCCCTCATCGCCCTGAGGAAATACAGCGCATGCTTGAAATAGTCGGCGCAAAAGACCTGGAACACTTGACTAACCTTATCGTACCCGCTGATATACGGCGCTCCACGCCGATGAACCTTCCCCCTGCCGTCAGTGAGATAGAGATATTGGAGGAGATACAGTCGCTTGCCCAGCAAAATCAACTCTGGCGCACCTATATCGGCATGGGCTATTATGGCACGCACCTTCCTCCCGTGATCCAAAGGCTTGTACTGGAAAATCCCGCTTGGTACACAGCCTATACTCCCTACCAGCCGGAGATTGCGCAGGGGAGGCTGGAACTGCTGATGCTCTTTCAGACGATGGTGAGTGACCTGACAGGCTTACCTATCGCTAATGCTTCTCTGCTGGACGAAGCCACCGCTGCCGCAGAAGCCCTTTTTATGTTTCACAGCATCAGTCGGGAAAAAGGGCGAGCATTTTTTGTAGATGAGGGGCTTCATCCCCAAGTGATTAGCGTCATCAAGACCCGAGCATACGGACTGCGGATTCCATTAGAAGTCGGGGCTCCAGAAAAAGCTTCTTGGGAGAGGTACTTCGGTGCCATATTAGGCTATCCGACGACGGACGGCTGGGTCAAGCCACACCTACCCGAACTAATCCAAGCGGCAAAGGAGGCGGGTGTACAGGTAGCAGTCGCCACAGACCTGCTTTTCCTTACCATAGCCGAAGCGCCTGGACATCTGGGTGCCGATGTAGCTTTCGGTTCAAGCCAAAGGTTAGGGGTGCCCTTGGGCTATGGTGGACCGCATGCGGCGTTTTTCGCTGCCAGAGACGCCTACAAAAGGCAAATGCCCGGACGCATCGTGGGATTGACCATAGATGCCGAAGGTCAGCCCGCTTATCGCCTTGCCCTCCAGACCCGCGAGCAGCATATCAAACGCGAAAAAGCTACCAGCAACATTTGCACAGCCCAAGTGCTACTGGCTCATCTGGCAACGCTATATGCTATCTACCACGGTCCAGAAGGGCTAAAAAACCTCGCTCAGCGCATTCATCGTGATACAGTTCGCTTGGCGCATGCTCTGCAAGAAATCGGAGTAGAGCCTTTATATGCACACTTCTTTGACACGCTGCGGCTGCGGCTTCCTAATGTACCCCAAGATAGACTCCGTTCTATCGCTACCCAGTACCAGATCAACCTCCGATACTATGCCGATGGCACCGTAGGATTGAGCTTAGATGAAACCGTTCGTGAAAAAGACCTCACTGACCTTTTGAACATCTTTGCCGAAGCTGTCAGCAGACCGGCTCAGCTCCCTGCCCAAGCGCCGATACCTTCCGCTCTACCGGCAGGCTTAGAGCGCCACACGGCGTATTTGACCCATCCGACCTTTCATCGGTATCAAGGAGAGCATCAACTCACGCGCTTTCTCCAGCGGCTCGTGAGTCGGGACATTTCGCTGGTGCATTCTATGATCCCGCTGGGCTCCTGCACGATGAAGCTCAATCCCGTCGCTGCACTAATGCCTCTGAGCTGGAAAGCGCTCAATAGCCTGCATCCTTTTGTCCCCAAAGACCAAGCAGCCGGCTACCAAACGATGCTCGCTCGTTTAGAGCAGTATCTGTGTGAGATTACGGGATTTGCTAAGGTTAGCTTTCAGCCCAACTCCGGCGCTCAGGGCGAATATACTGGACTGATGGTGATTCGCCGCTATCATGAAGCCCGGGGTGAAGGGCATCGCGATATTGTCCTTGTGCCTTCCTCGGCTCACGGTACCAATCCCGCCAGCGCTGTCATCGCTGGGTATACGGTCGTCGTCGTCAAAGCTGACCAGCATGGCAATATAGATGCCCAAGACCTGGAAGCCAAAGTACAACAGTACGCTTCCCGCCTCGCTGCAATAATGGTCACTTATCCTTCTACGCATGGGATTTATGAGCGACATATTCGCTGGATTTGTGATACGGTGCATGCGGCGGGCGGGCAAGTCTACATGGACGGCGCTAATATGAACGCCCAAGTCGGACTAACCAGTCCAGCTTTGATAGGAGCAGATGTATGCCACCTCAACCTTCATAAGACTTTTGCTATACCCCATGGCGGAGGGGGACCCGGGATGGGGCCTATTGCTGTAGCGGCACACCTGGCGCCGTACCTCCCTACGCATCCTGTCATAGAGACTGGAGGAGAACAAGGCATCGGCGCCGTAGCGGCTGCTCCATACGGAAGCGCCCTCATCCTATGGATTTCCTATGCCTATATCCGCATGATGGGGGCAGAGGGCTTGCGCTATGCCTCCCAGATCGCCCTCCTCAATGCTAACTATCTCAAAGCTCGCCTGTCAGCTCATTACCCCATCTTATACACCGATGAGAATGGGCTGGTCGCCCATGAGTTTATCATAGACCTGCGCAGCTTCAAGACCAAATACGGCATAGAAGTAGAGGACATCGCTAAGCGCTTGATGGACTTTGGCTTTCATGCGCCCACAGTGTCCTTTCCGGTGGTGGGGACGCTGATGATTGAGCCGACAGAAAGCGAAGACCTGGAAGAGCTGGAGCGATTTATCTATGCGATGGAAAAGATTCGGGAGGAAATCGCACAGATAGAAAGCGGTGCAGTCTCTATTCATGAGAGTCCACTACGGCGGGCTCCACATACTCAGCGAGCTATAATGGCTGAAAAGTGGGAGCGACCGTATTCGCGAGAACAGGCAGCTTTCCCAGCCCCTTGGCTCAAAGAATACAAAGTCTGGCCCCCCGTCGCTCGGGTAGATCATGCTTACGGGGATAGAAATCTCGTTTGCACCTGCCCGCCAGTGGAGTCTTATGCGGATGTCGCATCCTGATAGCCTCAAAAGCCCTATTTGCTCTTCTATGGACAGCCTTGGGGGAGAGAAATAAATACTGGCAGGGAATGGAGTGCAGG
>Ga0105160_1001121_pt1 | contig 11254 bp, 9 predicted proteins | sample GXS110809BmetaG_FD_89591 | JGI IMG/M metagenome (GOLD analysis project Ga0105160, IMG submission 89591) | Hot spring microbial communities from Gongxiaoshe hot spring, China to study Microbial Dark Matter (Phase II) - GXS 110809B | ecosystem: Environmental > Aquatic > Thermal springs > Hot... | reverse complement strand
TTGCCTGGTTGAAGGGAGGCTTTCGACGGTTGGCCCTGCGTTATGAACGTCTCCTGGCCACCTTCCGGGGTTTCGTGCACCTGGCCTGCCTCCTCATCACATGGAGAGTTTTGAGATGAGCTCAAAGGCAGCTGTCGAAGTGCTGCGGCGAAATGATCGGGGAACGTTCACGGCCCCCTCCCCTCGCCAGTATCCGCATCTCTGGCTCTGGGATGCGGGGTTCACCGCCATCGGCTGGGCGGCTCTGGGGGACTTCGAGCGCGCCTATCGGGAGATCCGCGCCGCTTTGCGGGGGCAATGGCGCAACGGGATGATCCCTCACGTCGTGTTCTACGGATGGCCCAGTGCCTATTTCCCGGGCGCCGATATCTGGCGCTCGGACCTCGCGCCGGAGGCCCCGAAGGATCTCCCCACCTCCGGCATCACCCAGCCACCGGTCCTGGCCTTCGTGGTCTGGATCCTGTTCCAGCACGATCCGGATCGCCAGCGGGCGGAAGCCTTCGCCCGGGAAGCCTTCCCGGCCCTGCAGGCTTATCATCGCTGGCTGCACGCCACCCGGGATCCGGATGGGATCGGGCTAAGCTGTATTGTGCACCCATGGGAATCGGGTATGGATAACAGCCCCCTCTGGGATCTCCCCTTATCGCGGGTTCCAGCGGAAGGCCTCCCCCCCTATCAGCGGGCCGATGCCCACTGGGTCCCGGAGGAGCAGCGGCCCCGTCGCTCCGATTACGACCGCTTCCTCGCTCTGATCCTGCATCTGCGATCCCATCAGTATGGAGAAAGCGGGGTGCGCAGCTCCCCCTTCCGGGTCTACGATGTCCTGTTCAACGCGTTACGCCATCGCTCGGAGGAAGCCCTGCTGGCCATGGCCCGAGCCCTGAGGGAGCCCAGCGGGGAAATCGAGGAGTGGCTGGAACGAAGCCGGGCCGCTTTCCAGACCTGGTTATGGGATCGCGAGCGCGGATTCTTCCTGGATTGGGATGGCGTGGCGGGCAATCGGATCCCGGTGATCGCATCCGGGGGATTCCTTGCGCTTTACGCGGGGCTGGCCACATCGGAGCAGGCCCAGGAGATGGTGGATCGTTATCTGAGGAATCCGGCGGCCTTCGCTCCGGATGGAGGGACGCGCTACCTGGTTCCCACGGTGAGCAAAATGGAGCCCGGCTGGGAGCCCCGTCGCTACTGGCGGGGCCCCATCTGGATCAATTTAAATGCCCTCATCGCCCACGGCCTGGCCCGCTATGGGTTCCATGAACTTGCCAAGGAGATTCATCAGCACACGCTGGGCCTGATCGCCCGCTCCGGGTTTCACGAATATTACGACCCTCGAACCGGAGAAGGCCTGGGGATCGGAGACTTCACCTGGTCTGCCGCTCTCCTGCTGGGATGGGAGCTGCTGAGCGTAGAATCAGCAAGGTAGGACAACTGCTCGTAATGGAAGAACGATTCATAACTCTGGAAGGGGCATGATTCCTTAGCGCATGGTTTTCGTCAGACCTCAGGATGAGGAACCCGCGAGACGCCGATTCGCTCCCTGCAACCCTCCAGGGGGAGATTGCTCAGAAAGGCACGCCAGCTCCCCGGAAAGCCACCGCAACGCTATGCCAGCCCATGCCAATCATCACCCTTTCTTCCTGCCGGAAAACACTATTTGAGATTTATAAAACAGGGGAAACTAAAACTGGATCGGATGAGCGAATTTCCGGTGATCTCAGAGGCTTCCGGGGAGCTGGAGAGCGATCTATCCCTCTCCCCACGCTGCTTCACGGCAGGGGGAGGGGCAAACGCAGAACCCGAGCAGGCACCGCCAGGATCGCAATAGAGCAGAGAACCTTCCTTTTTTGTAAAGCCCAGGGAGGCGAAAAATGAAAATTTATGTTGATCGAGATCTATGTTCAGGGAGCCTCCCCTTCTGTGTCCGGTGCTTTGCCTTTCTCGCTGAACATCCGCTGGGGGTCGATCGCCCCTGCATCACCCAGATCCTTCCCAACAACGGGGAGACGGTCACCTTTGTGATCCGAACGGAAGGGGAGACGGTGACGCTCACGCTGGATGAGGCCACGCGGGAGCGTGTGATCACGGAGGGGTGGGACGCGCTCGTTCCTTTCATTCCCTCTTTCTTCCGCGCCTGATTATCGGCTCCGCCAGCGAAAGCCGTATTGGTGACAGCAGTCTGTCCGCCGCCACACGGCAGGGTGGGGAAAAGAGCCGAGCCACGCGTCTCTGGCGCGCGGCTCGGCCCCCAATGCATCCCGGGGAAAACCCCTGTGAAAGGGATGGTCTGGCCATCTCTTCCCCTCAGGGTAGAATTTGCACATCGGCCGGCATCCCCGCCTTGAGCCGACCCTCCGGATTGGGAACCCGCACGGTTACCGCAAAGACCAGCGCCTGGCGTTCCTCCCGCGTCTGGACATTTCGGGGAGTGAACGTGGCCTCCGGAGCGATCCAGGCGATCACCCCCGGAAATCGCTCCCCCGGGAACGCATCGACCTGGACGGCTACGGGTTGCCCCACCCGGAGACGGCTCAGAAGGCTCACCGGCACATAAATGGTCGCCTCCAGAGGATCCACCGTGCTCAGGCTGAGCAGCGGTTGCCCGGCTCGAACGGTCTCCCCTTCGTGAGTTAGGCGCTCGGAGACCGTTGCCGTGAAGGGCGCGGTCAGGCGAAGCCGTTCCACCTGCAGCCGTAACAGGTCCCGCCGGGCCTCAGCCAGGGCCACCGCCGCCCGGGCCTGATCCCGTTCCCATGGAGTAGGCCCATTCCGGGCTCGATCCAGACGGGCCTGGGCGGCGCGAAGGGCCGCCTCGGCCGCCCGCGCCCGCGCTTCCGCCGCGTGAACCTGCGCCTTCAAAGAGAGCGGCCGCTGACGCATGGTTAGCAGGCCCTCCAGACGGGCGCGGGCAGCATCCCGCTCGGCCTCCGCTGCCCGCAACGCGGCCTCCGCGGCGGCCACCTGTCGGTCGGCGATCTCACGCTGACCGAACGGCAGGCGATCCCGATCCGCCCGTGCCTTCTCCAGATCCGCCCGGGCCCGCTCCACCCCTTGCTCGGCCATCGCCAGGGCGGTTCGCGCCTCGAGGATCTGGCGCTCCAGATCCTGGGGCTCTCGAAGCTGGCGCAACAACGCCTGCCGGAGATGCTCCGCCGCCTCGTGCTCCGCTTCGGCCTGTCGCACCTGGGCGGCCAGCACCGCCTGCTGCTCCGGTGAGACCCCCGCTTCCAGCGCAGCGGCCTCCGCCTGAGCCACGGCCAGGGCCGCCTCGGCCTCAAGCAGCTGCTGAGATAAGACCGGATCCTCCAGCTCGGCCACCGTTTCCCCAGGCCTTACGGTCGCCCCCTCCTCTGCCAGCCATCGCACCCTCCCGCTCACCTCCGCGGAGAGCTGAACGCTCCGCCCGGTCAGCGTGCCGGAGAACACCAGGCTCCCCCCGGATTGGCCCGATGCGGGCCGGGAGAGCCACCATGCGCCAGCCAGGTATGCGATTCCTCCGATGGCAATGACCAGCATCCCTGTACGGAGCGGTTTACGCATGGACAGGCCTCCATGGGATTGCCGTAAGGATTTTTGAGCCGTCGCCCTTCGGGTCGTGATGAGCTTTGATGGAAGAGAGCTGAAAGGACCCCTGCCGATATATGCTGTGCGCTCTCGGTATCACAGATCTGGAAGGGGAAGCGCCCGCCCGGGCATCCCGGCCGTGCTACGGCACTTCCACATCGGCCGGCATGCCGGGCTTCAGGCGACCTTCCGGGTTCTCCAGCCGGATGTGGACCGCGAAGGTCAGATGGACCCGCTCCTCCTGGGTCTGGACGTTGCGAGGGGTGAACGAGGCTTCCTCCGCCACATGGGTGATCAGGCCCTCAAAGCGCTCGCCGGGAAATCCTTCCACCGCCACGGAGACGCGCATGCCCGGGCGCACCCGACCGAGGGCCGTCTCCGGAACATAGACCGTTAGCGTGAGGACCCGCAGGTCCATGAGCTGCATCACCCGGGTCCCCGGAGCGACCAGCTCGCCCGGCTCGACCGCTCGCAAGGCGACGATCCCATCCTGAGGCGCCTGCAGGACATACCGCCCGCGCCGTGCCTTTAGTGCCTCCAGAGCCGCTTCGGCCTGACGCAAGCGAGCGCGGGCTGCCTCCCGTTGTTCCGGTGTCGCCCCCGCCTGGAGCGCCGCCAGCCGGGCCCGGGCCACCTCGAGGGCGGCCTCCGCAGCCCGGTAACGGCCCTCCGCTTCCACCACCTGGGTCCTCAATGCCAGCGGATCCCGGACCACCGCATCCAGGTAATCCCGCAGGGCAAGGCTGCCATCATAGGCCGCCCCTGCCCGGTTGACCTCCGCCCACGCCGCCCAGTAGGCGTAAGGGGCATCCAGCACTTCCACCGGCAATGAGGGGCGCAGTGGTGGGGGAAGCTGTTCCCATTCCCGAAGCACGGCCTCCGCGCGGTTCTTCAGGATTTCGGCGATATCCTTCAAAGCCACGGCCTGCTCCAGCCGGGCCTGAGCCGCGCGCGCCTGGGCTGCGGCCACCGCCTGCTGGATCCGCAGTTCCTGAGGCTCACGCAGCATCGCCAGCGCATCCTGCCAGGCCTGATATGCGCCGTCCCGCAACGCCTGCGCCTGATCCACCAGGGCCATCGCCTCCCGCACGTCTTCCTCCCGAGGGCCGGCCTCCAGGGCTTCCAGCGCGGCCCGGGCCTGGGCCACCTGAGCCTCGGCCATCCGGATCTGCGCTTCCAGAAAGGCCGGGTCCAGCTCGATCAGGCGCTGGCCGGCCTGAACCCCATCGCCTTCCTCAACCCACACGCGAAGCACCCGGCCGCCTTCCACCGCGATGACATCGATGGTTTGAGCCTCCAGATAACCGGAGGCCCGTAAAGGCCGTTCGATCGCCGGCCGACATGCGCTGGTGAGTAAAAAGAGGGCCATGAGGAGCAGGCGGGACTTCCTCTTCATTGAACCTCGCCTCCGGTTTATGATCTGAAGCTCAGCAGACCTCTATATGTGCTCTGGATGCTGGGACATGGTCTTCGGCCTATCCCCCAGGCTCATACGGCCGGATTGGAGCGCTCGCGCTCGATCACCCACAGAAAGATGTCCTCCAGCGAGGGGGCCACGGGTTCCACCGAAATGGACCCCAGACCCGCCATCTCCAGGCGCTTCCGGATCTCCTCCGAAGGAACTTCGGGCGCGCGGAGGTAAGCGTGGATGCGGGGGCCATGGAGCGTCACATACTGGAAGATCGACCACTCCCGCAGCAGGGCCAGCGCGCGATCCAGCGGCGCCGCCTCGATCTCCAGCACGCTCCCCAGACCGGACACGACTTTCAGCTCGGTCGGCGCCCCCTGCAGGATCAGGCGGCCGTTATGGATGAGGGCCAGGCGAGAGCACTGTTCCGCCTCATCCATATAGTGAGTGGTCACGAACACCGTGATCCCCTGTTCCGCCAGCCGATAGAGCAACGACCAGATCTCCCGCCGCGCCAGCGGATCCATCCCGGCCGTCGGCTCGTCCAGAAACACGATCTCGGGCTCGTGAAGCAGCGCGACCGCGAGGGCCACCCGCTGCCGCCAGCCTCCCGCCAGATGTCGGACCAGACGCCGTTCCTGCCCGGTCAGGCCCAGGAGCTCTAACAACGCGGGGATCCGATCCGCCAGACGTGGAAGGGGCAGCCCATACGCCGCCCCATAAAACCGCAGCGTCTCCTCCACCGAGAGGTCCGGATACAGGCTGAAGCGCTGGCTCACATAGCCGATCCGCGGGCGGATCCGGGCTGTCTCGCGCGTTGCATCATGCCCCAGCACCCAGGCGCGACCTGCGGTGGGCTCCAGCAGCCCCAGCAACATCCGGATGGTCGTTGTCTTCCCCGCCCCGTTGGGGCCCAGAAACCCGAAGATCTCACCCCGGCGGACCTCGAAGGAAACATGATCCACCGCGGTGAACGCCCCGAAACGGCGGGTCAGTCCCTCCGCGCGGATCACCACTTCATCCATCGACGGCCTCCCGGCGCATCAGGTGGGCGAAGACCTCCTCCAGGCGAGGCGCGGCCCAGCGCGCTTCCTGAATAATGGCACCGGGGATCGCCCGGACCACCCCTTCCATATCCTCGGGGGAAAGGCTGCCCTCCCGCACCACCAGCCGGATCCGATCGCCCAGGACCACCGCCTCCAGAACCCCCGGATGCTCCATGAGCGCGGCGTGGACCTGCAGGATCGGCCGGGCGATGACCTCGATGACCGGATGGCCCAGCGAGGCGCGAAGTCGATCCGGGGCATCGATCGCCAGCATCCGTCCGCGATGGATCAGCGCCACCCGCGTGCAGCGCTCCGCCTCGTCCAGATACGGTGTGGTCACCAGGATCGTAACCCCCTGAAGATGGAACTCGCTGAGCAGATCCCATAGCTCCCGCCGCGACACCGGATCCACCCCGGTGGTGGGCTCGTCCAGCAGCAGGAGGCGCGGCCGGTGGATCATCGCCCCGATCAGCGCCAGCTTCTTCTGCATCCCCCCGGAAAGCTGAGCAGCGCGGCGGTCCATGAATCGTTCCAGGCGAGCAAAATGAAGCAGACGATCCATCCAGGCGGGATCGGAGGCCCCATACATCGTGGAAAAGAAAAGCAGGTTCTCCCGCACGGTCAGGTCGCCATACAGGCTGAAGTTCTGGGGCATATAGCCAATCAGTGGCCGGGCCCGTTCCAGCTCCCGAAGCAGATCTCGACCAAAAAGCTGCAGGGAGCCCGCATCGGGCCGCAAGACCCCCGCGAGGATCCGCAACAGGGTCGTCTTCCCGGCCCCGTCCGGCCCAATGATGCCGAAGATCTCCCCCTCATCCACGGCAAAAGACAGATCCGCCAGGGCCCGAACCGGGCCAAACTGCTTCTCCAGATGTTCCACCCTCACGATGGTCCGGTCCATTCCACCCCCTGCTTGAACATTGATCCATTTGCGTGAAGAGGTGACTGAGGCAGGCGCTGAAGGCACCCGCCCCAGCCTCCAAAACCCGGGAAAGAGAACCAGCCGCGCAACGCCTCAGCGTTCAGGCGGGCGAGGCCAATCCCAAATCCTACCCGAACCCTGATACAGCATTCGTGTATTCGCACCCCATTCGTGGACGGCATCTTTACCTCACGCAATTTCGGGGACGCTCTCTGAGTCACAACCGGACAAAACCCTACTCCAGGCGCTTCCGGAAGCGACGGGCCGCGAGACCCATCACAACGATTCCGAAAACCGTCAGCGCCAGCGCCTCATCCCACAGGGGCTCGATCCCCACCCCTTTCACAATGATCCCCCGCAGGATCACCAGCATATAGCGCAGAGGGATCAGGTAGCTAACCCATTGCAGCACCTGGGGCATCGCCTGGATCGGGAACAGAAACCCCGCCAGGAAAATCGACGGCAACAGGAGGAAATACGTAAGCAACATCGCCTCCCGCTGCGTGGAGGCCACCGTGGAGATCAGCAATCCGAAGCCGAGAGAGGAAAGCAGGAAGAGGCCGGAGAGGGCCAGGAGCAACCCCAGATGGCCCCGAATCGGCACACGGAACCAGAGGGCTCCCAGCGTCAGGATCAGGCCGAAGTCGATGAAGGCGATGAGCACGTAGGGAATCACCTTCCCGATCACCAGCTCCACGGGGCGGATTGGGGTGACGATCAGCTGCTCCATAGTCCCCTGCTCTCGCTCCCGCACAATCGCCTGGGCCGTGAGCAGCATCGTCAGGAATTGAAGGATCGCGCCGATGAGACCCGGGATCATATAATTCGCGCTGCGCAGCTCCGGGTTATACCAGACCCGGGGGCGCGGATCCAGCCCGGGCATCCGCCGGGGATCCAGGTTCAGAATCCGATGGAGGATACGGGTGGAATGATTTTGCGCGATCGAAAGCGCCGCGGCATACGCGTTATTCGCGACCGTTGGGTCGCTTCCATCGATCACCAGGCCGATGGTCGCAGGGCGTCCGGCCAGGATATCCGCTCCGTATCCTTTCGGGATCAGCAACGCTACCTGAGCCCTCCCTGCATCCAGCAAGCGGGTGAGATCCTCCTGCCGCTCGACATAGCCAATGATCCGGAACGTATCCACAGCGCGATAAGCATCCACCAGCTCCTGGCTTTGAGGCGTCCGGTCCCAGTCCAGGATCACCATGGGCACATATTTAACGTCCGTCGTCGCCGCGTAGCCCATCAGGAACAGCTGGACCACGGGGATCAGGAACATCACCGCCAGTGTCCGGGGATCCCGCAGAATGTGCAGCACCTCTTTATAGATCACAGCGCCAATCCGACGAAACATCGAAGCACTCCTTGCACACCCGGGTTGTGAATTCCGATGGGACGGACAGGGCAAACCCCTTCCGGAGGGGTTCATGGGAACCTCCTCCTCGCCCCTTACCGGCTATGGGGAGAGGAGAGAGAAGAGACCATGGGGCCGGACAGGTCGCCCTCCCCAATCTGCCTGGCTCCAAACCCCTGAGGGGATGACCGCCGCTCGACTTCCCGGGCTCTCCAGGTCTGGTCATCAACCCCTTTTCGCAGCCGCAGGAGCCAGGATCCCATGCAGATACACGGTTAATGCTTCCATGAGCAGCTGATCGATGGGCACCGGGGGACGAATCCGCAGCAGGCGGCCCAACAGGATCTGGGAGAGCAGAAGGCCCATCCATAGCTGCGCTCCAATCTGAGGATCCAGAGGTCGCAGAAGGCCTTTCGATTGCTGAGCAGTTAGATAGGTCGCAACCGCCCGGAGCCCCGGGCGGATCGCCCGGGCGACAAATACCCGACGAACCCTTTCGTTGCGAAGGGCCTCAGGAAGAAGCAACCGTATGGCCGCGACCATAGCCGGGTCCCGATCCAGCGCGATCACCAGCTCCGCAACTCGCGACAGGAACTCCTGAGGGGGGGCCTCCCGCATCGTTTGAGCCATCTGCTGGAGAGGGAAGACGAAGGATTTTGTCTCCACCACAGCCTGGAACAAATCCTCTTTGCTGCGGAAATACCAGTAGATCAGGCCCGGAGAGATCCCCGCCTCCCGCGCGATCTCCCGGTTGGAGGTCCCCTTGAAGCCTTTGCGGACGAACACCCGAAAAGCGGCCTCAATGATGCGCTGGCGGGTCTCCTCTCGTTGCTGTTTTCTCAGGTTCCGGATCTTTTCTCCCATAGGAACGGCAGCTCACTTTCAAGGTAGAACTTCCGCCTTTATTCCAGGAGGTTAAGGTCCCTCCCCATCCAGTTCGGATTTGTTTAAGGCCGAGTCGGGCGTCAGAGGCGCCCCATCCAGCCCCCAGAAGTCCTAACTTATAGTCAGGTGCCCGCTTCGCTCGCGCTCGACTACCCGCGTTCGCGAAAAGAGAACGGACATTGGCATAGCGAAGCGAAGTGCCCGTCTAAGCGTTCGCAAAAAGAGAACGGGCACTGACGTGCCCTACTACGAACAGGAAAAGACCCTTGTTCGTAGTAGGGCACGGAGCGAAGCGGAGTGCCCGTCCAAGCGTTCACAAAAAGAGAATGGGCACTTGCGTGCTCTACTACTAAAAATTGATTGATCGATCAATCAAATTATAATCGCCGCCTCTTCCGTGTCAAGGCTCCCCTGCCAATGTGCCTTGGCCATTCCTCCGGCTCCTCTATCCTCCCTGAAACCAGGAGCCCAGAGAAGGGGAAGTATTCCGGGAGAAAAGCACCGCGCAGGCACTCAGACAGCGGTTGCGCTATCATAAACTCGAGAGGCGATGGAAAAGAGCCGTGGCTACGGGATCGGCTCGGATTCCACAAGAGGAGCGGGCGATGGAGAAACCGATGGAAGTGGACACCATCGTGGTGGGCACAGGCCCGGGTGGCGCCACGGTGGCACGGGAGCTGGCACGCGTCGGGCGTCGTGTGCTGCTCCTGGAACGCGGCCGCGCGGAGCGTCACCACCCCTTATATGGAACCCATTTCGGCGCGCTTCGCTATGCCGAGCGCGGAGGGCTCTTCTTCACCCCCGAGGGGATCCAGGTGGTGGTCCCCTCGATGGTCGGCGGAGCGACCGGGATGTTCGCCGGGTGCGCGGCGCCGCCGCCCCCATGGCTTCGGGAGAAGTATGGGATCGATCTCAGCAGCGAGGTCGCTGAAACGGTGGAGGAGCTGGGGATCGCGCCCCTGCCGCCGGAGCAGCGCGGCGCGGCATCCACCCGCCTGGCCGAAGCGGCCCGCGCGCTGGGCTATGCGGTCTATCCGCAGCCCAAATTCATCCGCCCGGAACGATCCTCCCGGTTCCATTGCGGAGCTCACTGTCTCCTGGGATGCCGATGCGGAGCGAAGTGGAGCGCCGCAGACTTCGTGGAGGAGGCGGTGCGGGCCGGCGCGCTCCTCCAGACCCGGGCCCATGTGGAACGGGTCCTGATCGAGGATGGCCGCGCGGTGGGTGTAACCGGCCGCCTCGCCGGCCGGCCCTTCGTCGCCCGGGCGGAGCGCGTGGTGCTGGCGGCGGGAGGGCTGGGCACGCCCCGTATTCTTCAGGCCTCGGGGCTGCAGGGGGCAGGAGAGCGGATGGCGATGGATCTCACGGTGATCGTTTACGGCTCGACGCGGGAAGCCGGCAACGCCCAGGATCCCCCGATGACCTGGTCATGGGAAGATCCGGAACTCGGGGTGATGTTCAGCACGCTGGTGGATCCATGGCTGCTTTACCCCGTGATCGCCGGGATGCAGGGCCTGCGCCATGTGCTCACCTGGCCACAATGGCGGCATCTCCTGGGGGTGATGATCAAACTGAAAGACAGCCTCTCTGGACGTCTTCTCCCGGATGGAAGGCTCTCCAAACCGCTCCTCCCGGAGGACCGCGACCGCCTGCGGGAGGCGGAGCGCGCCGCGCGACGCATCCTGATCGAAGCAGGGGCGAAGCCCGATTCCATTTTCTCCTCCCCATTACGGGGGACCCATCCCAGCGCCACCGTCCGCGTTGGGGATCTGATCGACACGAACCTGCAGACCGAGATCCCGGGCCTCTACGTCTGCGACGCCAGCGTGTTCCCGGAAGCCCTGGGGCGGCCCACGGTGCTGACGATCATCGCCCTGGGCAAACGCCTGGCTCGCCAGATGCTGAGGGCTTAGAGAGTGTCCGAAAATTTGCTGGATGTGGCTAAGCAGGATCTTTCCTGTTCGTAGTCGGGCACGTCCGTGCCCGTTCTTTTTTGGAAACGCTTGAACGGGCACTCCGCTTCGCCCCGTGCCTGACTACCAACAGATGGTCAGATGCCTGGCACGCCTCCATAT
>Ga0105160_1001118_pt1 | contig 11266 bp, 8 predicted proteins | sample GXS110809BmetaG_FD_89591 | JGI IMG/M metagenome (GOLD analysis project Ga0105160, IMG submission 89591) | Hot spring microbial communities from Gongxiaoshe hot spring, China to study Microbial Dark Matter (Phase II) - GXS 110809B | ecosystem: Environmental > Aquatic > Thermal springs > Hot... | reverse complement strand
TTGTAAATAAAAAAGAAACATTAGAAAAGTTAGTAAAAGAAGCAGGATATAATTTAGGAAATTTAATCGTAAAATATGTTTATGATCCTTACATTGATGAAGGTGTCAATTTTATAACTTAATATAGTTTTAGTAAACTACCAACTATCTGGAAGTAGATGATGGTATAGTCCTTGTTTTTAGAATCTCTTTTGACAGCGTTATATGTAGCTTTCTTTAGCTTTATCATCTGCCAGTTGTGCCTTATAATATCCTGATTTTTATTAATTGTAGATGATTCTGATTTAATTAAAAATAAGGAGGTTGAAATAAGAAAAAAGATAATAGTTATAATATGAGAAAATATTTAATAATTTTGATTGCTTTGTTATTAATATTAACCTGTAAAACAGCTTTTTCCAAAAACTTACATAATCCTCATAGGTTAATAGCAAATGATACAAAACAAAGTGAAATAAAAAATGAAATATACCAAAATTCAAATAATCGAGAAAAAGAACAAATAAATAAAGAAATTTATGAAATAGCAGTAGAAAAAATTATTATTAAGGGTAATAAAAATATACCAACAAGCACAATATTAGAAAACATCAACATAAAAGAAAATACAAAAATAAGCGTAGAAGAAATAAAAAATGCAATCAATAGGATCTACGAAACTGGCTATTTTTCAGATATCGAAGTAAATTTTGAACCAGTGGATAAAGAAAAAGTCAATTTAGTTTTTTATCTTTTAGAAAATCCTCAAGTTAAAACAATCCAATTCATCGGTAACAAAATACTTTCATCTCTCGATTTAATTGAAATAATAAACACAAGACCTGGTAAGGTTCTAAACTATAATGTCATAAGAGAAGACATTATTTTAATCAACGAAGAATACAATAAATTAGGGTTTGTTGGTGTTAAAAATCACGTATCAGATTTACAAATAAAAGATGATGGAACACTAATATTTTACATTCAAGAAGCATTCTACCCTAAAAAAATAAATATAATCGGCAATAAAGTGATAAAAACAGAAAAACTACAAAAATTAGTAGAAATTAAACCTAATGAACCATTAAAGAAAGAACAATTAGAAAACACTCTTAACAAGATATATGAATACTACCAAGAAGAAGGATATATGTTAGCAGATATTAGATCAGACATAGATTATGAAAATAATATATTAAATATAGAAATCTTTGAGGCAATATTAGAAGATATAGAAGTTGAAGGAAATACAAAAACCAAAAAATATGTTATTGAAAAAATGTTAGAATTAGAAAAAGGTAAAGTAATAAATTCATACAAGTTAAAGAGAGCACTTAGGAAAATGCAATTGGGAGGATACTTTAAAAATGTTGAGCCTGATTTTAGAGGAGGAAGTGAACCTGGTAAAGTCATACTCGTTATCAAAGTAGAAGAACAACAAACAGGACAATTAGTCCTGGGAGTCGGCTTCGGAGGACTACCTGGAAGCAATCGAGGAGGATTGGCAGGAAGTTTATCAGTGTCAGAAATAAACTACAAAGGCAAAGGACAACAAATATACACAAGCTGGGAAAGAGGTACTTTAATAAATAGCATATCACTATCTTTTTCGGATCCTTATACTTTACCAAACAATAGATTTTATGGGTTTAATATACAATCTACTGAATTGTTCCAACAAAGAGCCCTTGTTAATACAAATCCTCAAACTATTGCTTTATACAAAGATTATAGAAGAAACTATGGTTTCTTTTTTGGTAAAAGATTAATAGATAGAAACATGACTTACAACTTTAATCTTTCATTTTTAACTTTTAAAACATCTCCTACTCCAACACAGGAAAATCCTTACGTTTTACCATCAACAAAAGGTGATTATATTTCGTTAGGTGCTTCGCTAACAAAAGATAACAGAGATGATGAATTTTATCCAACAAGAGGAGTATTATATACCTTATCAACAGACCATGCAATAAAAAACCAAGGAAATTTAAGTAGTTTTTCAAGAATTTCAGGAGAATACAGGAAATACTTCAATTTCAAAAAAGAAAGAGTATTGGCTATAAGGGGATTTTTTGGTTTAGCAACAGATAAAACACCTTTTGTATATCAATATACACTGGGTGGATCAGATACATTGAGAGGATATGATTTCAATAGATTCATAGGAAATAAAGCATTCCTTATAAACTTAGAATATAGATTTCCAATAAGTAAGAAGTTAGAAAACTTCTATGGAGCAGCATTTATAGATTGGGGAGGAGCATTCTTACCAAACCAAAAAATAAGCTTAGATAAAATGGGATTTAATTACGGTGTTGGTATAAGATTCATACTACCTCAAATCGGTTCTATAAGATTAGATTACGCTATATCCAATGAAAAATCAAAAATATCAGTCGGTATAGGACAAATGTTCTAAATTAAGGTAATAATGAATGTAAAAATTCTTCGCTTTAAAATAGAACCTTACTTTTTTACAAAAAAGCTTATATCTTTTTTTATCCTCGAAGGCTCAAAAAATTTAGAAATAATAGAAATCAGTCCAAATTATGTAATCTTTCAATGTGAATTGTTTATAAGAGATACAAAAGAGATAATAGATAGATTCAAGAAAAATTTTCCGACCATAGAATTAGTATCAGAAAAAGAATTATCTATGGAAGAGTGGAAAAGATTAAGATTATCTAAGTTAGAAGTAGGTAAGTTCAAGTTTAAACCAATATTCGAAAAACAAGAAAATGAAGAACGTTTTATTTATTTGGATACTCTTTTTGGGGCATTCGGTATAGATAACCACCCAACAACAATCATTTGTTTAGAATTTATAGACAAGATAGAAAAAAATTACGAAACAGCTGTAGATTTCGGTGCTGGTAATGGTATCCTCTCTTTAGCTCTATCTATGATCAATATAAAAAAAATAATAGCAATAGATATATTCTTCAATTACTGCTTGGAAATAAGGCAAAATTGTAAAATAAACAAAATAAGTAATATTTTTATACTCAATGGTAATTCGATGAAAATCGTAAAGGAGGTCGACCTTTTAGTTTCAAACGTCCCTTTATCTGCCTTTAAAGATAAAAATAATAGCATACTACAAAGCAAATTCAAAGAATGTATTCTTTCTGGCGTAAAAATAGAAAATAAAGATGAATTTTTAGAGATTATAAAAACTAACCAAATAGAAATAAAAGAATTTGCAGAAAAAGAAGGGTGGTTAGGAATAAAGGGAGTAAAAACTCTAAATTAGCCCCTTAAGAATAAAGTTGTTAACACCACAAGAGTAAAGACTTTTTCCCAAAATTCATAGTTATTAAAAAGTTAAACAAAGATAGTTTAAACAGGTTAAACTTTGATTTTGTAGTAATTTATATATTATGGTAGAAAGGCCAAAAGGAACAAACGATTACATCCACCCAGAAAGTAGTTTAAGAAAAATAATCGTAGAAAAAATATCCAACTTTTTTGAAATCTTAGGTTACAAACCTATAGAAACTCCCATTTTTGAAAGTGTAGATCTTTTCAAAAGGTCGGCTGGGGTGGTTAGTGATATCGTTAGTAAAGAAATGTATGAATTCCAGGATAAGAAGGGAAGACATTTAGCATTAAGGCCTGAAATAACAGCACCAGTTGTAAGAGCAATCATCCAAAACAATTTGCTCCAACAACAAATTATAAAACTCTATTATGTAGGAAGTATATTCAGGTATGAGAAACCTCAAAAGGATAGATACAGACAAGCCACGCAATTTGGAGTAGAATATCTCGGAATAGAAAATTATATTGCAGATTTTGAGCTTATTTTCTCAATCTATAAACTATACCAGTCATTCAATTTAGATGTAGAAATTCATGTAAACAGTATAGGTTGTAAGGATTGCCGTCCTCAATACAGACAAAAACTTTATGAATACTTTTCCAAGCATAAAGAAAATTTATGTAATGACTGCCAGAGGAGATTAGAAGAAAATCCATTAAGAATCTTAGATTGCAAAAACCCTAATTGTAAACTAATCTCAAAAGAAGCACCAAAATCTATAGAATACCTTTGTCAAAATTGTGATAAACACCACAAAGAATTAACTAATATTTTGAAATTTTATAATGTACCACTAATAGAAAACCATTATTTAGTTAGAGGCTTGGATTATTATAATAGGACAGTTTTTGAGGTTAAATTTGAAGGTGTTGATTTAGCAGGTGGGGGTAGATACGATTACTTGGTTAATCAGATAAGTGAAGGTAAATACGATATGCCAGCTATAGGATTTGCAGGTGGCCTTGAAAGATTAACCAATATACTAAAAGAAAAACAAAACATCAACAAATTTTTAGGTGAAAACATCAAGATTAACCTGGTTTCCCTAACAAATGAAGCAGATAAAATAATAACAGGTATATATACAAGAATAATTAATAAAATAGCTGGCAAGAAAAATTCAATAGAAGTAAACTTGATGAAATTTGAAAAATTGTCAAAAGCTCTGAAAATTGCCGATAAAATGAAAGCAAATTATACCTTGTTTATGGGAGAAGAAGAAATAAAAGAAGATGAAATAACGATAAAAAATATGGAAACAGGAAAACAAGAAAAAATAAAAGTAGAAAACTTCATGATAAAATTTTTCGAAGAAATAATTAATATTGAATAATTATCTTTAACATATGGAAAAATTCTTTTTAATATATTAATATTTAGAAATAACAAATCTTCAACCTACTTCCACTAGATTTAAACTCTTTCTGAACCCCAAAAAATTATTTTTAAATGAAAATCTTCAAAATCTTTTCAGAATATTCAGAGCATTCATATTTTCTTCTATCTTTACTTGAACAAGGATAGACCTTCCAAAATCGGATCGTAAAAATTTTTTAAAGTAAGAATTTCTACTACAAGAAAAATTTAACGAGAATTTAAGGAGAATTTAGGAAAAATTTAAGAAAAATCTATTTGTTTCTGTATATAACGACTCGCCTGTAAGGTTCCTCTCCTTCACTTTTCGAAAACAATCCATATTTTTCCACTAACTCATGTTGTATTTTTCTTATCTCCTGGCTTTGAGGTTCTAACTCTATTTTTTCCAAATTTTGCTCATACATAATTTTAATCTTTTCTTCAATTTCTTGGACTATTTGGTTTATATCATAATTACTTCCTTCAAAATATCTATCCAATATCTTTGATATTTGAGCAAAAGTATTACTTCTAACTATCATTATATTTTTAAGCAATTGCTGAAGTGAAGGATTTTTATGAATTCTTTTCTCTATTTCTTGCTTTTTAGATTTGAGAGTAATGATAAAATCTGCTTGATGGAGGTCAAAGACTATATCTATGGGTAAATCGAGATCTGAAATTGCCCGTTGTAATCTATCAACACTTATAGCAAAAGGATATATCTTATATCTTTTCTCTTCAAGTTTCTCAAATTTTTCTTCCTTTTCAACTTTTTCTTTTCTATCATTTTTTAAATCAATCGTTATTTTTTTTTCAAAAGATTCTTTTCGTTCTTCCTTACCATACATATATTCTTTTTGTATAACTTTATACCCATTGTTTTCCCTAACCCTTATTTCAGGTTTAATAGGGTATCCTTTAAGTATAAGATCTACAGCCAATGCAACATTGGAATATATAGCAAACATGTCTCTATCAACTATTTCTACAAGGATATCAAACGTTGGAGGATTTTTTCTTTCCAATACTGTTTTTTGAGTTCCTCTTCTTCTTGCTTCTTCGTCACTTAAAATAACGGCCTGGATACCTCCAACTAAATCAGAAAGAGTTGGATTAAGAATAAGATTTTCCAAGTTCCTACCATGTGCAGTAGCTATCAACTGTACTCCTCTTTCGGCGATAGTTCTTGCTGCATAGGCTTCCTCCTGTGTTCCCATTTCATCTATTATTATCACTTCTGGCATATGGTTTTCCACAGCTTCTATCATTACTTTATGCTGAAGTTCGGGTGTAGTAACCTGCATCCTCCTTGCTCTACCTATAGCAGGATGTGGTATGTCTCCATCCCCACCAATCTCATTAGATGTATCAACAATAACAACTCTTTTTTTCAATTCATCATTTATTATTCTTGCTGTTTCTCTAAGGATAGTAGTTTTACCAACTCCGGGTTTTCCAAGTAAAAGTAAGCTTTTACCTGTTTTTATGTAATCAAGGATTACATCTGCAGCACCATAAACTGCCCTACCAACTCTACATGTTAGTCCAACAATAACTCCATTTCGATTCCTTATGGCAGATATCCTATGTAAAGTTCTGGGAATACCCGCCCTATTATCTTTTCCAAACTCCCCTATCCTCTTGACAACATACTCTATATCGTCATACATTATTTCTCTTGAAGAGATTATTTCAAAATCGTCTGGAAATCTAATTTCAGGAGTCCTTCCCACATCCATTACTATTTCTATGATTTCTGAAATTCTTGGATGCTTCTCTATTTTTGATGAGATGAATGGGGGCAAAACTTGCACCATCAGCAATATTTCTTCAATGTTTTTATTTTCCATCTTATTTTCCATACTTTTACTCCATCCTTATTAATACTTTATTTATTCTATTTTTCTTTATTTCAAGTATTTTTAAAACTATATTATCAATATTAATAATTTCGCCTTCCTGAGGTATCCTTCCTAATTTTGTGTATATAAGCCCTGATAATGTAGTATATTCTCTTTCATCTTTATCAGGGAATTCAAATCCCAAAAATTCTTCCAAAGTATAAATATCTATCTTAGGATTAACAATATACTCAAAATCAGAAATTTTTTGAATATTTTCTTCTTCTATTTCCTTATCATGTTCATCATGAATTTTACCCAATAATTCCTGTATTAGATCAGTAATAGTAACTATCCCACTTGTTCCGCCATATTCATCAACAACAATAGCAATAGAAGATCTATTTTGTTTCATTATTTCCAATAATTCATATACATTTTTTGATTCAGGTACAATCAAAGGAATTCTGGCAATATCTTTTAGCCTTATATATCCTTGGTTAGTCAATACGTATTTAAGAATATCCTTAAGGAAGACAACTCCAATAATATTATCAATGCTTTCTTCATAAACAGGATATTTAGAATATCCATATTTCATAACCACACTGCTTATCTCAGAAATTGTCTTATTAGATTCAAGAGCGACAATATCAACCCTTGGAACCATTATTTCTCTTACCAAAGTATCATCAATAGATAGGAATTTTTCGATTATCTCCATTCTATAGTCATCCCAATTAAAATCATCTAAGAAAACAATCGCCTCAGCAAAGTATTTCTTACTTAAATCTATATCTTGTTCAAAAATTCTCAAAACAAGATTAACAAAATTTCCTAAAATTTTTGATAACGGGATAAGAAAAGAAAAGATTTTCATAAATCCGAACACCACGTCCAAAAATCTTAAAAACCTATTAATACGAATAAACAAAATATCCTTAACAACAGTATCGATAAAAACCCAAGCAGCCAAATAACCGAATATTAATAAAAAAGCAACTACAATTTTATTACTAAAAAAATACAATGAAGAAGAAAAAAACACTAATAAGAATAAAATAAATAATAGTAGAACAAGATAAATATATTCTTGTCTCTTTTGAAGAAAAATGTTTACTGTTTCGGTATCATCAACTAAATGAGAATAACTTTTCAATATATACGGAGAGCAGAAAACAAAGTAATAGTATATAATTCTAAAAAGCAAAGACAGAATGCCTATTATTACTGTAAAAATGATTATTATACTCTGGTTTTCTATTTCACCCATTTATTTTGTATAAATTTTAATATACTTTACTGCATTTCCTTTTACTTCCAATATCTTTATTTTATACCCCTTATATGTTATAATTTCATCCTTTTTAGGTTTTTTCCCTTTCATAATATCATATATAAAAGAAGAAATCAATGAATTTTTTTGATCAAAAACATCTCTTATTTCTTCAGGTAATTCATATACATAAGCATCAGTAGAAATGACGTATCCGTCTTTAACTTTCATTATTTTTGTCTTATCAAGGTCAAATTCATCAAGTATTGTCCCAGTTACTTTACCAAGTATATCATCAAAAGTAATCACTCCTTTATTTCCACCAAACTCATCAACCACAACAGCCATTAAAACATGCTCTTTTTTCATTTGATTCAAAGCAGAAAATAAATCCGAATTCTCAGGAATAAAAAGAACTTTTCTGTTAATTAAACTTATGATTTCTCCAACTGTAAAAACTTTCTTTCTTATTGCTAAAAAAACATCCTTAATATGTAATATTCCAACAACATTATCCACATTGTCTTTATAAACAGGATACCTACTGTGTAAAGTATTAACAACAACATCGATAACATTTTCAATCCTGTCGTTATAATTAAGAAATATCACATCAGTTCGATGGACCATAACATCTTTAACTTTATAATTACCAAGTTCAAGTACTGAATTAACAAAATTGTATAAATTTTCATTCATCTGTCCCGAATCTTTAATTCCCTTGATAATATCCTTTATTTCATCAATCGTATACTTTATTTCTTTATGCTCAGACGTATCAACCCCAAAAAGAAGAGCAACTTTATTTTGAACAACTTTAACAACAAATGTTATAGGCAAAAACAGAAAACTAAAAAATTCAAGCATTAAAGAAGAAAATATTATTACTCTTTCGGGGTTATAAACACCGATCAATTTTGGCACCTGCTCACCCAATATTAAATGTAAAAAAGTTATTAAAATAAACGCAAAAACAATAGCTAAAAAATGAGAAGAAAAGAAAGCAATACTTTCTACTTTTAAGATATTAATAAAAATTTTTTCAAGGACATGGGCAAAAGTAGGCTCAGCCAACCAACCTAATATTAAACTAGCTAAAGTAATACCCACTTGACAAGTTGCTAAATAGTGGTCCATTTTTAAATACTGATTATACGGCAACGAAAACCTAATTTTTTTTAGCTTCAAAGGATTTGAAGAAACAAGTGCAAATTCAGCTAAAACAAAAAAACCATTCAAAAATATCAATAAAAACGTAAAAACTAAATTTTTAAAAAACTCCATTTACCCTCCAAACAATCTAATTAAATTAATCAACACATAAGTAATAATAATCCCGAATATAGCACCATTAATAATCTCTTGCAAAGTATGGATTTTTGCTTCTAATCTACTTTGAGCAACAAGAAGTGCCAAAACCAAAGACATAAAGATAGAAACGTAGTCATTCCAATTATGAATAGCTATAAACGTAAAAGTAGAGAAAGCTAAAGCAGAATGAACACTTATTATCCCACCCTGGATATTAGCTCCCCTACCCTTAATCCTCATATATAATATCTTAACAAACATCGAAGAAAGTAAAACAAAGACAAAAACGAATAAATATACATATTCAGGTAAAGCAGAAATTTTCTGGATTAACAACGGAGTATTAGAAGAAATTTTCTTAGAAAATATAATAATACCAACAATTACAGAAAGGACAGCAGAAATAAGGACAGCAGCAGCAGATATGTCCTTCACCATCTTTATTCTTTCATCTTTATTACTTTCAACCTTATCAGACAATATCTCAATTGAAGTATTAAACAACTCAGTTATAAAAACAAGAGCAACAACGATTAATATAATAACTAATTCCCAAGTAGTTAAACTTAAAAAAAATGTAGATAAAATAACGAATAAAGCAAAAATCAGATGTATCCTCAAGTTTCTTTCTTGATAAAAAGCTTCAAACAAACCATTAACAGCATTAGAAAAACTTTCTAATAAACTTGAACTAAGTTTATTTCTTTTAAATTTATCCGACATATTTACTTTTCTCCATAGAAATCATTAAAAATCATATCTTGAATTTTTTTAGCCTCACTTTCATCTTTACCAACAGCATGAAGTAAAGAATGGATTAATACAAGTGACAATTCTTTATAGAATGGATGCTTTATCTTTTTTGCATTTTGTCTAATAATATCCAAACACAAATATATTTGCACAGAATCATCATAAATCAATGTTATAGTATCTGTAAACACATTAATACCCCATATTTGTTTTTTTAATCTTCTTATAGTTCGTGGTTCAACAAAGTCAATTATAACTATTTTTTGAATAGGAAAGTAATTCTTAAAAAATCTAAAAACCTTACTACAAATACTTTTTATTTTTGAGTTTTTTGTATTAACTATAAGCTGTTTTTTTGGCATACTTAGGGTAGTTAATTCTGGTATGATAAGATATATAAAGGTTCTTTATTAATGTGTCCTTTATAATACTTAATTCTTTAAATGTAAGATCAACATCAGAGAATTGTCCCTCTTGTTGTAGCCTACTAATAATATTTTCAGTTAATTTTTCAATAGAAGAAAAAGAGTATTCAGATAAAGTTCTAGATGCAGCTTCAACACTATCACAAATCATAAGAATAACCATTTCTTTAGTATATGGTTTTGGACCGGGATATTTAAAATCCTCCTCTTTTACATCAAACGAATATTTTTTAGCAGTATTCTGTAATTTTTTTGCTTTGACAAAGAAATAGAGAATAGTAGTAGTTCCATGATGAGTTTTTATAAATTCTGATATTATAGGTGGTAAATTGTATTTTTGGGCAATTTTTACTCCTTCAGAAACATGAGCTTTGATTATCGAAGCACTTAGAAAAGGTTCTTTTTCATCATGGGGATTTTTTTCTCCTTCAACTAAATTTTCGACAAAATATTTTGGTCTTAACATTTTTCCTATATCGTGATATAGAGCACCAATTTTAACAAGTATAGGATTAGCCCCGATCGCCAAAGCACATGATTCAGATAATTCTGACACCCTTAAACTGTGATTAAAAGTTCCAGGTGCAACTTTAGAAAAATCAGATAAAAGAGGATTATTCAAATCTAATAACCACCTCATCCTATTTATTCCTATACCCTCAATACCAACACCCGCTAATAATACAAAAAAGTAGGTAAGAATAAACGAAAACATAACTGAAACAATAGAGAAAGAAAAATAAACCACAAAATTATCTATTAACTTATGTAAAAACATAAATGAAAACTCAACAATAAAAAATATTATTATCCACAACATAAAACCAATATCCAACCTATTCAAAAGAATACCTAACCTATTGTTTTCATTTTTATAAACAAAATAAAAGAAGAATAAAAAAGTGATAACAAAAAATAAAAGTAGATCATAAGAAAGTATATTACCAAAAATTTGATAATAAGCAATATTATATAAAATTAGGGAACATATAAAAAC
>Ga0105160_1001117_pt1 | contig 11267 bp, 8 predicted proteins | sample GXS110809BmetaG_FD_89591 | JGI IMG/M metagenome (GOLD analysis project Ga0105160, IMG submission 89591) | Hot spring microbial communities from Gongxiaoshe hot spring, China to study Microbial Dark Matter (Phase II) - GXS 110809B | ecosystem: Environmental > Aquatic > Thermal springs > Hot... | reverse complement strand
TATTTTTATAGTTTGAGTTAGACCATTAACAAAAAATTTAGTTGCTAATTTTTCTCCTTCATCAGTCATAACTAAAATATTTAAATCCTGCCATCTCTCACCTAAAGGATTACCTAAAGTCTCAAGAGGTACTAAACCTCTTTCTGTAGAAATCAAGGTGTCACCAACAAGACAACCAGTAGGTGCAAGAAGCGTTGCTTGGGCATTGCGAAAGCCAAACTTTTGGCCTCTTTCAATTACTTCATTCCAAGTTTTATTTGCTTCTTCTAAAATTTTTTGAGCTAAAGGAAATTCTGCTTTAGTTAATTCTGTTTTTCCAATTTTATAACTTTCATCACAGTGCATTTTTATCACTTCAAGCATTGGTTCTTTATTTTTCTTGTATTCAGGAAATGGTCCTAAAATTTCAGAGATCTCGGTTGATGTTTTATAAGCTTCAGCACTCATAAGTGAAGTTATACTTGCAGCTAAATATCTTGCTTCATTTGAATCATAAGGAAGACCTAAAGCCATAATTAAAGCACCAAGATTTGTATAACCTAAACCAATTGTTCTATATTTTTTAGTTTCTTCAGCAATTTTTGGATGAGGATAATCTGCTTTTGAAATTACAATATCTTGAGAAATGAAAATTATTCTTACTGTATGCTTAAAGGCTTCAATATCAAAACTTCCATCATCTTTTAAAAATTTCATCAAATTAATTGAAGCAAGATTACACGAAGTCCAATTAAGGAAATTATATTCCGAACAAGGGTTAGTTGCTACAATCTGGCCTGAATTTTTACAAGTATGCCATCTATTTATAGTGTCATGAAATTGAATTCCAGGATCTCCACATTCCCAGGCTGCTTTAGCTGCTTCCCATAAGATATCTTTTGCTTTATAAGTTTTTGCTGGCTCTTTTGTAGTTCGATAGTAAGTTGTCCATTCTCTACCCTCAAGGACTGCTTTCATAAACTCATCAGTAACTCTAATTGAGTTATTTGCGTTTTGGAAAAAGATATTTTGCCACAAAGGATTATTTAAATCAGTCATATCATAACCAGCTTCCATTAGAGCTCTTACTTTATTTTCTTCTTCAGCTTTTACTCTTATAAAATCAATAATCTCTGGGTGGTCAACATTTAAAATTACCATTTTGGCTGCTCGACGAGTAGCACCACCAGATTTTATGCTGCCGGCAACTGCATCAGCTGCTTTCATAAAAGAAATAACTCCTGAGGAAGCTCCACCAGTTGAAAGTGCTTCTCCTTTTGCTCTTAACTTTGACAAATTAATTCCTGATCCAGAACCACCTTTAAAAATCATGCCTTCAGTTTTAATCCAATCAAGAATGGATTCCATATTATCTTCAACATCCAAAATAAAACATGCTGAGCATTGTTGTTTTCTTCCTTCAACTCCGACATTAAACCAAACAGGTGAATTAAAGGCTGCATATTGATGAAGTAAAATATATGTTAATTCCATCTCAAAAACATCAGCTGGAATTCCTTCAAAATAACCCTGTTCAATGCCCCATTTTTTTATCGTACTAACTACCCTGGTAATTAATTCTTTTAAAGATTTTTCTTGTTTTCCTCTATTTACCTTAAAGTATTTAGTAGCAATAATGTTTACTGCATTTTGAGAATAAAATTCAGGAAATTCTACCGGACTTAGATTTTCATAGCCTGGGAGAGTAACTTGAAAATTTTTCCATTTAACTTCTTCATAAGGATGAATATCTTTAGTGAAGAATTTTTCTAGCCCAAAAATTTGTTTTTTATTTTTTAATTTTTTAAAATTTCTGCCTGCCATCTTCTCTAAAAAATTACTTAAGATTTTTATTTTGTCAACCTCTAGTTGGGGATAAAAAAGCTAGCTTTCTTGACTTTTTTATAATTTTATGTTATCATTTAATTATGAGGGTATTAGTTTTACTTTTAATTTTTATAATAATCTCCTTGACTTATTATATAGTATTTTCCAACCCAGGTTTTTGGGCAAGAGCTTTAATTTTTATAGAAAATCTCAATAATAACTTAAAATAAATCTATTTTTTTAAGTCTTTGGGTGTATTTTCTCTTTCTTGAAAATTTTGTCTTAAGAAAAACATCAATAATTTCTTTTGCTTTTTTAAAAGTTAAAAAATCTGCAGGTAAAGAAATAACATTTATATTATCCTCTTTTTTTGCTCTTTGAGCTTGATCTTTGTTAAAGACAAGGCCACAAAAAATTCCTTTTTTTCTATTTGCCGCTATAGTCATTCCTACACCAGTACCACAAATTAAAATACCATAAGAATTTTTTTCTTTTAAAATATTTTTTACAAGATTTTTTGCAAAATCTGGATAATCATCTAAGGGATCATAATTAAAATTTCCAACATCAATAACTTTGTATTTGTTTTTTAGATAATTTTTAATTTTTTCCTTAAGATAAAAACCTCGATGATCTGAACCTATAAAAATTTTTTTCATTTTAAATTATCTTACTTTTGTTCCGGGAAGAGTTTTTTTATGAGGAACTATAATGATGGGCCCATCAGGAGAGTCAGCAGCAAGAATCATACCCTCGCTTTCAATCCCCATAATTTTTTTACTTTCTAGATTACTAATCACAACTACTTGTTTTCCTATAAGATTAAGTGGTTTATATTTTTTACCAATTCCAGCAACAATTGTTCTTGTTTCTTGACCTAAATCCACTATAAGTTTTAAAAGTTTATCACTTCCCTGAAGTTTTGTTGCTTCTTTTATCTCGCCAATAACAAGATCTAATTTTTCAAATTCTTCTAATTTTATTTTCTCCATAAATTAATTATAACAAACTAAAGTTTTATTATTTCATTTTCTTTTGGGATACTTACTTTGATAGCAAACTCGTCTATTATTTTTCTCTTTAAAATTTCTTTTTGGTCTTCTTCGCCATGAACAAGAAAAATTTCTTTAAGATTTAGTCTTTGAGGATAAATCCAATCTAAAATTTGTTTTTGATCAGCATGAAGAGAATAACTGTAAAGAGTCTGGATTTTTGCTTTAACTTCAATAGTCTGGTCTTCTATTTGGATATTCTTTTGGCCGTCTACAATTTGTCTTCCTAAACTACCTTGAGCTTGAAAGCCAACAATAAGTAAGGTTGTTGTTGGAAAAGAAAGATAATGTTTTTCATGTCTAACAATCCTACCGCCATTTGACATACCAGAACCAGCAAGAATTATCTTTGGATTTTCTACTTCCCAAATTTTAAAAGAATCTTCATGCTCTAAAACTGGAATAACAATTCCTTTATTAAAGATGTAGGAAATTTTATCAAAAAAAACTCTAGCATCATTTTTAAGATAGTTCAGATAATCTTTGTAAATCTTAAAAGCAAAAATAGCAAGAGGTGAATCTAAAAAAATTGGAATTTTTGGAACTTTATAATTTTCAATTAAACTATAAATGTCATAAATTATCTCTTGAGCTTTTTCGATAGCAAAAATAGGAATTAAAAGAACTCCTTTATTCTTGAGAATATCTTCAATAATATCTTCTAGTTTTTCAACTCGACTATTGATGTCTTCATGAATTCTCCCGCCATAAGTTGATTCAACAACTAAAAAGTCAGCCTTTGGTAATTTTTGCTTAGGATTAAGAATGTTTGAAGGTTCGTTGCCTAGGTCTCCGGAAAAAACTAGGTTATATTTACCAGCTATAAGAACAAAACTAGAACCAAGAATATGACCAGCATCAAAAAATTCGATATAAAAATCATCAAAATTTATTTTTTGATTATAAGAAAAAGTCCTCCAATTATTAAAAACTTCATCAAGATCTTCAACTTTATAAATTGGCTCTCTACCTAAAATTTCGCTTTTTTCTTTTAAAATCTTAGCTGAATCCTCAAGAATTATTCTAGCAAGAGCCTTTGTTGGTTCAGTTGAAAGAATGATTGGTTTTTTCTTAAAATTTTTAAAAAAATAAGGAAGTCTTCCAAGATGATCAAGGTGGGCATGAGTTAAAATAACTATCTCAGGACTAATTTCTGGCAGTTCAAAGTTTCTTTCTTCTAAAAAAGAACTTCCTTGAAAAAGTCCACAATCAATTAAAATTTCTTTGTTTCCTATTTTGACAAGGTAAAGAGAACCAGTAACAGTTGAAGTACCGCCAAGAAATTTTATTTCCATAATGTTATAATTATACCAGATGAGTTTTTTAAATTTTCTTAGAAAATCTTTAATATTTTTAGTTCTGTTTTTCTTTTTAGCTATCATTTTATTTTATTGGTCAGTAAATCAAAAGTTAGAAAAAGTACCAGAATTAAAAGTTTCATTAAATGGCCCTCAAACTGTAAAAACTTTTAAAATTTTAGATTATAGAATCTCCTTAATTAATCATTCTAATGTAACTTTAAAAAATTTAAAGATAAATGTTTTTTTGCCAGAAAATTTTTTAGAACTTAAAGAAAAAAAGAGGTTAATAACTTTTGAAACTGACTTAAAGCCAGCTGAGCAAAAATTCTTTGATTTTTCTGGAGTTTTTACTCATGGAGAGGGTATCCTTCCAATAAAAATAAATGCTTTCAATGACCAGTTAAATCAGGATTTTACTTTTGATGTTAATGTTAAAGAAGAAGGAATAGAAGGAACTATTGATTTTCCAAAGGAATTAGAAAGGCAAAAAGAGTTTCAGTTTAAAGTAACTTTAAAAAATAACTTAGACGAACAAGAAGATATTTTATTTAAAATTTTCCCAACTTTAGGTTTTAAAATATTTAAAAATGAAAATATATACGATAGTTTTGAGGAAAAATTAACTTTAGAGCCTGGTCAAAAAATTGATCTTCTTTTTAATGGAATTTTTGAAAAAGACTCGCTTGAAGGTCAAAAAGAAATAAAAGCATCAATTTTCTTTATAAAGGAAAATCAAATACTTTTCAGTAAAGATTTTTCTATTTTCGTAAATCTAATTGAAAGTCCAATAATCATTTCTTCAGACCTCCCTCAAAAAATTAAAGACGGTCAATTAAATTTTTCTATTAATGTAAAAAATAACACAAGTAAAATTCTTGACAGTTCCACACTGGAACTTGAAATAATTCCTGATTATTTTGTTCCTCAAACAATAAAAGTCTCACATAATGGAATTGCTACCTTTCAAGAAACTATAAAAGTTAATTGGAGTTACGAACGAACCTCAGATCTTTTAAAATTTTTACCAGAAAAAACTCTTACATTTTCAGTAAGTATCATGACTGACTTAAAAAAAGATTATTATAATCTTGAAATTCCATTTAAAGTCTTTTTTGAAAATAAAAAAGAGGGAATAAAAGTAGAAAATATATTTACAACAAAAGTTATTGGGCAGGTAAGCATCAAAAAAGAAATAAAATTTCTCCAAGGTGAAAGTCCTTTAAAAGCTCAAAAAGAATCTTTATTTGAACTTTTAATAAATGTAAAACCAACTCATGAAGATATTAAAAATCTAAATTTAACCTTTTCCTTTCCTTATTGGGTAAAAATAATCGAGTCTCCTGGAAGTGTTGTTGAGGGAAACTTTTATTTTAAAGAAGATTTTGTAAAAAACAATGAAGAGCTCCAAATACCAATAAAGATCTCTGTTAGGCCATTTTTAAATCAAGTTGGTGAAAATTTACTTTTAATAAAAGACTTAAGTGTCTCGGGAGAATTTGATTTTTCGCAAGAAAGATTTAATGTAAAGTTAGGTGATATATTTTCTGGAGACAAAGATATTAAAAATTTCCAGGCTGGAGTAGTAAGCTTTTAAGATTCTTTCTGAGGTTTTTTCTGTTTTTTAAAATCCTCTATTAAACCTTTTTCTATTGCTTTTTTAAGGGAAATCTCTGGTTGATAAACATCTTTACATTCAGAACAAAATACTGGTTTTGTTCTTGATGGAGGAAAATCAATATAAACGTCCTGACCACATTTCCAACATTTTGCCAAAAACTTTTCCTCTTCTTTTTTCCCTGGAAGATAACCAAACCTTTCTTTTATTTGATCCTCAACAGATTTTCTTGACTTGCAATATTTTGCTCTATTTATTTTGATGATTTCTTCTTCAAAATTTTTTTCGGGCAAAAGTCGTGGTGGGAAAGTTTCAGCCACAAATGGCTGAAGAGCAATACCTGAAACTATCAGTTTTACATAAGCATGATATCTTGGAAGATTTACTAGATCAACAACATCAACATAAGGTTCAAATTCTTTCTTTAAAATTTCTGCATCAGGACCACCAACACGAAAAGCAATTATTGTCCCAACATTACCTAAAATTGCCATTACTATCTTTTCTGGAAGTTGAAAAAGATATTGATTTGCTAAAATCAACCCTAAATGATATTTTCTTGCCTCTGAAAGAATATTGACAAAAGATTCTGTAGCAAAGTTTTGAAATTCATCTACATAAAGATAAAAATCTTTCCTTTTTTCTTCTGGGACATTAGCTCTTGCCATAGCTGAGAGTTGAATTTTGGTAACCAACATTGAACCTAAAAGAGCTGTATTTTCCTCTCCTATAAGTCCTTTTGAAATATTGGCTATAAAAATATAACCATTGTCCATGACTTCTCTAAAGTCTATTTTATTTTCTTTTTGACCTATAATATTTCTTATAAGAGGTGATGATAAAAATTGGCCAACCTTGTTTTGAATTGGAGCTATAGCTTCAATTTGAAAAGCTTGAGTATATTTTGCATATTCATTTTCCCAAAAATTTTTAACTACTGGATCTTTAAGACCGGAAACAATCATCTCCCGAAAACCTTTGTCCGAGAGCATTCTATTTACATCAAGAAGTGTTGCTTCAGGATACTCTAAAAGAGCAAGTAAGGTATTTGTAAGAATATATTCCATTCTTGCTGACCAGGCATCGACCCAAATTTTTTTAAAAACTGACATAAGGCCAGAAACTACTATATGCCTTAATTCCCAAGGAACTTGAGAAAGAACATTAAAGGTAAATGGCCAATCTAGATCTGCTGGATTGAAATAAATTGTCTTTTCTATTCTTTGGCGAGAAACAAACTTTAAAATTCTATTACAAGTATCTCCGTGAGCATCAATAAAAGCAAAACCATTATCATTTTCCAAATCAAAAATCATCATATTCTCTAAAAGAGTCGTCTTCCCGCTTCCTGTCTTGCCAATAATATAGATATGGCGAAGTCTATCTTCTGTCTTTATACCAAAAGTCTTTTTCTCACCCCTAAAAGTAACATATCCTAATGGTTGAATCATGTTATTCTACTAAAGGTAAATCTGGTGGTGGCGGCATTTGTTTTAGTTTAATTCTTTCAATACCAGTTTCAACAAGTCTTGTTCTTGGAAAATGAAATAAAGAAGTAAGTTCTTCTATATTCAAAATAAATTTTCTTGATGGCCAGAAAAAATACCTCATAAAATAATGTAAATTCCTCTTTTTTTGAAATTCTCTTCTTTCCACAAAATAATAATAAGCTTTTGTTCTTACTTCCTTTACATCAGAAAATCCATTTAAATGAGTATTTTCAAAATTTTTAAAAATACTAAAAAGAAGTGGTATTCTTGAACCAGCAAACTTTTTAAAAATTTCTCTTTTAGCCAGATAGCATGACCTTATGCCACATTGAAAACCTATCTTAGAAGTTTTTTCCGTAATTTTTTCTACCTTAAGCCTTTGAATTGGATCTAGCATCATCAAAGTTATAGGTGCTTCTTTTTCTTCTTTAGAACTTTTATATTTTGGAAAAGAAAATGGTGCCTTTAAAAGATTTATGGTGAATTCTAAAACTTCATCCCAATATCCTATCTCTTTCTTTTTAGCTCTTTTAAAAATCTCATCTATTATTTCTTTACCTCTTTCAACCCAAAGAAATGAAAATTCTTCATCTTCTTCTCCTGGAACTGGACGAGCAAAAATTTGAATAATTAACCATTCATCTTTGTCAAATTCTCCGGCTGCTTCAGAAAGTAAAGTAATAGGATCTATTTTTTGCTCAGTTGTTGTCGTTAGTCCTGGCTTTTCAAAATCAATATAAGTTCTTATAGGATAGGGATTTTCATTAGAAAGTTTAAATTCTGTACCAAAAAGATCATAATCTTTATTTGGAAGATAAGGTGGAAGAAGCCTTAAAGGATCTTGAACTTGCTGAATGGAGACTTCAGGAAATTGACTATAAATTCTACTTTCAACAAAATTTTTAAATCTTTCTTCTACTCTTACAAAAAATCTTAAAGCATGATCATTGGCTACAAGTTCAAAAATATACCATGGAGGAGTATAACCCTCTAAATATCTTTTATTTGGTTTTCCTTTAACATAAATCCCATGAAGAGAAGCAAAAACTTGTTCCATTGAAAGAGGAGATTTTTCTTGAAAAAATGGAGGTTTTATCTCTAAAAAAATCCATTTTCTTTTCGTAATGTTATGCTCTATTCTTATAGTTATAAGCCAAATACTTTTAAAGATAAACCAAATGGCTGGGGGAAGAACTATAAACCAGATAGAAGAAAGATAAAGATAAAAAAAACTTAAAAATTCTCTCATAAACTTACTAGACCTTCAGGATGAATTTTAATTTTACCTTTAAGTTGATAGAGATTTGCGGTGACAGTTTCAGGTTTTACAAGTTTCTTTTCTAAAACCATCTTTTTTAAAGTTTCTTTTGGTATTGGTTTTTTATGCTTTTTTAAAATTTCCAAAATTAAGTCTTTGACAAAAAGACCAGAATAATCCCATTCTTTAAGAGCATAAAGACCCCTTCCAACTAAAACAAATTTTTCTGACTTTATAAGTTCATTGTGAATTGTACTTGCATTTGGTACGTTTTTCCAAAAACGATGAATTAATTCATGATGTTTTTGAGAAACTTTTCTTAAATGGTCATGTAATTCTTTAAAATGTAATGGTTTATTAAGATATTTAAAGAGGGCATAAATTTTATCTTGAGCATTTTTAGGGGCTATAAATAAAGAAGTTACATGTCCTACCTCATTAAACGGGTTTAGCCAAATATGAGTTGATATTTTTAGAAATTCTTCGATAGTCTCATCTGCTGCCTTTTCTTTTACAAGTCTATAAAATTCTTCTGAAAATATTTCTTTGAAATCATCCCATTTATATTTCTTGTTTTTAAACTTTACGGAAATATAATGGAAAAATTTCTCTATCTTGTCTTTATTTTCTTTTAAAGAATAAAAATCTTCATGAAATTCGTCTTTTAAAATATCTTCAATTCCTTTGGCAAAAATCAAAAAGAATCTTAAATAGTTAATTTCCTCTTCTTTTGTCTCTAAATCTTGAGCTAATTTATTTAATAAAGAATTTTTAGACTTAAAACCATTACTCTGAATAAGAAGCTCATGGACCAATTCAAAAATCTTATTTATCTTTTTATTTTCTTCAATTTTCTCATAAAATTTCTTGAGTAATTTTTCTTGAATTTGTCTCACTCTTTCTTTAGTAATACCAAAACCATCTCCTATTTCTTGCAAAGATTTCTTTTTACCACTTAAACCAAACCTTAAATCAAGAATTGTCTTTTCTCTTTTATCTAAATCTTTGGTTAGTTCTTCAAAAATCTCCTTTACCATCATAATTATATTATATAACAAAATGTTTTATTTAGCAAATTCTACTGCTCTAGTTTCTCTTATGACAACAACTTTGATTTCACCTGGATATTTTAATTCTTGTTCTATTTTTTTCGCAATATCTTTTGCTAAAAAACTCATTTTAAGATCATCAACTGTTTCGGGAATAACAAAAACTCTTATCTCTCTACCGCCAGAAATAGCATATGCCTTATTTACACCTTCAAATGAAAGAGCAATTTTTTCAAGATCCTCAAGTCTTTTAAGATAATTTTCAAAAGTATCAGATCTTGCCCCAGGTCTTGTAGCTGAAAGAACATCAGCTGCAGTGACAACATAAGCTTCTGGAATTTCATAAGGATAAGTTTCATGATGCGATTTCATTGCATCTATTACTTTTTGATCAATTCCATATTTTTGTAAAATTTTAATACCAAGATCAACATGATTTCCAGGTAGTTCATGATCAACTGACTTTCCTATATCATGGAGAAAGCCACCTAAAAGAGCTATTCGAGCATCAAGGCTTAATTCTTCGGCAATCATCCGAGCAAAAATTGCAGTCTCAACCGAATGTAAAAGGACATTCTGGCCATAACTTGTTCTAAAAGCTAACCTTCCCATAAGATGAAGAATTTGGGGTGGAAGATCTAAAATGCCAAGTTGGTAGGCTGCATTTTCTCCTGCTTCTTTTATTTTTTGATTAATTTCCTCTTTTGCTTCTTGAACTTTCTCTTCTATCTTTGCTGGATGAATTCTTCCGTCTTTTATAAGTTTTTCTAGAGCTAATTTAGCTATTTCTCTTCTTACTGGATCAAAACAAGAAAGAGTAACCAAGCCTGGAGTTTCATCAACTATAATTTCAACACCTGTAAGATTTTCAAAATACCTTATATTTCTTCCCTCTTTTCCTATAATTTTTCCCTTAATTTCGTCACTTTCAAGATAAAAAGGAGAGGTTGTAAATTCACTAACAACAGACCTTGCATATCTTGGCAAAACTGTAGTTATGATATTTATTGCTCTTTTTTCTATTTCTTCTTTTCTATATATCTCAAATTTTTTAATTATCTCTAAAACCTCATTTTTATAAATGCTTTCTACTTCTTTAAGAAGCATTTCCTTTGCTTCTTCTAATTTAAGACCAGAAATCTTCTCAAGTTCTTTTATCTTTTTTTCTTTTAGTTCTTCGATTTCTTTTTTTATAGCTAAAACTTTATCAAGCTCTTGATTTAATTTACCTTTTTCTTTTTCGAGTTCTTTTTCTTTAAAATCAAGTTCTTCTTCTTTTTTAAAAATTCTTTCTTCTCTCTTTCTTAATTCTTCTAATTTTTTCTTTTCTTCTTTCTTTGCTTCTTCAAGAATACCAACAGCTTTATTTTTTGCCTCAAGAATTATCTCTTTTTCTTTTACTTTTGCCTCCTCAATTCTTTTTAAAGCATCCTTTTCGGCATTCCTTAAAAATTTCAAACCAATGAATGTTCTTATTAAATAACCACCTACAAGACCTAAAATTAAAAATAAAATCAAAAATCCTAAGCTTGCCATAAAAAGGACAAGCTAACCCATTCAAAAATTTATAAAAAACCATATTAGAATGAAATTAGCCTGTTAAATTTATTTTTTAAAATTATAAAACAATTTATAAAAATTTCAATAAAAGGCTTTTAAAAAGTATAATTAAAATAACATGGAGTTGAAGAAAATT
>Ga0105160_1001113_pt1 | contig 11308 bp, 7 predicted proteins | sample GXS110809BmetaG_FD_89591 | JGI IMG/M metagenome (GOLD analysis project Ga0105160, IMG submission 89591) | Hot spring microbial communities from Gongxiaoshe hot spring, China to study Microbial Dark Matter (Phase II) - GXS 110809B | ecosystem: Environmental > Aquatic > Thermal springs > Hot... | reverse complement strand
CCCATGTGGGACGAACTGCGTAAGTCCTATTCCTGTGATTCGGGTAGGACAACTGCTTGCAGTTGTCCTACAAGTGCTGGCTATTTGCATGGCGCCATGCAGATTCCCAAAGAGCCAAAAATCTTTTAAGGGCTGGGAGGGCCGCGAAACTGGCCTTCCCAGCCCTTAAAAGCCCTTCCAACACTCTGTATCAGGGAGTGAAGTTCCCCATGCGCACCTATGCGATTCCACTGGTCCCGGGCCCGACGACGGTTCCGGCTGAAATCCGCGCCGCTTATCAGGAAGATTACGGATCCGCGGACCTTGAACCGGAATACTACGAGCTGTATGCGGAGACCCAGGAGATGCTGCGCACCATCCTGGGGACCCGCAACGCGGTGGTGATCATGACCGGAGAGGCCATGGTGGTCCTCTGGGGAGCCCTCAAAAGCACGCTGCGACCCGGGGACCGGGTGGTGGCGGTGGCCACCGGGGTGTTCGGCTACGGCATCGCCGACATGGCCCGTAGCCTGGGGGCGGAAGTCGAGGTAGTTGGATTTGACTATGATGAAGCGGCGGATCCAGAGCGGGTCGAGGAGGCCATCCGCCGCTTCCACCCCAAAATGGTCACCATGGTTCACTGTGAAACCCCTTCCGGAACCCTTAACCCCGTGGCCGAGGTGGGCGCCCTGGTCGCCCGCTATGAGGTCCCTCTCTTCTATGTGGACGCTGTCTCCAGCGCGGCCGGGGTTCCCCTGCAAGTAGACGAATGGCGCATCGATTTATGCCTCGTGGGGACCCAGAAGTGCCTCTCCGCGCTCCCCGATCTGGGGATCGTCACCGTGAGCGAACGGGCGTGGGAGATCATCCGAGAGGTGGGCTACGTCGGCTACGACGCGCTGGCTCCCTTCCGGACGGCCCTGGAGGATCGATGGTTCCCCTATACGCCTTCCTGGCATGCGATGGCGGCCCTGAACATCGCCTGCCGGCGCGTGTTGCAGGAAGGCCTGGAGAACGTCTTCCGGCGCCACGTGGAGGTCGCCGCTTATTGCCGGGGGCGGCTGAAGGCGATGGGCATCGAACTCTTCCCCCGACGGGAGGAATGGTGCTCGCCGACGGTCACCGCCGCGAAGGTGCCGGAGCGCCTCTCGTGGCCGGAGCTGGATCGCCGCTTGCGAGAGCGGGGAATGGTCGTGGGGGGAAGCCTGGGGCCGCTGGCTGGGAAAGTGTTTCGCATCGGCCATATGGGGGCTCAGGCGGACCTGGAGCTCGTGCGTCGGGGGATGGATGTCCTGGAGGAGGTGCTCCGGGAATAAGGACGCCTGAGAGGGGGCCTCGCTCAAGAGGAGTGGGAGACATGCGCTAAGGCTTGTTCCGCCCACTGCACGGCGCGGGCCTGGAGCATTTCCCGGTTGGCTGGGGTGAGGGCCCAGAGCGTCACGCCGGGACGGCGTTTGAAGGCGTCGGCCCAGGGGTGAGGGCTTTGGGTGATGGTAGCAATCAAAGGGCGGGGGCTGGCAACAATCGCCTCCAGCGCCTCGCGGAACGCCTGGCTGAACAGCTCCATCTTGCCGATCTCGTCCACCAGCACGATCTCTTTCTCCGCCATCGCCTGCCGGATCGCGGCCACGCCCAGGCGATCTAAAGCGGCCACATCCACCCCATACCGTCCGACCCGATAAGGGGAACGCGCAGCCCACTCCACGTGGGCGAAGATCGCCGCCTGGCCATCCAGTGTGACCAGTCGGAATCCCAGACGGCCCTGAGGCCCACGGATCTCCTCCGTGTAGAAGCCGCCAGCCCGGTCGCCGAGGGCTTCGGCCACCCGACGGATCAGGGTGGTTTTTCCCACGCCCGGCCGGCCGGTGATCAGCAGAACAGCGCCCATCCCCTGGATTCCAGCGCGCCGATGGAGACGGATCTCCTCGACCTCATTTGATCAGATGCCGCTTCAAAAGCGGCAGCAAGGTGTCCACCAGGGAGACGATGGGACGGGTTTGCAGCCACAGGCGGGCAGGGCCGCGGATTTCCGCGACCAGCCCCTCGCCGCCGAACAGGGTCGACTTGAGCCCGCCCACTGTTCGGAGCATGTAGGAGGCACCCTCTTCCATCGCCACGAAGTGGAAGTTATCCACGATGGCTGTTTCGCCCGGCGGGACCTGAACCTCCCCGATGGCACCGAAAGCGGTAACCCAGACGCCGCCGCGGCCTACGAAGGCCGGTGGCTGACCTCCCAGCGCATCTCGGCTTGCCTCCTTATCCAAAGGGATGTTTGCCTTAAGGGTGCGCATGACCTTTGTGCTGTTGTGCGATTTCCCAAATCCACCGGGCGGCGTCCAGCGCCGCGTCGGGATACCCCATGGCGGCAGCCTGTTGAGACAGACGATCGAGAAGCTCCGGCCGGCCAAGCCACTCCCGTAAGATCTCCTTCACCTGCTCCGGCTCCGGCGCGTAGGCCCCGGCTCCGCCGTTCACCACGTAATCCACGTTCCCCTCCTCCTGACCCGGCAGATAATGGGTCAAGATCATTGGCCGGCCCACCGCCAGAGCCTCAGCGATCGTGTTAGGCCCGGCCTTGGTCACGATGAGATCGGCGGCGGCCATCATCTCGGGGATCGTCCGCACAAAGCCGTAAATGTAGGTGGGGATCGGCCACTCCACAGACTCCAGGCGACGCCGCAGCCGCTCGTTCCGGCCAGCCACCACGGCCATCTGGATCGGAAGGCCGGATTCGGCCACCGCCCGCGCGTTCTCGAAGACCTTCCCCATGCCCTCCCCGCCGCCCATCACCAGCACCGTGGGGAGATCGGGCGACCAGCCCAACTGCCTCCGCCAGAAATCCTTCGGTGCGTTCCGCACCTCCCGGAAGCGGAGCCGGGTCGGGAAGCCGGTCACCACGATCCGCTCCGGCGGCACCCCACAGGCGATCGCGCGGCGCCGCGCGCCCTCATGGGGTGCGATCACCAGATCCGCGTTCGCACACCAGAGCGCATGGATCGTGCCGATGTCGCAGATCACAATCACGAAGGGAACCCGGCGGGGCGCTTTCATCCAGTAACGCAGGGTGATATCGTTAAACAGGGGATGAACCGAGACGATCACATCGGCCGGGTTCTCGGCGAACAAGCGGGCGATCCGCTCCCGCACCCACGGCCAGAAGAGATACACCAGCTGCCGAGCCCGACGGGGGTGGTTGGCGAAATGCCAGGCTCGAGCATAAAAGGGCACGATCGCCGGTTTCACCATATAAGGGTAGAGCGCAGGAGACCGGTTCAAGGGGAAGGGCGCATATTGGATGAAGGCGTCCACGATCCGAGGTTCAACCGCCGTCCCGTATAGAGCTCGCAGGCCTTCGGCGAGAGCTTCCGAGACGCTCCGATGTCCTCCCCCGGTGTCCGACATGAGAAGCAGCACTCGAGTGGGGGCCTGAAGAGATGCCCCTGCCGCCGCCTCCTGCTCCGTCGGCGCAGCGTTGCGCATGGCGTCCCACCTCCCTGCATCGTTTCGCAGATCGATCATCCAGCCGACCGACCTGTGAGGTCCCGGAGCGCTTGCCAAACCCGTTCGGGCGTGGCCGGGATCTCGGCGATCCACACGCCAACCGCATCGTAAATCGCATTGACCACAGCCGGAGCCACGCCGTCCATCGGGATCTCCGCCACCGCCTTGATACCGAAGGGATGGGTCGGCTCGATGGTCTCAATGAAGATCACCCCCAGCTCCGGCACCTCGTGGGCCTGGAAGATCTTGTAGGGTCCGAAGCGCGGGTTGACCACCCGCCCCCGCTCATCGAAAACCATCTCCTCGGAAACGGCGTATCCCAGGGCCTGGACCATCCCCCCCTCCACCTGCCCGGAGGCGGTCAACGGGTTTACAATGCGCCCCGCATCCACTGCCATCACCAGCCGGTCCACCCGCACCTCGCCGGTTTCCACATCCACCGTCACTTCGGCGAACTGCGCCGCGAAGGGGGGCGGAGAGACCGGCGAGACATACGAGGCCACGGCCATGATCTGGCGCTGGTCCCGGTGGTGCAGCGAAGAGAGCGCGACCTCCTCCAGGGTCACGCTCCGGCCATCCGGCGCCCAGACCCGACGGTCGGCCAGCCGCAGCTCGGCGGGGGAGACCGGCGCCCCGCGCTCGCTGAGCAGCCCCGCCGCCACTTCCCGGATCTGCTCGGCCACCTGCTCCGCCGCCTTCACCGCTGCGGCGCCGGAGATGTAGGTCGTCGAAGAGGCGTAAGCGCCCTTATCGAAGGGGGTGAAATCTGTATCCGAGGAGTAAACGATGATGTCCTCCACCGGGCATCCCAGCACCTCCGCCACCATCTGGGCGATGACCGTGTCGGAGCCGGTGCCCAGATCCGTGGCTCCGATTAAAAGATTGAAGGAACCATCGTCGTTCATCTTGATGCTGGCCGCGCCCATATCCAGGTAAGGAATGGCGGTCCCCTGCATGACGCAGGCCACCCCGATCCCCCGGCGAAGGTGGGGTTTCCCCGGCACCTGATGCCAGTCCGGGTTCCCAAACTTCTCATGCCATCCGACATAGGCCGCGCCGTATCGCACGCATTCCGGCAGCCCGCAGGTGTGCACGATCTCCGGGCGCGGCTCCCGGCCCTCGCTCCAGGCCCGGCTGAAGGGATGTTCCTGCCCCGCCTTCAGGGCATTCTTCAGGCGGAACTCCAGGGGGTCCAGCCCCAACGCCCGGGCGATGCGCTCCATATGGACTTCCACCGCGAAGAAGCCCTGAGGGACACCATAGCCGCGGAAGGCGCCGGAGGGCGGCGTATTGGTGTAAACGACATCCGCATGGAAACGAATACGGGGCTCCCCCTTCTCATCCCATGCCGGGTAAAGGGCCATCGCCTTGTGGCCGGTGTTGCCGGCCACCGTCAGGGCGTGGCTGCCATAGGCCCCCGTGTCCGAAAGGACAAACATCTCGTTTGCCACAATGGTCCCATCCCGCTTCACACCGGTGCGCAATCGGATACGCATCGGATGGCGGGAGCGGGCCGAGGTGAACTCCTCCTCCCGCGTCCACTCCAGCCGCACCGGCCGGCCCGTGGCGATGGTGAGGTGAGCGGCGATGTCCTCGATCAGGACTTCCTGCTTGCCGCCGAAGCCGCCCCCGATCCGCGGCTTGATCACCCGGATCCGCTTGGGAGGAAGGCCCAGCACCGGCGCCAGGATCCGCCGCACATGGAAGGGGACCTGGGTAGAAGTCCGGATCACCAGGCGATCATCCTCATCCCAGTAAGTGATCACCACGTGCGTTTCCAGGCTGGATTGCTGGACCTTCGGCACCACATATTCGCCCTCAAAGATGTAATCCGCTTCCTCAAAGCCCTTGTCCACCTCCCCGATCTCGATGTGGATCTGGGCGGCCAGGTTCCGGGAGGGATCCGAGCCGTTGAAAGGCACATACTCCGGCTCATCGTGGATGATCGGTGCCCCTGGCTTCATCGCGTCCCGCGGATCCAGGATGGCTGGCAGCTCCTCGTATTCCACCTCGATCAACTCCAGGGCTTTCTCCGCGATCTCCAGGGTCTCCGCCGCCACGAAGGCCACCCGATCCCCCACGAAACGAACCTTCGAATCCAGCGAGAAGGTGTCCAGCGGCCCGGGGATGGGATCCGATTGCCCGGCCGTGGAGTAAACCACCCGGGGGAGATCCTGATAGGTCAGCACGGCCACCACCCCGGGCAACGCCCGTGCCCGGCTGACATCAATCCGCTTGATCCGGGCATGGGGGACCGGGCTCTTGAGGACTTTGGCATGCAACATGCCGCGGATCTCGAAGTCATCGGTGAAGGCGGGCTTCCCCTGAACCAGGCGAAGGGCATCCACCTTCTTCTCCGGTTTCCCTACCACGCGGGTCTCCGGGACTGGCTGGGGCAGCACGATTGTCGGCAGGACGACCGTTCGGGTTTGGAGACCGGTGCCTCCTCCGGGCTCCGGCGGGGCGATTTCCTCCCCTGGAACCATCTCGCCCAGGGGGAGCGGAGCTTCAGGCGGAATGATCATCCGCCGGGCCTCCTCCTCGATGGAGGGGACCGGCTCCCCCCGCATCCGCGCCGCCGCCCGCAACACCGCCTGGACCGGCTTCAGGTAGCCGGTGCAGCGACAGAGGATCCCGCCGAAGGCTTCGCGGACCTCCTCTTCGGTGGGATTCGGGTTGCGATCCAGCAACGCCTTCGCCGCCAGCACCATGGCCGGGGTGCAGAAACCGCACTGGATGGCACCGGTTTCGATGAAGGCCTCCTGGATGGGATGCAGGCCTTCCGTCCGCCGCCAGCCCAGCTCCGGCACCCGCCCCAATCCCTCAATCGTGAGGATGGAACGTCCGTTGACCTTCGCCGCTAAGGTGACGCAGGAGAGGATGGGGGTGCCATCCAGGAGGACCGTGCACATCCCGCATGAGCCATCATCGCATCCGTGCTTGACCCCATAGTATCCCGCGCGGCGCAGCAGATCCAGGAGGCGCGTGGACGGGGCGATGGAGAACATGCGCTGTTCGCCGTTGATCGTCAGGATGAGCTCCATATTCACCTCCGGGCGCTGGGGAGAAGCTTCGGCCACGTGTCGCGGCCTGCCTGTCCTTCCGCCTTGATTGTATCATGGCCCCGGTCCATCTCCCGGCCCAACACCTCAAACCCTCAATGAAAATGGGGGCGCTATCCATGAAAAAAGCTGGGGGTGGATGGCCGAAGCGATCCACCCCCAGCATCTCCTTCCGTCGGATCCTGGGCACGGCTCGAACGCTATGTCAGAACAGGTTCTGACAGCGGAGGGGTCTCCGGCACCTCCACTGGCATCTGTTCCATCAGGTAAGCGTGCATCGCTCGGGCCGCTCGCATAGCCGCCGCGGAAGCGGTCACCACCAGATCCGGCCCGGTGACGCCATCACCGGCCGCAAAGACGCCCGGCCTCGAGGTGCGTCCCTCTTCATCCACCCGGATGAGGCCGGCCCGGGAGACCTCCAGGCCGGTCGTGGTGCGGGCGATGGTGGGATCCGCCCGGAAGCCCAGCGCCAGGACCGCGGCATCGACTGGCACGATGAAGTTGGATCCGGGGATCGGCACCGGGCGCCGACGGCCGCTCTCATCTGGCTCCCCCAGGGCCATTCGCACAAACTCGATGGCAGTCAGGCGACCGTCCTCGCCGATGAAGCGGGCCGGAGCGACCAGGAACTCGAAGCGAACGCCTTCCTCGCGAGCTTTCTTACGCTCCTCCCGATTCCCCGGCATCTCCGCTTCGCTGCGCCGGTAATAGATCACCACTTCCTCCGCTCCCAGGCGGATCGCCGTGCGGGCGCAGTCCATCGCCGTATCGCCACCGCCGATGACGGCCACCCGGCGGCCGACTCGCGGTCGTTCCCGCTTCTCCGACGGCAGATCCTCCGGCGACAGATTCGCCCGCATCAGGAAATCCAGGGCCATATAAACGCCATCCAGGTTCGCTCCCTCCCAGTCCGGCTCCACCGGGCGCCACGTTCCGATCCCCAGGAAAACCGCCTGATAGCCCTGGGCGAACAGATCATCCAGAGTGAGATCCTGCCCGATCCGAACGCCGGTGATGAACCGGACCCCCAACCGCTCGAGGTCGGCGATCTTCTGGTCGACCACGAACTTGGGCAGCTTGAACGCCGGGATGCCGTAGCGCAACAGGCCGCCGGGCCGGGGCATTGCTTCAAACACGGTAACCGAATGGCCCTGACGGGCCAGGAACTCCGCGACCGTGAGCCCGGCCGGGCCGGAACCCACCACCGCCGCCCGTCGGCCGGTTGGCGGCGCGCGATGGATCTCGAGCACGCCGTGGCGTCGCTGGAAGTCCGCAACGAACGCCTCCAGTTTGGTGATGTTGATCGGCTTGCCATAAGCGGAAAGGGTGCAGGACCCCCGACAGGTCTGCGGCGGGCAGACCCGCCCGCAAATCTCGGAGAGAAAAGAGGTCTGGCGGAACACCTGGGCGGCCCGCAGGAAATCCCCTTGCTCGATCAGCCAGAGGGCCGTCGGAATATCATTGTGGAGCGGGCACGCCTGGATGCAGGGGGCCGGATCCGGACAATGCAGGCAGCGGGCTGCTTCCAGGGGGGCAGTGGTTTCATCGTATCCGATCAACACTTCTTCAAAATCCAATCGGCGGGTCTCAGGGGGGCGTTCCGCGGGGAAAACCGGCAGCAGACGGGTGCGAACCTTGCGTTCAATGACGAACTCATCGCCGGGAATATGCGGGATCATCCAGGCCCTCCTGTTTCAGATTCCCGCTCTCATCTTAAAGGATCCCTGCCCGCCCATATAGTGAAAATCTTCACATCCATTTTCGTGATGGAAATCACAGGAGCGATTTCCCCCGTGGATCGAGGGCATCATTTGAAAGGACGACCGGGATGCCAAAACCGGTCCGCTAATGGATCGTTAACCGGGCTCTAATCTGCCTCTGATACCTCTTCCGTAATGTAATCTGTGAACGAGCGGATCAACGAGAGACGAGAAGGCATGCCCTTCAGAGCGTCAACAGGAGGTTGGGAAGGATGAACCTGAACCGCTACACCGAGAAGGCCCAGGAGGCCCTGTTAGAGGCGCAGCGACTGGCCGAAGAATACCGGCATCCGGCCATTGAGAACGAGCACCTGCTGCTTTCGCTGCTCCGTCAGTCCGACGGCGTGGTGCCGCAGGTGGTACGTCGGGCCGGGGCCGATCCACAGGAGATGATCGAGGAGCTGGAGCGCTATCTGGCCGGCCGCCCCAAGGTGTATGGCGCCGGCGAGGTGGGCCTCTCCCGTTCCACGGCGGAAACCCTCCGCCAGGCCGAGCGGGAGGCCCAGGCGATGCGGGATGATTATGTCAGCACGGAGCACCTGCTCCTGGCGATGGCCGACCGGGTGGACGGAACGGCGGGTGCGGTGCTGCGACGGCGGGGGCTGACCCGCGATCGGATCATGCGCGCCCTCGCCGCCATCCGCGGTGCCCACCGGGTGACTTCCCCCACGCCGGAGGCCATCTATCAGGCCCTGGAGAAATACGGGCGGGACCTCACGGCGCTGGCCCGGCAGGGGAAGCTGGATCCGGTCATCGGGCGCGATGAGGAGATCCGCCGGGTGATCCAGATCCTCTCCCGCCGGACCAAGAACAACCCGGTGCTGGTGGGAGACGCGGGCGTGGGCAAGACGGCCATCGTCGAAGGCCTGGCCCAGCGCATCGTCCGCGGCGACGTCCCCGAAGGCCTGAAGAACAAGCGCATCGTGCAGTTAGATATGGGCGCCCTGGTGGCGGGCGCCAAATACCGGGGCGAGTTTGAGGAGCGCCTGAAGGCCGTCCTCAAAGAAGTCACCGACGCCCAGGGCGAGATCATCCTGTTCATCGATGAGATCCACACCGTGGTGGGCGCCGGTCGGGCGGAGGGGGCGCCAATGGACGCGGCCAACATCCTCAAGCCGATGCTGGCCCGCGGCGAGCTGCACTGCATCGGCGCCACCACCCTGGATGAGTACCGCCAGTATATCGAGAAGGATCCCGCCCTGGAGCGCCGCTTCCAGCCCGTCTATGTGGATGAGCCCTCCGTAGAGGAGACCATCAGCATCCTGCGGGGACTCAAGGAGCGTTACGAGGTCCACCACGGCGTGCGCATCACCGACGCCGCGGTGATCGCCGCCGCCACCCTGAGCCACCGCTATATCCCGGACCGCCGGCTGCCGGACAAGGCCATCGACCTGATCGATGAGGCGGCCGCCCGCCTGCGGATGGAGATGGATTCCAAGCCGACGGAGCTCGACGAGCTGGACCGCCGGATCCTGCAACTGGAGATCGAGCGGGAGGCCCTGAAGAAAGAGCGCGACGAGGCCAGCCGGGAGCGTCTAACGGCCATCGAGCGGGAGATCGCGGAGCTGCGGGAACGGGCCGATGCCCTGCGCATCCAGTGGGAGCGGGAGAAGGCCGTCATCCAGAAAGTCCGGGAAATCAAGGAGCAGATCCAGCAGACCCAGCATCGGATCGAGATGGCCGAGCGCCGGCTGGACTATGAGGAAGCCGCCCGATTGCGCTACGGGGTCCTGCCGGACCTGGAGCGGCAGCTGCGGGCGGCGGAGGAGGAGCTGAACACCCTGAGCCGGGGCAAGCGTCTGCTCAAAGAAGAGGTGGACGCCGAGGACATCGCCCGGGTGGTGGCCGCCTGGACGGGCATCCCGGTGGTCCGTCTGATGGAAGGCGAGATCGAGAAAATGCTGCACCTGGAGGATCGGCTCCACGAGCGGGTGGTGGGCCAGGAGGAGGCTGTGCGGGCGGTGGCCAATGCCGTGCGCCGCGCCCGGGCCGGCCTCAAAGATCCCAACCGGCCCATCGGGGTCTTCCTCTTCCTGGGCCCAACGGGCGTGGGCAAGACCGAGCTGGCCAAGGCCCTGGCGGAAGCCCTCTTCGACGACGAGCGGGCGATGGTCCGCATCGATATGACCGAATACCAGGAGAAGCACACGGTCAGCCGGCTGATCGGCGCCCCGCCGGGCTACGTGGGCTATGAGGAAGGCGGTCAGCTGACCGAGGCCGTCCGGCGCCGGCCTTACACCGTCGTGCTCTTCGACGAGATCGAGAAGGCCCATCCCGAGGTCTTCAACGTCCTGCTCCAGGTCTTCGACGACGGCCGGCTGACCGATGGCAGGGGCCGCACGGTGGACTTCAAGAACACCATCATTATCATGACCAGCAACATCGGCAGCCAGTGGATCAAGGAGATGGCCGGCCGGGATGAGCATAAGATGCGCCAGCTGGTCCTCAGCGCCCTGGACCAGCATTTCCGGCCCGAGTTCCTGAACCGGATCGATGAGATCGTGATCTTCCACCCGCTCACGATGGAGCATCTGCTTCAGATCGTGGACATCCAGCTGCGGCGGCTGCGGGCAATGCTCGCCGAGCGGCGCATGGGGCTGGAGGTCACGGAGGAAGCCAGGCAGTATCTGGCCTCGGTGGGTTATGATCCGGTCTACGGCGCCCGGCCGCTGAAGCGGGCCATCCAGCGCGAGCTGGCCGACCCGCTATCGATAGAGATCCTGAAGGGCACGTTCCGCGAAGGAGATACCATCCGCGTGGATCTGCGGGACGGCCGCCTGGTTTTCGAGCGCGCAGAGGAGCCCGCCCGGGCCCGGGCGGCATGAGAACCTCCCGATGGGCGCTCACGGGCCGGAGGCAGGCTCGTGAGTGCCCATTCTTTTTTGAGGAACGCTTAAACGGGCACTCCGCTTCGCTCCGTGCCCTACTACAAACAAAGGGCTTTTCCCGTTCGTAGTAGGGCACGCAAGTGCCCGTCCTCTTTCTGGGAACGCTTAAACGGGCACT
>Ga0105160_1001111_pt1 | contig 11327 bp, 8 predicted proteins | sample GXS110809BmetaG_FD_89591 | JGI IMG/M metagenome (GOLD analysis project Ga0105160, IMG submission 89591) | Hot spring microbial communities from Gongxiaoshe hot spring, China to study Microbial Dark Matter (Phase II) - GXS 110809B | ecosystem: Environmental > Aquatic > Thermal springs > Hot... | reverse complement strand
TTCATCTTTCCATCAGTTTTAAATCCATAAATTCTTTTTGTAAAAAAATAAACCATTGTCTCTCTTCTTAATTCTCCATCGGTTATGACATCAACTCCGGCGATTTCTTGGTCTTTTATGCAAGCTTTTACCGCATTATCATGGGCTTCCTCAAGCTCCTCATCTGTGATTTGACCCTGCTTATGAAGTTCCCTTATAACCTCAAGCCATTTTGGCAGTGAATAGCTTCCAACCACCGTTGTGGGTAAAATTGGTAAATTCATAAGAAGAAAATTTTTATTTTTGGCTACTGTGAAGGAGGGTGGGACAAATCTTAAAAAGCACAATTTTTTGTCCCACCTTAATTTGAAATCATTTTAAGTTAAATCCAACTGTGATCCTATGTACATTGTCAAGAAGTTTCATCTGTGTGAAGGCATAGTCAAAGCTAACTCCATAGTTTCCAAGTTCAAGTCTTGCACCAATCCCTGCGGAAAATCCTTCAATTGTTGTCTCAATGGGACCGCGCCATGATGTCCCTTTATCCTTTGTGCCTGAGTAGTTAAATTTGTATCCCGCCCTGAGAGAAAACATATTCCACGCATTAAGTTCAATTCCCGTAAAGAACAATTGCGGTAAATCCTGAGGTTGAACAAAATCAATGAATAATCCACCTGTGAAGCTTCCTTGATAGGTATAATGAAATGATGTCCCAATTGAGAATGAAAGAGGAATGGGCGATGAAATATCATAATACTTTATATCTGAACCAAGGTTTGAAAGCCGAGCTCCAATATCCCAGAAACTTGTAATTTTATAATTTGCCCCAAGATCAATTGCAAATGCGTTTGCACTTAAATCATCAATTCTTTCATGTAGATATTTAAAATTAACCCCAAGCGAAAGGACATCCGTAACTTTGCGTGCATAAGAGAGAACAACAGCAATATCTCTAAAACTATAAGTTGAAGATGTTTGTTTGTCTATTTGAAGATATGAAAGATCCGGCGGTAAAAGGTCTCTATCAGCTGTTATATTGCTCAAACCGAAACTTATTATCCCGAGCCCAATTGTTCCAACCTTGCCGAGATTATATGTGACTCCACCTGCGATATGAGCTATATCAGCTATCCAGCGGTTATATGTAAAAGTGAAACTAGCTTTATTGTTTTCAAGGACAATTCCGGCTGGATTCCAAAACATCATATTTGGGTCTCCCCTTAGAGTAGTTGCAGCAGAACCGATTCCAATCTGTTTAGCTCCAACTCCAACCTTTAAAAATGCAAGTGAGTTTATCCCTGATTTTCTGACTTGTGAGAAAGATATTGAGTTTAGGATGAGAAGACCGATAAATAACAGTATTTTTTTCATTTTTAAACTCCCTGTTTATTTTTTTACCTTAAAATTGCGAAATAACCAACCTGTTTGCCACCTTCATATTCAACTACATAAATATAGAGTCCATTTGCTACCTCAATTCCATCTTTTGAGAACATATCCCAGATATATGTTCCGTCATTCGGATTTGGTGCAATAAAGTTAATTTTATCTATTATTTGACCTGATACATCAAGTATTGTAATTGTGCATTTTTGTGGAAGGTTGTAGAACAAGAGCTTGTGTTGTGTTCCTATATCGTGAAATGCTCCTTTTTTATATGGATTTGGTCTTACACCAACTTTTTTAACGCCTGAGATAAGTTCATTTGGAGTTGTAGTTTTTGATTTCACAACTACAGTTGCTCCAATTCTTTTTTGTCCATCTGGATCAGTTGGATAAAACGAGTTTTGAGTTGCCCATGGATATGTGCCCTCCCATAAGGCACTTGCCCCATTTACATTTACTCTACCTGATTCAAGAACGTTTGTCGTTCTGCCATTAATGGTTAAAGGTGAGGGTAAATTTTTATATGCTGAAACATAATACCAATATGAGAATCCAAGTATAACATCAAGAGCATCATCTTTAAATGCATAATCATAGCCACCTGATGGGCTCGCGTATTGAGAAAGTTGGTTTTTTGGTATAATTTTTCTCACTTTATAAGGTCCCCAATACCCAGCCTGCATCTCTTTCAAAGCCCCAAATGCATCAAATTTTGGGTTGATTGGATCTTTATACTGCTCTTTTATATCTCCTTCCTCCATTTGCTCGTTATATCTTTGAAGCGTTCTAAATCCAATGTCGGTAGAACTAAATTTTGGAAAAGCACTCGCTCTATAAATCTTATAGCCACCAAAATTTGGGTCGTTTTCATCTGGTGATTTTTTCCATCTGATTAAAACTTTATTATCATCTGTGATCTCAACCTTTATATCGGGAGCGCCTGGACCTGCTGGAACCTGGAAGTTATTCTCGTATGTCCAACGTGCTGCTTGTAATGACCTTAACAATCCAGACAGCCTAAATCCAGCATACTCGGCAAATATAACTGTCATTGCTTCGCCTACATCAAGTGAAAAAGGTCCACAACCTATAAATGCATCTCCGTCAAAGTTATGCTGAGCTGAATATCCACGAGTCCACCCACTTTCCCATACATTTTCAAATATATTTGTTGATTTTTTATCTCCATCTGGCTTTGCTCTTTGTCCAACTGGCTTTGGAACAAATGAAAGCGGATCACCCGCTGTTCCCGAACTAAAATAATTTGGATTTGGGTTAAGGTCAAGCAGTGTGGTGCTATTTGACTTGCCCCCGTCCTTATACCAAGTTCCCATTAAGATTGTGTGAATTAATTTAGCATCATTGCGATTATCAAGTCCACCACGACCTGTTCCAGCAGACAAATACCATCCACGTTCAGCTCCTACACCAACAGGATGGCTATCAAAAATTGTCTTTTTATCCGGTGAATTTACCTCTCCGATTGAATCTGCTTTAACAGCCAAAACAGTTCTTCCAAACCATACATCAGTATACCAGCCAAGTGGATATGCGTTTAACCCCATATCTCTTTTGCCTTTTGGAACTGAACCTGAATCTGGGTAAGAGACATAATTTGCTGGATTAACGCCAGCATAACTTACAAGCGTTGCCCATGGGGCACCCGTTTCATCTGGATCAGCAATATAACCGCTATTTCTCCCTGAACCGAATCTGTTAGCAATTCTTCTGCCTGTAACTCCAACTTCAGCACTGTGCATCACCTCCGAAAACCATCCAACAACAAGAGCATTGATTCTATTATTTGTTCTCTCTGGGGTTCCATCTGCGTTTACATCAAGAATTCCAGTATTTTTAAATGTTAATCCAACAATTATAAAATCGTTAAAATTATTCCAGTTCTGTGTAAATTGGACAATTCTTACAGTCACCCAAACCCCAAGATTTGTGGGAAATCCCGACTCATAATATAGAGCATATCTATAGTTTCCAGTTGGATCTGGCGTTAAAGTTGGTCCAATCCAAATTGGTCCAATAAAATAAGGACCTCTACCATATAAAGCATCAAGTTTATTTGTATAAATCATAAAGGCGTAATTTTCACTTGAACTTCTTATTTTCTGTGGATTAATTCCAGGGCTATATTCAACTGCTATAATATCTTGAGCCCAAAAATAGCTTATAGGGTAGCCACCTGGCCATTGCGCTGTTGGGGTTGACCATTGCCTGTCAAAGTTTCCAATCCTTATAAGATCCCAAAGTTGAGTTGGTTCGTTTGCTCTTTCACTGTAATATACCCCTTGTCCTATCGGAAGGAAAGAATCCCAAAGATCGCCTGCTATCATAACCGCTGAACCTGGAAAAACATCATTTGGAACTGCAGGATTAGTATTCTTATAAAGTTCTGTGTCCCTAATTTTAAGCTGGGACAAGACGGTGGATAAAGTCAAAAAGATTAACAAGGCTAAAATTGAAAATCTTTTCATTTTATCCTCCTTATTTTATTTGCTTAGAAGTTTATGCTAATTCCAAAATAAATTTCCCTTGCTATGTCAAAGGCACTTGTCCCATCTCTAAAGACAGTTAGTCCAAGCGGTCCAGTTGGAATTTTCTTCTGTTCCCAAAGAAGTTGACCTTCATCCGTTGTTCTATCATAGCCAATTATGTTTTCTCTATCAAATAGATTTTTAATTTCAAGATATGGTGAAATTCTTATTCGCCCAATTGAATAGCCCGCCTCAAGTTTAATATCTGTTCTGATATTCCACGGACCCTCACCAAGTTTTCTTGATCTCGGATCTGCTAAAATAAGTGGATAAAGGAAACCGCTTGCAGCAGTGGTAAATGTGCTAAGGCGGAAATCAATAGGTATCCCTTTAAAAGGTGATGGGAAATCAAAGAAGAGAGAAAGGTTAATTCTATGGGGTCTATCATAACCAGTAAAACTTGAAGAGAGATTTGAAACAACATTCATTTCATAGCCAGCAAAATATCTTGCATTTTCAAACGGTAGTTTACCTCCATATTTTGCGCTATCCCCTCCAAGTGTTGAGAATGCAGTTACATTTTGACCTCTAAGCGCATCGGGTGATACTACAAGGCTTTTGATATAACTATATGCGTATGTTAATTTACCTGATAGCTTAAATAGGTTAGCTATTGGTAAGGCTCTGCTGTTTAAAGTTAATTCTATTCCTCTGGAATCAGCATAACCTCCATTAAATCTTATAAAGTAAGTTATAGCTACACCAGGTCTTGGTGTAACCCCATAAGCGAGCGGTACATAGTTTTCTATTGTTTTGTAATAGGCGCTTACATCAATGCCAAAATAATTTGATATTACATACTGAAGTCCCATTTCATAGATAGTTGATTTTAAAGGCTCTTGATCGACAAGCCAGATATTCGGCAAAGTTCCATGCATTTCAGCATAAGCATCGGCATAAAGAGCTGAAAATGGTGGAATTTGCATTGATCTTGAAAATGAGTAATACATTGATGCTTTGTCTGAAATTGGATGGGAAATCCCAAGTCGTGGTCCTATAAGCCATTTTGTTTTAACCGCTGTATTTCGCCTCAAGATATATCTATTAACTGTAAGAACTTCATTAGCTCCACCTAATTGAATCTGCTCGGTTTTAACGGTGTATGGTGCAAAATAGTTATCAATCTCACTTGCTCCAGCGTTGAACGCATCAGCCCTTAGGCCGGCATTTACAATTATACCAGAATATTCAATTTTATCTTGAACATAAAATCCAATCTCATATGGTTTCACAACGTAATCCTCAACATCAAATCGTCCAACAACTGTATATCTTCTAAGATGTGTTAACTTATAAAATTTCAAATCAAAGCCAGCGCTAACAAGGTGATTATTTGTTATTTGACTTTTTACATCACCTTTAACATTGACTTGAGTTAATCTTTGATATTCGTAGTAAGCCCCGGGTCTTGCAAGTGGGTAGGGACCTGATGATGGAAAAGACGCCTCGGATTCAGATTCGTTTCTTGGTGTTGTTGTAAAGAACTTGGTTTTATCAGTTTTGCTGATATATTTTCTTATTTCTTCCGGCGTTGAAAACTTTATAAATTCACCTTTGTCTTCATTGAGTTCAACTTTTCCATCACCGTTGCTATCAACGAATCCAGCTTCAGTTGGACTTGTGAGTAGAGATACTTGAATTTCATAAAATGTTTTTGATGAGAGAGCGTGAGTTAATTTACCACTGATCGCAAAGCTTCCTTTTGTATATTTTGGAACTCCTTCAAGAAAGAATTTATAGTTTTCGTTAAACACTCTGTTTTTCCAGCCGAAGTAAAATCCTTGATCATTTATGAATCCAATTCCGGTGAGCTTGATGCTAGGTGTTAGATTATAAGTTAACTTACCTGTTATGTTGAGTTGTCTATTAAATTCATTTGGGAATCTTCCATGGGTTTCATAAAACCTTATATCTGTGAAAAAACCAAGGTCTTTGAATAAACTGCCCCCAACCGATGTTTCAAGTTCAATTGTTGGTTTATTTCCATACCAATACTTACCCGGTGTCCAAGAGTAAAGCCTCGCTTTTGCTAAGCTTGCGGGGTCACCCTTTGCCTCAAGTGCTCTTTTTTCACCAAAATATTTATCTGCTGCAGTTGAACCATCTGGTAATTGTCCAAAATAAAGATCTGGACCCTTATGTGGTAATCTTGAAGCATACCTAAAATACGCCTTACCAGAAATTTTGCCCCTTCCCTCTTTAAGTGTTATGCTAACGACCCCACCGGTTGCTTGTGATAGTTCGGCGCTTGAAGCACCTGAGTTAACATTTATTTCTTCAATTGCGCCAACCCCAACATCCGCAAGATTTACATTTTCCCTAAATGTAAGGCTAAGGCCATGATATGTTGTATAAAGATTGCCACCATAGTTTCCTGAAAACGCCTCATAATATTTATCGCTTATATCAATTCCTTCAATTATATATTTCGTCTCGTATCTTCGTCCTCCTCTTATGTATCCTGAATAATTGCTTGGCGATACTTTTAAAGCTTCTTGGAAATTTGCGATAGGTAAGGCTGAGATATCATCGGAAGTTATAGTTGCTCTTGAACTTGTTTGCGATATGTCAATTAGTGGTCTTTCAGCTTGCACCACAACTTCAGGAAGACCGATTACTTCCTCTTTTAAAGCAACATCAAGAAATGTCGTTTTATCAGCGCTTACAATTACATTTCTTATAGTTGTTTTAACGAAGCCGACCGCTGAGATAACAACATCATATTTTCCGGGCGGAATGTTTAAAATCACATAATTCCCCCTCATATCAGCAGCAGCGCCAAGCCTTGTTCCTTCAAGTATAACATTTGCTCCAGGGATTGGTTCGTTTGTCGCTTCATTATAAACCCTCCCAGAAATTTTACCAGTTTGAGTGTATATGGTGGAAGTGATGAATATAATTAAAAAGGGCAGGAGTAAAATTTTATGGTTCATATCACACCTCCTTGTTGTTTTGTAAATTAAACAAAAATTCATATAAAAAATAAAACTTTTGGATGTGTTTGTCAAGTGTATTTTTACAAATACAACTCTTTTTCATATATGAAATGAACGAAGGGACTTACGGCACGGTATTTGATTAGTCGCCGAATTCGATCCCGCCAACCCCATATCTTTGAATGAACGGTCCAGTTTGCGTTGATTCATCTGGAACCCATATTATCGCATCAACAGGGCAGGCTTCAAAACATAATCCACAACCCGTGCAATTATCTTGATTTACCACAGCAATTTTATTGTTCATTTTTATTGCATCAAAGAAACAGATTTTAGGGCATCTTTCACATCCTATACATTTTTCTTCAATAACTTTTGCAATAGGTGCAAACTTTTCATAGAAATTAGGCGGAAATGGTTTTAATCCTATATACTTACCCATAATAAAATTTCTGTTTTTTACCAATCATCAAAAACATTTCTGGGACCGCTTTTCTTTTCTCCAGACCACCTAACGATAAGGTCTGGTTCAACAAGATTTCTTGCGGCAACACCCTGTACTTTTTCAAGATGTTCTATGCCCTTTTCAATCATAAAATTCAAAATTCCTTCATTTATTTGTCTTATTGTTTCCCATCCATTTACAATTATCGCAGAAAGCACTTGAACGGTTGTTGCACCAAGCATTATATATTTCAAGGCGTCAATCCAGTTTAAAACCCCGCTTGTTGCGCTTATAGTTATACCAACCTCGTTATAAACTTCGGATACATGTTTAAAATTATAGTATTTTGCCCAAGGACCCCCAACACCTGCATAATAGCCGTGGAGTATAGGTTTTTGGGATTCAACATCAATTTCAAGACCGCGCAACCTGTTGCAAAGAGTTACTGCATCTGCACCTAGTTCTTTACACACCTTTGCTTGATGTAAAACATCAGGACCTGGGGCAAGTTTTACAAGAACAGGTATTTTAACATTTTCAACAACCGATTTAATCGCTTGTATAAAATGTGTCTCAAATTGCATTGTGCCTGGCTTATGTGGAGAAGAAATATCAAGTTCAATTGCATCAGCTCCAGCCTCTTCAATTCCTTTCGCAAGATAGATCCAATCTTTGGGTTCATCAGCAAATGCACTCCCAATTATCATAATGTTTGATGTTGATTTAGAAATTTTAACAAATTTAAAGTAATCCTCAACTGAGCCGCTGTATGCTTGTTCATAAGAATATAGCGTGAAATATTGTGATTTTCCGTTCATCTTTTTATCCCAATCAATAAGTTTATATCTTGGTCTTGGCCAGTATCTCATATAATCAAATTTATCAGATACAACGGTTTTTAAAACAACGCCACCAGCTCCCATTTCCTGCGCTATCGGTATCTGCTTAACATCATGGCTTGCTGGTCCTGAGGCAACAAGGATTGGACTTTTAATGCGATAACCGAGAAAATTAACTTCAAGCGTCGGCATAATTAACTTAATTTTACCTTCGTTTTATTAACTGTATATTTTTTAACCTTTTCAAGGCTCACATTTATATAATCTCGGAAAATTATTATCCCGTTTTTTACCTCAATCATAGGTTCAATGATATCATCTGTATACCATCGTAGTGAATCCTCAACATCGGTTGGGAATTTGCAATTATCAAGCATACAAAGTGAAAGCGCCTGAAATGAACCAATCCCAAGCTCTGGCATTGTGCCGATCCATACAGGTATTTTGTTTTCTTTGCAGAAATCATGCATTTTTTTGGCATTTAGCAGTCCACCGACACGTTGAATTTTGATGTTGATGATTTTGCAAGCATTAATTTCAAAAGCCTTGTTCAATTTCTCAATTGAATCGGCGCTTTCATCAAAGCAAATTGGAGTTGAGATTTTGCTTTGTAAAATCGCATGCCCCTCAATGTCATCTTTGGATAAAGGTTGCTCAATCATAATAAGACCAAAGTCATCAAGCCTTTTGAGATGCTCAATATCATCACGGGTATAGGCGCAATTTGCATCAACCATTAATGGTATATCTGTGAAAAATTTTCTAACACTTGAAATTGGCTCTATATCCCAGCCTTTTTGTATTTTTATTTTTACTCTTTTATATCCACCCAACTCAAGATATCTTTCAATCTTATTTAGAAGTTTATCTACACTATCGTAAATTCCAATTGCCAGTCCAGACTCAATTTCTTTATAATTTCCCCCAAGTAAAGCATAAATGGGCTTATTAGTTATTTTTGAGTGGGCGTCCCACAATGCAGTTTCAATTCCAGCGATGGCGTAGGAACTTAAACCAAGTTTAGAAAATCGTGTGATAACTTTTGAAATTTCTTTTTCAAAGTTATCAAAGTTAAATTTTTTATCAATTAAGCCAACAAAATTTATAAGTTCACTCCATACACTTTCAGGGGTTTCATTTGAATAAAATGAACCTGCCATTGGTGATGCCTCACCATACGATACGATGCCCGATTCAAATTTTAATTCAATTATAATTGAATCTTTAACAGAAACTTCACCACTGCTAATTTTGAAGGGTTCTGACATAGGGATCTGAATATGGTAGAGATTTATTTCCTCAATTTTTTCTGTCATTTCCCTGTATAACCCATCTGTTTTGAGATCTTCTCAGCATATTCTTTTAAATCTTTTGCCAGCTCATAAGCTCTTGATATAGTTTTATTCCCTCTATATTGTAAAGTTATTAAAAGTGCAGCTATAATTTTACCCCACGCGTTCCTTATTGGTGCAGCAACTGCAACAAGTTCAGGGTTGTATTCTCTATCAACAACCGCGAAACCTTGTTCCCTTATCCTCTTTAACCTTAGTTTAAGTTCTGAAAGTCGTGTTATGGTTTTTTCGGTATATTTTTTCAAGCCGACCTTTTTAACAAGCTCTGAAAGTTCTTCCTCGCTCATTTCAGATATTAAAACTTGACCACTTGCGGTGCAGTGGACAGGTGACCTCAATCCGAGTTGTGTGACGAGAGACCACATGCTTGGCGAATCAACACGCTGGATTAAAACAACACGATAATTTTGTAGGACTGCAAGATAAACACTTTCACCTGTTTTTTTAGCAAGCTCTTCCAGATATTTATATGAGTCGTAGCCGAGATTAATTTTATTAAGCTTTGCAATTCCAAGTTGAGACAACCTCAATCCAAGTGTAAATGTGTTATCAGTAGGGTTTCTTTCAACAAGTCCATAATTTTCAAGTGTGATGAGAATTCTGAAAATTGAACTTCGGGGGTAATTAAATTCTTTTGAGATTTCGCCCAAGCTTAATGGTTTTTCAGATTTTTCAAGCAGGTTCAAAATTTCAACAGCTCTCTTAACAGCTGGCACAATATATTTGTTCTCAGATTTAAATTTCTCTGGTCCCATGCACTTTGTCTAATTTAATTTTTTATAGCCAAGTTTTTTCAGGGCTTTTCTGATTTTTTCTTTATCTTTTGATGAGACTGGAAGAAGCGGAGGACGAACAAAGTTTGTTCTTAAAACACCTAACATTCGCAAAGTTTCTTTTACCCTCGCCCTATAATCCCTTACAGGTGGAGAAAATATAACTTCTTCAAGTGGTTTTATTTTTGAATAAATTTCAAAAGCTTTATCAAAATTTTTTTGTTTAACTGCTTTGAACATTTCAATCTGCTCATCCACCGCAAGCGTTCCGAAACCAATCAAGGCTCCATCAGCCCCGAGAATGAGCGATTCAAGTATAAAATCATCATTTCCTGTTAGTATAGATATCCTCTTATCAAGATTCCTTAAAATGTTAAGTGTCTGAACAAATTTAAAAGCGTCAGCAGAAGCCTCTTTTATCGCCACAACATTTTTTATCTTTGCAAGTTTGATCAATGTTTTTTCATCGTAAAAAACCCCTGAAAGAGCTGGTTGAAGTTGAAACAGAACAAGTGGGATATCAACAGCATCATTTATGGCTTTGTGATACCTGTATGGAATCTCGGCCGGGAGGGGTTGCCCCGCGTATGCTGGTATGGGAAAGATAACAATTGCATCTGCGCCTATTTTTTGAAATAACTTTGCCTCTTCAATTGCTTCTTTAGTGTATCTTGTGGTTAAACCACAAAGAACAGGGAATTTACCAGAAACAGACTCAACCCATAACTCAAGAATTTTCATTTTTTCGTTCCTGCTTAGGTGCATTCCTTCACCTGTATCCATATTGACAGCAACACCACCAAGTCCATCAAAACTTTTAATCCAATTTATATAATCTTTCAATTGGACGAAATCAACAGAGAAATCGGATTTCATTGGGGTTACCACCGCTGGAATGATCCCCTCAAGTTTTAATTTCATCTTTAAACCCCCTCTTTCTTTTTGTTTCAAATCCCATACCTTTGTTATTTCATTAATTTAATTTTATCCTCACGAAATCTGATTTTAGTATATCCAATCCTGTCTGGACCACCATCAAGTTGAAGTGCAAAAGTATATGGCTTTGATTCA
>Ga0105160_1001108_pt1 | contig 11331 bp, 8 predicted proteins | sample GXS110809BmetaG_FD_89591 | JGI IMG/M metagenome (GOLD analysis project Ga0105160, IMG submission 89591) | Hot spring microbial communities from Gongxiaoshe hot spring, China to study Microbial Dark Matter (Phase II) - GXS 110809B | ecosystem: Environmental > Aquatic > Thermal springs > Hot... | reverse complement strand
GCTGATCGTGCCAGTCGTGGTGCGCGCCGTGCTCGACGCCGAAGACCGCGCCAACGCGATGGACCTGCGCGCTTTCGGCAGCGGACCGCGAACCTGGCTGCGCACGCTGCGCTTCACGCCGCGCGACTACGGCTTGCTCGCGTTCGCCTTGCTCGTGCTCACACTGAGCGCGCTGTTGCGCACTTGGTGAAACCAAAAGGCATTGCGATGAAGGTTGAACCGATCACCCTCTTCGGGCAAATCGTGCGGCTAGAGCCGCTGCGCTTCGACCACGCTGAAGCGCTTTGGCGACACGCCGACGACCCCGACATTTGGCGTTACATGCCCTACGGGCGCGTGGACACCCCCGATAAGCTGCGCGCGCTGATCGCTGACCTGCTCGAACGCCAGGCACGCGCAACCGATCTGTGCTTCACGGTGTTTTACCAAGCAACCAACGAGCCAATCGGCATGACGCGCTACTTAGCCATTGACCTGAAAAACCGCAACCTTGAGATCGGCGGCACGTGGTACGGACGTGCATATCGCGGCACGAAGGTGAACCTCGAGAGCAAGTTTTTGCTGCTGCGCCACGCCTTCGAGCAGCTCGGCTGCGTGCGCGTGCAGCTCAAAGCCGATGTGCGCAACGTGCGCAGCCAACGCGCCATCGAGCGGCTCGGCGCCATCCGCGAAGGCGTGCTGCGCAAGCACATGATCTTGCCCGACGGTCATGCGCGCTCCTCCGTGATCTACAGCATCCTCGATGAGGAATGGCCCGCTGTGAAAACCCACTTGCAAGCCTTGCTGGCCACCTAGCACAGCGCGTTCTCGAATTCCATGCATTCACACAGGCTTAAACGACATTCAGCATCAAAGGAGTCACCATGAAAGTCGGCATCCTCACTGGCGGCGGCGATGTGCCGGGGCTGAACTCGGCGATCAAAGCCGCGACCCTACGCTTGATCGAACACGGACACGAGGTGATCGGCATCCGCCGAGGCTGGTATGGTCTGCTACACCTTAACATGGACGACCCCGAGAGCGTTGCGCGGCTCACGCTGCGGCTCGATCGCGGCGTGGTGCGCACGGTGGACCGCACGGGCGGCACGTTCCTCCACACCAGCCGCACAAACCCAGCGAACGTCAAAGCCAAAGACGTGCCTGACTTCCTCAAGCACACTACGGTTTTCGGCAACAACCTCGCCGACCGCTACGACTTCACGCCCCATGTGCTCAGCGCATTGCGCTTCCTCGGCATTGACGCGCTGATCGCGATCGGCGGCGACGACACCCTCAGCTACGCCCTACGCCTGCACAACGAGGGCGTGCCCATCGTCGCCATCCCCAAAACGATGGATAACGACGTGCGCGGCACGGATTACTGCATCGGCTTCAGCACAGCGATCACGCGCTCGCTTGAGTTCATCCAGAACATGCGCACCTGCATAGGCAGCCACGAACGCATCGGCGTGATCGAGCTGTTTGGGCGCAACAGCGGCGAAACGGCGCTCGTCTCGGCTTACCTCAGCGGCGTGGATCGCTGCGTGATCGCGGAAGTGCCGTTCGACATCGAAAAACTGTGCGACTTGCTGCTTGCCGACAAGCGCAACAACCCAAGCAACTACGCCATGCTCGTTGTCTCCGAAGGCGCCCACCCCGTAAACGGCAGCGTGATCGAGCGCGGCGAAGCTGACGCTTACGGACACCGCAAGCTGGGCGGCATCGGCGATTACATTAGCGAGCAAATCAAGCGCCTCACGGGCGAGCATACGATGTACCAAAGCCTCGGCTACCTGATGCGCAGCGGCGCGCCAGACGCGCTGGACGTGATGGTCTCCAACAACTTCGGCACGATGGCTGCTGACCTCGTGCTGAAGGGGCGCTACGGGCGGATGGTGGCGCTGCAAGGCGGCAAGTACGTCAGTGTGCCGCTTCCTGAAGTCGGCGGCGGGCCACGCACCGTGGACGTGGACGCGTTTTACGACGTGGAGCAGTATCGCCCGCGCATCCGCGACGTGGAGGGCAAGCCGATGTTCCTTTACTGAGCCGCGCTCACCAACGGCTAACCTCGGCGCGCTATGGTGCTCGGCATGATCACCAAGCGCGCTCTCATTTTCGCAAGTGCCTTTTTGCTGCTCGCGGCTACGCCAGCACAAGCACAAGACAAACGCCCTTCTGACCTTGTGCTGAGCAACGCAGTGCGCGCACAGGTGCTGCGCGTGCTCGACGGCAACACCATCGAAGTCGCAGCGCAGGGCGAAACGTTCCGTGTGCGCTACATCGGCACGCACGCACCGCAGATCAACGAATGCTTTGGCACTCAGGCCCAACGAGCTAACGCAGCGCTCGTCGCTGGCAAAACGGTGTTTCTCGAGGTGGATGAACAACTCACGGATGTTGACGGCGTCGCGCTGCGCTACGTGTACTTGCCGAACGGGCAGATGGTGAACGCGGCGCTGATCGGGCAAGGCGCGGCGCGCGTCATGACGCAACTCCCCAACACGCGCTACGACGCGGCGCTACGTGCCCTCGAAGATCAAGCGCGCCAAGCCAAGCGCGGCGGCTGGGCGCGTTGCAACTGGCAAGCAGAACCACCACCGACCGATGCAACAGGCTGCTTTGTGCTGCACATCGCCGACGTGGACCAGCGCACCAAGCGACCATCTGCGCTCGGCTTGCTGCGCGCAGAGAGCTGCGTGCGCCTGCTCGACGAACAAGGGCGCAGCGCGCGCTTCATCTATCACCCCGCAGGCAGCGTTGTGACGCTCGGCCCCGGCTACCTACGCTGGAAAGATGGCTTCGTGCTGCTCTCGCGGCGCGAAGACGGCACCCTCGTCGCGCACGATGGCGAATATCGGCGCACGCGCGTGACAGTGACGTTCGGCGGATTCACGTTCACATTGCCCGGCAGGACGGTGTTGGTGCAAGGGGTGTTGCCGCTAGAGCCAGAGCCGGGCTTGCCCGATCACCTGCGTTTGCCGATGTCGCGCACGTGGGTTGCACAACAACGCGGCGATGGCCAAGTGCAACTCTTGGTGGATTGGTTCGAGTTTGTCGAAGGCGATCTCGAGGTTGGGCTGCCAAGGTAGCCTCGTGCTAACATTCGCGCGATGAACGAGCGTGTGCGCCGTGCCTTGCTGATCGGCGTGGTGGTTTGGGCAGTCGCTGCAGCAGCCGTGGGCTTTGCCGCTTATCGCGCTGCGTACGACTACTTCGCCAACCGGCTCACGATCCTGCCTGAGCTGCTGCAAAACCCGCGCCCGCCGATCGCCGCTACTCCGCGCCCCGACGAGTTAATCACCCTGCCTGAACCGTGGGATGGGCGCGAGCGCGTCAACGTCTTGCTGCTCGGCATTGACCAACGCGCTGGCGAGCGTGAACCAGGCTACCGCACCGACACGATGATCGTGTTCACGCTCGACCCGGTGAGCATGGAGGCTGGCATCCTCTCGATCCCGCGCGATATTTGGGTGCCGATCCCCGGCTTCGAGAACAACCGCATCAACACCGCCAACTTCATCGGCGACACGCGTGATTATCCTGGCGGCGGCATCGCGTTGGCGAAGAAGACCGTCGAGCAATTTCTCGGCATCCCCATCCACTACGTGGTGCGCATTAACTTCACTGCCTTCGAGAGCTTTATTGACCGCATCGGCGGCATCACGATCGAGGTACCTGAGGACATCTACGACCCCGAGTACCCCACCGAGAACTACGGCACGGAAGTGTTCCAGCTCAGCAAAGGCGTGCACACGCTCGACGGCGAGACGGCGCTCAAGTACGCGCGCACGCGCCACTCCCCCGGCGGCGACTTCGACCGCGCGCGTCGGCAACAGCAGGTGATCCTCGCCGTGCGCCAGCGCTTGCAAGACCCGCGCGTGCTCGCCTCGCTCATCGCTGCTGCGCCCGATCTCCTCGTCGAGCTAAGCGACTCGATCAAGACTAACCTCACGCTCGAGGAGATGCAGCGCCTTGCCGTGCTGGCGCGCAACATCACGCCCGACAAGATCAAAACCGAGGTGCTCGACCAGCGCTACACCGAATTCGCCACCACGCCCGAGGGCTACCAAGTGGTGATCCCCAAACGCGCGCGTATCGCGGAGCTGCGCGAGCGCTTCTTCAGCACCTCCACTAGCGCGACGGCAGGGCGCTGAAAACAAACACGGCGCAAGCGGCAACCTGCGTTCGCCGCCGCGCCGTGCTCAAAAACCGCAGCGCGTTAGCTGAGCCAACCGCGCTCTTGGCGCAGCTGGCGCTGGCGCTCCAGAAAGCTCAACACAGCAAACGCCTCGGCGATGTCCTCAAGGCTGATCAAGCCGAGATAACGCGGTCCGTCGAACACCGCCGCAAGGCGCGCGCCCTGCTCGTTGAGCAGTTGGCGCACCTCGTCCAGGGTGCGCGTCGCCTCGACGCGCAGGAACTCGCGCTGCATGATCTCGGTCACGTAGCAATCATCCACGCGCTCGGCGAGCGCGCGCATCACATCATCGCGCGTGACGACGCCGATGATCATGTTGCCCTGCATCACCGCGTAGTCCGGCTGGTAGCTTGTCAGGATGTAGTCCACCACGCGGCTGACGCGATCGCCAATTTGCAAGCTGAGCGCGTGCTTGTTGTAAGCATCGCCCACGCGCCGCGTTTGCAGCACGGTCTTAGACATCGCATGCGCTTGCTCTTGACCCGCACCGAAGAACACGAAGATGGCGATGAGCACAAGGATGAAGTTGCCGCTGACGAACCCAAGCAAGCCCAAGCCGATAGCCAGCACCTGCCCCACCGTGGACGCGATCTGCGTGGCGCGCGGGAAGCCCAAGAAGAACGCCAGCAACGCGCGAAACACGCGCCCGCCATCCAGCGGGAACGCCGGGATCATGTTGAAGACCACCAACGTGATGTTCGCCGCCAGCAGCCACAGCAGCAGCGTCTCCAACGAAGGCTGCATGATCAGCTCGCCGAGCGTGCCGCGACCGTCCAGCAGCGTGGCGCGGAGCGTGGCGCCAGTTGCAAAGAACAGCACAATGGCGATTGCGACGTTCACCAGCGGCCCAGCGATGGCGATGATCAGCTCGTGTAGCGGCTTTTCGGGGTTCTTGCTGATCAGCGCTACGCCGCCAAGCGGCAGCAGCACGATCTCGCGCACTGGGATGCCGAAAGCCTGCGCCGCGATGCTGTGCCCCAGCTCATGAAGCGTGACGCACGTGAACAGCAAGATCATGAGCACCACGCCAAAGAGCGCGCCCTCAGCCGGCGCGTTAGGCGTCATGCCCGCCCATTGAATTGCGCCCAGCAGCAAAATCAAGAAGAAGGTGACGTGCACCTTGATGTCAATGCCACGCACCTGTGCAATGCGAAAGGACCAATTCATCGTTTGAGCTCCTTTTTTCTCAAGCCTCTAGCGCGTGTGTTTTTGCGCGTGCTCACATTAACGGCGCTGCGTTGGCGCTGCGCAAGCGCAACGTTAGCGACGATTTAACGCGCCTGCGCACTCAGCTTTGCCGCTCAGCTCGCGCGATACGGCAGGAAAGTCTCCAGCAGGCGACCTGGCACGCGCCCGCTGATCACCACGCTGCGTTCTTCTGGAAATTCGCTCTCCACCAAGCCCTCGCGCCGCAGCAGCGCCATGAGCTCGCCTGCGCGATAGGGCAAGCGCACGCGGATCGGCACAAGGCGCTCGAACAACACAGCTTCAACCTCTGCAAGAAGCTCATCCAAACCTTGGCGATGCAGTGCCGAGATGAAAATGCCCTCGCTCAGCAAGCCCACAGCAGCGGCTTGGCGCTGCTCAGGCGCGAGCTTGTCGGCTTTGTTCAGCGCGATGATCATCGGCTTATTGCCCGCTCCTAGCTCCTTCAGCGTATCCATCACCGTCTGCGCCTGCTCTTGCGCGAAGGGATGCGCAATGTCCACCACGTGCAGCACAGCGTCCGCCTCGGTGACTTCTTCAAGCGTGGCGCGGAAGGCAGCCACCAGTTGTGTGGGCAGCTTCTGGATGAAGCCTACGGTGTCGGTGAACAACACGTAGTGCCCATGCGGCAGCCGCACACGGCGCGTGGTGGGGTCCAGCGTGGCGAAGAGTTTGTCCTCGGCGAGCACGCCGGCGCCCGAAAGCGCATTCAACAGCGTGGACTTGCCGGCGTTGGTGTAGCCCACGATGGCGATGGTGGGGATCTCGCTGCGCTTGCGCTGCTTGCGATGCAGCGCGCGCTGCCGACGCACCTCTTCTAGCTCGCGGCGCAGGCGGCTGATGCGCTCGTCAATGCGCCGGCGATCCACCTCGAGCTGCGTCTCGCCAGGACCGCGCAACCCAACGCCGCCCGTGCCGCTGCGCCCAGCCGCGCCACCCGCTTGCCGCGCGAGGTGCGTCCACATGCGCGTGAGGCGCGGCTTGCGATACTCGTACTGCGCTAGCTCGACCTGCAAGGCGCCCTCGTGCGTGCGCGCGTGCTGCGCGAAGATGTCCAGGATCAGCGCCGTGCGATCAATCACCGTCACGCCCTCGCCCATGAACTCCTCGATCTCGCGCTGATGTCGCGGCGAAAGCTCATCGTCGAACACGAGCACGTCGAAATCCAGCGCATCGCGCCAAGCCGCGATCTCCTCAAGCTTGCCTGGACCGATGAAGGTGTTTGGGTTTGGTCGGTCTAAGTGCTGCGTCGTCTGTCCAACGACTTCTAGCCCTGCGGTTTGACACAAGAGGGCAAGCTCTTCGAGCGATGCTTCAAGGGGAAGCTGGGCGTGCTTGGCGCGATAGGCAGGGTCACGAAATTCAACGCCGACAAGGAAGGCGCGCTGTTTTTCAGGCGCCGTCGTGTGCGTGATGCGCGGTCTCCGCATGCTTACCCGATATGTCCACTCCTTTTTGTGCGCAAGGTACACGAGGGATTGTAGCGATAAACGCGCGTCTTGCTCACTACTCATTCGCGCTGGGCAAGCACCGCGCAATCAGTTCAATGGGGTGTAACGCGGCGCGCCCCGTGAAGTGGGCGATCTGCTCGCGGCACGAGGTGCCTGGCGCAATGATGAGCGCGTCAGCTGGCGCAGCGCGCACGGCAGGGAGCAGTCCCAACTCGCCAATGCGCTCTGAGAGCGCGTAGTGCTCGGCTTCATAGCCAAAGGCACCCGCCATCCCGCAGCAGGTGGTGTCAATCTCCTGCACGGCGATGCCTGCGCGTTCAAGCAACGCACGCGTGCGTGCTGTTCCCCACAGCGCTTTTTGGTGACAATGCCCATGCAGCAGCGCAGTGCGCGGCGCCGAGGACACACTTGGCAGCGGCACATCTTGCGCCGCAAGCCAATCCTCAACGCTTTGCGTCATGCGCGCAACTAAGTGCGACGCCTCACCAGGCAACAAGTCGGGGTAGTCCTCGCACAGCGCGCTGATGCAGCTCGGCTCTAAGCCCAAGATCGGCACGCCTTGTTGCGCAAGCGGCGCAAGCTGCGCGAGATTGAAGCGCGCGAGCACCAGCGCCGCCTCAGGCTGACCTTGGGAGATCAACGGTCTTCCGCAGCAACGCCACGGCGGGATGATCACCGCGTAGCCCATCCGCGTGAGCACGCGCACCGCCGCAATGGCGACTTGGGGATGTTGATAACGTGCGAACGTATCCACAAACAGCGCCACGCGCCCACGCGGTTCGCGCGGTTGCAAAGCGCGCCCTTCGCGTTGCCACCAACGCATGAAGGTGTTGCGCGTGAAGCGGGGCAACGCGCGCTGTGGCGCGATGCCGAGCAGCCGCTTGGCAAGCGGCAGGTTGATCGCCCAATTACTCAGCGGCGCCAGCGCAGCAGCCACTGGCGCAAACAGCCCAATGCGCCCAAGCAACCACGCGCGCCATGGCACGCCGCGCTCTGCGTAATAACGCGCGAGGAAGGCGCTCTTCAGTTTGCTCATATCCACGCCTGCCACGCACTCTGTGGCACATGCCTTGCACGAAAGGCACAGGTCAAGCGCAGCTTTCACATCCTCGGCAGAGATGTGCACTGCTTCGGCAGATTCCAAGCGGCGCATACGCAGAAACTCGCGCAGCAGATTAGCGCGCCCGCGCGTGCTGTGCATCTCCTCGCGCGTGGCGCGGAACGAGGGGCACATCGTGCCGCCTTCAAGCTTGCGGCAAATGCCGTTGCCGTTGCATTGCTCCACCAGCGCGGCGAAGGTGCCATCTTGCCCGAAGTGAAACACCGAGGGCAGATCACGCGCGGCGTAGTCTGGGCCAAGGCGCAGGTGATCTTCCATGGGCACAGCGCGCACCTTCTTGCCGGGGTTCAACACGCCGCGCGGATCGAAGAGGTCCTTCAGCTCACAGAACGCTGCGTAGGCGCGCGCGCCGAACAGCGCCTCGTTCATGTGTGAGCGCTCGTAACCGTCGCCGTGCTCGCCGCTCATCGCGCCGCCTAGCGAGCGACACAGCGCCAGCGCCGCCTCGGCGATCTCGCGCATTTGCGCCACGCCCTGCTCCGTGCGCAAATTGACGAGCGGGCGCACATGGAGCACGCCAGCGCTCGCGTGCGCGTAGTACGTGCCGCGCGTGCCGTAGCGCGCAAAGATCGCGTTGAGCTGCTCGACATACTCCGCAAGCCGCTCGACAGGCACAGCGACATCCTCAACGACGCTGATGGGTTTTGCTGGACTGCGCACGCTGGTGAGCACATTTAGCCCCATGCGCCGCACAAACCAAACATCCGCCTGTGCCGCAGGCTCGAACAATGGGCGCAGCGTGCACGGCAAACGCTCGCGCTCGACAAGCTGCTGGAGCCGCGCCACACCCGCGCGCAGCGCCGCTTCATCCTCGGCACCGAACTCGATCACGAGCAAGCCCTCGGGCACACCGTTGCCATCCAGCCAACCAAGCCGCCCACGGCTTTCGGGCAGGTCGCGCGCGATGCGGATGAAGTCGCCGCCGATCAGCTCGATGGCATCAGGTTCAACGGTGAGCAGAGCAGGCACGGCGCGCATGGCGTCGAGCAAATCTTCAAAGCGCGTGATCACCAACACCGTCCGCTTCGGCTTTGGCACGAGGTGCAACGTGGCCTCGGTGATCACGCCCAACGTGCCCTCTGCGCCTGCAAACAACGGCGTGAGGTGAAACTGCGCGATCTGTTGCAAGTGCAGCGCCAAGTTGCTGCCGCGCCGCTGCGTGTTGGCAAACGTGAGGCAGCGCGTGGGGTCGGCGGGGTCGTACTCCAGCATTTCGAGGATGAAATCGAGGTTGTAGCCGCTGGCACGCCGCCACACGCGCGGGAAGTCCTCGCGGATCGCGGTTGCGTGGCGCTGCACAAGCTGCCGCACGGCTTCTTCGAGTGCGCGCACGCGCGGGTGCGCGGTGTTCGGCGCGAAGTCTGCGACGGTGCCGTCTGCGAGCACAACGCGCAGTGCGCGCACGTTATCCGCCGCCATGCCATAGCGGATGGAGTGGGCACCAGTCGCGTTGGTGCTGATCACGCCGCCGATGGCTGCGCGTTCAGCGCTTGCGGGGTCTGGGCCGAATTGCAGCCCATACGCCGCAAGGCGCTTGTTGAGCTGGCTGAGGATCGCGCCCGGCTGCACGCGCACTTGGCGCGCGGCAACGTCGAGCTCGATCACGGCATCCATGTAGCGCGTGAAGTCAATCACGATGCCAGGACCGAGCGCGCCACCGCACAGCCCGCTGCCGCCGCCGCGTGCGGTGATCGGCACGCCGTGCTCCGCACACAGCGAAACGGTTGCGACGACGTCTTCTTCGTTCTTGGGCAACACCACGCCGAGCGGCATGACCTGGTAGTTGCTGGCGTCGGTGCTATAGAGCACGCGCGAGGGCGCATCCACGCGCAGCTCGCCGGCAAGGTGTCGGCGCAGCGCGCGCACAAGGCTTTCAGGAGCTTGCATCACCGCTGTAGCGCCTAATGCTACACTGCGCTTGTGCGCACTCATGTGCATCGAAGAGCGCGCACGAAAAAGGAGGACGAGCCATGAGCAACTCACAGGAGACGCGCGCTGCTTCATGGGCGCTGATCGGCGTGCTGGTTGGGTTCGCATTGCCTGTGTGTCTTTGTGCGTGCGTCGCTTTGGCACCGCTGGCGCTTTTGAGCGCCTCATTTTCGTCCGTAACTGGCCCAGCGCTGGGCAACGTCGTCACAACGACCAGCGTCGAGCGCGTGCAGATCTCAGGCCCGAGCACAGGCCCGACGGTCGCTGTGGTCTCGATCAACGGCCCCATCGTGAGCGGCAGCGCGGGGCAATTCGACCTCAGCGGCGTGTCCATCGCTGCCTCGCGCGACATCATCCGCATCCTCGAAGAAGTGGCAACCGACGAAGCGGTGAAGGCCTTGCTGCTCTTTGTGGATTCACCGGGCGGGAGCGTGATCGGCAGCGACGAGATTTATCACGCGCTAAAGACGAAGGTGCGCGTGCCCATTGTGGTGTACATGGGCAGCACCGCCGCCTCTGGAGGCTACTACGTGAGCATGGCGGGCAAGCACATCGTCGCACATCCGAACACGCTCACAGGCAGCATTGGCGTCATCAGCGAGTTCACCAACATCGAAGGGCTTTACGAGAAGCTCGGTCTCAAAAGCATTGTCATCAAATCTGGCGAGTTCAAGGACTTTGGCAACCCCACCTCGCCCTTCACCGAGGAAGACCGCAAGCTTTGGCAAGCCGTCATTGACGAGACCTACGAGCAGTTCATCCGCATCGTCGCCGAGGGGCGCGGGCTAAGCGTGGAGCGCGTGCGCGCTTTGGCAGACGGCCGCCCGCTCACAGGACGCCAAGCGCTCGAGGCGAAGCTGGTGGACGAACTCGGCTACTTCGAGGACGCCGTGCGCAAAGCCGCAGAACTCGGCGGCATCGAAGGCGAGCCGCGCGTGGTGGAGTATCGCAAGCGGACGCCATTCTCGTCGCTGCTGGGCGTGCGTGTGGCGCGCTGGGTGTTGATCGCGCTCGGCGTGCCCGAGTCAGCACTGCTCCCACAGCAAGGCTTGCAGTATCGCTGAACGCGAGCCGGCTTCGCTAGAATCGCGCGCCCGTATGACGGAGAAGCCTGCTTCCGCGATGAAGACGGTTGGCGAGATCATGCACCGCGGCGTGTACACCTGCGCCGAACACGTGCATCTGCACGAAGCTGCGCGCCTCATGACCGAGCACGGCGTGCGCGCGCTTGTGGTCCTCGACCCCAAATGTGGCTTGAAGGGGCTCGTCTCCCAAAGCGACCTTGTGAACGCCGCTGTGCAACACGGCATAGGGGAGGCATGGCGCGCGCTCACCGTTGCTGACGTCATGACGCGCGACGTGATCACCATCACCCCCGAGGCGCCAGTGAGCGAAGCCGCGCGCCTGACGGTGACACATCGCATCCACCGCCTTGTAGTGGTCGCTGC
>Ga0105160_1001106_pt1 | contig 11338 bp, 8 predicted proteins | sample GXS110809BmetaG_FD_89591 | JGI IMG/M metagenome (GOLD analysis project Ga0105160, IMG submission 89591) | Hot spring microbial communities from Gongxiaoshe hot spring, China to study Microbial Dark Matter (Phase II) - GXS 110809B | ecosystem: Environmental > Aquatic > Thermal springs > Hot... | reverse complement strand
TAGCTCGCCATAAGTCCGTCCTTGTCCTCAACGACGAAGCTCATCACCTGCATGACCCTAACCTCGCATGGAATCGTACCCTCGCCGAACTTCATAAGCGCCTCCAAGAGCATGGGACGGGTATTTGTCTCCAGTTGGACTTTACGGCGACCCCCCGCCACACAGATGGAAGCTACTTCAAACACGTGATTGTAGACTTTCCTCTCGGCGAAGCTGTAGATGCCGGTATCGTCAAAGTGCCTCTTTTAGGCGAGTCCCCCCAACTTGAAGCCATCCGTATTACCCGCTCCAAAAAAGGCGATCCTTCTAATCGCCCGAGGGACACCTACCGGCGCCATCTGGAGATAGCCTACGAAGTCTATGAGCGTTCATTCAAAGAGTTGGAAGGCGTACAGAAGCCTATCTTATTCGTGATGACGGAAGATACCAAAGCCGCAGATGATATTGCGGACTTTCTCAATACCGACCGCCGCTTCAAGCTGCTGAATGAAAGAGTACTCAACCTCCACACACGCCTCAAAGGAAAAATACAGCGGCAAGAAATAGACGGTAAAGTCATAGAAACCTTCGTGCCATCCGATGACGGCAAGATGAGCGAAGAAGACTTGCGCGAGCTACGGAAATGGTCTCGGGAGTTGGATTCGCCGGAGAGCCCCTATCGGTGTGTAGTGTCGGTGCTTATGCTACGGGAAGGGTGGGATATTCGGAATGTCACTGTGATCGTGCCGCTGCGGGCTTACTCGGCAAAAGCGCAGATTCTACCAGAGCAAACGCTGGGACGAGGACTGCGTCGCATGTTTCCCATCATCCCCGCCTCCAACGGAAACTCCTGCGAAATCGTACCAGAAACGGTCGTAACCATTGAACATCCCGCCTTCCAAAAGCTCTATCAAGAAGAGTTAGAACGAGAAGGTCTCCCCATTGGCACTATTCGCCTGGATGATACCTTCAAAGAAAGCGTCACTATATACGCAGACCCAGACAAAAGTAGATACGACATAAGCATTCCCAGAATATTCGTCTCCTTACACTCTCAATCTATTGAAGCTATCTCCATTCAAGACATTAGGAAAGCTTTTGAGAAGAAATACCCCCAGCCCCTCCCTATACGAACAAAGAGTTCAGGTTACAGGGAGATCCATATGATCACCCAAGAGGAAGTGCGTCATATACCGCGCCCTTCTTCTATTATCACACCTTATGAAATGATAAACTTCTATGCACAGGTGCTGGGGTATCGGTATGGAATTGCCATGGCATACCATAAACTGGGGGGACTAATAGAGGATTTCTTATCCAATATCATATTTGGAGAAAAGGTTGATTTGTTTGACCCAAGCATCAGAAATCGCATAGGAGACCCTGATGTAGAAGCGGTTCTTATGGAAGTCTTCAACGAAGTAATACTTAGCCACCGAAGCCCTTCGCTCAGGTGGGATGTTAGTGCCCAGTGTTATCCCGTCTCCAGCTGGCAAAAATATCAGGTCAAAGCTCAGCCACATAACATCGTCAAGGTAGAGAAGACAGTCTTCAACCTTGTGCCTTGCGATAGCAGCTTAGAGAGGGACTTCGCTAAATCCCTGGATAGATGGCAAGATGTGCTGGCATTTGCCCGCAATCATGGTCCAGATAGGCTATGGATTGAGTATTTAGATGATAAGGGGATTTTGAGGTATTATGCGCCTGACTTTATCGTACGGGCAAAAGTGGCTTCGGGAGAAATTATTCACTATCTTGTAGAGACGAAGGGGCAAGAATCTCTGGATAGCGTTCTCAAAGCCATTGCAGCAAAGCAGTGGTGTGAGACGGCAACAAAAGCTCTCACAGAAAAAGCTTCTGTAGAGTGTGCCCAAAGAACTCGTTGGGAATATGTATATGTAACCGAGGAGGACTTACAGAATAAGAGTTTCAGTAGCTTTGAGCAGCTGGTAAGCGTAAGTAAGGGTAGTCTGAATAGGCTTTTGAAGTACCAGCCCAAAGACATGGTCGCTTCCTCTTCTGAAAAGCTTCCAGAAACCTCACTCCTTTCTGAGGAGCTCTCCGAGGAGAAACCCTCACGCCATAAGCGAAAGCGCCACACAGTCAAAACCATCGCTACTAAACGCCCCAGAAAAAAATCTCGTACAAAACGCCGCAAGAAAAAGTCAGAATAACCTTGATAGAGAGATAGAGACGCCAGAACAGCAAAGCATTTAGTGTAAAGCATTATTTTTGACGCATGAGCCTCTCTAAACCTATCCTTACTTTATCCGCTCGGGAGCTAAGTGCGCTCCTCTCGCCGTACTTCTGTCCGCTCTCCTTCTGGATACAGAAGCACCTCAAGCCGCCCTCAGAACCCTTCCCCGCGCTGCCTTCTGATGTAGATCGCCTCCTCAAAAAGTCCGTTGAAGAGAGCTGGAAAAAGCATCGCAGACTTCCTCTATGGCTTGAGAGTCTCGGCATAGAGGGAGAACCGATCTTTCCCCGCCCGACATGGAGAAACTTCTTTGTGCTTTATCCGCACAAAAAAGGCTCTATCCGCATTCATGGGGAGCCAGATGAGGTAATCCTATTAGATAACGGCGAGCTACATATCATTGACTACAAGCTCTCCGCCCCTAAGCAGGCAAATAGTGATACAGAACGGATGTACGCCGTACAGCTCCTTGTCTATGCGTATATTGCAGCAAAGGTGACGCTCTCGCCCTTACCTGCCAAAGCGCGGAATCTCTCGTTGATTTACCTTACGCTGAAAGCTGAGGGGCATGCCGGCACCTTAGGAGACCTCGACGATCCGGAGCACCTATGGCTGCACTTCCACGCTCAACGGCAGCCGATGGATGAGTACCTCCACTATCCTTCCAAAGCCTTAGAAGATACTACACATCTCTCATGTCAGCGGAAGATTGAGAGTTTGAGTGATTTGATTGAGTGCCTGATTGAGCGAGCGGTGGATATTGTACTCTCTCCGACGCCCCCGGCGTCTCAAAGCGACTGGGCGGACTTTTATGTCAGAGTGGTGGGAGCGCTTGCGCCACATATTGAGCATCTGAAAGAAAGCCTGAGCCAGAAGAAGACAAGAAGCCAAAAGCAAGCAACCTCAGAAGTCCAACGAGAGAGATAAGGATAAAGCGCTGGTAGAGAAGAGAGAAAGTAGTGTGCGGCGGCGCCGAAGGCGCCGCCGCCAACCCCCTCAAAAGGCAAAGTAATGCGCCACTTCATCGGTGAAGCGCAAAATGGAAAAACAAATACAGAGCTGTGGTAAAACCCTATCGGCAGGTGGTGTCTGTCTAAACTAATGTATCAGCAACGACTTTGGGGTTTTTTTCAGGATAGTCCAAGTTATAATGCAAGCCGCGGCTCTCTTTACGAATAGAGGCGCATTTGACGATGAGGTAAGCGACAGCGATAAGATTGCGCAGTTCAAAAAGCGCTCGAGAGGGATAGGTTTGAGCATAAAAAGCTTCAGTCTCTTCATATAGAAGCGCGATCCGTCGCCGTGCCCGCTCCAAGCGAAAGTTAGACCGGACGATTCCCACGTAGTTGCCCATGAGGGTTCGCAGTTCTTGGAGGTTGTGGCTGATGAGCACCATCTCTTCGGGATGTTTAGTTCCGCCGTGGTCCCAATCAGGCACATCTCGCTGCCAAGTGTAAGAGCTCAGGTGGGCAGCGGCGTGTTTACTGGCACGTTCAGCAAAAACAAGGGCCTCTAAAAGCGAGTTAGAAGCCAAACGATTAGCACCATGCAAGCCGGTGTAGCTAACCTCTCCAATCGCATACAGCCGATGTATGGAAGTGCGTCCTACCGCATCAGTGTCTATCCCTCCTACCATGTAATGAGCCGCTGGAGCCACTGGAAGGAGATCAGTAGTGGGGTCTAAGCCTTTTTTTCGGCAGTATTCATAGATGGTGGGGAAGCGTTCGGGGAGGTTAGGCACTTCGCGGGCGTCCAGATAGACGTAAGGCAACCCGGCGATTTTGGATTCGTTATCTATGGAGCGAGCGACGATGTCACGGGGGGCCAGGTCGCCTCGGCTATCGTATTTGTGCATGAAGGGGCGATGATGGATAGGGTCGCGTAAAACTGCCCCTGCTCCGCGTAAAGCTTCCGTAAGAAGAAAAGCCGGACGCTTTTCCGGCTCGTAGAGGGCGGTAGGATGAAACTGATAAAACTCCATATTAGCGATGCGGGCTTTGGCGCGCAGAGCCATAGCCACGCCGTCTCCGGTAGCAGTGGAAGGATTAGTTGTCACAGGATAAACTTGTCCTGCCCCGCCCGAGGCCAATATTGTAACCCGTGCTAAGATTGTCCATATCTTACTGGTTGCTTCCTCCAACGCATAGACCCCGTAGCAAGTGATATTGGGGAAGCCGCGATTGACATAGATGCCGAGATGATGCTGCGTGATGAGGTCCAACGCAAAAAACCCCTCCCAAAGTTGAATCCTGGGATGGGCACGGACTGCAGCGAGAAGAGCGCGACTGATTTCGGCACCGGTGGCGTCCCGACTATGTAGAATACGGGGATGTGAGTGTCCTCCTTCTCGGGCTAAGAGCAGTTCGCCTTTTTCATCCCGGTCAAACTGCACGCCATATGCCATGAGCTGTTGGATTGCTGCTGGCGCTTCGGTAATCACCCCCCGCACAATATCTGTCCTACATAAGCCGTCGCCAGCGATGAGTGTATCCTGAATATGTGCTTCAAAGCTATCCTGAGAGGAAAATACCCCTGCTATGCCGCCTTGGGCATAGGTGGTATTGCTTTCAGTGGCTTTGTCTTTGGTGAGGATGAGCACTTCGCCGTGCTCGGCGGCGCGCAGGGCAAAAAAAAGTCCGCCTACCCCCGAGCCTATCACCAGAAAATCCGTCTCTACCCGCACCAGAGCAAAGGTATGAAGTACATTTGCCGCGATGTGGGTCATGAAGGTCGGCGGCGGTTGCTTGCGCGATGCAGAGGGCATTCGCCAACTGCCTCTCATCTTGCGCACTGTCTATAACGAGGCGCCACGGTTGCTTGTAGTCTCCGCCATCGGAAAAACTACTAATAAACTGCTCCAGATCGCCGAGTCTGCGGGGCGTTCCGACCTTACCCATGCGCGCGCGGTGTATGAGGCTCTTTTCTCAGAGCATGAGGGGATTATTCGCGCCTTATTCACCGACGGTTCGGCAGAACAGCTTCTGCGGCACCTACAAGAGAAGTACTGGACGCCGCTCTGGCAGCGCGTTCAAGCCTTGGCTCACTTATCTGAAGAGGTTAGCACAGCTACGGATGGGATTCTGGTGTATGGCGAACTTATCAGCAGTGAGATTGTGCGAGCCTATTTGGAAATGCAGGGTTTTTCGCTGGCATGGATAGATGCTCGCCGTCTTATTGTGACGGACGGATACCACCCGGAGCCGTCTGTGATTATGAGCGCCAGCCAAGCGAATGTAGATGCCCAACTCAGTCCGCTTTTTCGCCTCTATAAGCTCGTCCTTACTCAGGGATACATCGCCTCTGACCTGCGCCGGCGAAGCATAACCCTGGGGCGGGAAGGCTCTGACTATTCGGCTGCCCTTTTTGCTAATATGCTCAGTGCTCAAGGGATGATAGCATGGAAAGATGTCGGACGGATTTATTCGGCGGATCCCCGCATTTATCCTGATGCTCAGCCTTTGAGCGAACTGAGCTACAGTCAAGCCGCCGAAATGGCCTACTACGGCGCGCAGGTGCTTCATCCGCGTACCCTCCGCCCTCTGCGAGAGAAACGGATTCCCTTGTATGTGCGCCCGTATTTTGAGCCGAGCAGCGAAGGCACTCTCATCGCAGAGAAATGGGTAGAGCCTTTGCCTCCTATCCGCACCCAGCGTAGAGGGCTCACCCTTATAGAAGTGGAAAGCGAAGACTTATCGCCTCTCTCGCTGACAGACCTTCTGCACGACCTTGCCAATGAAGGGATAGAAGCTTACTTCGTGCAAGGGGGGATACGTACCGCTGCTTTTGCTGTAAAGGGTGCTCCTGAAGCTATAGAACGCTGGCGCGCCGCCCTTCCTGAGGGACACACCGCACAGGTGCGCCAGCCTGTTACCCTCCACACTATCCTCTACCCTGATGCTACGCTCTCCCAGCCAAATGGGGAGGCTATCTATTTCCAACGCTTGCCAGATCGCATACACTGGATAGCTTACGAAGGATAAAAGCCCCCTTACAGCATCGGAAAAGGCGGAGTAGTTTGCGCATTCAGTAGAAGTGACGGGGGGAGCATGCCTTTTTGAAGCACCGCAAGCCCACTGCGCCAATACTCCAGTTCAAAGACGGCATGGGCATCCGTAGTGAGTATAATAGATACTCCAAGCTCTGCCGCATGGCGTACCCAACGCCAATCTATCTCCATGCGGTAGGGATTAGCGTTGAACTCTATGGCGATGCGGTTTTGGGCACAAATCTCTAAGATGCGCCTTTCATCTATGGGATAACCGGGTCGGCTGCGCAAGAGTCGCCCTGTCCAGTGCCCCAGTACCCGCACGTAGGGGTTGCTAAGAGCCCGCTCTAAACGCTGCATAGCTTCGGGCTTTGTCATTTGGAGCTTTTCATGCACTGAAGCGACGATGTAGTCTAACTGCCGCCAGACGCCCTCGTCGTAGTCGAGTGTGCCATCAGGCAAAATGTCTGCCTCCACGCCTGCCAGTAGCGTGAAGGTCCCGTCATAGGTTGAGTTGAGCGTCTGTATTTCAGCACGCTGCTGAGCAAGCCTCTCCGGTGATAGACCGCCCGCATATGCAGCGCGCTGGCTATGGTCAGCTATGCCGAGCCACTTCCAGCCGAGGGCGCGAGCGGCTTCTGCCATGGCTTGTAAAGTGTCCGCTCCGTCCGAATAAGTCGTATGAACATGAACGCTCCCTTGGATATGTCCTTCTGTGAGAGGCGCTGGGAGTTGTCCCCTTTCAGCTACCTCTACAATATCCTCCCAGTCGCGCCAAGCGGGGAGAATATAGGGGAGCTTTGCGAGTTGGAAAGCCGCTTCCTCTGTAAAGACTTCTACTTTTTGCGGCAAGCGGGTGCGGATCGTTTCCCAAAAAGCCGCCGGTCCTGTAAGTCTTATGAGTTCTATGCCCCACTGCGCCTTTTCCACCAAATGCAAGAAGACAGGGAGATGAGGGTGGCGAAGGCGCTTGCCTTCCATGGGCTGCCATCCGAGCGCCTGGGCTTTGTTGGCATGCTCATTGAGTAGTACGCCTTCCACTGTCTCTACAAGGGGTAGGGCGCGACGAGCCTCTCCGACGAGTTCGGGAGCGATACCTGCGGCTCGCAGGGGCGCCGTGGCTTCCTCCCATAAGCGCAGAGCTTCTACATACAATAGCAAATGGCGCTGGGCGCGGTAGACAGCTATACCTTCTCGCACCCGCTCAATCAGTGCTGGCGTCCAACCTTTGCGCCCCTGGAGTTTGCCGCGCAGGATCGCCTGCTCCAGTGCATCTACTGAGACGATATTTAGCTCACGCCAAAGCTCTTGGACGCGCTTGGGACCGAGGCCGGGCAAACGCCGCAGTTCTACCACGCTATCGGGTATCTGTTGTTTCAGTTCTTCTAAAAGGGGGACAGTGCCTGTTTCATACAAGGTGCGGGCGGTGGTGCGTAGTCCTTCGCCGATGCCAGTCTGTCCGCGCAGGGCTAAATCCAACGCTTCTGTTGACTGCCACGCTGCGGGGGGCAGCGTAGCCAAAACCTCCCATAGACGCTGGTAGGCTTTCACCCGAAAAGGTTGTGCATCTGTAAGCTCTAACCGCTGTATGAGGGCTTCCAGCGCAGCCAGTACTTCGGTTTTTCCCATAGCTTTCCGCAAAGTACGACACCGCGCCGCTCATGAAACTTTCGTCTCGCGATTTTGCCTTAATATTGCCACGATGCAAGCCCATGCCCTTGCCTCAGAAGAGACGGGATTTTCTCTGGAGCTACCGGAAACTGTTCGTCAGGTGCAGGAGATTGCGCGGCGATTTGCGCAGGAGCGCGTGGCGCCCTTAGTGCGCGAACTGGACGAGACTCAACGCTTACCGATTGAGCTCTTACGAGAAGCAGGCTCACTGGGGCTGATGGGTATATTCATACCCCAAGACTATGGAGGGGCAGGCTTGGGCTATTACGAATATGTGGCAGCCCTGATGGAGTTAGGCGCTGTGGATGGGGCGTTTGGACTGTCGGTAGCCGCCCATAACTCCCTCTGTACGGGGCATATTTATTATCATGGCAGCGAGGAACAAAAACGAAAGTACCTTCCTAAGCTTGCTTCGGGGGAGTGGCTTGGTGCGTGGGCACTGACTGAGCCCAATACGGGCTCTGACGCCTCTAATATGGATACTGTGGCGGTGCGTGAGGGGGACGGCTGGCGCATCAACGGGCAAAAAAACTTCATCACTCATGGCATCTCCGCTGATGTGTATGTGGTGATTGCCCGTACAGGAGAGCGCCGAACCTCAAGAAATGCTACCGCTTTCATCATAGAGAAAGGTACGCCGGGCCTTATCCCTGGCAAAAAAGAAGACAAGCTCGGTATGCGTGCCAGTGAAACTGCATGGATTGCTCTTGAGAATGTATGGGTACCTGATAGCCAGCGTATTGGCGAAGTCGGCACAGGCTTCCATCAAGCGATGCAGGTGCTGGACGGGGGACGCATATCCATTGCGGCGCTCTCGCTGGGCATAGCTAAGGGGGCTTATCAGGCTGCCTTGGCGTACGCACAGCAGCGCCGCCAGTTTGATAAGCCACTCATAGAGCATCAAATGATCGCCTTCAAACTCGCCGACATGGCGATGGAGCTCGCCGCCGCCGAACTCCTCACCTATCAAGCCGCCTATCTCAAAAATACAGGCCAAGCTGTAACGCGCTACTCCTCCATGGCAAAGTATTACGCCAGTGAGGTCGGTGTCAAAATATGCAACGAAGCCCTTCAGATTTTCGGAGGTTACGGCTATGTGAAAGACTATCCCGTAGAGAAATACTACCGTGACATCAAACTCTGCACTATTGGCGAGGGGACATCGGAGATTCAGCTTTTGGTCATAGCCCGAGACATTCTCAAAGAAGCAGGGCTGAGTTGAGGATGTCCTACTGGCTCATCAAATCAGAGCCCGAAGAGTACAGTTATCAAGACCTTGTACGAGACGGACGCGCTGTATGGGATGGCGTCCGCAATCCCCAAGCACAAAAGTACCTTCGTGCGATGAAGGTGGGGGATTTAGCTCTGTACTACCACACAGGCAAGGAAAAAGCGGTGGTTGGCATCGCTCGCATCATTAGAGAAGCATTTCCAGATCCGACGAACTCAGACTACCTGGCAGTGGAAGTAGTGCCTGTACAAGCACTGCTGCGCCCCGTTCCTTTGGCTGCTTATAAGGCGGAAGCTGCTTTTGCGGAGTTTGCTTTGGTGCGACAGGGACGGCTATCTGTGATGCCTGTACCGGAGAATATCTGGACTTGGACACTGCGACAGGGGGGACTGTCGGAGGGATCAGAAAGCGTGCGTTGAGGCTTGATTATACCAAGGTACCCTGTTGGCTTTTCCCTTGAGCAGCCCTGTGGAAAAGAATAAATATTGGCAGAGAACGGACTACATGAGGCGGCGGCGTCCCCCTCAAAACTCAAATAAGCACACCCTTTCAGGGTAAAAAGGGCGGCAGCGGCAATGTCTCACACAGGAGGGATGAGGGTGGCTTCAAATACCCAACTCAGTGTTTGGATGTAGTTGAGGCTTTCGGGGCGGGGAGGCTCGTCCAGTTCATAGACTTGGAGGGCGAGGTCGTCTTTGGCACGGCGGCTCACCGTCAGCGTAGCGATATTCACGCTGTCGTAAGCAAGGATAGCAGTGATGAAAGAGACGGCACCCCGCACATCTCGCGCCCGGATAACCAATGTCGGTAGTTGCCCCGTGAAGTTTGTGTGGAGTTCGTCTATGGCTGTGATGAGGATAAGCCCGCCTCCCCGTGAGATGCCTTCTATGGAGATTTGTCGCTTGTCTCGCCGTGCATGGATATAGAGCGTATTGGGGTGATTTTTAGCCGAACTAATGACTGGGTCAAAAGCATATCGTATGCCCTGCGCTTCGGCGATGGCTAAGGCGTCTCGGATGCGTTCATCATCCACTGCAAAGCCCATAAGCCCTGCCAAGACGGCTTTATCGCTGCCATGACCTTTGTAGGTCATGGCGAAGGAGTTATAAAAAGAGACTTTGACTTCATCGGGGGGACCTCCCAGTAGAAAGTGCGCTACGCGGGCGATCCGTACCACACCTGCGGTATGAGAGCTGCTGGGACCGATCATAATAGGTCCCAGCATATCAAATATGCCACTGGGCTCTTGGCTCATCAGAAGCGAGAACGGTTTGAGGGGGGAGGGAGGAGAGAGAGGGCGAGTTGTCCCATTAGCCCTTCTATGCGGTCGCGAGCGGGGCCTGCGAAGCCGTCCATAAGCTGCGTCTGTGGGCGCCGGCGCAAATACACAAGAGCGACTTCGCCGTAGGGGCTCAGGCGCCAGGATAAGCCTGCGCTCCAGCCGATGCCGTTGGCGGAGATAGAAGCAGGGATGCCAGGGATGGGGCGTTCATCTGCGGACCGGGGCGCCGCCGTGAGCCGAAACGCGCATACTTCTCCTACGGGTGAAAGGGCAAATCTGAATGGACGATAACGCAGAAGCACGCCCACCGTCGCCCACCTGGTCTGAGCGAAGCGGCTTTGTTGCCGATCCTGACTGATGAAGCGCCCTGTTTCTATCATCAGTCCGGGTTGGAGGCGCTTCTCTACGAGGAAGCGAATCCCCCCGCCCCCCATGCTGTAGAAGCGATGCCACTTTTCCTCAGGGGCAACGAGGTCATTTTGGCTGGTGTGGGCGCCCCAGCCGCCGAAAAGCACGACCTGTAGCCATACGAGGCTCACCCCCCTAAGGTAAGAGTTTCTCTGCACGACGCAGTACACTGCGCAGTTGATTCAGGCGCTTTTGGGCTTGGCGCAGTTCTAATAAGGCGTCCATCCTCCGTTCGTGTAAGGCTTCTTGTATCTCGGCTTGTAAGGTCTCCTCGTAGGCTTGGAGGGCGTCTTGCAGGTGCTGCCAAGCTTCCCACACTTTTTCGGTCTCCATGCTGGGAAGGTAGGACGTAGTGGGGAAAAGTGGGACGAAGTGCAGTATAGTGTACCTTTGTGCGAAGTGTTTCTCTTCGGGGAATATAGGGCGCGTCTGGACAGCAAGCGGCGCTTTGCGGTGCCGAGCGTGCTCCTGGCGCTTCTTCCGGAGGGGGCGCGCACGGACTTTGTGCTGCAGCGTGCCCCTGACCCTTGCTTGTGGCTTTATCCACTTTCTGTCTGGCGCAGAGAGCTGGAGAGCCTGTACCAG
>Ga0105160_1001105_pt1 | contig 11341 bp, 9 predicted proteins | sample GXS110809BmetaG_FD_89591 | JGI IMG/M metagenome (GOLD analysis project Ga0105160, IMG submission 89591) | Hot spring microbial communities from Gongxiaoshe hot spring, China to study Microbial Dark Matter (Phase II) - GXS 110809B | ecosystem: Environmental > Aquatic > Thermal springs > Hot... | reverse complement strand
TCTTGTTGCAATCCCCCGAAGGGGATTTTGCGCATTGCAACGACTCCAGACTCTCGAACCTGACCCCCACCCGTGTCCGAGACGTTGCAATCCCCCGAAGGGGATTTTGCGCATTGCAACTCTTGTACATCCGCCCGGACGTGGGGCTGTTTGAGGCGGCGTTGCAATCCCCCGAAGGGGATTTTGCGCATTGCAACGCCATGAGGATCCTCTACGTTCGACCTGACGTGTCGATTTTCGAGTTGCAATCCCCCGAAGGGGATTTTGCGCATTGCAACGTCTCTCCTGTACGGCCCCGTTTTTCGCAAGGACGGTGGGCAGTAGTTGCAATCCCCCGAAGGGGATTTTGCGCATTGCAACGATACACTGTCCGCTACCATAAAGATATTCTGTTTAAAGAGTGTTGCAATCCCCCGAAGGGGATTTTGCGCATTGCAACCGACCCCGGACTTTTGGGCTACTCGGTTAGCCCATTCGGGTGAGGAGCACACGTGCGAAACGTATGGTAGGGTAGACCCCCTACACGATGAGGAAGTCGGGTGGTGTCTCCCGCGGTGCCCCAGCGAGTACCTCGATGCGTCGCGTACACTGCTCGCACAGTCCATAGAGCCGAAGACAGTCTGTCCTTGGATCAACCAAGCGACGTAACATGCGCCGTAGCCGGTCGAGTTCAGCCGGACGCAGGTCGCACTCAAAGACTGACCGCTGCACCGGTGTTCCGTAGCCAAGCATCCGCTTGTAAAGGCGCGTCCGACGATTGTCATCACTGATATCATAGCAAACAACGATGAGCATCTGTGACCTCCTCCCGTCGTGCGTCCGCTTCGTTTCGTGCTTCTGTCACCCCATTGATCACGACGCCAGTTGCCCGCAGAGTGCTTCACTGTGCTCGCGAAAGGATCTTCATGAGCTTCGCGGCATCGGATTAGCTGCTACGTGCTGACACGATCCACTCTGTGTGCCCAAGCCCCATTGCCGTCTTGTGGCCGACACCAGCATAGGTTGCAAAGGCAGCGAGGACTGTAGCCGCGGCCTGCACTGCCGGTTCTGCCATTTCAGTGCGGAACTCACACCAGCCGAGAAACCCGACCAGCTTCCCTTGCCCCGTGTCAACCAGCCGGGTGCGCAGGTCGTAGGCTCCCACGAGCAGGTGCTGAAACCCACGTACCACCTCTGGGGCGAGGCAGACCGGGGCAAAGGCGTTCCACCGCTCGGCCAAGCTGGCAAAGACCAGCTGTGGCAAGGGGAGTGGCAGATGGCGATCCTGCTGGTGGAAGGTCGTCGGCGAGTGAAAGCGCAGCCGGAGACGCTTGGCTATGGAGGCGCCTGGGACGAGGAACTGGGAGATTAGCTCGTGATAGTCCGCTCGTGCCACAACCCCGGCCGTTGTTGACACGTGGGCGGCGTCCTCAACGTGGCATACCAGTGTCCCGACGTCGATCCGGGTACCAGGGGCGAGAGCAGTCAGGAGGAGGGATTCAAGCGTGTCGTCAAGGAGTGTGACTCGGAGGTGCAGCAGGGAAGCGGTGCGGGCTGGTGTCTCACGACGCCCCTGACGGATACCCTCTTCCACGATGCTGACGGTGAAGGGCCGGGGGCCGGGAGCATCATGGAGGGTCGTCGCCCGCTCAGCATCGACCGCAGCCAGGGCACGCAAGAATGCGGCATGAGCGGCGCGACCGAGGAAGGGAGGAAGCAATGCATCGCGGTGGGGGCGGAGCGGGAAGACAGCCACGAGCGGCATGCCGGCTCACTCCTGTTCCGCTTCCCACGCGGTGAGGAGTTCGAGGAGTGTGGCGCGCAGGCGCTGGGGCCAATCGGCGTGTGTCCCGAGCTGCAGGCGTTGGGCCAGCTCCTCGACGTCACGCATCGGGTCTGCCTGCGGCCCGGCTACGTTGCGATAAGCCTTGAGGATGTCATCGCGCCGGACTCCAAGGAAGCCGTGCCCGACGATCGTCTGGCTGCGGAGCTGCGTGAGCCGGTTGAGGTTCCGTAGCACCTCGCGATCGCGCTTGAGAGCTGGGATGTCTGCGATGAGGAAGTCCAAGAGCGGCCGAGTAATCCTCTCGGGATTCAGGTTCCGAGCAGCAGCACGGCGCTGCAGCTCGGGACGTGCGTTCCACCAACGTCGGAACGCCGGGGTTGCGTCACCGGACGATGTATGCACCGGCGCAGCAAGCTGCTCCTCGACGAGCCAGCGCAGCATGGCCTCATGAAAGCGGTACAAGCGTGCCAGGAAGTCTGCCTCGCGATCATTTTCCCAGGCCAGACGCAAGTTGGCGACGAGTTCGGAGAGGAGCGGCTCATAGGCGTGGGGCACTGCTTGCTGGCCGCCTTTCTCGTCCAACAAGCGGCGAGCCGCCTCGAGTTCCTCGAGCTCGCGGAGGAACTCTTGGGCTACGGATCGCGTGCGCGGATCGCGCTGGGCCTGTTTCGCCGTAGTCGTGGCCTCTTCAAAGTGGTAGGCCAGCCGGTGATCTGCCGCTTCGGCCAGCTGGGCAAACGCATTGGGTACGCCGGCCTGACGGAGGAGCACAGCAGCGCGACCGAACTCACCACGTTGCAGCTCCCGCCGGGCGTCGGCGAGCAGCGCGGCCTGCTGCAGCCAGCGACGAACCCGCAACTCACGGGGTGTCTCGGAACCGCGCGGCAAATAAAGGAACGAGCAGTGGCTGCCGAAGAGGTCAAGCGCGTGCACGGTCAGGGCAAAGGTCATGGCTGGAGTACCGGCAGTCAGGGAGAGGTAGATGGGTGGCTCACCGGGCTTCAGCGTCTGAAGCACCCGGCGGATGGCGCGGTACATCGCGTCATAGTCGCTGGGGTTTCCAGAAAGCTTGTCACGCGCACAGGCGACGGACGATTGAGGAAACCGTGCGAGGAGCCAACGCTCCAGGAGCTGCGCTGCAAAGACGGTATCCTGGGGATGTGGCGGGTCTTGATCGGTGGCAAGCAGGACAATCTGGAGTGGAGTCTGGTCCTTTGCGCGGCGGTCGAGGAGCCAGGCGACGAGGGGGCGGAGGAGCGGGGCATCGAGGCGAGAGAGGATGGTATCCCCTTCGGCGAGGAGTGCTCGTGTCTGCTCGCGGAAGGACGGCAGCTGGCCGATATGGTTGCGAACTGCCAGGTACTGCCCGTCTAGCATGAGGTCGCTATTGCCCACACAGGCGATGAGCATCGGCATGGCTCTGTCCTACCACGACAACATGGTCTTACGCAGCTCAGCAAGGAGGCCCTGCTGGCTGGCCTTCAGCGGGTGAACCGTCGGGTCGTGGCCCACAACTGAGACGAGTCGACCAAGTGTGGCGAGTGGATCTGGACAGCGTCCTTCGATCTCCTCTCGAGACACAGGCGCAAACCCATGTGCAACGATACTCTGGTTGCGGAGCTGGCTCAACGGGTCGAGTGCCAGCGAATGCTCGCGCACCGTACGGGCAATTGGATGGTCAGCCAGGCGCGGGAAGGCGAGCAGGTAGCGGAGCAGGTCACGGGTCGGCGGGCGTGTTAGATCGAACGGGCTGGTAGCCACATACTGCTCCAGTTCTGGGTCGGCAGCGATACCGGCTCGAAACTCGTGGAGGGAGCGGGGACGGCCCTGGTCATCACGCTCGGCACCGGTGGGGAGGCGGAGGCAGTGCTCAACAGCCCAGCGGAGGAGCGCTTCCTCGAAGCGAAAGACACGGGCGAGGAAGTCGGCATAGCGCTCTTGTTCCCAGGCAATCCAGGCGGAACCGTAGAGTTCGACAAGCAGGGTGGGGTAGCGGTCGGGCACCGGCTCGCGTGCCTGCTCCAGTGCCTTGGCGTCGAAGAGGAGTCGGTGCAAGGTGTCCTGCTCGTGCCGAGCTAACGCGCGCAAGGTATCGCGGCTGGCGGGGATGACTGTTTCTTCCAGGTGATACAAAGCGCGGCGAAAGTCAAAGGCGAGGCGGTAAGCGAGGACCTCGCTGAACGCATAGAGTGGCGGATCAGCCTTGGCAACACGGAGGAGATGAGCAGCGTGAGCAAAGTCGTATCGCTCGAGCGCACGCTGAGCGTCCTCGAGTGCCTGGTACTTGCGGTAGGTGGCCGCGACGTCAAGCGGGGTAGGACGTTCAGCATGTACCGGCAAGTAGAGGACGACTGTGTGCTCGCCCAAGAATGGGGCCAGCACGGTCAGGAGACCGAAAGAGAGTGCCGGAGTACCACCGGTAGGATTCAGGTAGATAGCGGCAAATTCGTGCGGATCAGGAACGGCACGCTTGGTAATGAGCTCGCGGAAGAAGTTGATCGTTTCGTCATAATCGGCCGGGTTGGTGTCGATCCGCCAGAGTTTGACACTTTCGATGGTGTCTTTGCCGAAGGTGTCCGGCAGCCAGACCTGAAGGAGTTGGGCAGCCGGCAGGGTGTCAGTCTTACGATGGTGCTCATCTTTTTGGTTGCTGGCGACCAGGTAGACGCGGAGTTGCGGGCGATCACCGAAGTTGGCGTGACGCTCGAGAATCCAGCGGATAATGTTTTCCAATATTGGAGCGCCAAGACGTGAGAGTACGGCGCTGCGGTTTTGCTTCAACGTGTTGAGCAGCGCCTCGCAGGTGGAGCGAAAACTCTGCTGCGGGATGGGTTGAGAGTCGAGCAGAATGTCGCGGTTCCCAAGAGTGGAGACGAGGAGTAGGCGGTTACCAGGTGGGGGTGCCGTGGCCATTGGTCGCCTCCTTCCGAAGAGACGGATAGTCGATCGGCTAGGCGCATCGGCCGTGATGTCTTGCCTGCGGGACGAGTGCGATCATGGAACGTCGCTGCTTCCGAAGTAACAAGTTTGCCAAAAACAGCGGGAATGTCGACGGCGCAACCCGGACGATGGTTCGCTCGGCGAAGATTGATGGGGGAAGGTTTCGGCCGCTCCGATGTCCGCTGTATGCCCCACATGGCCGGACTCACTCCGGTGGTAGCGGCGCTCGCCGCCCTGGAAGCGGCGTGCATTGACGGAACAGGAGACGGCGTGTGCAGGGGTAATGGGCCGTCTGGCCTGACACGCGGTGATGGGGTAACACGACGAGGCGTGGGCGCTGCGGACAAGTCAGCGTGGCACACCGCGCTCGATGCCACCTTTAAGCGAGGATGCAAAGCTGAGAGAAAGTTGTTCTGAGACACCACTTGCCCGGGGCGAAGCCTCACAGCAGCTGCGATGTCCTTCCGGTTGGCTTAGGACACCACGCGGACACGGACCCAACCGAGGGGAAAGACGGGTCGGCCTTGGCGTTCAACGAACCGCCGGGTGCGTGGGAACGGACGCCCGTGACCGGTGCGGTCGAGACGAAGGTTCCGGATGAGCGCATCAAGGAATTCCAGGCCATCCTCGACCGTTGAGAGTTCGAGCAGTGGACCGATCGTCTTGGCACGCCAGCCGGTGCCCCAGCCGAGTTGGAGATAGGCTTCATCGTGTTTGGCCTGCTTGATCCGCTGGGCAAGTGACTGGTAAAAGCTGCGCACAGCAGATCTTGTGTCTCGCGAGAGGGTCTGCACTTCCAGCGAGACAAGGCGGTACGCGAATTCTCGGCAAGCCCGCAACAGCATGGGCAAGTCAACAGCAGCGCGCCGGTCCTCGGGTAAGCCGCGTCGCGCCCCAAAGGGTCCAAAATCGAAATCAAGACGCAGGCGGAGACGAGTCTTCTCCGGTAGCGTTTCGACGAGCCAGCGATGCTTGGGGCTCAGGAGGCGAAGTTCCTGCCCCCGCAGCTGATAGATCCCGACCTGCTCGACGACGGTCGCGTCGGGCGGTAGGGGTTTGGAGTCACTTGGGCGGACGACACGGAGAAGATCGTGGTTTGGGTCGAACCCCTCGCTCTGCTGAAAGAGTAGCGTCTCGAGTGGGCGCGCGAACCACTCCCGGCTTTTCCGGTTCTTGTTCAACTGATCTCGAAGCTGTTTCCCGACAGGCGTGTCAGTGAGCCGTGCGGACTGCTTCGCCTGGTGTTGCTGTCGCAGCTGATCGCGGAGGAAGTGATAGGCGAGAGCAGTCCGCAGCGCGCCCTTGAAACTACTCCCTGGGAGGTAAGGATGACCAGACGCGTTGCGCTCAAAGGGGAGAAGTGTCCAACGTTCACGCGACTCCGGCGCAATTTGCTGGCCGCTTGGACCGCGGAGGATGGCACGAGCGTACGCTTCCCACTCCTGCGGTGTGATGAGGTTGTCCACTCGCGGGTCCTGGCCACGGGCGAGCTGCTCCTCAGTCATCCGCTCGGTGATGAGGCGATCGAGATCGATCAGGTAGTATCTGCCGCGCTGGGTATCGGCAACCACGTCATAGTTGCCGAGCAGGGGCTGTCCACCTGCGCCAATATGCAGGGGGGTGAGGAGCTCGAGCTCAAGCTCGACCGAGCGCAAGTCGAGGACTGGCCGGTTCTTAGGCTGACTGGCCATGAGCATTCTCCTCCCAGACAACGGGGACGGTGAGGGCAAAACCATAGCGGTAGACTGGATGGAGGCCGCGCATGATGTCAGGTGTGACATCAAGGAGTTGGCCAAGAACGATCATCCCGTTGGGGCGAGAGATGATCGATCCTTCCGTGACAAAGTGCGCCTCTTTGCGACGGTAGTGGCCCCCTTCAGGGGAGACGACCCAACCACCCCGGAGCACCAGGTCATACCGGGCAGATGGCCCCAATACCCCACGTGCAAGCTCTGCCTCGGTCGGAGCGTACAGGCTAAGTAGCACTTCGCGCATTGTTCTGCTGACTTCAGGCCAGGAGACAGGACGATCGAGTTCGGGCGTGAACTGGCCGTGCCCAATCGAGCGCAGTCCGCCGATGCCCAGCTCCCCGAGTTCGCGGAACGCCTCTTCGAGAAGTTGGCGCCAGGTATCGTCACGCCACGCGATGAGCACGTAGAGGCCGCACTCGGGAGCAAACCAGAGCCGACCCGACCGGAAGACGTTGGACGCGTTCGAGACGCGGTCGAGGGAGACGCGGGGCACCACATCACGTCGCCAGAGTGGAGTTGCGCCACGGGCGAAGGACGAGGGAAGGTAGGAGCGGTCTTCTGGCAGGATCCAAGCGGCGTGATCCGGAAGGAATGTTTCTCCGCCAAACACCTGTTCGTTGAGATGCCCGTTGAGCCAAGCCTGGAACAGACCGAAGGAGACCCACCGGGTTTGGCGGAGGCGCTTCCGCACGTCGTCCGGTGGAGGAACGGGGAGCGGGAGCTGTGGTTTGGGTACGAAGCGCACGCGTCCAGCGTAGGGGAATGCGCTGGAGAGCAGGAAGGGGGGATTTCCGGAGCGAAACGCCGCGAGGAGGTCAGTGAGCGTCTTTGGGCCCCAACCAAGGCGGACGGCACAGCAGAGCGCGCTGAAGAGCGTGTCGCTGTGGACCAGTTCCGCAGTCTCCTCGATGCCGACACCCCGTTCGGCGAGGTGGAAGGGGCCGCGTGGACGCAGGAGCACGACGTCCAGTGTCGGCATCGTTCACTCCGCCGGTTGGATCCGGATATGCTCGCGGAGCCAGCTGAGCACCTCTTCGCGCTCGTTGAGGAGTTCCTCCACTGAAGCGAAGGTGCGTGTTGGTAACTGTGCACCAGGTTGGTCGTACTTTTGGCGTGGTCTGAGGGTCAGGGTGATGTCTCGGAAGGTCACCTTACCCGAGCCACGGGAGCCATAGCTGCCAAGGTAATCGTCTTCGAGGAGACGGAGGGCGCGGACGACGGTCCAGAAGCGGTCGACATCCTGCTGCTCGTAGACGGTGTAGACCATTTCGCAGGCGAAGATTGCTCCAGCAGGGATACGCTCCACCTGACGGGGGACTGCCGCGGCGGTGACACGGTCGATAGCCGCTTCCCATTTAATTTCGGAATAGGGCAGGTCGAGACGCAGCGACTCGAGCTGGCGGACGCTCTCAGGCGTGAGAAAGGCGTCACGCACGACGAGTCGCGTCGGCGCAGAGGGAAACTGATCGCCAGGGACGCCAAACACCGGGCAGACGGGGCATGTGTTGTAGGTATGGTTTACTTGTCGGTTACGGTCGCCCTCACAGATGTGGATATAGACGTTGTTGATCCGCCAGTTCGAGGGGAGGCCTTCGATCCGCTCGGCGAGGGAGCGGAGCTTTCCTTTGAGCGATGAGCCGGGGATATAGGGTTGATTGGTCAGCGGGTCGCGGACGACTGGGTTGTCAAGCGCACCAATAGCCAGGCTGCCAGCCGCGCCGCCGATGCGCAAGCCAGTTAAAGCATGGAGCGTCGCGCTCAGGATAACCCGCCCGTGGATTGTTGCCTGTCGAGTCGGTGGCGCTGCGGTGGACATGGCCTCTCCTCCCCTCTCACTGCCCGCCGTTGGCCTTGTGGTAGGCAAGGATCGCCTCGAAAAAGTCGACAAAGTTGCGGAAGCGTTGTCGGTCACGTCCAACCCGCTCGATAGCGGGTTCGAGGGTCTGCTTGAGCCAGGTCACGCCTTTGCCGGTGGCACGAGCGGCCTGGTAGGCCAATTTGGGACGGAGGAGCTGGAGTTCCCGGTAGATTTCCGGTGTGAGCTCACGTTCACTTGGGCTCAAGGAGCGCAGCTGCATCTCGAGTTCGCGCACTTTGCCGAAAACCGAGCGGATCTGGCTGGTTGCCAACGCATCGGCGCTTCGCGAGTTTCCTCCGGGACGAGCCAAGTCGCGACCGACGCGTTCGGCGACCTGGACGAGCGTAGTCGGATCGCCGTTGATGATGATCTGGTCCAGTTCCTCCGCCGTGGGTGGCTTGAACATCTCGGATGGCGATGCTGTGCGGGGCGGGTTCCCAGGCCGTGCTCCGCTCATCCAACATCCTCCCTTCGGGTCACAAGCTGTGTCCAGCGTGCAACGAGGCGCAGTCTCTCAGCGAGAGCTGGATCCCGCAGATCATGCTGTAGTTTGGCCAAGTGAGCGGCTGCGGGAGACGAATCAGCGAGTCGTTCGCGGGCGCGAGACAAGAGGTACGTAGCGAGCCAAAGCCATCGGCCGTAGACCAGCTGACCAGGGCGCAGCGTGCCGCGCCACATCGCCTCTGTGCGGGCCTGGTCATAGAGGAGTCCGACTGCAGCCAGGTTCTGGAGGAGAGACCGCGGGAGCAGGTCGTGCTCGATGAGCTGAGCCAGCTCACGGACCTCCTTCGTTACCTGCTCAAACTGGGACCAGTCGAGCGTGCGGCCGAGGAAAGTGATCGCGTTTTTGACCACCCGGCCATTTTCGCTGCGGGCCTTTGCTGCTTCGAGTGCCTCTTTTGCTTCTTCAGCTGCTTGATAGAGCGGGGCATGCTCTGGCACGAGGGCGACACCAGCGGAGAGGTGGAGCACCGGATTTCCGCTGGTGAACGACCGAAAGTCGTTGCGGAGTTCGAGGGCGAAGTGGGCGATGGTGTGCCAGTGCCCAACCGCAAAGACGTCGTCGCCACCGGAATAGACGAGATAGAGCGGTTTCTGCTGGTCGTTATACTGCCGGGCTCGGGTGGCGAGGTAGCCCTCAAAAAAGAGGCGGAGCCCTCCGGAAAGGCTCGCGAGACGGGAGAGGGAAAGCTGCTCCCCGAGGCCGAGAGCGAAGAGACGACCAAGGTCGTCGACGTCCATACGGAGGATTCCGAGACCGCGAGCGCCCGGGCCGGAGGCGGCGATGGTCTCGAACTCCATCACACTCCCGTCACGTTCCACGGGAACAACGTTGGCCAGGAAGGCAAAGCCCAGGCCGATGCTGCCGCTCTGCTTGGCTATCTCGAGCGCTGGCGGCGTGAGGAAGTCTGGGTCATCGACCCGAAGGAGCGTTCCCCGGCCGAGTGCGACGAGACGTTCGAGCTGCGCATCGTTGGCGATGAGGTGAAGTTCGAGACCGAGTGCGGCGAGGAGGCCGCGGTAATGGGCTTGCTCGCGGGGTGTTCTTGGTACTACCGGATCGATCTCCCGGAGGAAGAGCCAGCGGGCACGGCGGAGCTCGCTTCCCAGGTCAATGAAGGAGTCGCAACGGGCACAGATGCGCTCGTCGTCCTCGAGGCGAGCGACTGGTGCTTCCCGTCGGCAGATGGCGCAAGGGGGCTCGGGACCGCCAATACCACGAGGCGCAAAAAGGTTTTGCGCGAGCTCCTCGGCTGGGAGGTCGGCGAACTTGCGGCCCTTAAAAGCCTGGAGCGACTCGTGCAGCTGTGTCCAGGCGGTCCGAAAGCGCTCGGGCACAGACAAATCGGCACAGCTGAGGGGGCGCGCTGCCAGTGCGACGTAGAGTTCGCCGTCAGTCGTCGTGAGGAGGATGCGATCGAGTTGCTGGCGGAGTGTGGTGAGCGCGTCGTCTGAGAGGAACTGGGTGAGGAGGTAACAACGGCCTCCACCGGCGTAGAGGAGGTTGACCAGGGGAAGGTCGAGTTGGCGGAGGAGCCAACGGCCGATCGCCTCGGTGACTAGTTGGAGGAAGAAGGAGCGACCACGCAAGCTCCGCGCCGCGCGTGCTGCCGTCAAGGTGTAGAGGAAGCGCTGAACACCGGTAATGTCAGCGGCGATGAGGGTGAGGCACGGTTGTTCCCATTCTGGAACTCGCTGGGCGAGGAGAGCCTGCAGCGTTTGATCTGAAAGCTGGGCCTGGTGGAGAGCGGCGGCGAGCGCACAGGTGGAGCGGAGGTGGTCGTACAGCGAGATATCGGGTGTCGCTTGCTGAAAGTAGGCCGACGGGATGCACCAGCAGAAGCGAGCGAGGAGGTGCACCAGTGTGACGAAACGCGCGGGGAAGTCGAGTGCTTGAGGGAGCTTGCGCAACTCGTTGGTGAACGCTTCCCAGAGTTGGCGGTAGTGCACCCGTTCCTGGTCTTCGGTGACCGGCTGCTTGATTGGGAAAAGGACAGCAGGTTCGAGACGGAGAGGAGTCAGCGGCCAGTAGGCAGGTGGAGGTGGCTGGAGCCCATCGAGTTGAAGGCGGGTGAAGACACTGACGAGCTGGCGCTGGCCGCTGCGCGTCTTAACCCCACCTGTGACAGCAGTGCGTGGGGTATCGCTCTCGCTGTCATCGCGCTCGGCGGCGGAGAGTCGATCAGCGAGGGTCACCAGTTGCGTGAGGCGGTCCTGGGGTGGTGCATGGTGGCGGAGGACCGGCTGGATCGCCGCAGTCCAGGTGGGGAAGAAGCGCTCGATCGTCTCGGCGCTCCATTTGGCGTGGGCACCGTGGCGGCCGTAGTCCTCGGGGCCGTAAGGCGCATACCGTGGGCCGTGTGATTCCCCGGTGCGCTGCCAAAACTTGCCGATATCGTGGAGCAGACTTGCCACCAGGAGAGTTTGGTAGTCGGACATCGAGTTCTCCAGCTCCTGACAAGAGGCTAAGCAGACAAGCCTGACCTGTCAAGAGGTGACAGGTGGGAATGGCGATCGGGTGGGACG
>Ga0105160_1001103_pt1 | contig 11358 bp, 14 predicted proteins | sample GXS110809BmetaG_FD_89591 | JGI IMG/M metagenome (GOLD analysis project Ga0105160, IMG submission 89591) | Hot spring microbial communities from Gongxiaoshe hot spring, China to study Microbial Dark Matter (Phase II) - GXS 110809B | ecosystem: Environmental > Aquatic > Thermal springs > Hot... | reverse complement strand
GGATAGGGCTTCTGCCAGCAGGACTAGGTCTCCATACAAGTCGTCGGCCAGCAGGACGGTCCCCTCACATTTCTCAGCGGCGACGGAGGTGCATAAAGCCCGCCAGCTCATCGTCTTCTCCAGCAGCTTCAGCTCGTCGTCTGCCACTTGTTTCAAAGCCGCCTCGTAGAAGACGTTGTTCACTCCAGCCGGCTGACTTTCAACACCCTTGAGCATTCTCAGTTGAACCGCAGCCATGTACGCAGGCCATCCGTCGACAGCTTTCAAAGCCAAGAAGCCGGCCAGCTCCTTCATGCTTCTAGCCTCGGTCCTCTTCAAGCTCCACGGAATATCCCTTCTGTCGAGGAAAACAACTCCTTCGTCGGAAAGCCACGAAACAGCCGGCGTGTCCACGAGCCTCTTCCAGCGGCTCCGGAATTCAGACAAAACCATCATCCCCAGTATGATTTCATCTCAGACGGATGGAAGACTCCTCTCTCCGTGATTATCCCGGCTATGTACTTCGGCGGAACTATGTCGAACGCAGGATAGTAAGCCTTGACCCCTTCGGGCGCTGTGTCCATTCCTGCGAGGGTTAGAACTTCCTTCGGAGGCCTTTCCTCGATGATGATGTCTTCGTAGGTGTAGGTCTTCCTGTCGGGGCCTGTGTAGGCTAGTACGTAGAATGGGATGTCGTGCTTGCTGGCTACGACTGCGTATAGGTAGGTGCCGACCTTGTTGGCTATGGATCCGTCCAGAGCAACACGGTCCGTGGCCGTGATGTACTTGCTCACCTCCCTTCTCTTGATTAACTGGCCGGCGCATGGGTCGGGAACCAGAACCGTCTCTATACCGGCCTCCTTCAACGTTGGAGCGGTAAGCCTAGCGCCCTGCAGGTAAGGCCTTGTCTCGGGCACGAACGCCTTCACCCTCAACCCCTTCTCGCGTGCGTACAGCAGTGCGTAGACAAGCGCCGGGCCGGCGTAGCAGTTTGTGAGAACTTTGTCGCCGTCGTCCAGCAGGCGGGATGCATGCTCTCCTGTCTTCCGAGCGATCTCCTCGCCTCTCACCATCAACCCGTAAACGTGTCGTGAAATCTCGTCAGCCGGGTCTCGGCCCTCGTCTATCGATTTTAACCCAACTGCGAGGCTGCTTTCAATTACGTGAAAAAGCTCAGCGCCGGTCGGACGGGTCATTCTAAGCCTCTCTCCCGCCTTCAGCAACATTTTCCGCAACTCCTCCCTGTCCATGTTCTTGGACATGCTTGCGGCCAGAGCCAAGCCGTACCCCGCCGTGTAGGCGATGACAGCCGCCCCCTGGACAACCATGTCCTCTATCGCCCTGGCCACGGATTCAACATCCCGGCAGACAACGTACTCTGTTCGGTGAGGATATAATCTGCGGTCGAGAAGCTTAAGCTCGTTTTTCTCGTATATCACGCACTTAAACCTGTCAGCTAGAATAGGCAGCTCCATTCTACGGCAAGGTCCTCGCCTGCCTAATTTAAGTGTGTGCCGGTCCTTCTTCGCCTGGCTGACGTTTTCACTCACGTGGAGTCTTAAATAGATGCGAGAAGATATGGATGAGGGTTAAGCTGTGCAGCAGCTCGAGGAAAAACTTCTCGTGCAGAAGATCGAAAAAGGTATAGTCATAGACCACATATCCCCTTGCAAAGGCTTCCTCATCTACAACATCTTCAACCCCGACCCAGACTCTACGGCGGTCGTCGCCAAAAACGTCCCCTCAAAAAAGTACGGCCGGAAAGACCTGGTCAAGATTGAAGGAGAGTACATCACATCAAGCCTGGTCAACATCATAGGCTTGATATCTCCTTCAGCGACAATCAACATAATCGCCGACTCGAAGGTGAAGACGAAGCAGAGAGTCAAGCCTCCGGACGAGCTTCTCGGCGTGATAGACTGCAGGAACCCATCATGCTCCTCCAAGGGCCCTGCTAGCAGGTTCACGGTCCAGCTTAGCACCGAGCTGGAGCTAAGCAGCCTGAAGTGCTCGCTGTGCGGCTACACCTTCTACTACGAAGACGCAGTCAAAGAGATCACACACAAAGCATCTTCAGGAATCCTCGTTTCACGCAACAGGGTTCAGAGAGAGCTTTTGACGCTGCTTATTAAAAAGGGCGGGCTGAGGTATCATCAGGAGTTTAAGCTGAAGAGCGGTAGGGTGAGCCCGTACTTCATAAACGTCGGAGCCCTTAACGACGGTGAGTCGCTGGCCAAGCTCCGCTGGGTTTTCGCCAGCTACATAGCAATGCTCCTGAAGGACGGCGTCATCGAGGACTTTGACTACGTCTTCGGCCCAGCCTACAAAGGCATAAACATAGCTTCGCTGACCTGCGAAGGGTTGAGAGAATACTACGGCATCAACAAGCGATTCCTGTACGACAGGAAGGAAGTAAAGTCGTACGGCGACGTCGCGATGGACGGCAGCATAGTCGGCTCAGAGTACTTCGTCGAGGGGCAGCGGATACTCATCGTGGACGACACGATAACCACAGGCAAGACTAAAATCGTCTCCATCGAGAGGCTCGACAGCCTCGGGAGGCATAAGGTCGTCGGCGTGATCGTGGCGGTTGATAGGCAGGAGCTTTCCGACGAAGGGGGTTTGAGTGCTGTGGAGTTTCTGGAGAGGAGGCTCGGGGTCAAAGTATATTCCATCCTACCAGCGGCAACCATTTACGATATGATTAAGAAGGAGCTCAGCGGCGAGGAGCGTGAGTCATGGGTCAGGTACTACGATAGATACGGCGTCGTCAAGCTGAGCAAGTGACGAGGGGATGTCTGCACCACTCAAGACTTTCGAGGAAAGAACTGGGTTGAAGAAGAGTGTTCTCTGTCTAGGGCTGGACCCCGACCCATCCACGCACCCAGACCCACGCCAGAAACTCCTGTACTGTCTAAACATGGTTGAGAAAGTCTCTGACTACTTTGCAGCCGTAAAAATCAACGAGAACTTCGTTCGAGACCTATGCCTCGAAGACCATCAGAGGATAACGTCGCTGGCTGCTGCGAATGGGTTGGTCTCCATCTACGACTGCAAGATAGGCGACATCGGGAACTCTAGCAGGGCTGGGCTGCAGCTGGTTAAGCGGATGGGCTACGACTTCAGCACGTTCAACCCTATTCTGGGGAATGTTGAAGAGGTTGCGAGGGAAGCTAGCAGGGTTGGAGTGGGTGTTCTGGCTCTGCTTCATCCCTCAAACCCTGAGTCTAGAAGGTATTACAGGGCTGTTGTGGACGGTAGGAAACTGTATGAGCTGATCCTGGAGGATGTGTGTTCATCCAGCGTCGAGGGCGTGGTTTTAGGGCTTCATCCAGAACTTACCACTGCGGAGATTGCTTACGTGCGTGAGAGGCTGGGAGACGAGAGGATTATTTTGTTCCCCGGAGTCGGGGTTCAGGGCGGTAAGCCTGAAGCAGCCATCATGCATGGAGGACGTAGGATTCTCGTCAACGTCGGTAGAGCTATACTTGGTTCGCCAGACCCGGTCCAAGCCGCAGCACGGCTTTCGGAGCAGTTGAGAAGAGCCCCCCGAGACATTTAACAGCCGGACCGTCCTTCCCAGCTTTTGAAGAACCTCATGACCGCATACACGGCTAGGGAGACAACTCCCCATGACAGGGCTGCGAGTGGGCCCAGACCAGCCAGCTCGATCGGCAGGTCTGTGACGAGGATGGATGTGCTCCAGAGAGCGTTTACGGCTCCGTGCAGAGAAGCCGCCGGGAGTATGCTTGATGATAGTTTTTTTACCGCTGCGTGGGGTATCGAGAGGGAGGCCGTGAACAACGGGAACAACACCACTCCGGCGAGACGGTTGTCGGGGTAGTTGTATCCAAGCAGGATGATGGCTGATGCGTGCCACAGACCCCACACAGCGCCAACAGCGACCGAAGCCTTTACAAACCCCAGCCCAGCAGCCTCCAGCCTCTCCTGCAGAAAACCCCTCCAACCAACCTCCTCCCCGAAGGCGAAGAGAGCGTTTAGAGTTATAGCCGCCGTGTAAGCGTTCACCGAGACGAGCAGGAGAGCCGTGGCCGCGTCGAGCGGCACCTGCAAGGAAGCAAAAAGCCCCATCAGCCTGTCTGGATTGTAATTCCCCGAGGCCGTCAGCAAAACTACGAACAACCCGAGCGCAGCGAAGACGGTAGCGGGAGCGAGGAGATACACGGCGACTAGACGCAGCCCTATGCTCCGGCGTACACGGTACCACTTGTATCCACTGAGCAGAGCGGCGGCGGCGGGCGTGTACATTCTGACGACCCCCCATACAAGCGCCACATCCTGCCCCCTCAACCCACCGCTCAGAAAAACAAAAACATCCAACAAAGCCGCTAAACCGAAAGCAACAACCACAAAAACAAGAACACCCATCGACCAGCTCTAACAATACATCCTTAAATGGATATAGCCCCGGTGGGATTTGAACCCACGTCGCAGGGTCCAAAGCCCTGCATCCTTGGCCGCTAGACGACGGGGCTCCACTCATTCGTTGTTTCTCTGGTTTTATGTACTTTTCGCCGAAAACGATTTTCAACAGTTAAATACCTGACGCATTCGAACTCATCACGTTTTCTTCCCGCACCACCGCAAGGTAGGGGCTGGCTTCGCCTGCTTTGTCCCAGGTTTGGACTTTGCCGGGCGTTCCGGAAAGATGTCCGAGCATGATGGGCCTAAGCACGGTAAGGTGAGGATGCCTAACGACGGTCTCTCGAACCCGTGGGTTGTCAAGCCTATGCTGGTTGACGAGAGGGGTTTGGAGACTCTTCAGGCTGTCTATGACTTGTACGGTTTTGCTGTTTTCTCCGTCTCATGCGTTGCTGATGCGAATGTTACTTGGTCGATGCTGTGTACGGCCGCACCCAGCTGCTTTACTGCGTCGGCGATGTCTTCGTAGCTTATTGAGTGCCCCTCCACCGTGAGCTTGACCGTTTCGGTGTCTGCGTCAACCTCGATTACCGCGACCTCGACTTTTGACACTCCCTTGACGCCCGTGAGGGCACGGGCGAAGTTAACCATGTCGGGCTTGTGCGGCTTGAGGACATCTAGGACCAGCCTCGACAGGACGAGGTCATGCTTCTCGGGCATCCTCTTGTGAGACACCATGGTCAGTTGATGCGGTTGGTTTATTAGTTTTGAGAGGATCACCGTCAGAAAAGCTTATATACTGGTTCTATCCGACCCCCATCCCCTCAAGCGTCTTCAGGGCCTCCCGAACGTGCTTGTCGGGCATCAACCCATCCACAACCTTCAGAACCACCCCCTTCTCGTCGATCACGAAGGTCTTCCTCTTACTCATCCCGAGAAGACCTAGGGCTCCGTATCTCCTGGAAACATCTCCGTCTTCATCGCTCAGAAGGTGGTGGGTGAGGTTGTGCTTCTCGGAAAACTTTTGATGACTGCTCAGGCTGTCCCGGCTTATGCCCAAGACCACGGCTCCATGCTTCTCGAACTCCGGCAGCATGTCCCTCACCAAACAGTTTTCACGAGTGCATCCGGGCGAACCGTCCTTGGGGTAGAACATCAGAACAACCCTACGCCCCCTCAGCTTCTCGAGCTGCACCACCTCGCCACGTGCCGACGGCAAGGAGAAGTCCGGGGCTTTTTCTCCTTCTCTAACCATGGCGAGAGGTCCGACGCCGCGTTAATAGATTTTATCGAACATCCCGGTCTTCAATAAACAACTCCACAAATTTTTATATAACACACGGCTTAACGCCGGGCATGACTGTCGCCGCCGGCCGGAAGGTTTCGAAGGAGTTGATGAACTACTATCCTGTAGTCCCGCTGGAGGAGAGGGATAGGAGGTGGAGCCGTGTGAGGAGGATGATGTCTGAGCAGGGTATCGACTGCTTGGTTGTCTGGTCTAGCGACAGAGGCTATGGAACTTCCCACGCCAACATGCGTTATCTGCTTGGAATAGCTCCAGAGTCGATAGCGGGAGGAATAGGGCTCTTTCCGATAGAGGGCGACCCCGTGGCGTTCGTAGACTACCCCAACTACTACGACTCCTACCCCGCCCACCTAGCTTACCAGGACTGGATCACGGACGTAAGGCCGCTCGCAGGCATGAAGCCCATAGCCGACGAGGTGGCTGAGCTGATAGACGTCTACACTTGAGGCGACGTGGCTGCCGTCGTCGTCGAGCCTGTGATGGGCGAGGGAGGAATCATCGTTCCCCCCGACTCCTACCTGCCCCGGCTTTCAAAGGTCTGCGGCGAGAGAGGTGTTCCTTTGGTTGTCGACGAGGTTCAGACCGGCTTCGGCAGAACGGGCAGGATCTTCGCATGCGAGCACTGGGGGTTGAACCCCGACATGATGGCTATGGCGAAAGCCCTAGGCGCCGGTCTTCCTCTGGGCGCCGTAGCTGTATCCAGCCGTGTCGACGACGCTCTGGAGCGTGGAGAACACTTTACCACTTTCTTCGCAAACCCTGTGGTGTGCGCCGCCAGCACGGCGGGGTTAAGGGTTTTAATCCGGGACAGGCTACACGAGAACGCAGCCAGGCAGGGCGAATTCATGCTGAAATCTCTCAGAGAGCTTACCGAAATCATTCCGCAAGTCGGCGACGTGAGGGGCAAGGGGCTGATGATAGGGGTTGAGGTTGTCGAGGCAGGCGGCAAGAAGCCTAGCCCAGAGCTTGCCGAGAACATCAAGAAGAACATGCGCAGGAGAGGATACCTGATAGGTGTCGGAGGATTGTTCAAAAACGTCCTCAGGATCCAGCCGCCCCTCGTCATAGACAACGAGACGGCTGAGAGGTCCGTTCAAGCGTTGGCCGAAGCCTTTAAAGAGGAGTGCCTTGGCCGGGGTCATCCTTAAAAAGAACCGGCTACAACCAATCCCGTGATGAGAGCGGGTATTTCTGATCTGTGATGACAATACCCGTTCTGAATTGATTGTTGCTGGCAAAGGGTTATATTAAAAATAGTTTTCCCGCGGTTAGTATGAGGATAGCCGTTGTCGGTGCTGGGTTAGGCGGGCTTGCGGCCGCAGCCTTGCTTGCTAAGGAGGGGCATGAAGTTGTAGTGGTCGAGAAGAACGGCAACGTGGGCGGCCGAGCCGGCGTCTTCAGCCGAGACGGCTTCGTCTTCGACATGGGTCCGACGTGGTACTTGATGCCCGAGGTTTTCGACCGGTACTTCAGCGAGTTCGGGAAGAAGACGTCGGACTTCTACAACCTCCTAAAACTCGACCCAAGCTTCCGCGTCTTCTTCGACGACGGACAAACCGCTGAAATTACACCTCGTCTGGATGAAAACATCCAACTCTTCGACAGACTTGAACCCAACGGCGGCGATAAACTCCGCCGATATCTCGCAAAATGCGAAAACCTTTACAGAAGCATATCGAAGACCTTGTACCTCGACCTCGATTCGCCTTTCAGCTTCTTCCAGTGGGAAGTTCTTTCGCAGGGCATGAAAATCAACATACTTGAATCCGTTGAAGCATACGTCAAGAAGTGGTTCAGCAGCGACAAGGCTCACAAGATTCTCCTCTATTCCGTGGGGTTCGTGGGAACGCCGCCAGCCAAGGCACCCTCTTTCTACACCATCCTCAACTATGTTAAAATCGCTCAAGGCGTCTACTTCCCCGAGAAAGGCATTAGGCAGGTCGTCGAGGCCGTGTATAATTTGGCCAAGTCGCAGGGAGTTGAGTTTTTGCTCGACCACGAGGTCAATAAAATCGAGGTGGAGAACGGCCTGGCTAAGCGGGTAGTCGCCGACGGAACATCGATTAAAGCTGACGCGTTTGTCTTCAACGCCGACTACGCATACGTGGAGACAACCCTTCTCGACCCCAAATACCGAACATACGACGCCGGCTACTGGGATAGAAAATTGTTCACGCCGTCCGCCCTTATCGCCTACGTAGGTCTGGACCGAAAGCTCGACAACGTAGTCCATCACAACGTCTTCCTCGAAAAAGACTGGGGGGAAAACTTCCAGCAAGTCTTCAACCCCAACCGCCGTGAATGGCCAGAATACGCCTCATACTACGTGCACGTCCCTTCGAAGACCGACAGAACCGCCGCGCCTCCAGGCGGTGAAGCCGTGTTCTTCCTCATCCCCGTTGCGTCAGGACTGGTAGACGACGACCAGAAGCGTGAAAAACTGTTCAACGTTATAGTCAGGGACTTCGAGAACAAAATCGGGGAGAAAGTTTCCGACGCCATCGTCCTTAAACAGTTTTTCAGCGTCAGGGATTTCACAGGCAGGTACAGCTCCTACAAGGGGTCGGCCCTCGGCCTCGCTCACACCCTTAGACAGACTGCGTTCTGGCGTCCTCGCCACAGAAGCCGCAGAGTCAAAAACCTCTACTACACTGGGCAGTACACACATCCAGGCATCGGTCTCCCCATGGTCCTCATATCTGCCCACATAATACGCGACAAAATCAAGAGGGAGTTGATGTAAATGCTGTTCCATAAAACCGTTAAAGTGGAGCCGGAGGTCTACAAGTTGTTCAAACGCGGCAGCAGGACCTACTTCAACAGCACGCTCTTCTTCCCGCCGGAGGTAAGGACCGAGGTCTTCCGCCTCTACGCTTTCCTCCGCAAAGCTGACAACTTCGTCGACGTCATCCCCCAAGACGTGGACGGGTTCTTCCAATTCCGCGAAGAATACGAAAAAGCCGTTAACGGCTACCCAACATCCGACGTAGTTGTCCGAGAGTTCGTCGCCCTGTCAAACGAGAAGAAATTCGAACCAGCCTGGGTTGAGGCCTTCCTAGACGCGATGCAGTCTGACCTCTACCACAAAACCTACGAAACAATCGACGAACTCTGCAAATACATGTATGGCTCCGCAGAAGTAGTTGGACTCTTCATGGCTAAAATACTCGGCCTCAGCGAGGAATCATACATCTACGCACGTTATCTTGGCAGAGCCATGCAGTACATCAACTTCATCCGCGACATTCGTGAGGACTTCATCCTCGGTAGACAATACCTGCCCCTACAGGAGTTAATGGAATATGGAATCGAGGGCTTTGACCCATACCTCATCTGCCCGAAGATCCAGTCATTCCAAACCTTCATCCGCCGTCAAATCCTCAGATACTTCGAATGGCAGAAGATCGCCGAAAAAGGATACAGATACATCCCCTACCGCTACCTAATCCCGATCAAAACCGCAGCGGACATGTACAAGTGGACCGCGAAAACAATCTACAGAACTCCGTCAATCGTCTTCCTCCACAAAGTCAAGCCGAATAAAACCCGAATCTTTTTAAACGCAAACGTCAACTTCATCCAAGCCATGCGTTTCAAGTTTCCCCTCGGTGGGATGACGTGGTTCTAACCCAGTCCGTCGAAAGCATTCTGAAGATTTCCCGGTTTAGGTTCTGGATTTACGCAGCTGGTCCGTACGTCGTGGGATACACCCTTGGAGCTTCCGGTTTCAACGACTTTCTCAAACTCGAGTACTATGTCTACCTCCTCTATTTCTTCATTCCCGCTAACATCCTGATCTACGGAATCAACGACTACTTCGACACGGAAACCGATTTGCTGAACCCGAAGAAGGATTCGAAAGAAGTCCGAGTTTTGGGAGGTGAGAGGCGTAGACTGGGACGGCTGCTGATGCTCGTCCTCGTGCTGAGCCTGCTTTTGATGCTTACTCAGGACAGCGTGGCCCGTCTGCTGTTCGGAGGATTCCTCTTCCTCGCAGTCTTTTACAGCGCCCCGCCGCTCCGCTTCAAAAGCAAGCCCTTCATCGACTTCGCCACCAACTACCTCTACATCATGCCGGGAGTGTTCGGCCACTACATCGCTTCAGGCACTCTGCCCGCAGTCCCTATACTGCTGGCCGGATTCCTCCACATAGCGGCGATGCATATCTTCTCAGCCGTCCCAGACATCGAATACGACCGTAGCGTCGGCATCAAGACAACACCTGTAGTCATCGGCAGAACACCCGCCCTCATCCTCGTCGCGGTCTTCTGGACGGGCCTCGTCTACCTCGCCATAACACTCACCAACTACCATCCACTCAGCATCCTCACCCTTATCTACCCAGCAGTACCGCTGTCCGTGCTCCTCTTCAAAAAAGACATCAACCGTGTCTACTGGCTTCTGCCATACATCAACACCACGCTCGGGGGAACGCTCTGGCTAGGACTGGTCAACCATAAAATCATACCCTTTTTCCCAAGACTGGCTTAAATTCTCCACCGCCGCAGGCTGCATCGATGCAGGTCTTCCGGCCGTACGTTGATTGGGCTAGGTCTGCGGCAGTCCTCGACGACCTGAGGCTTGGTAAGCAGCGTGTCGAGGCTAAGCAGGTTCTCAACGCTTTTTTCCGAAAGCTCGGCCTTATCCAGGATGGGCTGAGGGGGTGGCTTTCTCATCCGATTGTTCTGCTGTACTTCAACAACGGCAAGCCATACATCGACGACATCGTCGGCTTCTTCCATGCATGCGTCAACGAATGGAAGAGACGTGGGAAACAGAATTTCATCAACCTAGACGACATCCGGCACTTCATCCAGATGGTTGAGAAAGAACCAGGAACCCCCATGACCCATCTACACGAAATCGAATACCGACGCATACTGCTAATCAAAGACCCTAAGCATTACGTCAGAGTTTTTCCATGTGAGGAGATAATCGAGGTGCTTGAGACTGAGCCTGTCAGAATCAACGGAGTCAATTCATGGGTTTTCGACAATCCAAGGATGTACCGCAGTTTCGTCAAAAAACTGAGAAGGATGTTGTGATGGAGTTCTTGATTTTTCAGAGTTTGTATCCTATCTTGCGGAGGAATTGTTTCCTCTCGTCGATGTGTTTCTCGTCCTCTACTCCTTTTGGCTTGTGGCCGTCGACGACTCCTAGCACTCCACGTCCCTGCTCTGTCTCGACCACAATTATCTGAAGAGGGTTGGCTGTCGCAGCTAATATCGTGCATACTTCGGGAACGTCTTTAAGCCTCTGCATGATGTTGATGGGGTAGAAGCCTTTAATGAACAGTATGAATGTGTGGCCGCATCCGATTTTGAGCATGGTTTCGGCGGCGTGCTTCCTCAGTTCTTGGTCCGTGCCTTCGTGGCGCACTAAACAAGGCCCGCTCGCCTCCATGAAAGCCAGCCCAAACTTGGCTCCGGGAACGGTGTTGACCACAGCTTCGTACAGGTCTTCAACAGTCTTGATGAAATGAGAAACTCCGAAAATGACGTTGCAGCCCTCCGGGATCTTCACGTCCACGACTTCAAGCTTCATCGAGGACATGGATAATACTAGTGAGAGGGGTTTGATAAGGTTTTTACAGCGTCCGGTCGACGAGGAACTTGACAAGCTTGCCGAGCATGTTCCTGGGCTCCGACTCCGGCAGAATGTTGTTCATCCTCGTCCAAGCCGTCTCGACG
>Ga0105160_1001102_pt1 | contig 11368 bp, 11 predicted proteins | sample GXS110809BmetaG_FD_89591 | JGI IMG/M metagenome (GOLD analysis project Ga0105160, IMG submission 89591) | Hot spring microbial communities from Gongxiaoshe hot spring, China to study Microbial Dark Matter (Phase II) - GXS 110809B | ecosystem: Environmental > Aquatic > Thermal springs > Hot... | reverse complement strand
ATTGAAACTCGAAAGACCACATCATTGGGCAATTGAGCGGTTTAAAGAAGTACTTGATAAACACAACATAGAAAACGAAATCAGGAAAGAAAAAGGAACAGATATCGATGCGGCGTGTGGTCAGTTGAGAAGAAGACATAAAAGATAGATTACGAGGTGCAATAATTCGCCGACTTTTGTTTGCTGAATTTCATTTTTTATCAAAAATGGAGGTGTTCTCGTGATCGATAGAAGGGTAAAAAATAACAATACGAAGAAAAAAGATTTCCATCCAGGTAGATTTTTGTCCTCAACTTTGGGGACGTTATTAACGTTGTTGATAGCAGTTATTTTTGGAATAGCTGCCGGTTTTTTATTTTTCTACTTGTCTATGTACGTGCAAGCTAAGAGGGCTTCTGTTGTACTACCAAATTACATCAACTTTGATTCACAGAGAGCGGAGCAAGAACTTAGACAAAAAGGTTTTAAAGTTATTGTTATTGGAGAACACGGAAAAGTTATAAAGATGGATCCGTCCCCAAGTGTTAGTGTTAAACTTGGTAGAGAAGTTAAATTGTTCACAGAAAACGTAAAAATAGCAAAGTTAATTTTACCTGATCTTAAATATTGTTGGTATAAAAGTGTTGAACAGATAATGCGCGAACTCAATATAAGTACCTCGATAAAGGTAGTTCCCGGTCCAGGGATGTATGGTACGATAATTTCTACCTCTCCTGCAGCTGGTAACGAAATCATGAGTTCTCAAAGTATAGTTTTGTTTGTTAGTTCTGGAAAAGGTGATGTTGAGAGTTCGCAAGAAAAATCGACAGATAGTCAATTACCAACAACATCCGAAACAACAAATACGGTTGACGACTTAGATGGTGCTGTTGAAGTAGTTCCACCAGCTGTGAATTTGGATACTTCAACCGAGCAGACAACACAGCCGAAAGAGCAACCAGAATACCAGTCTGTACCACAGTCTTTACCGCAGGAAATGAGTACCGAAGGATCTGGACAGAGCGTTGAAGGAGGACAATTTTAATGGATAGCAAAAAAGTTAGAAATAAGGGGATTGTTGTAAAATTTTATTCTAATCTGTTAGTTGTAGAGGATATTGATAACGGGGATAGAATGTTGTGTAAATTGAGGGGAAAGTTTAAAAAGCAAGGCATTAGACCGATAACCGGTGATTTGGTTGAATATACAAAAGTTATAAACAACGAAGGAGTTGTAGAAAATATACTGAATCGAAGAACAGAGTTAAAGAAGCCAAGTGTTGCAAATGTAGACCAGGTTGTAATTGTAACAACTATTGAAAAACCAGAAGTGCCATTTGATATTCTCGACAGATTTATAGTGTTAGTTGAAAACGAACGTTTGCCTATTGTTATAGTTTTAAATAAGATAGACTTACTGAGTAGTGAGAAGATAAATCATTTTGAGAGTATATACGGTAAATTGTATCCTATCGTGAAAACAAGTGCATTAAAAAATATCGGATTGGAAGATCTAAAAGAACACTTAAAAGATAAAATTTCGGTTTTTGCTGGAATGTCAGGTGTTGGAAAAAGCAGTTTGCTTAACGCAATAGAGAGTAATTTAAAACTTAGAACTGGAGAGATATCTGAGAAATTAGGTAGAGGAAAGCACACGACAACTGCGGCAGAGTTGCTTAAATTATCTTTTGGCGGTTGGGTAGTTGATACTCCTGGATTTGCAAGTCTTGAGATTGAGGGAATATCTATAGACAAATTAAGGGAACTCTTCATTGAGTTCCCAACGGACACGTGTTATTTTCCGGATTGTCTTCACATAGACGAACCAGGTTGCTATGTGAAAGAATTACTTTCAAAAGGTAAGATTAGTAATTCAAGATATGAAAGTTATCAGAAATTTTTGAAAGAAATCGAGGAATTAGAAAAAACAAAAAACGAAAGATAACATATCAGAAACTTATTCGGTAAACAGATTCGTTAGTCTCTTAAACAAGGCATTTATCCTCATCTGTAAAGACGTGTTTATTATAGATGGCATATTGAAATCTACGTATCCTTCATTTATCACAGATGTGTATATTTTTTCTAATTTATCTGCCATAGTGTTCATTGACCAGTATTTTTCAACGTAAACAATACCTTTTTTACTCAGTTCTTCTCTTATCTCAATAGCCTTTATAATTGCGTGGTAGAATTCCTCCTCGTCTATACCAGTTGTTAGGGCTCCCTCACCGTTAACAAGTACATTTGCTATGCCCTTGTACGCAATTGCAACTACAGGTGTGCCACTCGCTAAAGCCTCAAGCACAACCAGTCCTTGTGTTTCAGTCAACGATGAAAACACAAATAAGTCGGAAGCTTTATAATAATCTTTAATTTTCGCATGTGGAACGTAACCTGTAAAAATTGTTCTTTCAGCTATGTTATTTTCTTGAACATAATCTTCGAGTTCTTTCCTCTCAGGTCCGTCACCGACAACCAAGAACCATATATCTTTGTTGTGGTTCATACATTTCTTAACGACGTTGAATAAAAACTCAAGATTTTTCTCTTTTGCGAGCCTACCTGCGTACATCAAGAGAATTGTATTTTGCGGAATATTGTAAAGTTTTCTAACATCAATTTCCGGGGGCTTGGAAAACTCTATCGTGTCAATGCCAGTAGGGACAACCTCTATCGGTCTTAGCACATTGTACTTTAAAAGTTCAGCTTTAATCTCCTCCGTTGGTGCGATTACAAGGTTCACTTTATTGCAAAACCATCTCGAGAATTCCTCAACAGTCTTCCTATCTGGTGTAAACGGAGGTGGTACGTAATGGCGATATTCGGTAAGCAGTGTATGATAAGTATGAACATGTGGAATTTTTAAGTCTTTTTGCACCTTCAAAGCTCGTATTCCGAGCGCAAGAGGGTCGTGGCTATGTACTACTTCTATGCTATTGCTTCTGGCAAACTCCATTATCTTTAAGTGGTTAGCGAATACTATCCTGTGTTGCTTTTCCAAAAGAAAAGGGACACCTGGTACGACAAGTACTTTTTCTTCTTTTTGTGGAGCTACTGGTGCAACAACGTAAACTTCATGTCCTCTCATTTCGAGGTATTTTTTTGAAAGATAAATCGACGTTGCAACACCATTTATCTGAGGAAGATATGTATCAGAAACCATAAGTATCTTCACTGATTATCACCTTTCTTTGAACGTCGCGGATATTTATCGATAATGTTAAGATACCAGAACAAAGAGATAAACAACGTTCCAAGTAGTCCCGAAGAAGTTACAAAACCAAATTCCCTAAGTAATTTACCACGCGCTATCAGGAAACTTGCGAAAGAAGTTACGGTTGTTAGTATAGACATAATGACAGCTTTTTCTGTTTTTATAATACTCTCTCTACCAAACTTGACGCTGTGATCGAGTTCGACAAGGCTATCTACACCTATTCCCAAGAATATTGGAAGCACTATAAAAGTTATAAAAGTTGTTTTTATTCCGACAAGGTACGATATACCAAATGCAGCAAGTGTGTTGAGAGAAGTCAATAACAATATGTTCCAAGCCTTCTTAAAACTCCTGAAATCTACGAAAAGCACCAAAAATTCAACGATAAAGACAAGTGCAAATACCCAAATTGTAGAACTTATCAATTCTTCAATTATATTGTAGAAAAGTGCTGTGTAACCATAAACTTTGTATCCTTGCAAAGATTCAAAGAATTTCTTGAGATTATTATCTATCCACACATCCATTGAGGGCGTTACATATGCCAACAAGTAGGTTTTCCCGTATATATCTTTGTAAAACAAACTTGGTATATCTTTTTCCATTAGTTTAAACAAATCTTGAGTTGTAGAAATGTTTTTGATTACATCAACTGTAGAAACAAAACTTTCGTACAGTCCATACTTTTTAAAAAGTATTTCGAGTATTGGAACGTGTGTCAACTGCAAAACCTGTACGTATATATTTGACTTTTCTTCAGCTATCTTTTCAGGATTTTGGATAAAGGATAATATGGAAAAATCTGATGTTATTAGTCCATTATCCTTAAGAGCACTTAGTGTTTTTTCGAGCTTGTGTATATCTGTCTCTGCTATTATTACGTCACTTGTTCCAACTGCACCGAATTTCTGGGATATTAAATTTGAAGCTATAGTGGATTCTGCATCGTTTGAAATTAAACTTGAAGTAGTGTAAGAAAAGTGCATTATCGAATAAACTCCGAACACAGCCATTATAATGGTCATAAAAATTGTTAATATGTACAAAGCCCTTGTCCTTCTAACAATATCAACGAATCTTACGTAGGTCTCACGTTGTCGCGTTTTGAATTTCTGAAGTAATTTATCGTGGGCTATTGGTACAAAAATATTGAATATTGTGAAATAAATAAAAATACCAATTGATACGGAAATCCCCATTTGTTTAATTGCATTCGATGGACTTAGCAACATCGTTGCAAAAGCTAACGCTGTTGTGACCATGGATATAAAAGATGGTCTAAAGTTCTCGATAAACGCATCTATTATACTTTCCCTACTAACGCCTTCGATATTAAATCGTTCTTGTATCCTTGTCACTATATACATTGCGTAATCTATACCAAGTCCCAATAACATAGCATTAACAAATGTAGTGACTATATTCAATTCTTTTAGAAGTATTGCTATCAAACCAAGGCTGATAGCCATAGACATGAGTAATCCTACAAAGAGTAAAATCAGTTCTATCCAACTGCCAAAACCAAATATCAGTATTACAACAATCCCAATAAGAGAGATCACACTTGTTATTGTAAAATCTTTTGATGCCTGCATGTTAGCTTCGTAGGTGCTCATGACACCACCAGTGAATTTCACTTCTACGTTGTAGGTTTTCTCAAACTTTCTGGATATTTCTTTCAAATGCTCCACTGCCTTAGTCACAAAATTAACATCCGACATGGGTTTTGTGATGGAAAAGTTCATTACAATTAGGTCGTTGTCTGGAGAGATAAGATAATACTTCTTAATACCACTTTTTTTCAGAAGGTCTTCAAGATACGAGTTCAGATCGTACAAAGAAGATCCAAGATTCCTCCAAAATCTAAAATCAACAAGTGCCCGGGGTTCAACGTTCACTAAGCTTTGATAATACTTCACACTATCTGCGATTGAACCTTCACTTATGGATAACATACCATACTTAACAAGCGTTTCAGGATTATCAAAAGGTTCTGCTTGATTTATATATTCGCTTTGCTCGAATAAGCTTTTCAATTCCTGAGCAATTAGATCAGGATTATGTTTTTTTACACCCAATATTGCTACAACTAATGTATTTGAAGTTACTTTTTCTGAGGTATATTTGACCATATCTTGGAACATAGGATTATCTTTGGGTGCAAGACCAGTGATATCTGCATTTATTTTCAATCCGAATGCAGCGTAAAGACCTAAAAAGATCGAAAGTATGACTAAAAATACGAGTACTTTGTTTGAGTTTCTTAAGATTAATTCTATAAATAATTTTGCAAAATTTTCCAATTTACGCAACCCTCCATATTAAAAATATCATCAGCATAACTCCGTTGAATATAATTACTGGAAATCTTTTTGAAAACCGAGGTTTTATAAAATTCGAAAGTATATAGCAAATGACGAAAGAGTACTGAAAAGAGTAGCCGTACCAACCTATACGAAAGGCTATAACCGGCGTAAACGAATATACAATTAATCTCTGAACTTCTTTGAACACCTCGGACACTTCCAAAAATATACTTGAGAAGAACACAAGTGTAGGAATATACAACACAAGGAAATTAAATACCGAACTATCAACCATAAAAACAGCAAGGTGTAGCTTCGTCGCAGACCATGTATAAAGTATCACTAAAAATATGACTGCAATGATTGATTTAATCATTTCTGGATACGTTTTCTTATTCAGATTTATGCACACTCCTTTCGAGAAATTTTATAACACCTTCTGAAACTACTTTGAAAGGAACTCCACCTTGTACCTTTCCGAAATCAATTTGATTATTCTTTCGTCAGCCTTAAACTTTGAAAATGGTACCACTCTTCCGTTGAGAGCATAGTACAATGCTTCTCCAAAAGTAATAGTTGTCTTATCGGATGAAGCGTAGATGTATGGATACCATTTGATGCTTATATGCTTTATCTTAAATGTGACTTCTTCAATACCTAATCCCCACCAGTATCTCCAAACTTTCTTTATTACTTCTTTCTTAGCTCTTGTGTCTTGAATTTGAAAAATAATGTCCTCAAGCTCCTTCAAGCTTTTTATATTACTCGGTATGCTCTTACCGTATTCAAGGAAGAAAAGTTGTTTGTTGATTTCATTAACTCTTTGATTTATTGCTCTCTTGTATGGATTTCTAACAGAAAGAAAGGGAGAAGGCAAAACCTCCTCCGTAATTATTTCTCTTTTTTGTGAGACGAGAGCAAGAAAAAAGATAATCGATATAAGGAACAAGAACAATGCGTAAAATTCAATCTTCATGTTGAGTTAAATCACTTCTTTTTCTGATTTTTAGTTAAGTTTTCAAGTGCTACTTTGATAACAGGATCGTTAATATCAACTTCTATATCTGTCAAAGTGTAAACTTTTGCTTCTACTTTTCTTGTAGTGCTTGTAGCTTCTTGAACTGTTATGTTAGGTTCAATTCCGACTCTGTGTATATCTTTTCCTGAAGGAGTAAGGTAATGTGCGATTGTAAGGAAGACCGTTCCACCGTTACTCAACGGGAATCCTCTTTGAACAGAACCTTTTCCGAATGTTTTCTGTCCAACGAGAATTGCTCTGTTATTTTCTTTAAGTGCTGCTGCCACGATTTCCGAAGCAGAAGCAGAGCCATTGTTGACAAGTACTGCCATTGGAACCTTTGGATAATTATTCCCTTGACTTATGTATCTGTCGGTAATCTTACCGTTTCTATCTTTTACTGATACTATTATCTTTCCTGGATCAAGGAAGTAATTCGATACCTGAATTGCGACATCTAAAAGTCCACCGGGATTGTTACGTAAGTCAAGTATCAATCCTTCAATTTGTTGATCGTACAATCTTTTAAGTGCCTTTTGGAGTTCTCCTGGTACTGGTTCGTTAAACTTTGTAAGTAATATATAACCAACTTTTGTTCCGTTGAAATTAGTAATTCCAGACTTAACTGGAACTATTTGGATAACTTCTCTTACAATCTTAACTTCTATGATATCTTTTCCTCTCTTTATTGTAAGTTTCACTTCGGTACCAGGTTTTCCTCTCATTTTATTGACTGCTTCCATGTACTCCATTTCACTGACCGGTTGGTCATCTATACCTACTATTAAGTCTCCCGCCTGCAAACCTGCACGCCACGCTGGAGTACCGTACATCGGACTTATCACTTTGACTGCTTTGTTTTCGCTATCGTAAGTAACTTCTATTCCAAGACCACCGTATTGACCTTCCATTTCTATCTGTTGTTCTGTCATCTGACTGGCAGGATAGTAATAACTAAAATCATCGTTAAGTCCCTTAACCATACCATCTATTGCAGAGTCTATTAGTTTGTTGAAGTTAACCTTGTCTATTTCATAGTAATTCATGTTTATTCTATAAAGAGTTTCATAGAGCGGAGATAGATAGTTCAAAAGTTGTGTATCGGTTGCACCAGATAAGATGATACTGGAAGCGACAACAACAATTGCTACAAAAACGTAAGATAATACACCTTTCAATACAGTTTTCATAATTTCACCTCACCTATCAGCAATTTTTAAAATCCTTCAACAATTATTTTGATTGTTTACATCTTCCTTTTGTTCAATCTGCCAAACAATCTCTTGATTTTCGGAAGCTTCGTTTCCAGAATCTACTTGTTGTTTAATGAACTTATTCACCTTTCTTGCAAAAACTAAGAATGTAGTATGAGCCACCATCCTATCAACTGGTCTCAGTCTATTTGGATACGGCTTGTACTGTCTCATCAAAGACTCCCATACTTCGATATCTATAAACGGATATTCGTACAACTTTTCAAGTACCATAGAAACTTGATTAGTAGTTGGACATATGACACCGAGTATTCCACCACCACCAAGAGCTTCCCAACAAATGTGGATGTAATTTTCTGGATCAGGTACATCGAGCAAAACGGCATCGACATTTGAATGGTCAAAGCCCGTGGAAATATCCTTGAGCCTTATCTCTACATTATCAATCAGTCCCCACTCAGTTAAGTTGGAAATTGCAAGATTATAGAACTCTGCCCTTCTCTCGTATGCGTACACTTTACCTGTTGGTCCCACCAATCGTGCCATAGCAGCACACATCGCACCACTTCCAACACCGGTGTCTATTACCTTCGAACCGGGTTTTATATCCAGTTTCAAAAGTATATAACTTGAATCTTTTGGATAGATTATTTGTGTTTTTCTTTTCATTGAAAATATATCATCTATGTACGTAGGTGGAAGTATATAATAAGATTTCTGGGTCTTTCCAATCGTTACAACGTCTCCGTATTCTTTACCAATTATCGAATCAAACTCAATAACACCAAGATGTGTACCTTTTTTTCCACCTTCTTCAACCTTAACAATAAATTTCTTACCATCTTCCCCGTAAAGTACTATCCTATCGCCAGATTTGATCAATTTCTTCACCTCTACCTTCTAATTACTTTGAATTATCTTCTCATTATTCAATAATTGAAGACTTCTTAATAGATTTTAAAATTAAGGCTGTTAGAGAGCTCAAAGAATATACTAAGTTCAAGTTTCTTGCACCAAGGATATCCGTTAAAATTCCAAAAACTGACATAATGATAAACAATAGCATGAAAGATCTTAGATTTCTCTCATGAAGTCTGTTCGGATTTTCATCAAAGGATTCCTTGTAAAAGAGTACCCTTTCACTTCTGGAAGGTATCACAAAACCAATTGTTTTTGGAAGTATTATACCCCATGACAAGCCAGTGAGAAATTGTAAAAAGAAAATAGTTTTAATGTTTGAAAATGAATACAAAAAGTACATAAGAGTCAACAAAATCAAAATATAAGGACGTGACTTTTCTGAGAATTCAGTGACTCTTTTCGAAAAGAGACACATACAATAAGCTAATCCGACCGCTACAATGAAGATAAATTGAGAAACAACAACATTCTTGAAAGCATAAGAACTTAGAAATTCTACTACGAATATTTCGTGAGAATAAACAACTCCAAATATGAGTAAATTGGTAAAATCTTCTTTTCCCAAATCATGCAAATTCAGTAAGAGCTTTAATCTAAAACTATACTCATTTCTTTCTGTTTTAGAAAGCTTAGTTTTGTATTTTTTATCCTCGATAATAAAGAACGAAACTGCAAGGGCAGATAGTAAAAATACAAACCCAGAGACCGGAGTTTCTATTCCAAGTTGTATATTTTCGGAATTCAACATATAAAAGTAACTAACGACAACTCCAAAAAAACCCCAAAATAGCAGATGGAACGGTAGTACGAATTTGGTTTGATATGTAACTTTGTCTAATGCCAACCCAAAAAATGAAAGTGAGTAAAGAAATAAAGAAAAATTGAACAAAAGTATAATGCTTAACACGCTCATAATCGAACCGTGTGGATTTTTCTGGATGAATGTAACTAAAAAAGCAGATGATATACCAAACATAAGAAGATATGGAGTCCTTCTTCCAATAGCCGTTCTTGTTATATCAAAAAGATAAGTAAAAAGCGGTGAGAGTATGGCAAAAAATAATATCTCAGAAAATATAGAAATATTCAATAGTATTGATGGTACACGATTCTCGACAAGTAATCTTGGAATGGTGAGTGAATATACTGAGAGCATAAAACTCAGACCAAACGAACCAATCGACAGAATAGCAATATCTTTAATTTGACCAAAAGAGAATACTTTATTACTTTTATCAAATCTCACATATATCACCTGTACCTTTCAACAGTGAACTTAAAAATTTCAAAATCGTCGTCAAATATTCCAGCTTTTAACTTAGCTATTCTTATTTGTTCTTCAATCGTATTAACTCCTTCTATGTCTGGCAATAATAAACCTCTTCTCCAACCCTTCTGTACGATGATTCCATACCTTTTCGGATCAAGTTCCTCGACAGTTTTAACAGGTTCGTAAGGGCTTAACACATCAACGTTTACAATGATATTTGGTAGTTCTTCTGGTTCAACAGGAGAGAATCTTGGATCCCTCGTTGCAGCAGCTATAGCATTATCTCTTATTTCGTAAGCTAAATTTTCTCTCACAGGTGAAAACGTTCCTATACATCCTCGCAATGAACCACCAATATTATGCAGTGTCACAAAAGCTCCTGCTTTTCTTTCAAACAACTCTTTTGGTAAGGTATTATGTGGTTCCAGAATTTTACGAAATTTTACGTAACTTTCGATTACTTCTATTGCCCATCTTACATAAGGGTGCTCACCAATCATTGTAGACACCTCCTTATTTGAAAAAACTCCGCTTTGAAAAGTTATTGTCTTACTGTCTTTTCATCAAATCAATTATCAACTGCACCTCTCCTACGCCCATTTTCAAAGATTTTGCGATTTCAATTGGGTCCATACCATTCTGGAACATTTCAAATATTTTCTTTTCAACATTGTTTTCATCTGTGGTTTCGTAATCATTAACTTGGTCGGATTTCGCACTTTTTAAGTTACCAATGTTATTAAGAACCAAACTTTCCTCTACTGAGATAACGTTATTGTTATGACTCTCGTTTAATGAGTTAAGAGAGTTCACAGAGGGCTCAAATTTAGTTTCTACATTTTTTAAAGAAAGAGCCGAGAGAGCAATGTACTGCTCGTTTAATTCTTTGACTAATTTCCTTACCTCTTCCATTTTCTTATCCAACTGCTCAATCTTAGAATCAACAAAGACCCTTACCTTTCCCATCAATTCTACAAGACGTTCTTCTTCCTCATCGAATTGAGTCTTTTCGTTTTTCTGCAACAAATTCTGCAAAATGTATATTATCCATAGCAGTGTCAACGACCCTATCGTGGAAAATAAAACAAGCCACTGCAGTATATTCATCTTTTATTCTCCCTTCTTGTAGATAATTTTTGGGAAATATAGAATATCTTTGTCTGTCCAAATTATCAAGTTCTCTTTTTGTGTTGTAGGTGTTGGCTCTACATGTTCTAAAATAGCATCATCAGGTATGTGAACCTTAACATTTGAATTATTTACAGAGTTCATCTTTATTTTTCCCATATCAATTGTATATAAGTTTTCCTTTTCTTGGACAAGCCCTTTCAATGTAACTTGCTCAGTTATCTCCAATATACCTTCTCGTTCTTTCCAGTCAAATTTAACATCTACCACTGATATTGATTTCCCAATTTCTTTTGATATCTCAGAAAAGTAT
>Ga0105160_1001099_pt1 | contig 11376 bp, 10 predicted proteins | sample GXS110809BmetaG_FD_89591 | JGI IMG/M metagenome (GOLD analysis project Ga0105160, IMG submission 89591) | Hot spring microbial communities from Gongxiaoshe hot spring, China to study Microbial Dark Matter (Phase II) - GXS 110809B | ecosystem: Environmental > Aquatic > Thermal springs > Hot... | reverse complement strand
TACACAAATAACATCTACTAAATTCTTACTCATAACGAAAGCTGCTGTATTGTCTGTTATAATCTTAAAATCTATTCCTTCTTTTTCTAATTCCCAGGCTGTTAATCTGCTTCCTTGTAGGTAGGGTCTGGTTTCATCTACCCATACAAAAATTTTTTTACCATCTTTCAAAAATTGCTTATGACAATATTTTATTATACCTAACGCCGTTCCTAATCCTACTGTTGCTATCGAACCTGTATTACAATGTGTCAAAATTTTAATTTCATTTTTATCTTTAACTAAATCCTTTATTAACCTGAATCCATTTTCTGATATTTTCAAGTTTTTTTCTTCTTCTTGTTTTATTGTTTCTAATATAAATTTTTTAATCGTTTCCCGAATGTTAGTTGAGTTTTTTAGTAAAATTTTTAGTTGATTAAAATAGTTAAATATATTTACTGCTGTGGGGCGGGCAGATTGTAAATACTCCATATCTTTATTTATGTTTTGACTTAAATACAAGCCAATTAATGCGGTTATACCTATTAACGGAGCTCCTCGAACATTCATATTCTTTATAACTCTATATACATCGTCTACCGTCTTTAATTCAATATATCTTTCCTCAAATGGTAATAATAATTGATCCAAAACGAGAAATTCGTTTGTTTCAAAATTAATAATTATCGGACTATTAACTATTGCTTTCATAAAATTTTAATTCAATAAAAAATCAAACTTAACCTTCTATAAAAAAGGATAAAACTGCAAAAAAGGATAAAAAATGTTGAGTCAAGAATTATATAGGAAATGAGAGTGTTGTTGTTTTTTGTCATAGGAATTATATTGGTTTTAAATTTTTCTTTCGCAAATTATGTGATTACTTTTAATCATTATAACGAAAGATTAAAATCTTATATAAGTTATGTTTTGTTTGATAATTATCAAGTTATAACGGATTACCAAAGGTTTGTTTTTTATAGATTCGATTATCCTTCTATAGATGTTTTAAGGGAGATTTATAATTTAAGGGGACAAACTTTCCCTTCTTTCTATAAACCTATTTTACAAGAAAAAAAGGATAAAAAGAAAGAAAAGAACAAAAATTTAGGAACAATTGCTCATATATACAAAGATGATCAAGTTATGGTATTCATGGATTACTCTACTCCTGAATTTTATAAATTCTTGGATATTCAACTGCGTGGATTTGTGGTTGCTTTGGAAGATAATATCCAAAACCTTCTAAATCAATTGTATGATGCTGAAAAAATAGAATTTAAGACTTATTTCGATTATATCAAAGCATTTGGTAATGTTAATGATGATTATACTTTGCTAATTGCTTACCCTTGTAATAATTACATTTTTTTTGAATTTTTGAATACAAAACAAAACAAAATAAGAATTTTTAAAATAAATAGGTATTATAATTTCAGTTATTTTGAAAAGGAGTATCCAAAAAATGAGCTTTTCAAGTTTTAAAAAAATTAAAAGAGTTTGTTAAGGAGGTGAAAAATGGTAAGAGAGGATGTAGTAGAAGGTCAAATATTGATTGATCTTGAAATTTTGTCAGCTTTGTCTAATTCATTCGGACCATCGGGAAATGAAGATGAGGTTAGAAATATTATAGTTTCTGAACTTGAAAAACTCAATATGCCCTATATTATTGACAAAAAAGGTAATGTTATTAGTGTAAAAGATGTGGAAAACACAGATTTTAAGGTTTTAATTGCTTCTCATATTGATGAAATTGGATTTTTGGTTTCTGAAAAAGTGGAACCATGTTATTTAAAAGTTGAACCTTTGGGTGGATGGAATTTACAAATACTCCCAGGAATGAAAGTTAATATTAAAACCAAGTTAGGTATTGTTAAAGGAGTTTTTTCTTCAACTCCTCCTCACATCAACAAAAAAATTAATCTCGAATCTTTTGAGGATTTATATGTAGATGTTGGAGATAATTGGAATTTCGTAGAAGTCGGTAATTTTGTAATACCTGAAAGCCAATTCGAAGTAATTTCAGGATCCTTAATAATGGGAAAAGCTTTTGATAATAGAATTGGTACTTACATAAATTTGCATCTTTTAAAATATGTCAATCCCGTTCTTGATGTATCACATTTGTTTTTGGTTCAGGAAGAGTTGGGTTTGAGAGGATCTAGGTTCTTCGCCAATAGTAATAACAAATATGATTTAATTATCATTTTAGAAACTACTTCTGCGGAAACGCCTTTTTCAAAGGACCAGGTATCATATCTTGGAAAAGGACCTGTTTTGACCATCATGGATAAAACGTATATAACCAATCCTAAATTGATAGAGTTTATAAAAGAAATAGCTTTTGTTAATGAAATACCTTTGCAGATAAAGAAACCTAACGTTGGTTCTACAGATGCGGGATATTTGCAAGATTTAGGCCCTTGTGTTATAATCTCTGTACCCGCCAGATACATACACACACCCTATCAAATGACCTCCCTTTTAGATATACAAAACACTATAAAACTGATTTCTATTTTAATATCAACTCCTAATATTGAAGAATTATATAAGAAAATATTACCTTAAGGAGGTTGAGAATTATGTCAAAAACAGTAGAAGTTATGTTGGTAAAAGATTATTATCATTTAGGTAAAGCTGGGCAGATCGTTAAAGTCAAAGCAGGATACGCCAGAAATTATCTGGTACCACAAAAAATAGCATTACCTGTAACAGAAGGAATGAAAAAATCTATCGAAGAACAACAAAAAATAATACAGCGAAAAACTGAAAGACAAAAGCAGCAATCTTTAAAAATAAAAGAAAAAATAGAAAATCAAAGATTAAAGTTGGAAGTACCTGTAGGTAGAGATGGAAGATTATATCAAGCCTTAACAAAGGAAAGAATATCTCAAATCTTGGAAGAAAAATTTGGTATTAAAGTAGATAAACATTCTATCGAACTTGATAAACCAATTAAATCTACGGGTATATACAATATTTCTCTCAACTTACCTGGTGGGATAAAAACATCTTTTGAATTGGAAATAGAAGGGTAGATCGGGGGTTTTATTGATGGATGAAATTTTGAAAAAAGCTTTGGAAATTTATAATTCTGAAGATGCTGATTTTATTTCTCAAATTTATTTTGAACATATAAATCCGAATTTAACGAAGTTAATAAAGTTGGCAGGGTATGCAAAGCTTGAAAGTAGAACAAAAGGTGAAAAAGTATTTACTAAAAATAATGGTCAAGAAGAAGAGTATTTAGATTGTTTGGGTTTGTATGGAGCTGTATTGTTAGGGCACAATAATGAGTTTATTGTAAGTAAAGTAAAGGAGCAAATGGAAAAGCAGTGCATGCCTACTAAGGTTTTCCTGAGTTCTATCCATGCTGCTGCTGCTTATTTATTAACTCAATTATCGGGATTGGATTATGTATTTTTCTGTAATTCAGGTGCTGAGGCTGTTGAAGGTGCTATAAAATTGGCAATCGCTTCGACGGAAAGAAAAAAAATTATCTCTACTTTCAATTCTTACCATGGAAAAACTTTGGGAGCTTTAAGTGTAAGTGGAAGAGATGTTTATAAGAAAGGTATTCCACAACTTTTAGATGTGGTTTTTGTTGAATACGGTGATTATGATGCAGTTGAAAGGGTTATAGATGACGAAACTGCAGCTGTGATAGTAGAACCAATACAGGGGGAAGGTGGCATTATTATTCCTCCTGATGATTATTTACCTAAATTAAGAGCTTTGTGTGATAGATTTGAAACGTTGTTAATTGTTGACGAAGTCCAAACAGGAATGGGAAGGACAGGCATAATTTTTGAACATCAGAGATATGGGATAAAACCAGATATATTGGTTTTAGCAAAAGCATTGGGAGGAGGAGTTTTTCCTGTTGGTGCAATAGTTGGCAATAAAAAGGCATGGAAAGCTTTTGATATAAACCCTCTTTTCCATACTTCAACTTTTGGTGCTAACCCTGCATCCTTAACTGCTGTTTTCTACACAATACAGTTTATCTTCAATAATGGTGTTTTGGAGGAAGTAAAAAATAAGGGACAGTATTTCCTGGAAAAATTAAAAAATCTGAAAGATGGAAAAGTTGTAAAGGATGTTAGGGGAAGAGGATTAATGATAGGGATTGAATTAACAGATGAGCAATTTGCAGCATCCATTTTCTCCTATTTGATTCAAAATAAAATTATAACTGCATACACTCTTAATCAACCAAAAGTGATAAGAATAGAGCCGCCTTATACTATCTCTTACGAGCAAATTGATCTTGTAGTTGAAAAACTTGGACATGCTATTAGTGAGACGATTGAATTATTTGAATTGGCATGAAAGTTATACCGAATTTTGTTAAAAATCTTCCCATAGAGTTTGGTGTTTGTGCTTCATTTGGCCAAGAAATTGTTTTTGCTTTTAATGAGCATTTTGTTTTCCCTGCTGCCAGTATTGTTAAGGTACCTTTATGTTTATTAATTCTTAAGAAGTGTGAAGAGGGAAAATTGAATATATTTGACAAAGTAAAGATAGATAATAAAGTTCCAGGAGCAGGAGTTATAAAGGATTTATCTATCACTGAATATTCTATTATTGACCTTATTACCTTGGCTCTCATTATTTCTGATAATACTGCAAGCAATACTCTAATTGATTTAACAAGTTTTGATGAAATAAATGATTTTCTAAAAGAAATGGGATTAAAGAATACATGTATCAATAGGAAATTCATGGTAGACCTTGTTAATCCTCCTGTTAATTTCACTACTCCTTGGGAATCTTGGAATATTTTTAATAAGTTGGTAAATGGTGAAATTTTGTCAGACAAAAATACGTTATTGTTTTTTGATATTCTTGGCAGGCAGCAATATAGGGAAAAAATTCCACTTTTTTTGAATGAATTTATCGTTTGTAATAAGACAGGGGATATAAGTGGAATTTCTCATGATGTGGCAGTTATCTTTTTTGATAAAACTATAGAAGAGTCCCTTGTTAATAAAAGGTATTCTATAGTTAGTATTTTTAGTAGTTTTTCTGAGCAGGTAAGTAGGTATTTTGTAAATAACATTATAGGAGAGATAGCTTTAAATTTGGTAAAAAAAATGGAAAAGATGGGGGGAATGAAAAATGTTCATACCTATTTGGGATAAGCCTTTCAATCAGGACGAGGTTGGAAAGAAAAATTATGGATCGTGGATTGTTAAAAGTGGTTTGGCTCAAATGTTAAAGGGTGGAGTTATAATGGATGTAAGTTCCGTTGAGCAGGCTAAGATAGCGGAGGAAGCTGGAGCTGTTGCTGTTATGGCTTTGGAGAGAATCCCTGCTGATATAAGAGCTCAAGGTGGGGTTGCAAGGATGACGGACCCTGAACTTATACTCAAGATAATGGAAGCAGTTAGCATACCTGTTATGGCTAAAGTCAGGATAGGGCATTTTGCAGAGGCACAAATACTGGAAAGCATAGGTGTCGATTTTATTGATGAAAGTGAAGTTTTAACTCCTGCTGATCCTGAAAATCACATAAATAAGCACAAATTCGCTGTGCCTTTTGTTTGCGGAGCAAGGGATTTAGGGGAAGCTTTAAGAAGAATTGCTGAAGGTGCTGCAATGATAAGAACAAAAGGAGAAGCAGGAACGGGTAATGTAGTCGAAGCAGTAAAGCATATTAGAACAATAAACAAGCAAATTAGAGAGTTGAAAAACATGAGTGAAGATGAACTTTATTCTAAAGCAAAAGAACTACAAGCACCTTTTGAATTGGTTAAGATGACTGCTCAGTTGGGGAGGTTGCCTGTTGTGAATTTTGCTGCAGGAGGTATTGCAACTCCTGCAGATGCGGCATTAGTTATGCAACTCGGAGTTGATGGAATTTTTGTTGGATCGGGGATATTCAAATCCTCGAATCCTCTGAAAGTGGCCAAGGCAATAGTTATGGCTACTACTTACTATGAAGACCCTTACACTATTTCACAATATTACAGAGGATTGGGAGAACTTATGAAAGGGTTAGATAAAATAGAAGAATTAATGCAAGTAAGAGGGGTGTAGAGATGGAAAAAGAGATGAATAATGAAAAAAACGAGAGGATAGAAAAGAGAAGAATAAATCAAGAGGAGGTTAGGTTTACTAACATAAAGGTTATAGGAGTTGGTGGAGGAGGATGTAATGCCGTTAGTAGATTAGTACAAGATAATGTTAAAGGGGTTGATTTTATTGCAGTTAATACTGATGCGCAGGCTTTGTTAGCTTTACCTGATAGAATTCAAAAATTACATATTGGGAAGAATACTACGAAGGGGCTTGGGGCTGGTTCTGATACTGAATTAGGCAAAAAAGCGGCAGAAGAAAGTATTGATGAGATAAAGAAGGCTATTGATGGAGCGGATATGGTATTTATCACTGCTGGTATGGGTGGAGGAACTGGTACAGGAGCAAGCCCTATCATCGCGTCTATATCCAAAGAAATGGGAATACTCACTGTTGCTATAGTTACCAAACCATTTTCTTTTGAAGGAAAAATAAGAAGGATTATTGCTGAAGAAGGAATTAATAATTTAAAACCCAACGTTGATGCTATGATTATAATCCCTAACGATAAATTATTTTCGATTGCTGAAGAGACGACGACTTTGATGGATTCATTCAAATTGGCTGATAGTGTTATAAAGCATGGTGTTGTTGGTATTACTGAAATAATTTTAAAACCTGGGTTGATAAACATAGATTTTGCAGATATTCAGTCTATATTAAAAGATTCTGGAAGCTGTTGGATGGGTATAGGTGTAGCTAAGGGAGAAAATAGGGCTGAAGAGGCTGCTCTTAAAGCAGTTGATAGTCCTCTGCTTGAAATGAAAGTAGAAGGAGCTAAAAGGGTATTGTTTAACATCATTGGTGGTAATGATTTGACTTTAACTGAAATAAATAAAGCTTCGAACATTATATATCAGGCTGTTGACCCTGATGCCAAAATAATATTCGGTGCTACTTTAGACGAAAATTTGAAAGATGAAGTTAAAATAATACTTATAGCTACCGAATTTCCAGAGACCGCTTTTAATAAAGAAAGTAGAAAGGAATCTATTTTTGGATTTTCTGAAACTAAGCCAAGCTTTAGTTTAGATATGGATGATTTGCCACCATTGACAAGAAGAAGAAAAATTATATTTACTGAGTAATGATATGAAATGTCAAGTATGTGGGAGTATAGTTAGAAACGATTATATCTTTTGTCCCAATTGTGGATCAGTTTTAGTATTAGGCAAAGAAAATTTTAGTAATAACATTGTTATAGATAATCAAGGGGTTTTGCAAAAGATAAACAACATGTCAAGTAGAAGATCTTTCTATGCTAAGTTTTTTATTGTTTTAGTAATGTTTTCTATAATTTTTTTCTTTTCTTTTATTTGTTTTACTTTTTTGATGGGCAGGAATTATTTAGCTGGTGGAATTTTGGGATTATTTACATGGATTTTTGCATCTTTTTTGTCGATAATATTTAGTGTGGTTATGTTAGTGATTGTTAGGCAGGTTGATTTATATGAGAAAGAGCCATGGGGATTAGTTATTTTTGCATTCCTTTGGGGTGCTTTAGGATCGACACTATTTTCATTAATAGCAAACGAAGTAAACTCAGTTATTTTTAGTTCTATTTTAGGTTCAAATATGGGAAATGTGTTAAGTGCAATTATAAGTGCTCCACTTTTTGAAGAGTTTTTTAAACTTCTTGTTATACCCATAATAATAATATTTTTTAGGACGAATTTTAATGGTCCGATTGATGGTTTGGTTTATATATTTGCATCTTCTTTAGGTTTTAAAGTTGTAGAAGATTTATTGTATGGATCAAAATTTGTTGCTCAATCTGGTGCTATTGGGGGATTCTTTTTATTAGTTTTGGTAAGATGGATAATGGGTTTTTTAGGGCATCCTTTGATGTCTATGTTTTCGGGTTTTGCAGTTGGGTTAGCCACTATAACTGAAAACTATGCTTTAAAAGTCGTTTATGTATTTTTGGGGTATTTGCTATCTGTGTTTTCTCATTTTATGTGGAATTTTATGGCTTCTGTTGCAACTAATATTGTTGGTCCCTATGCTTGTCTTTGGTTCCCTTTACAAACTACAATACTTTTAGTTATTTTCATTTTCCTATTCTTTATGGCTTTGAAAATAGATAGGGATAATATACGAAAAGTTTTAGAAGAGGAAGTTGCCAACGGGTTCTTGGATCATCAAATGATAGAAGAAATATTTGATTTTAGATTGAGAAATAGGAGAAAAAGTATGTTACCAAATGAATTGAGAAATTTGTATGATATTTTTATTCAGGAACTGGCCTCTTATGCTTTACTAAAAAAACAATCTGCTAATTCTTTAGGAAATGAAATTAATAAAGAGTTGCATGAAAAGAGAGAAATCTTACAGTATATAAAGCCATTGATCTATGCTTAAAAATATATTAAAAAAGGAGGTAGGAATGAGAAATTTAATTATTACAAACTTATTGCTTTTATTAATATTGTTTACGGTTTGGGCAGATGATAATTTGAAAGAAAAAAACGAGGTAGAAAAAGTAAATCATATATTTGAATTGTATTACAATCAGAAATTTCAGGAATGTATGGATTATTGTTGGCAGGTAATAAACCAAGATGTGGATAACAGTGCTGCTTATGTATTTTATTTCTCTTCTGCTTACCAGTTGGATAAACTACAAGAAGTAATAAATGATTTAGATAACAAGTATATTTCTTTTATTCAAAATTTTAATTCTACAAAGAAAAATGAAATAATAGAGGCACAAAAGGAATATCAAATATTGACGCTTTTAAATGGTTATTCTAATATTTTTCTTTACTTTACATCAAGTAATGGAAATTATTATCTGGATGAGGGGATAGATACTTTAAGGAAGAGTTTGTTTTTCCCTGTAAGTTTTTCAAGTGTTTATACGGGTTTGTCTATTGCATATTTTGAGAAAAAGTTGAACGAGAAAGCTATATCGATGATAAATAAGGCTTTAAATATAAATCCTTCTGACCCAATTGCTTTGGAATATTTTGCTAAATTACAAAACAATTTGGGAAATTATCAACAAACAATATCCAGATTGAAGAATTATACTTACATAAAATATCCTGATATGTTGTATCAGTTGGGTTATGCTTATGAAAGAAATGGTCAGTATGATGAGGCTTTAAAGACTTATCTTTTGGCTTATCAATGTGATCCTAATTTACTTGGGCAAGGGTTTATTAGCTTGGTTAGAGTAGGTGATATTTATCTTTACATAAAAAACGATAAAGAAAAAGCAATTTACTATTACCAACAAATTCTTAAGATCTTGCCTGATAGTTTGGTTGCAAAAACAAAAATAGAGGAAGCAAAAAACTATAATCCAAAAGAAGAAAATAAAAAGAACAATGATAAAACTAAGAATGAGAAAAAATGAAGAGTGTTATAGACGAGTTAATAGATCAAAAACCGTTTGATTATGATTATGATGACGATGATTTATTCTTAAAATCAATGGAGGAATGTTTTCATATACAGTATTCTAAATCTCGATTTTATAGAAAATTTGTAGAGATTAAAGGGTTTCGTTATTTTGATAAAAAACAATTTTCGGATCAAAGTGTTGCCAGTTTTGAAAAAATAGAAAATTTGTGGGATTACAGGTTATTTATAAGCGTTTATGTGTTAAAGGAATTTGTTAATGTAGCTGATTTTCAAATAACGGATGAGGTAGAGGTTGAGATTTTTTCTTCGGGAACTAGTAGTAAAGCATCAAGGATGGTTTTGGATAAATTAACTCTGGAAAGAATAAAAAGAATAGTTTTTAATGTTTATGAGGATTATGGTTTAACGGATATTAAAAATGAGCATAACTATTTATTTTTTACATATGAGGATTTGAGTTTTGGGACTGCTTTTTCTGATGAATTGCTTTCTTCTTTAGCACCAAAAATAAGAGATAAGTTTTTTGTTTTAAAAAGAAGAAATGGGGATTTTTATTTTGATTTAGAGGGAACGATAAAAAAGTTAATTGAGTATCAGGAAAGCTCACTTAAATTGAGAATATTAGGGTTTCCAGCCTATATTTATTATACCATACAGGAATTAAAAAGAAGAAATTTGAAATTCAAATTTGATGGTGTTGTTTTACCTGGAGGAGGATGGAAAACTCATAAGCAGGAAATATCTATTTCTGAGTTTAGAAATTTAGTTTATGAATATTTGGGAATTGATAAGGTTAGAGATTTGTATGGTATGGTTGAACATGGCGTGCCTTATGTTGAATGTGAATACTATAATAAACATATTCCAAGGTATTCAAGAATTAGGACTTTTAATCCTTTTACGAAGGAATTTAATGATTACAGTAAAGTGGGTTTGATATCTTTTTTAACTCCTTATGCAAATAGTTATACGATTGGTTTTGTTATTTCTTCTGATGTTGGTTTTATTGGGTTTGATTGTAAATGTGGTAGGAAAGCACCGTATGTTGTTTTATTGGGCAGAGCAGGGGTAACTAAGTTGAGGGGTTGTGCCATTAGTGCTTTGGAATTTTTAAAATAACAAATATCTTGTAAAAGCGGAGTCTAAAAATAATTTGAAAGTAGCAGTGATAGATAAAGTAGTTATTCTATCTCTGTGAAATTTTTCATACAGGAATGGGGAAAACTTACTGTGCTTTCTATTTTTGAGGAGAAGTAAAAAGTGCTTGGTTGAAGGAAGGTAAAAGTATTTTATCGGTTTAATTTTAATAAAGAGAAGACAAAATGTTGTAAAGTTATGGAGCTGTTTTTGAAGATAGGTAATCAAAATATGTTTTTTATATTTGTTGAGAATCAGAAGATATTAAAGGTTTTTGTTATACCTTCTTATATCACAATCAATAAGGATGGAAAAATTACATCGTTTGGACCTTATTCTTTTCTTCAATATATAATTTTAAAGCAACTTTACAAAATTTACGATTACCCTTTAAGTATTTCAAATAGGAAAGATAATAAACACTTTGATTTCATTGTTATAAGATTGATTGATAATAATATTATACAGAATTACAAAGATTTTTGGCAAATATTAAATTCAGTTTTTTCAAACGATTTAGAAAGGTTCTACAATTTAACTTTAATGGAAGATTACGAGAAATATTCTATTCCTTATTTTATTGAATTGGACGATTTTTATAATTTTTTGCGTCAAACTAAATTAGTCAGATGGATAAGTTTTATACCTAACAATTCCCCCTATTTCATTAATCAGATGAAATTTTTAAAAGATGTTTTTAGGTATTGGAAAATGGAGTTTTATGTTTTACCTTTCTGGGAGTTTTTTTATATTTTTTATCCCAAAATGGTTAATATCTATATAGCAGAAGTTAATTCTTTTGTG
>Ga0105160_1001093_pt1 | contig 11392 bp, 9 predicted proteins | sample GXS110809BmetaG_FD_89591 | JGI IMG/M metagenome (GOLD analysis project Ga0105160, IMG submission 89591) | Hot spring microbial communities from Gongxiaoshe hot spring, China to study Microbial Dark Matter (Phase II) - GXS 110809B | ecosystem: Environmental > Aquatic > Thermal springs > Hot... | reverse complement strand
GGCGCGTCCCCAGACCCTTAATCCCCAGCTTCATTTACAATGTGAGCACCACCGAAAATCTCATATTTACGACAGGGCAGGATCAGCCCGCATTCCCTAACCAGGAGGCGCATCGATGTCTGATCCACGCCTTCAAGCCCTGGAATACGTGCGGCGGAACCGGGACCGGTTCCTGGAGGAGCTGAGGGATTTCCTTCGGATCCCTTCGGTCTCCACGGATCCGGAGCATCACGCAGATATCCGGCGGGCCGCGGAATGGGTCGCCGATCGGCTGCGAAAGGCTGGGGCGGAACGGGTGGAGGTCCTTTCCACGGAGGGCCACCCGGTGGTTTACGGCGAGGCCTATGCGGATCGGCCGGAGGCTCCTTCGGTGCTGATCTACGGCCATTATGATGTGCAGCCGCCGGATCCCCTGGACCTCTGGGAAAGCGGTCCGTTCGAGCCGACGGTGCGGGGCGAGAACCTTTATGCCCGCGGCGCTTCGGACATGAAGGGCCAGGTGATGGCTTCCATTGCCGCTTTCGAGGCCCTGGTTCAGGCCGACCCTCTTCCTGTTCATGTGAAGTTCCTGATTGAGGGGGAAGAGGAGATTGGCTCTCCCAGCCTGCCGGCCTTCATCGAACGGAACCGGGAGCTCCTGCGGTGCTCGGTTTCGCTGAACCCCGACGCGGGGATGATCGCTCCGGATCTTCCGACGATCACCTATGGACTGCGGGGCCTGGCCTACTTTGAGCTCCGCGTCTACGGGCCTGCCCACGATCTGCACTCCGGGCTCTACGGCGGCGTGGTGCACAACCCGGCCCAGGCCCTTTGCGAGCTCATCGCCGGCATGCATGACGCGGAAGGCCGGGTGACCCTCCCGGGGTTCTACGACCGGGTGCGCCCTCTAACAGACGAGGAACGAGCGGAGCTGGCCCGGCTGCCGATGGATGAGCGCTTCTATCTGGAGCTGACGGGCGCGCCGGCCCTGTGGGGGGAGGCCGGATATACCCCCATCGAGCGCATCGGGGCGCGGCCCACGCTGGAGGTCAACGGGCTCCTCGCCGGGTTCACCGGTCCCGGGGCGAAGACGGTGCTGCCAGCTTATGCGATGGCCAAGATCTCCATGCGGCTGGTGCCGGATCAGGACCCGGAGGAAGTTTATCAGCAGCTGCTCCGCTATCTGGAGGCGCATGCCCCGAAGACGGTGCGCTGGGAGGTCATCCGCATGGCCGGGGTGCGGGCCTCGCTGACCGACCGGAACCATCCCGCGGTGCAGGCCCTGAGCCGCGCTCTGGAGGCCGTTTGGGGGCGGCGTCCGCTCTTCAAGCGAGAGGGGGGAACCGTTCCCATCGTCACGCAGCTCAAGGAGATCCTGGGGGTGGAATCGGTGCTGACCGGGTTCGGGTTGCCCGATGACAACTATCATGCCCCGAACGAGAAGCTGCACCTGCCCACCTGGTCTCGAGGGATCGAGGCGCTGGTGCACTTCTTTTACAACTACGGTGAGCTTTGAAATGGGAGGCGGCCTCCCCCGCACCGAACGCCCTTTCCCATGACGGAACCGGCCTAAGGCGCTGGATACAACAAGGCCCCGACCGATCACCGGTCGGGGCCTTTTGCATCTTCTCAGGGGTGACCCCCGAGCGAGACGCTACATGCTGCGGGCGCTGTAGCCGGGGCCTTCCTTGTAGAACTTGTAGTTGAAGGGGATGTCCTCCCGCAGGTTGACCACCTCGCCGCCCGTGGCTTCGTAGCGCTCGATGTCTCCCGGTGCGCGCATGATCATGCGAACCTGACCGGGCTTCATGGTGTAGGCTTCGGGGACCTCGTCCTCGGGGAAGATGGCCTCGTAGGGGCACTCGGGGACACAGGCGCCGCAGTCGATGCAGGTGTCCGGATCGATGTAATACCAGGGCCACTGGTCTTCGGGCTTGCCGGGAACGATGCACTCGACCGGGCAGACCTGGGCGCATGCGCCATCGCGCAGACACAGGCTGGTAATGATGTGCGTCATCGCTTCCCTCCTGTGATAGGGTTACAGAATCCGGGCTCTTACGGGGTTCGGAGCGCCCGCAGCATCCTGTCGCCAGAAAAAGTTCGAAGCCATTCTATCCTGGAAGCAGAGACTGTGTCAATACCCTATGACTGACCTTCCGACCTGAGTTCCGATCCGCCCCAACCCCTTCCGGGCGGGTCGGAACCACCCGGATGAACGCCTCTCCATACGGGTGCCGCCGGTCCTGGAGAGCCCGCGGCGGGCGTTTCTCTTCGATCCGCCAGCGCCCTGTCCGAAATCCCGCCCTGAGGTCAGCCGATGAGAAGGTCTTCTCGAGCGGGGGAGCTGGTTCGTCCTCTTTAAGCCACGCCATGCGGGTGGGGTAGTTCTCGTCCAGCAGACGCCCCACCGCTCGTATCCCCGCTTGTTCTGGATCAACGCGCAAGCCAAGGTTCTATAGGAAAAGGGGCGAGCGGGCAGCCCTTCTGACGTTGCGGGGTGCCGGGGTGGGAGAAGCCGATGAAGGGAATCGGGCATGGCGCTCAATCCGTCCAGCTGCTCGACCTCCCCGACAAAGCTGGGACACCCTGAAGCCTCCGCCCGGATGTTGACAGCGGACGGGGGATCCGGTATATTAAAGGGGTAGATGGCTCGGGATCGAACGAGGCCCCGGCCATCCCCCGGGGAGTCTTGACAAACGACCGGGGTTGTGCTATAAAATAAAGTGCGTCTGGATCCTGAACAAGCGAAAGCGTGGCGGGGCGCACGGTCGATTGACAGCGACGCAGGCCCGCCCCACCGTTATGGGGGCTGATCCTCATAACGGTTCGTGGTGTCTCTCGCACCTTAACAACTGAATTGTGGCAGGAAGTCCGGGGACGTCTGGCAGAAGTCTTGCGGTCGGATCTTACACCCCGGGAGGTCAACCTCCTGGGGATATAAGAGCCGACGGAGAGTTTGATCCTGGCTCAGGGTGAACGCTGGCGGCGTGCCTAACACATGCAAGTCGAGCGGGGAGGGGGTAGGCGCAAGCCGAGCCCTCTTAGCGGCAAACGGGTGAGTAACACGTGGGTGACCTGCCCCGGCGTGGGGGATAACCCTCCGAAAGGGGGGCTAATACCGCATACGCTCGACGGGGACGGCCCGTCGAGGAAAGACTCGGGGAGGAGACGAACCGGGTCGCGCCGGGAGGGGCCCGCGGCCCATCAGGTAGTTGGTGGGGTAATGGCCCACCAAGCCGATGACGGGTAGCCGGCCTGAGAGGGTGACCGGCCACACGGGCACTGAGACACGGGCCCGACTCCTACGGGAGGCAGCAGTGGGGAATCTTGGGCAATGGGCGAAAGCCTGACCCAGCGACGCCGCGTGCGGGAAGAAGCCCTTCGGGGTGTAAACCGCTTTTGCCGGGGACGAGAAAGGACGGTACCCGGCGAATAAGGCCCGGCCAACTACGTGCCAGCAGCCGCGGTAATACGTAGGGGCCGAGCGTTACCCGGATTTACTGGGCGTAAAGTGCGCGTAGGCGGGGCCTTAAGTCGGGCGTGAAAGCCCCGGGCTCAACTCGGGGAGGCCGTCCGATACTGGGGCCCTTGAGGGCGGGAGAGGGTGGTGGAATTCCCGGTGTAGCGGTGAAATGCGTAGATATCGGGAGGAACACCAGTGGGGAAGCCGGCCACCTGGCCCGTCCCTGACGCTGAGGCGCGAAAGCGTGGGGAGCGAACCGGATTAGATACCCGGGTAGTCCACGCCCTAAACGATGCGCACTAGGTATGGGGGGCTGACCACGCTCTCCGTGCCGAAGCTAACGCGTTAAGTGCGCCGCCTGGGTAGTACGGCCGCAAGGCTGAAACTCAAAGGAATTGGCGGGGGCCCGCACAAGCAGCGGAGCGTGTGGTTTAATTCGATGCAAAACGAAGAACCTTACCCGGGCTTGACATGCCGGTGGTACCGACCCGAAAGGGAAGGGACCCCGCAAGGGGAGCCGGCACAGGTGCTGCATGGCTGTCGTCAGCTCGTGCCGTGAGGTGTCGGGTTAAGTCCCGCAACGAGCGCAACCCCTGCCCCTAGTTACACGTGTCTAGGGGGACTGCCGGCGACAAGCCGGAGGAAGGTGGGGATGACGTCAAGTCAGCATGGCCTTGATGCCCGGGGCTACACACACGCTACAATGCCCGGTACAATGGGTTGCCAACCCGCGAGGGGGAGCCAATCCCATCAAAGCCGGGCTCAGTTGGGATTGCAGGCTGCAACCCGCCTGCATGAACGCGGAGTTGCTAGTAATCGCCGGTCAGCCATACGGCGGTGAATACGTTCCCGGGCCTTGCACACACCGCCCGTCACGTCATGGGAGTCGGCAACGCCTGAAGCCGGTGGCCCAACCCTCCCCCTCCCAGGGCCTCTCTAATTGGAGGGACCCTGAGAGGGGGAGGGAGGGAGCCGTCGAAGGCGGGGTCGGCGACTGGGACGAAGTCGTAACAAGGTAGCCGTAGCGGAAGCTGCGGCTGGATCACCTCCTTTCTAGGGAGTGCCGGTCGAGGGCGATCTCCCGGCGTGAGCCGGATGCCCTCTGACCCACCCCAAGGGTGGTCCGTCAGGGGCTCCGCCCCTGGCGTCCCAGGCCGGACGCCCGGCCTTCCTGCCACGATTCAGTTGTTAAGGTGCGGTTAGGATATCTGAAGTCTCACCATTCCCCTGGTGACTGGAGCGGCGGGGAAACACCCGGTCCCATCCCGAACCCGGAAGTTAAGCCCGCCAGCGCCGATGGTACTGGAGGGGCGACCCTCTGGGAGAGTAGGCCGTTGCCAGGGGAATGGTCGCGTCGCGGGGTGGAGCAGCGGTAGCTCGCCAGGCTCATAACCTGGAGGTCGCGGGTTCGAATCCCGCCCCCGCAACTACTGGATAGGGCTGGAATCAACGGGTTCCGCCAGATCCTCCTCCTGCACCCCTGTGGGAAGGGCGGACGGTAAAAGAACCGCTCGCCCCCTTTTTTCTCTTCTATTCCCACGCTCTCACTGCGCCCGCAAGGGATTTGGTGTATGGAAGTCCCAAAGGGTCTGGGCGACCCAAAGGAGGTTGCCATGGTGCGCCGAAATCGCCCCATCCTCCCGGAAGAGGAGGAGGAGCTGGAAACCGAGGAGCTCTGGACCGAGCCCTGGGAGGGAGAGGAGGCCTCCCTGGAGGAGCTCGATCTGGAGTCCGAACTGGATGAGGAAACTTCCCTCCCGGTCCTGGGGGAGCTGGCGGAGGATCGGGATCTGATCTCCCTTTATTTCCGAGAGGTCACGGATCACCCCTTGCTGACCGCCGAGGAGGAGAAGGAACTGGCCATGCGGATGGCCCGCGGGCGGGAAGCGGCCCGACGCCTGGCCCGTGACGGCCAGCTCCCTCCCGAGGTCCGCCAGCGTCTGGAGCGGCTGGTGGAGGAGGGACGACAGGCCCGAGAGAAGCTGATCACCTCGAACTTCCGCCTGGTCATCAGTGTGGCTAAGAAGTATCAGGGTCTCGGAGTTCCCCTGTTGGACCTGATCCAGGAGGGGAACCTGGGCCTGATGAAGGCGGTGGAGCGCTTCGACCCCAAGCGGGGCCGCCGCTTCTCGACTTACGCCACCTGGTGGATCCGTCAGGCGATCACCCGGGCCCTGGCGATGCAGGCCCGGACGATCCGTCTGCCGATCCATGCTCAGGAACAGTTGCGGAAGGCCCAGCGGATTGCCCACCAGATCGAGCAGGAGGCCGGCCGCCCGGCCACGCCCGAGGAAGTCGCGCAGCGGCTGGGAACGGAGACCGATAAGGTGGAGTGGCTCTGGAACGCGGCCCGGCCGTTGCTTTCGCTGGAAGAGCCGATGGATGATGAAGGCGAGACCACCCTGGAGGGGGCGATCCGGGATGTGGAAAGCCCGGCGCCGGATGAGGTGGTGGCCGATCAGCTGTTGCGGGAGCAGATCGAGGAGATCCTGAACGAGCTGCCCAGCCGCCACGCCCGGGTCCTCCGGCTCCGTTATGGGTTCGAAGATGGGCGATCCTACACCCTGGAGGAGGTGGCCCAGCGGTTCGGGTTGAGCCGGGAGCGGATCCGCCAGATTGAGGCGGAAGCCCTGCGTTACCTGCGCAAGCAGCTCAAGGTGCGCCAGATGAGGGAGTTCTTGAAGGCTGCCTGAGAATTCCCCCGTCATAGAGATGGAAGGGGCCGGCACGCCAGACACAATGCCGGCCCTTTGCTTTTATGAAGCCTCATGTCAGCAGGAGATGATTTCGTGTACGGGGCGGCGACATACCTCCTCATGCGCCAGAATTTGAACCCTGGTCCGGAGGGAGTCTGCATGTTACGGGTGGAACGCCAGGGAGAGCTCGCGATCTGGATCGTGGATCGCCCGCAGCGACGAAATGCAATGGATTGGGCCACCATGGAAGCCTTCGCTCAGACGGTGGAAGAGGCCGTTCGGGATCCTGGGCTGCGGGTGGTCATTCTCACCGGTGCAGAAAGAGCCTTCCTCTCCGGAGCGGATCTCTACGAGATGGCCCATTACCGCACAGAGGCCGATGGATATCGGCTGGGACAGGTGATGGGTGAGGCGTTGCGCCGGCTGGAAGAAGCCTCCTGGATCAGCATCGCGGCCATCAACGGGCCCGCACGGGGTGGGGGCGTGGAGGTGGCACTGGCCTGCGATCTGCGGGTGATGGCCCAAGACGCCGATCTCGCCTTCGTGCAGGTCACCTGGGCCCTCACCCCTGGATGGGGCGGGGGGCAACGTCTGCGCCGGCGGGTTGGACCCGGCCGGGCCCTGGAGCTCCTGCTGACCGCCCGGCGGATCGGCGCAGAGGAAGCGTTCCGTCTGGGGCTGGTCGAGCGCGTAGCCCCTGCCGGCCAGGCTCTTGCAGAAGCCCTCACTCTGGCCCGGGAGATCCTGCGCTGGGACCCGGAGGCCGTGCGGGCGATTAAGGCAGTGATCCGCGATGGGGATTCGCTTCCTTTCCGGGAAGCCCTTCAGATCGAGCGGGAGCGGTTCGCTCGTCTCTGGGCGGCTCCGGCCCACTGGGCTGCCCTGGAGCGCTTCTTGCAGCGGAATCGAGGAAGCCCGGATCCGGGCCATGGGGCCTGAAAGTTCGTGGCTCCTCTTGCCCTGTTGCAAACTGGGGGCTTTATTTATCCCTTCTCACGCCATAAAGAGGCCTGAGAAGGAAGGTAAGAGGAACAGACGCGGAGCCCGAGCGAGCACTGCCGAGATCGCAGCAGAGCACGCTCATCTCTGATCCGGAGGGACGTGCGAGGGCTGGGGGTTTTAGCCCTCCAAACCCCTCATGCCAGGGACTCCTCACAGATCGTTCGGAACCCGCATGCACGACAGCGGGATGGAGCGTTATGCTGGCGATGGGCCTCTTCCCGTTCCAGATCCCGCCGCATGGAGGCCAGCACCCTCAGGAGCTCCTCCCGGAGCTCAGGGGTATATTCCACCCGGAAGGACCGATCCCGATAGCGAATCCATCCATATGGCGGGCGAAGGCTGAAGGTCTCTTCCACCAGCAGACAATAGGCCATCAGCTGCATCACATGGGAAGGGTGCGGATGAGGGGGAGCCGGCGCGGTTTTCACTTCCACCGGAAGGATCGTCTTCCCTCGCCGGATCAGATAATCCGGCCTGCCGATCAGGCGATAACGTGAGGAGTAGAGGGGCGGGGAGGACCCTGCACCGGACATGTCCTCATCCAGAACCTCGCCGTGCGGAAGGCCCATCCGTTGCCGGAGCAACCATCCAAGGCCTCCGATCGCCAGTGCCAGAAGCAGCAGGAAAACGCCTGTCATCAGCATCCCGGAGTCCCTCGCTCAGCCCAGCGAGCAGGCATCGCCGCTCTACAGCGCCCGCAGGACACCCACCTCCTGAACGTCCACCGGCACGCCGTCGATCTCGGAGGGAATGTAATCCTCAGGTGCCAGCGCCTCCGGTGGAACCTTGCGGCGGACGGAGACCACGAGGCAGAGCTCATCGGTTAAGCGGCCGCCCCGCCGTCGATAGCCGATCCCCACGGCCACCACGTTGGCTTTGCGGAGCAGTTCGGCCTCCCGCCGTCGTTTCACTTCCTGAATGCGAGCCAGCATCTCCGTCGAGCTCATCACAACGCTCCGATTTGGCTCAGGGTTATTTTCCTGCGAGCATGGCCCTCTGCTTACGCGCGATCCATATCTGCCAGAACCCGCGCCAGAGAATGAGCAGGAGCCCATTCCCCACCAGGGTGATGACCGCGAAGGGGAGCGGGGCCGGACGGCCGAGAGCAAGGCTCCGGAGGCTCAATCCCAGGATCCCCGCTCCCAGCCAGGCCAACCCGGTCCGCAGCGCTCCATGGCTTAGCGGGCGCGTGGGGTCCATCCGATCCAGGCGGGCCACCCATGCCACGATCATCCAGGAGATGAAGAAAGGGGCTGCTGCCCGTGCCACGCCCCAAAGCATCGGACCCTCGTTGAGCAGGCCATGGCTGGCCCGCCCAAGGGCTGCAAAGAGCAGGAAAACCAGGAGATCGCCACCCCATAAGATCCAGCGTTGTGGGCTCCTCATATGCTCCCTTCCCCGGTTTACGATAAGGTGGGTTGCATCCATTATACCTGGGAAACACCGTTTAATCTGGGGGTTTTCGGGGCTGGGCCGGGTTCGAAGGCCCCCGGCCCAGCCCCACAAGATTTTTCTTCCTTTCTCTCCCCGCGGCCCAGGGAGCCGGGCCCTGGCCCTGCCCCGAGCATCATTCTGGATCGAATTCGCGGCATCGGTTTGCATGCTGAGCTTTCCAAACGTAAACTATGTGTAAAGCGGAGCACCAGCCGGGTGATCCCTCGAAAGGTGGTTTGTGAAGCGATCGAGTCTGACGGAGAGAGGTGAGCAATGGTGAACGACGCGCGACGGAAGGCTCTGGAGACAGCGGTGTTAACGCTGACCAAACGATTTGGGGAAGGAACGATCATGCGCCTGGGGGAGGCTGCTCAGCAGCCAGTGGATGTGATCCCCACAGGCTCCCTGGCCCTGGATCTGGCCCTGGGTGTGGGAGGGATCCCACGGGGGCGGATCACGGAGATCTATGGCCCGGAGGCTTCGGGGAAGACCACGCTCTGTCTTCATGTGATCGCCGAGGCTCAGAAGCGGGGTGGGATCGCAGCGTTCATTGATATGGAGCATGCCCTCGATCCCCACTATGCCCAGCGGTGCGGGGTGGACGTCGATAACCTTTATATCGCTCAGCCGGACACCGGGGAACAGGCCCTGGAGATTGCGGAGACCCTGATCCGCAGTGGGGCGGTGGATGTGGTGGTGGTGGACTCGGTGGCGGCGCTGGTGCCGCGGGCGGAGATCGAGGGGGAGATGGGCGACGCTCACGTGGGGCTCCAGGCGCGCCTGATGAGCCAGGCCCTGCGCAAACTCGCCGGGGCGATCCGCCAGTCCAACACGGCGATGCTCTTCACCAACCAGCTGCGGATGAAGATCGGCACGATGTTCGGCAACCCGGAGACCACGACGGGCGGCATGGCCCTCAAGTTCTATGCCTCGGTCCGCCTGGAGATCCGCCGCCTGCAGAACCTGAAGGCGGGTGGTGAGATCATCGGCAGTCGGGTCCGGGTTCGGGTGACGAAGAACAAGGTGGCCCCACCCTTCCGTGAAGCGGAGTTCGATATCCTCTATAACGAGGGGATCAGCAAGGCGGGCGACATCCTCGACCTGGCGACGGAGCTGGGGCTGATCACCAAGCGGGGCACTTTCTTCGTGTACGGGGATACCCGTCTGGGCCAGGGCCGGGAGAACGCTCGCGAGTTCCTGAAAGCTCATCCGGAGTTGCTGGAGGAACTGGAGCGCCGGATCCGGGAAAACGCCGCCCGTGCGGCCTCCCTCAAACGCCTGGGGGTGAGCGCGGAGGGCGCCGAGGAGGCCGTCCCCATCCTGGAAGCGGAATAGCCTGGGGGGGAGAGGAGAGGATCGCCGATCGGGAAGGCGATGCCTGCTTCCTCGTGAGGGATCTTCCTTTGCGCAGAGGCCCCATGGGCGGTCGGATTACGGGTTTACGGGCGTTGAAGAGCGGCCGGGTGGTGGTTTATCTGGATGGCCGTCGGGCTTTTCGGCTGACGGCCATCGAGGCTGCGGCGCTGCGCCCGGGTCAGGTGCTCACCGATGAAGAGATCCGCCAGCTCCTGGAACGGGATCTTCGGGAGCAGGCCCATGAGATCGCCCTCCGGTTCCTGAGTTATCGCCCACGCAGCGAGCAGGAGGTGGCTGACCACCTGCGTCGGAAAGGGTTCGACGCCCGGACGGTGGAAGCGGAGCTGGAACGGCTCCGGAACGTGGGGCTGGTGGATGATCGTGCCTTCGCCCGATTCTGGGTGGAGAACCGGACTGCATTCCGGCCGCGCAGCCGCCGGGCCCTTCAGGCGGAGCTCCGGCGCAAAGGCATCCCCCCCGCGATCATCCAGGAGGTCCTCCAGGAGGCCTCTCCTGATGAGCGTGCCCTCGCCCTGCGCCTGGCCCGTGAGCGGGCCCGACGGTTGCGGGGCCTGGATCCTCTCACCTTCCGACGGCGCTTAGCGGGATATCTCATCCGCCGGGGGTTTGATGGGGAGCTGGTGATGGAGATCCTCCGCACCCTGGAGCGGGAGGGAGCCGGGCCTCCATCCGCGGGCGAGTAGGCGTTAAAAACCTGAAGAGGGGCTCACCTCGCATTCTTTCGGCTTTGCGGGATAGGCTGCCCGAAGCTGATCCCGCGAAGGATCTTCTCGCATCTCAACCGAGATAGGACACGCCATGGACTGGTTCATCATTGTCCCGCTGGCCGTAATCGGAGTCATCGGCGGCGGTGCGCTGGGATGGTTTCTGGGAAAGCAACTGGTCCAGCAGCGGATTCGAGAGCAGCTCCGGAGCGAAATTGAGGCCGCGCGGCAGGAATCCCAACGGCTGATCGAGGAAGCTAAACAACAGGCGGCGGAGCTTCTCCTCCAGGCGAAGGATGAGGCCCTTCGCCTGCGGGAAGCCACCGAAGCGGAGCTGCGCCGCTGGCGGGCTGACCTGCGGAAGGAAGAAGAGCGCCTGCGCCATCGACGGGAGGAGCTGGATCGCCGGGCGGAACGGCTGGAGAAGCAGGAGCGGCGCCTGAACGAGCGTCAGGCGGAGCTGGATCGCCAGAGCGCTCAGCTCCAGGCAGCGATCAGTCGTTTTGAGGAGGAGCGCCGGGCCGCTCTGGAGCAGGTGGCGGGGATGACGGCCGAGCAGGCCCGCCAGGCCCTGCTGCAGATGGTGGAAAAGGAAGCGCGGGAGGATATGGCGCGCCTCTATCGTCAGATCGAGGCCGAGGCCCGGATCCAGGCGGAGGAACGCGCCCGGGAGATCATTGCCACTGCCATCCAGCGCATCGCCAGCGAGCAGGTTGCCGAATTGACCGTCTCAGTGG
>Ga0105160_1001091_pt1 | contig 11405 bp, 12 predicted proteins | sample GXS110809BmetaG_FD_89591 | JGI IMG/M metagenome (GOLD analysis project Ga0105160, IMG submission 89591) | Hot spring microbial communities from Gongxiaoshe hot spring, China to study Microbial Dark Matter (Phase II) - GXS 110809B | ecosystem: Environmental > Aquatic > Thermal springs > Hot... | reverse complement strand
GTTCCTCAACCCGCTCGACCCACGGGACATGAACTGGAGATGGCAGGGCGAGTGGACAACAGGAGAGGAATACCAGTACATTAAAAATCACGGCGTCTTCTACCAGAACCCGCCCGGCGTTGGAGGAATCGAAAGCGACCCCGCATACGACCCCGAAAGAAACTACTTCTTCGTGGCGGTATACAACATGCCCGCAGCATACACAATACGCAACGTCGGTCCGGGAACTGCTTGGCCTACGGCTTCCGGACTGATGGGCGGTACATTACCTCAGGCCAAGTACAACACGACGATCTATGCAATCAACGTCAACACGGGACAAGTCGTTTGGAATACGTTTGTTGACGGCGTGCCCTACAGAGGAGGGCTCACAGTCTCCAACGGCTTAGTGTTCGCAACATACAACGATGGAACGCTCAGGGTTTACGACGCTGACACCGGAGCCGAGCTCAAGAGAGTACTCATCGGGGGTCCAGTACTGGTCCAGCCGTCGTTAGCCACCACTGCAGACGGACGGATTCGGCTGTTCCTTCCTGTTGCAGTACCGTTGTCCCTGTGGGGGCCGTCCACCAACCTACCTGGCTTCGTTGTTTCACTCGGGCTGCCGGATGTTATCGCTGAGCGTACCGTTGTTCAAACTTTGAGGACCGAGGTCACGAGGGTGCAGACGCAGGAGGTTACACGTATACAGACCCAAGTGCAGACTCTCGTAACGACTAGGATTACGGAGGTTGCTGTCGAGGTCATTCCTTCATGGGTCTACGTGCTTGCCGCTGTTGCTGTGCTTGCTGTCGTAGGCGCAGCCGCAACCGCTGCCAGGGCTAGAAGGAAGTAAACACTCCTTTCCTTTTTCTTTTTAAAGCACTATGAAGGCGTTCTCGACTCTGAGGTATGGATGTCCGTACCCGCAGTAGATTATGCAGTAGACTGTGTAGGAGCCGGGCTTGTCCGCAACAAGTCTAATCGTGCCGATGGCTGCTGAGGCTTCCTGCAAGACCTGCTGCAAGCTGTTGCGTACGTTGTGTCCGCCGCCACACCTAGAGCATGTGTAGGTGCCTTTGTTGTAGCCTTCTATGAAAAAACCGTGGTCCGAGAATCCTTCCTCGTGGGCCTTCACAAGCTCGAGGGATATTCGTGGGTCTCCGGGCGGAAGCTCTCCTACACCACTTCTGTGGGTTCTGTTTTCGTACTCGACGTATGTTCTCTCCCTAGCAGAAAGCCCGGGGTCTCTGATTATCACGCTTGCGGGTATCAGGTTGATGACCACCTCGTCTCCTCTGTTGACAACTATGTACGGAACTTCGTTGAACGTTTCATCGTAAAAAACATAGCCCCAGAAGTATGCAACAACATAGAAGGTTTTCAGGGGCCTCAGCTTGAAGGGACTTTGCTCGAGCGTGAGGCTTGCGGAAACACCCAGCACTCCAACAACTAGCGCCAGCACTAGCAGCTGCCTAGCCTTCATGGCCTGCAACTTGGTCAGCGGTTCCTCTCGAACTGTTCTCTAGCGGCGTCTAGGAAGCATGGTCCCTGCGAGCTCTGGCACCTGCCGCTGTACGCGTCGCAGAAAGTCGCTGCTGGACATCCCGCGTCTATGGGCTCGTTGAAGCAGAACTCCCAAGGCTCAACCACGCCGTTTGCGCTGCTTCTCGACAGCAGCTCGCACAGCCTAGCGCCCATGTCGGGCGTGCATCTGAACGGTGGGGCTGAAGCAAACCGGGGCTTTATCGAAGATAGTATCGACCGGTACTCTGAATCCGACAGCTTGTCGATAGCCTCGTACACATCGTTCGGGTTTTTCCCAGCCAACGATTCGAAAATCGTCTCAACACTCGACGACAGCTTCTGCCCTCCGTTGCCTCCGAGGGCGAGGCCTGGCTGCAGCTGCAGAGCAGCTAGGGCCAAGGCCGCTGCAGCGATCAAGGCGAATAGGATGAGCGATGTTTTGGGCTTCACGACGGTTCATAGGTTTCGTATGTGTATTTATAAACATTTCCTATGTTCCGTTTTTTGGAAAAAATAAATCACCCCCCATCAGAGTCTAAGTACATGCGTTCCGTTGAAAGGGTTTTGCTGGGCTTCAACAAGTATGCCTTCCACTGGTTCTTCCCAGAGCTCGTGGCGTTGGAGTATGGGTTCTTCGCTGAAAACGGCTTGGAGGTTGAGCTGGTGTCGTTGAAAGGCGGGGTTGCTGTGGAGAAGTCAGACCTCTACGTTGACGCTATGAGAAGCGGCCGGACTGACTTCTACCACTGCGGGGAATGGGTTGGCGTTGTAAGAGTGTTGAAGAAAACCGCCGGACGTATAGCCGCTCAGTCCAAACCCGCTCCAGGAACTCTCAACTCTTCCTTCACGATCTTTGTCGGAGGAGGTTCTGGCGTAAGCTCTCCGAGGGACTTGGCTGGGAAGTCGATAGCGGTCGAGGCTGGGACGGGGTCTTTCTACGCCGCTCGAGCCGACTTGGAGGCTTACCTGAAGCCCGACGAGATCATGCTGGTGAGCATCTCGGAGCCGCATGAAAGGCTCAAGGCGCTTGCTGAGGGCCGTGTAGATGCTGCGAACCTTCTGGGTCCCTGGGCCAAGGTTGCTTCGAGGCTGGGGTTCAAGCCTGTTCTCACGACTAGGCGCGACAACCCCACGCTTTTGTTTGTAGCCGACCGCCTCAGCGACGACGTTGTGGCACGGCTCGTAAAATCACTCAACAAGGCTGTGGAGAAAGTAAACAAAAACCCCGGAGAATTCAACAGCCTGTATCTCAGGTATGTTCTGGAGGTGGCGGAGGAGGGCGGGCTTGAACGTAGCTGGCTGAAAGGTCTGGAGTCGGAGGTCCTGGTTGATAGGTGGAGTCCTTGGGAGCCCTACCCGTACAGCCGGCTGGCGGCCGTCTCTAGCTGGATGCTTGAGAGGGGGCTTGTGGCCGAGGTTCCGGGAGAGGATGCTGTCCGCAGCTCATTCTGGTAGCTAGCGGGGCTGTGTCTGGAGTATTCTGAAGCCCAGCCTGCTGGCGGCTGCGAGGATAACCATCAGGACAGCTGTGTAGAAAAGCCCTCCAGCCACCACCGTCAGCTTTTCACCGGTATTCCACAGGCTGAACAGAGTGGTTGACAGAACCGTGGATTGATGCGTGACTAGCAGGACGGCGATTCCGAGGTCCGTGATTGTTCTGATGAAGACGTATAGGGCTGCGGTCGATGCGGCTCCTCGAAGCAGCGGCAGCGTTATCCTCGTCATGGTCCTAAAAACACTTCCGCCGCACACGACAGCCGAGTCCTCCAAGTCTCTATGGATCTGCATCATGGGTCCTGTGAGGAACCTGATCACCAGCGGTGTGTATCTTAGGCTGTAGGCGTAAACGAGGGCCCAAACCGTTCCGTAAATACCTACGTCTACGTACAGAACAGACCAGAAAACTCCCACGGCTAGGACTATGGGGGGGACGGCTAGCGGTATGGACAGGATGGTGGTGAAAGCTTGCCTGCCGAGAACCGGTCGTCTAACGGTGAAGTAGGTGGCTAGGAATCCTGCGGCCACCGCCAGAGCTGTTGAAGATGTAGAGACTATTATGCTGTTGGTCAGGGCTGAGGCTGTGATAGGATAGGTGAAGAATTTTTCATAGTTGTCGAGCGTGATGTTGGTGAAGAGGCGGTCAGGGTTCCAGAACCTCTGCACCGAAGCTACCGCCAAGGTCGTCAAAAGTGGGACGGGATGTATCAGGAGGTAGGACAGCACGAACAAGGTCGCTAGAGGCCTGTACTTCCCAAGCTCCAGCACGGCTCCGAACGCCGTCCCTCCCGTGAGGGTTGAGTACCTGTCGGCCGACTTTGAAAACCTGTTGTACAGCATTACCGTCATGATGGAGATGACAAGCAGGAGCGTTGCGTAAGCTGCCGCTGACCCGTACCGTGGAGGCACCTCGCTAACCATCTGAGTGTAGATGGTCGTGGTTATGACGTATACCCCTGCTGGAATGCCTATGATGGCTGGCGTGTCGAAGGCCTCTAGAGCGACTATGAAGCAGTAGATGAATGCGGAAGCTATGGACGGCATGGCTAGCGGTAGAACGATTCTTCTATAGACTTGAGGCAGGCTGGAGCCCGAGGCTCTGCCCACCTCCTCTAGAGACCTGTCGAACAGAATGAACGTGGGTGCTGTGATCATCAGCGCAACCGGCAGAAGGCTCACGCCCATGACTAGGGTCATTCCCGCCAGCGTGTACAAGTCGACCAAAGGCTGCTCGAGACCGGTTAGACGCATGTACGCCACGTTGACCAACCCAGTCCGAGGGCTCAGAAGGAAAGTCCAGCCCATGCTCTCTACAGAGGAAGGCATGGCGAACATCAGTATGGGTGCGTAGATGACTGCTTTCCTGAACGGAACGTCTGTTCGAGTGGTTAGGAAGGCAAGGGTCGAGCCGAGAGCAGTGGCTATGAAGGCTGAGCCTGCTGCGAAGACAACTGTGTTGAGCAGAACTCTGCCGAGGAATGGGTCGTTGCACACCTCCACGTAGTTGGAAGCCGTCAGGTCTCCAGGCCTGCCGGGAGGGGAGCTCCAGACGCTGCCAAAAAGCAGGAAGACCGCTGGCAGTAAGACGAAGAAGCCAACGGCTATGAATACAGAGTATTTTAGGAGTCTCTGGGACGGCAGCGTTTTCCTCAGCATCCTTCTACCTAGTTCCGAACCCCATCTCCTTAAACTTTGTTGCCCAATCCCTTGCCTTCGTTATTGCTTCGTCGTCAGGGTAGTTGACCATCTTCAGGCCTGGAGGTACAACATTCTCGAGGGAGAATCGGGCTGGCGTGCCGGGCCTGGCTGGGAACCTTACGGGCGTGTTGCCTATGATGGTCTGACCCTCCTGAGAGAGTATAAAGTCGACGAGTAGCTTTGCAGAGTTGGGGTTCTTGGTCGTGTTGATGATGGCGATGTGCGAGAACGTAGTCAGCAGCGGCGCCTCAGTGGGCAGGAAGTATTCAACTGGAGCTCCCTGAATCTTCATCCTGATGACGTCGTGGAGGTTAACCACTAATCCCAGGTGGTATTCTCCGCTAGCAACTTTCTCAGCGACCGTGGATACTGAGATGTCGAGGACTGGTCTCACGTTCCTGACAAGCTTTTCAAGAAACTGGTTCATCCGAGCCTCGCCGATTATGTTCTTGAGTGAAACTAGGTACTGCGTGCCCGTCGTTCCCAGAGTTATGTCGTGCATGATGACTTTGCCGGACCACTGGGGGTCTGATATTTGGTCTAGAGTTGTCGGCGGCTGCTTTACCTTGTCGGTGTTGTAGACGAAAACTATCGGCAGGAGAACGGCGGCCGTCCATTCTCCGTTTTTGTCCCGCAGAAACTCAGGGTAGACGGATGCCTCGGGGGAGACGTAGGCTAGGTAGCGTTTCTCCTGCGCCAGCCTGATTCCCGTCGTGTGCGACACTACCACTAGGTCGGCTGTGGGCTTGTTGGCCGCTAGCTCGCTCGACACTCTCGTGTATACTTCAGGCGGTCTCATGGACTCGTAAACCACTTGGATGAAAGGATATCTTGCCTGAAAAGCATCCAGCGCCGACTTGATGTCGGCGTAGTCAACGCTACCGTAAACAACCAGCCTCCCGCTCTCCCTCCTCGCCGCCTCGACCTTCGCCTGAAACTCCTCCCTTTGCTTGACGAGTTTTTCAGCCTCCTGCGGAGACTCTATACCCGCAGCCCTTGCGTACAGCGCCACGAGCTTCTCGAGAGAGTTGACCCGGTTCCTGAGGTCTTCTACAGCTGGCTGAATGTCCTTGACAGCCCGCACCGCCTCCGACTGAGCTGTTTGAGCGGCTGTCGTAGAGTACCCGGCCACCACCAAGGCGATTATTATTGCGGCTACAGACGCAAGCAGCGGGGTTTTTCCCGCCGTGATGCCTGCCATGACGTTGGTTGGGAGATTATTATTTATATGCCTTTTGTCATAAATTTTAATACAAATGAATGCGAGAGAATCCATCCTAGCCCAGCTTGCGGCAAGACCTATGACCGCTCCGGGGCTAGCTGAGCGGCTAAGCATTCCCCGACAGGTTGTCCACTACCATTTGAGGAAACTCCTTCACGAAAGAGCCGTCGTGGTGAAGGATGTTGTAAGAAGAAGCAACGGAGTGATGACCAAGCTCTACTCGCTGCACCCGGGACTCAAGCTGGTGGCCGTCGCTTCCTCCGCCAAAGTTCAAAAAACTCTGCTCTGGCTCGAAGACTACTATACCGAACTCGTTAGAAGAATTTCCAGACAATTTGAAGACATCAAGCAGGCCCGGCTGGAATTCATACTTTTCATGTACCATGTCATGAGGGCTTGCTCCGAGCTGGTTGGGATTGACCAGCATAGTTTGTTGAGGGATTATGGGGGGAGGTTTGCTGGAGACGTCGTCGGCAGAGCCGTCCGGCGTGACGGCGGCCGCTTGTCCGGGGCTGAGATGTTTAGGAAGGCTTTGAAGGTTTTCGACGAGATTGCCGACGTCGGCCCGTCGATGTTCGACGGACGCATGGTTCATTTCAGAACGTTTTTAGGGTCCAGCGTTTACGACTCGAGGTTGGACGCATTCATCCAATCGGTTCTGGCGAGGGTTGCCGTGGTCTGTCTCGGAGCGAGAACTGTGGTGGAAAAGTTTCCGTCAGCCAAGTCTTCAACTTATTCATACATAATCAGGCGAACCGGTGTTAAGCAGTTATAGCCTGCGCGAAACAACGTACTCCATGTATATTGTGTCGAGAATCGACCAGTGGACGTCGCAGCTGAAGGTCGCTGCTTGGAGGCATTTCTTGAGTGTTTGATTGTTTTTGACGTGGCTTGCGACTAGGTCTAAAACCGTTTCGGCATCCTCCTCTATGTATGAAAGCCTCTCGAGGAAAAACTCGACTCCACGCTGTTCTATCCAGCTGTAGTGTTTTCTCAAGGCGTCTATTCTCTTGGGCAGCTCGTCGACGGCTAGTAGCTCTGCCAGCGACGCCGCAGCGCCTTCAACCCAGCTTACAGTTCTGACGAAGTTTAGGTATGCTTCCACGGCGAGCCTTACGCCGGGCAGTATAATGGTCTTCTCCAGCTTCTCTCTAGGTATTCCAGCGGCTTCTGCGAACTGGGCCCATCCATCGACGTCTCCCCTGTAGCCCCCCACTCCCTCACGTTTGATCAGGCGTTGTAGCCAAACCTTTCTGGCTTGGGGGTTGCTGCAGTTAGCGAGTATGATGGAATCTTTGACGGGGATCTGGCGTTGGTAGTAGTAGCGGTTGACTATCCAGCCTCTTAACTGGTCGGGGGTAAGCCTGCCCGTGTAGAAGAGCTTCATGAACGGATGGTTTGAGAAGTATCTTTCCTCCACGTATTCCATTACACGCCTTCTCAGCTCAGCGGGCTTCAACCTGTAGAGTCTTCTTAGAGATGAGATTTAGCCATATTCCTGAGCAGGTTGTCAAGGCTAGGAAGAATCCTTGAAAAGCCAGAGCAGCCACGTAGTTGAGGTTTTCGGTAAGAGGTAGGGCTGTGAGCGTCGCAGCCCCCCAGAGGATGTCGGCGAACAGGCTGGCTAACACTAGGCCGGCTGTGCAGAATGCTGTGAGCAGGGCTGCTCTGCCCGGCAGGCTGAACCGGCCGTCGTAGAACCTGTAGCCGACGCCATCAGCGTCAGAGCCATAGCTGTTCTGAGCAGGTTTGAATAGAGGTCGCTTCCCAGCCTGTCCACCGCCGGCATAACCGTGAACCAGAACAACACCGCCAATCCTGTGTAGGTTTCGAGGGATACGTCTGCCGTTCTGTTCTTAACCTGCGCTGAAGGAAGCTGGTGAACCCTGTAGCCCACTAGGACGACAGCCATGCTCAGCTGTGTCGATATCACCAGCGAGAAAAGGAGCTGCGCTGGTGTGGGGAGCGGTTCGAAACCAGCCCGTCCCAGCAGCTTGCCTGCGGTGAGGGCTATGATGAACAAGGCTTCATACAGTCTTCCAAACCTCGAGCTTTGCAGGGCGACGTACACGACCATCGCGAGAGTGAGCTGGAATAAGACGTAGTGGACTGCGTAGTAGGCTGCCACTGGTCCGTAAACGCCTCCGAACCTAGTGAGAACATACATACGTAAATCCATCGCCAGCCCGCCGACGAGCCACGACACTAGAAAACCTGCAGCGAACAACGCCGCACCCTTGACGGCCAACTGCTCACGAAAGCCCATGGCTGTCTAACCATATCCAGATGCGTAAATATGGTTTGCTGTTTGACTCGCATGGATTTGGGAAAATGTTTATAAATATCAGCTTCCCTGCAGACATATGAGGAGAATTTACATTATTCTGCCGCTAGCGGTCCTAGCGGTTGTTTTGCTCGCCTTTTTCTTCACGACCTTGCTGCAGCGTCCGGAGGCGCGCACCATTATAGTTGCTTCCGAGGATTTCAGGTACCGTGTTGATGGCGGCGAGCCGACCATAAGGCTGCGGGCTGGTGAGGAGGTTAGGGTTCTCTTCGAGAACAGAGGCCGTCACGACCACGAGTTTCTGCTGGTTCGGGATAAAGACCGTGTTCTGAAGCTAGTTGAGGAGAGGCTTGAGGCAGGGGCTTCCGACGCAGAGCTTGACAGGCTGAAGGCGGACATGGCCTACATGGGAATCAGGTTCGAGGCGGAGCCCGGTGGGACGTCTCTTTTCAGGCTTAGGATAACCGAGCCCGGGACATACTACTTCATATGCCTGGAGACTGAGCCGGACGACGAGCCGCATGCCGAGCTGGGCGAGGTGGGAGTGATCATAGTCGAGTGAAAACCAAGCATGGTAGCCATCAGGCTTGAGAACGTAAGCAAATCATTCGGCTCAACCCCTGTGCTGAAAAACGTCAACCTCGAGGTCAAGAGCGGCGAGTTTTTCTGCATACTGGGGCCTCCGGCAGCGGCAAGACCACGATCCTACGGATAACGGCTGGGCTTGAGAAACCTGACAAGGGTAAAGTCTTCTTCGACGAGGCCGACGTGACAGAACTTCCGGCAAAGGAAAGGGCTGTCTCGATGATTTTCCAAAGCCTTGCCCTCTACCCGCATCTGAACGTCTTCGAGAACATAGCCTTCCCGCTGAGGGTCAGAAAGCTCCCAGACAGAGAGGTTAAAAAAACCGTCCAAGAAGTCTCGACCCTTCTGCGTATTGATGGGCTTCTCAGCAGGAGCGTTGCTTCTCTGAGTGGAGGGGAGAGACAACGTGTGGCGATCGCCCGTGCTCTAGTCCAACGACCAAAAGTCTTCCTGATGGACGAGCCTCTAACAGGGCTGGAGACGGCGTTCCGGCAGGAGCTCAGGAGAGAGCTGAGGGAGGTTCAACGCTCGACTGGGATAACCACGGTTTACGTCACGCATGACCAGGTTGAGGCCTTTACTCTGGCCGACCGGGTTGCGGTGCTCAACGAGGGCGTTGTCCAGGCTGTCGACGACCCGCAGACGATATACGAACGGCCTAACAACCTTTGGTTGGCGAGGTTTGTGGGCGACACCCCGTTGAACGTGTTCGAGGCATCGGTCAAGCCCTTGGACGGCGAGGTTTTGGTGAATGTTGACGAGGTTGGTTTGACTTTCCGTACAAGAGCTGTACAAGCTCCGGAGGGCAGGGTTTACGTTGCCGCGAGAGCTGAGGCCTTGAGGCTGGTTGAGGACTACTCATCGTTAACAGGAGTTGTCGTCGCACGGGAAGTCATGGGGGACCGCGTTGTCTACACCGTGGACGTGCAGGGCCGTAGGCTGGTCGTAAAGGCACCGCCTGACAAGATGTTCAAACCCTACGATAAACTACGCATCTCAGTCAACGTCGATAAACTAATGCTCTTCGACAAAGAGGGACGCAGGCTTTGAAGCCTTCCAACCTTCTCTTGTTCACTCCCGCCTTCGTACTCGCAGCGATAACCATCCTCTATCCCTTCGCCGTATCTCTCTACATAAGCGTCCACGACATAACGCCGGAGGGATGGGTTTTCGCAGGCCCGAAACACTACGTCCAGATGCTCACAAACAACGTCTTCTACCAATCTCTTCTGATATCAGTTGTCTACACGTTGATGTCTGTTTTTTCAGCCCTGCTGCTCGGGTTGTTCACGGCGATGGTTGTCAGAGAGCTTGGGAGAGGCCGGAGAATCATGGAGGGCCTCTTCGCAGTTCCTCTAGCCGTATCCCCCATACTGGTCGGCATAGTTTGGTCGCCTCCAGCAGTTTGGGATGACTTGAATTCACTCCTCTACTTCTCGTTCAACCTGCCGTTCATAGACGTCACAGACCCCACGGCGTATTTCCCGATAATGATTCTTTCAGAGGCATGGGTTTGGTCGCCTTTGTTCATGCTGGCTGTTATCCTAGTTCTAGACAGCCTGCCGAGAGACTGTCTGGAGGAGTCTCAGCTGGTTGGGGCTTCTCGTCTCCAGATGCTGACGCTCGTCTACCTGCCGGCGGACTTCCGTTCACGTGTGATAGCCATGCTCGTTGCGTTGAAGTCGGTTGACTTCTTCAGGGCTTTCGAGGTTCCGTTCGCATGGAGTTTCTGGGTCAGGGAGACGCAGCTCGGCGCCCCGACGGACACGCTCAGCCTGATGCTGTTCAAGCTTTTGCTAACTCCTCCAGCAGGCTCAGCCATACCCATCCCCTACATTTCCGCTGTCTCGACGGCGTTGATGCTCGTAAGCCTGACGTTTTCCCTGCTGGTGTTCAGGCAGTTAAGCCTTTTCTGGAGGAGGACGGTGTGAAGCCGTTCAAGCTCATCGTGTACCTGCTTGTGGTGATTCTTATTCTGTTCTACTACTATCCAATACTGGTCATCGTGCTGGAGGGGTTTGACACAGACATCTCGCCGTTGTTTGCGCCGGGCTTAAGGCTGATAGGCGGCGTTCCCTACTACTCTGGAGGAATAACCCCGTCGCTGGTCTACTACATCGACATGTTCAGCACTCTGGGGTTCCAGCGCCTCATCCTCAACAGCCTCATCATAGGGCTTGGAAGCACAATCATAGCTGTGCTAGTCGGGCTACTGGCGGGGTATGGGCTTACTTTCCAAGCCGGGCCTTCAGCTAGGAGGTACGACTTTATGATGCTGATGATGAGGAGTGTTCCCCCGTTCCTGCTTGTAATCCCTCTTCTGATAACCCTCAGCAGCTGGAGGCTCTGGGACACCCATCTAGGCATGGTGATAGCCTACTTGACGCTCAACGCACCCATAGCCTACCTGATAATCAGGTCTTTGATGAGCGAGATGCCTAGGGAATTGGTTGAGGCGGCGGCTTTGATGGGCTGCAGCACGCTCACTGTGATTAGGAGAGTGGTGGTCCCCATCCTCCTGCCGGGCATCGTCGTGACCGTCGTGTTTATGCTTGTTGTGACTTGGAACGAGTTTCTGCTGGCAAGCCTTCTGACAGGGCCTGACGCCCGGAC
>Ga0105160_1001090_pt1 | contig 11422 bp, 10 predicted proteins | sample GXS110809BmetaG_FD_89591 | JGI IMG/M metagenome (GOLD analysis project Ga0105160, IMG submission 89591) | Hot spring microbial communities from Gongxiaoshe hot spring, China to study Microbial Dark Matter (Phase II) - GXS 110809B | ecosystem: Environmental > Aquatic > Thermal springs > Hot... | reverse complement strand
GTCGTCCTTGTCCGGCTTCACCTTGATCCGCACCTGATGCACGATCTTCTCCTCATCCCCTTCGCTAGCTATCCCCAGAATGGCGATCTTGTTGGTCTCATCAAAGAGGGCTCGTATCTTGCCCACCCGCTTGCCCTTCTGGGCCAGCTTCCCCTCAAATTGCTGGAACTTGCTCTTCTCCCGGAGCTTGCGCAGCAGCTTCTCCACCTTCTGTGGGTTCAAGAACCTGACGACCCGTTCCTCCCCCGTTGTGGAGATGTTGAGGGTCTTGTTGCCTTGGCGGATCAAGCCCACGGCTGCGCTCTGGCCATTCGTCCTCGTCCAGACCAAATGAGCCTCCTCGCCAAAGGGGATTAAGACCTGCTGCCCGCCCGCAAGCTGGACCGCTTGCGCTTCGTCAGCATTCATACTAAAGCCGCGACTCTCTAACTGAGACTTGACTGCTTGGAGCTGTGAATCTGCCAGGGCCTCTTGAAGCAAGACAGAACGATCTGGCTCAAGGATAGGGCTGGAACAACTGTCAGTGGGAGCACTCAAGGGTTGAAAATTAGCTTCAGAAGAGGAATCAGGCTTCAGCGGGAGGGGTGACATTCTGAGACTTAAAGAGCGAAGTGCAACCGACGAGAACTGAAACAAGACCGATGACGATGGTGAGTGTGGCCAGGCGAGCCGTGCGCATAAACTCCTCCTTCTGCGCTCCTTCCCCTGCTCCCTCGAAGCTAAAGGCGGGAGTGATCGGCTTTGTATCTTCTCACTTTTTATATACCACAAACGGGGAGAAAAGTCAAGAGGATGATATGAAAATCGCGTGTGGATCAGGAGTTGTATTTAGCCCTGGGCTTGCCCTGGAGTGAATTACAATCACTTTGGCTCTTTAAATCTCGCCCCAATTCGTCCCAATGTGCGTCTCGACTTTGAGGGGCACGCGAAGCTGAAAGGCTTTTTCCATCGCCTTCTTGATGGCTTGAGCCGCGCCCTCAGCGTGTTCGGCATCAGCTTCAAAGATAAGCTCATCGTGGATCTGCAAGAGCATATCGGCTTTGATCTCGCCCGACTTGATCTTCTCATAGACGCGCAGCATGGCAAGCTTCATAATATCGCTCGCGCTCCCCTGCACCGGAAAGTTAATCGCTTCGCGTTTTGTCTGACTAGACAGCTCGACGAAATATCGGCGCCGCCCAAGCAATGTCTCTAAGTATCTTTTCTCTTCGGCTTCGCGGACGACCCGCTCCATGTACGCCCGCACTCCTGGGTACTTCTCAAAATAATTTTTGATAAACTTCTCAGCTTCGGAGCGCGACAGCCCCGTGCGCTGCGCTAGCCCATACCCGGTCATCCCGTAGGAGAGCCCAAAGTTGATCATCTTGGCGATGCGGCGCTCCCGCGGCCCTACACTCTCTAAGGGGATGTTGAAGATCGTCGCGGCGGTGCGCGCGTGTACGTCTTCGTCGCGCTCGAATGCTCCAATCAGCCCTTCGTCGCCCGACAGATGCGCCAAGACTCTCAGCTCAATCTGAGAATAGTCCGCTCCGATGAGCACCCTTCCCGGCGGTGCGACGAACGCTTTTCTGATCTGTCCGCCCAGCTCGCTGCGCACCGGGATATTCTGCAAATTCGGGTCAGTCGAAGAGAGCCGACCCGTCACGGTGACGTGCTGCTGAAACGTCGTATGCACCCGACCCGTCTTGGGATTGATATATTCTGGGAGTTTTTTCACATAGGTGCTCAAAAGTTTCTCAAGCTCTCGGTACGCTAAAAGCTTTTCTGGCAGCGGGTGCAGCCCCGCGAGTTCCTGCAAGACATACGCATCAGTCGAAGGGCCGGTCTTGGTCTTGCGCAGCACGGGCAGCTTCAGCTTTTCAAAGAGCACATACGCGACTTGCTTGGGCGAGTTTGGGTTGAAATCTTGCCCAGCTAAGTGAAAGATATCTTGCAAGAGCTGCGTCGCTAAAGTCTCTAATTCTTTGGCTTGCTCGCGCAGGACTTCTTTGTCTAAGAGAATCCCGTTCAGCTCCATCTCGATGAGCACGGGGATCAAGGGCAGCTCGATCTCATAAAAAAGCTTCTCTTGGTTTTTAGAGCGCAGCTCCGGGAGCATTTTCTCTTTGAGCCTGATCACGGCTTCAGCGTCGGCCACAGAATAGCGAGCCGCTTGCTCTACAGGGACCATATCCATCCGTTCAGCCCCAAGTTCGGAGAAGTCCATCACGCTGTGTCCCAGATAGCGTCGCGCGAGTTCGTTGAGGTCCTTGCGACTTTCTGGGTCAAGTAAGTACGCCGCGAGCATCGAGTCAAAAACTATATTTTGCAGAGTAATCCCATAGCGCCGCAGAATCTTCGCGTCGTATTTGAGATTCTGTCCAATGATGGGCTTAGTTTCTAAAATATCTTTGAGCTTCTCCATGACGAGCTCACGCGGGAGCTGCGGCGGCGCGCCTAAATATCTGTGCCCCACGGGGATATAGAAGCCCTTCCCAGGTTCAACAGCGATAGAGATCCCGACAAGCTCGGCCGTCATCGCGTCTTCGCTGGTCGTCTCGGTATCGAGGGAGATCTCTGAGGCACTTCTCAGCCTCTCCAGCAGCGCGTCGAGCTGACTCTCGGTGAGGACGATCTCTACGTCAAGCTCAGCAGGCTTCTCCTGCACTGTTTGCCGTGCCGCCGCAGGCGGCACGATGAAGAGTCCAGACGAAGTCTGGAGCAAGCTGCGAAATTCAAGCTCTTCGAGCAATGCTCGCACTCGCTCGGAGTCCGGCGGCTGTGCCCGACATTCTTCGAGAGAGATTTCCAACGGCGGCGGCACAAGCTTCACAAGCTCCCGACTGAGCAGCGCCTGGTCTTTGAAATTTTTTAATCTCTCACCGAGCTTCCTTGGCTCGATCTTATCTAAATTCTCTAAGAGCGCATCGAGCGAGCCGAACTCGCTCAAAAGCTTTTGCGCCGTCTTCTCACCGATCCCCGGCACACCAGGCACGTTATCGGAGCTGTCCCCAACTAACGCAAGAAAATCCCTCACTTGTTCTGGAGGCACGCCCAAATAGTCGCGCACCCCGTCGGCGTCGAGAATCTTTAGGTCTCTGGTGACGTCGCGCCCTGGCTTGAGCACGCGCACACCGTCTCTGACTAACTGCAAGAGATCTTTGTCGCTGCTGACGATTAAGATCTCTAGGCCCTGCTCTTGGGCTCTTGAGACCAGCGCCGCGATGATATCGTCGGCTTCGTAGCCGGGAGACTCGAATCTTTTCAGTCTGAGGGCTTCTGTCAACTCTTTGATTTTGGGAATCTGCGTAGCGAGAGCCTCGTCCATCGCCGGGCGATGCGCTTTGTACTGAGCGAATTTCTCGTGCCGATGGGTCGGCCCACGACTGTCGAACGCCACGGCGACATACTGCGACGGATACTCTCGCAAAAGCATTAACACGGTGCGGGCGTACCCATAGATCGCGCCGGTGGGAAGACCCTTACTTGTCTTCAGCTCGCCCATGACGTGAAACGCCGGATATATAAGCGAGCTGGCGTCAATGAGCAAGATGCGCTCGGCCATACTGTAAGCTTACCCTGAGAGCAGGTGGACGTCAAACTTTCTTGGAAGGCTTGATTGTGATGTTATGTCATCATGCTGTATAATAACATTTGAGGTGAATCTCTCGATGAAGCGCACGCAAATTCAGCTAGATGATCAAACCTACCGCAGATTGCGAGATGAAGCTCATGCCAGGCATACTTCCATGGCAGCCTTGATTCGAGAGGCTGTGAGGAAGCACCTAGGCTTGCCTCGGAAGAAGCGCTCCTTGGCAGACTTCACCTTCATTGGATCGGGGCGCTCAGACCAAGGGGATCTGGAGCCGGTCTCGGAGCGGCACGACGAAGCGCTCACGGAAGCCCTGTCATGATCTTTCTCGATACCTCTGCTATCTATGCGCTGGCTGATGCAGCGGACCCCAACTATGAATGTGCCAAGAGGCTCTTGGAGCAAGCCCTGGAAGCTGGAGAGGACTTGCTCGTGCATAGCTACGTCCTCGTGGAGTCAGCAGCGCTTATCCAAAGCCGACTTGGCCTAGACCAAGCTTTAAGCTTTCTGCAGGAGAGCGAGAGCTTTTTCATTCACTGGGTTACTCCTACAGAGCATCGCAAGGGAGTAGATCTCCTGCGCAAGCGGCGCAGACGAAGACTTAGCCTGGTCGATTGTGTGAGCTTCGTCATCATGAGACGTCTGGGAGTGAAGAGGGCTTTGGCTTTCGATCCCGACTTTGAGCGGGAAGGATTCCGATTGTACCGAGGTACAACGGAATCCTGAGGAGGGGAAAGGGGTACGCTCAAGGCGGCGCCGATGCCGTGAGTGATGCTGTTGGCGATCTCCTCACCGACAGCGTACGACTCGCGTTTACCGACCGCGGTAGCCGCCGCGATTGCACTTGCGGCAACAGACCGGGCGGCTCCCGTCAGGCTGGAATGGCAGCAGTATTCACTATAGCAGATTTGTGAGAGAAAGCAACTCAGCGCTTGAGCGCGCTGCGCGCTTCTAACAAATAACAGAGCGCGACAGCGAGCGCATCGGCGGCGTCGTCGGGCTTGGGAATCTCTTTCAGTTTTAAGAGCTGCTTCATCATCTTTTGGATTTGGGGCTTCTTCGCGCGGCCATAGCCAGCAATGCGCTGCTTGATCTGCAACGGCGTGTAGCTCCTTGTAGCGATCTTATGTGCCGCAAGCAGGACGACCCCACGGGCTTGGGCGACGGCCATTGCTGTCGTACGGTTCTGCGCGAAGAAGAGCTCTTCTATCGCGAGCGCATCAGGTTTGTATTCCCTGAGCAAGCGCCGCGTGTCTTCATAGAGCATGCGCAATCGCTGCGGCAGAGGCGTATCTGCTGGGGTCCGAATGACCCCGGCTTCCAACATCCGCGGCCAACGCCCATCGCTTAGCTCTAGCACAGCATAGCCGGTCGTGGCCAGCCCAGGGTCTATCCCCAAGACGCGCATGGTATTACGTCAACAACTCTTTTAAGATCTGGAGGCGCGGATCACCCTCACGTCGTCGGTCGCACCCGCATTCCCCATAGTTGAGATCCTGCCCGCAGATGGGGCAGAGCCCCTTGCAATCAGGCTTGCACAGGGGCTTGGGATCGAGCATGCTCTCGATAAGTCCCACCAGATACGGCTGCAAGCTCAGCTCCGGCTCTTCTAAACTGTACGTGAACGCTTCACGCTCTAAGAACTCACCGTCTTCTTCGGGCTGAAACTCCAAGTGCTCTTCCCAGTCGAGTGCAGAGACGACGTCTGCTAAGCACCGGCTGCATTGCTGCACCGCTGTAGCGCGAATGCGCACATCGAGAAAGATCGAGCGCCGGCGGTGGACCGCCTGGCCTTGTACGGAGACGTTCCCTCGCACTGTAAACAGCTGCTCTGGAGCCGTCACCTGATAGAGCTCATCGACGACGACGGCCTTCCCTTCCATCTCGCGCAGTTTCTTTATGTTGATCGCCATGAGATTCCGCCCCCTTTGGGCTCTCTGCCAGCATAGCACACGGCGTCGACTATTGCCAATGCCCTCTTCATCGCCGCGACGTCGTGGACGCGCACGATCTGCGCCCCATGCAGCACCGCGATGACATTGCTCGCGATGGTCCCTTCCAAGCGCTCTGAGATGGGTAGGGGATTCTCTTCTGTTCCCCCAAGTTTGCCAATGAACGATTTTCTCGAGGTGCCAATTAAGATGGGGCAGCCTAGGTCTTTCAGTTCGCTCAGCCTGCGCAAGATCTCGACATTGTGAGCCACTGTCTTGCCAAAACCGATCCCTGGGTCAATAATAATCTCCCTGATGCCGTGAGCGCGCGCGAACGCTATGCGCTCCCCTAAGAATTCTTTGATCTCACGCACGACATCCGTATAGACAGGGTTCTGCTGCATCGTTTGAGGGGTACCGAGCATATGCATGAGCACAACGGGAACACGAGCGTGCGCAACCACCTCGACCATCTGTGGGTCAAAGCGCAGCGCGCTGATATCGTTCACGATGTTCGCCCCGGCTGCCAGCGCCGCTTCAGCGACTATTGCTTTGTATGTGTCAATCGAGATAGGCACAGAAAACTCTTTTCGGATCGCGCGGATGACGGGCAGGACCCGGCGCAGCTCTTCTTCTGCGGGGACGGGCTCAGCACCAGGGCGCGTCGATTCCCCGCCAACGTCTATGATATCTGCCCCTTCGCGGATAAGCTGACGCGCGTGCGCTACCGCGCTCTCAAGACTGAAAAATCTTCCCCCATCGGAGAACGAATCCGGAGTCACGTTCAGGATTCCCATCACCAGGGTACGCCTTCCTAAATCCGAAAGGACATCGGTCATTTCGTCTCACCCGGCTTGTACGGTAGCATTATACAGCACTCACGCAGTGCTCGCTTGCGGACTGTCGATCTGGTCGGTACAATGGGCGCAATCCCAACGTACCTACCAGGAGGAATCCCATATGATCGAAGTCTTGCTGACCCAAAGCGTCGAGAAGTTGGGTGAGCCGGGGGATATCGTCAAAGTTGCGGATGGCTACGCGCGAAACTATCTGTTCCCGCGCAAGCTCGCGGTGCTGCCCACGCCGCACAACATCGAGAAATACAAGAGAATTCGTGAGAAGCGCGAACTGGAGCTCAAGCAGCGCGAGGAGTGGGCGCGCGCGGCGCAAGCGAAGCTCGAGGGCTTCACCCTCACGTTTCTGCGCAAGGCCCACCATGGCAAGCTCTACAGCTCGGTGCGCCGTGAAGAGATCGCTCAACAGATCTTGGAAAAGCTCGGTATTGAGATTCCGAAAGACAAGATCGATCTCGATACGCCCATCGAAGCGTTGGGCGTTCACCCTGTGAAGATCTCGCTCTACAAAGATATCACGGCGAGCATCCGCGTTCACGTGGAGGAGGAACCATCGGCCGGATAAGTCGCGCTCTCGTCTATGCGCTCATCATGCTTGGCGCCGGCGTGCAGCTCGCGCCCGCCCAAGCAGTTCAGTTCTTTCTCAACAATCAGCCCATCGCACTCAGAAATAAAGCGCTCCTAGAGGGCGAGCAGGTCTTCGTGCCCTTGGTGGAGTTTGCCCGGCTGCTCGGTGCCGAAGCGACTGTCAGCTACGAAAGCGTGACGCTGCGCTGGGGGCAGAGAGAGTCTGTGACTATCTCTACAGAGCAGCTGGTCGCGCGCGGACCATTACTCTATATCTCATTGGCGCAATTAACGCAGATATTGGGCGTAAAAACTCTTAAGATCGGCAACGCTTACTATCTCTTGAGCACGCCAACGCGCCTGCTCTCTGTCACTATTTCATCGAGCGGGGTCTTCTTCACGCTCTCGGCGCGCGTCCCGTTCGAGCTTCAAAAACAAGATAATCTGATCACAGTACGGTTCTTTCACACCGTCAGCGAGCTTTCTGATCCCCCTCTCAAACTCACGCAAGAATCGCCCCTAATTCTCAGGGCCCATCTCCAGATAGAATTCTCTCAGGCGGTGCAAGCGACGGCCATCGAGTCCGAAAATTTCATCATCTGGGTACGCACGACAGCCCCATTCCCTGAACCGAGGGTTTTGGTGCGCACCGAATCCCAGACGCACCTAAACGAAAACATCCTCTACATTCAAGCTCGAGCGCTCACCGCTGACGGCCCGGTGAACATACACTATCTCAAGATTCAAAATTGGAAAGACAAATACAGACTCACCGTCACGCTGCCGCGCGACGGCATCGGCTCCTTAGAGCCGTTAGACAAGATGGCCTCCGAGGCCCTGGCCGCGATCAACGCGAACTTCTTCGATCCAAGCACACAGCTCCCCATCGGGCTGCTCGTCAAGGATGGCATCATCCACAGCGCGCCCTACGGGCGCCGCGGCGCGCTGGCCATCTCGCTCTTTAACGATCTGTACTTTATAGCACCGACGCTGAAGCTCTCCGCATTAGTGCTCGGACAAACTGTGCCCATTGATGGGCTGAATCGTCCTCCGTCTGTTGATGGGCTTTTTCTCTATACAGATCGCTATGCTCTGCCCATCCGCAGCGAAGCCCCACTCAAAGCCGTCAGATTGCGACACAGCTTTGTCGTGAACGTGAGCGAAAATGGGCTGATCCTGCCCGACGGCGAATCGACGCTCCTCGTAGCAACGGGGGCAGCGCGTAGCCGTCTGGGGGGGCTTCGTGTCGGTGATCGCGTGGCGATCTCGTACACGCTCGACCCGGCACCGCTCTTTTTGAGAGAAGCCATCAGTGCCGGCCCTTTGTTACTACAAGACGGTCAAATCGTGCTCGACACAAAAGCTGAAAAATTTTCGGAAGAGTTCGCCAACGCCAAGGCCGCTCGCAGCGTCATAGCCCTCACAGAATCGGGAGATCTGCTATTTATTGTGATTCTCAGAGATGGGCGCAGTGTGGGCGCAGACCTGCGCACCCTGGCGATTTTGGCACAATCACTGGGCGCGCACACGGCGCTCGCGCTCGACGGCGGATCTTCGAGCACGCTGTGCTTTCGTCAAGGAGCAACAGTGCAGACCATTGGAGGCCGACGGCCCATCGCTGCCGGGCTGGCGTTGGTGCCCAGGCGATAAATTATGAGCCTTGAGCTGAGTGCTCACACAGAAGAACGACCCGCGCGCAATCTTTCGTTTCTCAAGAACGTCGTGGTGGTCTCCGGCTCGACGGCATTGAGCAGAATCTTGGGGCTAGTGCGTGACGTCGTCATCGCCGATCTCTTCGGGGCCAGCCGCGCTTATGATTCGTATCTCATCGCGTTCATGATTCCCCATCTCTTGCGCAGACTCCTCGCCGAGGGCGCGCTCTCCAGTGCCTTCATCCCCATCTTTACAGAACGCCTCACGAAAGACGGCCCCGACAGAGCCGCTCGCTTCGCGAGCACCGTCTTCACGGCGGCGCTGATATTCTTCCCTGGTCTAGTCGTCGTAGGGGTTCTCTTCGCACCGGTCTATGTGCCCTTCTTCGCCGACGGCTTCTCGCCAGATCAATTAGATCTAACGATCCGGCTCACGCAGATCACGTTTCCATTTATTGCTCTGGTGGGGCTCGCAGCGATTGTCATGGGCGTGCTCAATAGCTACGAGAGATTCTTTGCGCCCGCGTTCGCGCCGGTGCTCTTCAACGTCGGGGTGATTCTGTCGGCGTTTGCGCTGCTGCGCTTTTTCGCCGAGCCGATCTACGCACTGGCCGTCGGCGTGCTCGTTGGAGGCCTTGGGCAACTGCTCTTTCAGATTCCCTATCTCAAGGATTGCTGGCGCTATCGGCCGCAGCTCAATCTGCGCGACGAGGGCCTGCACAAACTCCTGAAGCTGATGCTCCCCTCGGTCGCGGGGCTGGCGATCTTCCAGATCAATTCTATTGTTGACAACAAATTAGCCTCGCACTTGGCCGAAGGGAGTATTTCAGCATTGCAGTACGCGATCAGGCTCTTTCAGCTCCCTTTGGGGCTGTTCGTCGTCTCGGTGGGCAGCGTGATTCTGCCCAAACTTGCGGCACACGCTGCTGAAACAGACACACAGTCATTTGCCCAGACGCTGCGCGAGAGCGCGAAGCTTTCGCTCTTTATTCTTTTGCCGGCGACGGCGGGGCTCCTCGCGCTCGCCCAGCCCATCATTCAGTTGCTTTTTGAGCACGGCCACTTCACCCCTGAAGACACGCGTCTGACAGTATACGCGCTGATCAATTATCTGCCGGGGTTGATCGGCTACGCGCTCGCGTATCTCTTGACGCGGGCGTTCTACGCACTCCAAGACACGCGCACGCCGCTTCTTATCGGGGCAGTCACCGTCGCGCTCAATGTCATTTTCGATTATGCGCTCGTTGGGCCGATGGGCGTGGGGGGATTGGCGCTAGCGACTTCTGTAGCGGGCATTGCCAACGCGCTGCTGTTGCTTGGGGTGCTGCAACGCCGCCTCTCACAGAATATCTGGGCGACTGTGATCGTAGACTGCCAGATCGCTAAGATGCTCGGCGCGTCAGTGCTGATGGGGATCACCGTGCACGTTCTGGCTCTGTGGGCCAGCCCGCTGGGGGAAGTGCTCACAGTGGGGCTGAGCGTTGCCTTGGGAGCGAGCTTCTATATGGGGCTAGCATGGCTTGGCGGCTTTCTGGGGTCTCGCGCTCGGTTAGGGTGAGCTTTCCGGCACGACGCGCACCAGAACGTATAAGCCATAGCGATCCTCAACCGCATGTTTGAGTTCGAGGGCGCGATCTTGAGCCTGTCCTAACGCCGAGCGATCCCCGCTCATCCGAACTTCTAGATGAATGGCTTCGCCCTCAATTGCATCACAAGCTGTGATATGCGCCTGAGGGAACTCTTGCTGCAAGGCAAAAATCAGCTCTGCCGTAGCTTGCGCCACTTGATCCGGTGATAGCAGATGAACGCCTGCCATATACCCTCCTTGTGCACTCCTATAATGCTAAGCTTTGCTGTTGCGCCACAAGGCGCAAGACTTCATTAGCTATATCCAAGCCTTCTTGAGCTTGCGCTGCACTGAGAGAGCGTGCCTCGTAGTCGCCCTGAATGCGATAGAGGTAAAGCTTATCAAGCCGCTTGCGCAGCGATAGACCTTGCTGCCCCTGAGCGCGACAGAACTCATTGATCAATCCGCCATGGCGCTATAACCCTGCCGGAGGATCACCCAGAGCAACCCACATTGCCTGATAGCAAGCATAGTAACTGAGTGTTATACTCTCGGTATAGAAACCTTGCCTTAAGCACAGCTCCGCCGCAGCACGCTTTGCTTTAGCATTAGCCCAGCGACGCACCAGCTCATCCCGGCTCATTTGCTTTTTTATTTTAGCCTATCACACTCATAAAAACAATCGGGATCAGAGAGATGTCCCTGATCCCGATCTTGAACTGTTGTCCACCTACGGCCAGAACGGATCGTCTTCGCAATCTACCGTTGGGTCATCGACGGGGCAGTCTTCATCGCCAGGCGGGTCATCCGGCGGAGGTGGCAGCCCTTCTTCTGGGGGTTGCGGCTCTTCAGGTAATTCTGGGGCCTCCGTCGGCGGAAGCACGATCTCTTCTTCAGGAGCTGGACAGGACTTCCCTAATAACGGGCAGAGAAAGCTCTGGAACCCAAAACGATACGTGACTTCGACGCGATGCGTCAGCGGCAGTTCTGAGTGTGTCAGAACAGTATAATCGAACTGAAGGCCGCCGCGGATCCTCGCGCCAAAGCCTACGCTCGCTTGCACCAACACTGGGCTGACTAAGACCCCGCCGCGCACAGAGAGCTGCTGCACGCCAAAGCGCGCTAACTGAGCGTTCGCAAGCCTATACTCTCCGCCGATGTGCACCGTGCCATTGGCTTCAATATCGGCAGCGATCACAGCTCCCGGCACGGGGCTGAGCGAAGCGCCAAAACGCAGCCCCATAGAAAAATCTTCGCTATGCCCACTGCCATAATTGACC
>Ga0105160_1001089_pt1 | contig 11427 bp, 6 predicted proteins | sample GXS110809BmetaG_FD_89591 | JGI IMG/M metagenome (GOLD analysis project Ga0105160, IMG submission 89591) | Hot spring microbial communities from Gongxiaoshe hot spring, China to study Microbial Dark Matter (Phase II) - GXS 110809B | ecosystem: Environmental > Aquatic > Thermal springs > Hot... | reverse complement strand
GCCGAGGCCTGGGTGTCCGCCGGGACTGTCCGGGCCGGCAGCGTCTCGCCCCGCATCTTCGCCAGCAGCCCTGCCGGCGCCACCACGAACCCGCCCATCACCACGGGCGGAAGCGCTGAGATCTGCGCCTCGAGGTCGAGCTGCTCCATGCGCTTCTTGAGCCGGGCTGCCAGGTCGTCGGCGCGGCGCCGGGCCTCCTGGGAGTTCAGCCGGGCTGCGGGCTTGCCTGCCAGCTCCTGCAGGCGCAGCTCCTCGGCCCGGTGGTCCCAGTAGGCGATCTCCTTGGTGAGCCGGTCCTTCACTGCGGCCCGGGTTTTCTCCACCCACTCCAGCCGGCGCCGGCGGACCTCCTCCAGGTGCTCAGGCACCACGCGGGTCACTGCGTACTCCTGTGCCCGGTTCTCCAGGTCGCGCGTTATCCACGCGCACTCGGGCCGGGCCAGGACCTCCTCTGGCGAAGGCTCGTCCTCCCGGAGCGGGCGGTAGTCCAGGTAAGGGGCGTAGCCCGCGTGACGCGCGTTGCCGTCGGCGTCCAGCTCCACGTACAGGAGCCGGCGCGAGACCACCCGCCGCTCGCCAGTGCGTGTGGTGCTCGCGTCCTGGACCGCGTGCTCCAGGTAGAAGACCACCCGCGGCCGGTCTCCGGGGTCCCGGTCGTCCACCAGCACCGTGCCGCGGCGCAGGAGGTCCCGGTGGCGTTCCAGGGTCAGGTCGATGACAGCCTCCAGAAGGGGGTGGCCCGGGCAGACGAAGGCGGCCAGGGGCTGCCCGGGGGGAGCAATGAGGTCCTTCTCGAAGGTGATGCGCTCGTAGCGGTGCAGGACGGGCTCGCGGGTCCCGATGAGCCGGTCGCGCTGCCGGACCGCGGCCGGCACGTGGGTCACCTCGTACCGCCGTGGCTCCCGCTGGCGCACGCTGCCGCCCAGCCGCCGGAACGCCTCGAGGAAGAACGACTCGATGTAGTGCGGCTGGAGCCGGCGGGCCTCGGCCCGTTCCATGTCCTCCCGGATCCGGCGCAGCCGTTCGGAGTCGATGATCTCGTGCACGAGGGCGCGCTCCTCCACGAGGCCCTGGATCCGGGCCACGTCCAGCGCCTCGTCGATGGCGCGGGTGAGCCTCGCCCTGACCTCCGGTCGCTCGCCGTACCGGACCGCCTCAACCAGGAGCTCGCGGAGTGGCCGCCCCTCGAACTGCAGCTTCCCCAGGACGTCGAAGACCTTGCCCCCCAGGGCCCTGCGCGCTTCCTCCAGTTTGCGGAGCAGAGCGTGGTAGACGTCGCCCTCCCGGGTCTCGATGGCCACCAGGTTCCACATGTGGCAGGGCTCCGTCTGGCCGATGCGGTGGATCCGGCCGAAGCGCTGCTCGAGACGGTTGGGGTTCCAGGGGAGGTCGTAGTTCACCATCAGGTGCGCCCGCTGGAGGTTGATGCCCTCGCCGGCAGCGTCGGTAGCCACCAGGACCCTCACCTCGGGGTCGTGCAGGAACGCCTCCTGCGCCTTGGCGCGCTCTTCCCGGCCCATCCCGCCGTGGATCCACACCACGGCCCGAGGCCGGCCGAGCAGGGTGGAGATGCGCTCCACCAGGTAGTGGAGGGTGTCCCGGTGCTCGGTGAAGATCACCAGCTTCTGGCGGGGCGAGGCCGCCGGCTTCGGCGGGTCCGCCCCGTAGGCCGGGGTCGGCTCCGCGATGCGGCCGGTGATGGCTGCCGGGGTGAAGAGTTCGGCGAGGAGGTTCGCGAGCTCCCTCCATTTCCGGTCCTCCCCGCTTAGCCGCACACGCTGCGCCAGGGCCTCCAGCCGCCTGAGGGTGCCGATTTCCGCCCGCAGCTCCTCGACGGTGCGGGCCGCGGTGGCCTGGTCGAGGACCTCTTCTTCCTTTTCAGCGACCTCGGCGTCGGGGGCGTCCTCCAGGTCCTCCAGGTCCTCGGGGTCCACCGTGGGGCCGAGGGCCGCCGGCACGGTCACCGTCCCGCCGCGCTGGAGCAGCTCCACTTCCCGCAGCCGGCTCTCCAGGCGTTCCCGCCGGCGCCGGAGAGACCGGTAGATGGCCTCCGGGGAGGACGCCAGGCGGCGCTGCAGGATCGTGAGGGCGAACCCGACGGTGCCCGCGCGCTTTTCGTCCTCCAGGGCGTCGGCCCGGTTGAACTCCTCCCGGACGTACTCCGTGACCTCCTTGTACAGGCGCGCCTCCAGGTCCGACAGCCGGTAGGGCACGGTGTGGGCGAAGCGCTCTGGAAACAGCGGCGTCCCGTCGAACTTGACCAGCCTCTCCTTGATCATGCGGCGCATGAGGTCCGAGACGTCCACCTGGTGCACGCCGTCCCGGAAGCGCCCCTCGAACCGGTCGCCGTCCAGCAGGGCCAGGAACAGCTGAAAGTCCTCCTCCTTGCCGTTGTGGGGAGTGGCCGTGAGGAGGAGGAAGTGGCGGGTGAGCCCTGAGAGGAGCTGGCCCAGCTTGTAGCGCTTGGTGTACCTCACCTCGCCCCCGAAGAAGGTGGCCGACATCTTGTGGGCCTCGTCCACCACCACCAGGTCCCACCGGCACTCCGGAGCCGAAAGCTTCGCCTGCACCGACTCGTCCCGGGCGGACTTGTCCAGCCGCGCGATCACCAGGTCGTTCTCCAAAAACCAGTTGCCGGTCCGCGCGGCCTCCAGCTTGTCGTTGGTGGCGATCTCGAAGGGGAGCTGGAAGCGCCGGTACAGCTCGTCCTGCCACTGCTCCACGAGGCTCCCCGGACACACCACCAGGCACCGCTGGACGTCGCCTCTCACGAGAAGCTCCTTGATGAGCAACCCCGCCATGATGGTCTTGCCCGCCCCCGCGTCGTCCGCCAGCAGGAAGCGCAGCGGCTGGCGCGGGAGCATGCTCTCGTAGACCGCGGTGATCTGGTGCGGGAGCGGCTCGAGCAGAGAAGTGTGCACCGCCAGCAGCGGGTCGAACAGATACGCCAGCCGGATCCGGTGCGCCTCCGACACCAGCCGGAACAGCGCCCCGTCCCCGTCGAAGCTCCACGGCCGGCCCTCTTCCACCAGCTCCAGGCGCGGCTCGTCGTCCCGGTACAGCAGCACGCTCGCGACCCGCCCGGTGGGGTCCTTGTAGGTGAGCTCCACGGCGTCGGTGCCGAACCACTGGACGTTCACCACCGTCACGGTCCGGTCCGGGAGGACGCCGCGCACCACGGCCTGCGGTCTGAGGGCCTCGAGCTTCACCGCCTTCCCCCGGAGGGAGCCGGCCGCTCTTGGGCCTGGCTTTGTGCGCTATTATACCAAGTCTATGTTCGGTGCAGGGCGGCAGCGGCGGTTCAGCCGATGCAGCCGGCCGGCGGGGGACTGCGGGCCGGCTGCCGAGCCCCCAGGTTGGACGCGCAAGAACGGGTGGAAAATCTACGACATCTCCGTGGATTTTCTACACAAGTTGCGTATAATGTGTGCGTGTATCCGCGCTACCTAGAAGACCGCATCCGGGAAGCCCTCGCCGACACCCCCGTGGTCTTCCTCGCCGGGGCCCGGCAGGTGGGCAAAACCACCCTAGTCCGACAGCTGGGCCACGGCCACTACGTCACCCTGGACGATCCTCTAGCCGCGGCCAGCGCCCAGGCGGACCCCATGGGCTTCCTCCTGGCGCAACCCACGCCCCTGGTCCTGGACGAGGTGCAACGGGCCCCTGCCCTCCTCCGGGCTCTCAAGCGCCTCGTGGATCAGGACCGCCGCCCGGGCCGCTTCCTCCTCACCAGCTCGGCCAACGTCCTCACCCTGCCGGTAGCCTCCGGAGAGCTGGTGGGGCGGATGGAGGTCCTCACCCTCTGGCCTCTCTCCCAGGGGGAGGTGGAGGGAAGGCGGGAGGGCTTCTTGGACCTCCTCTTCTCCTACCGGTTTCCGACCCACGCCCGGGTGGGGCCAGTGCCCCTGGAGCCCCTCGTGCGAAGGGGTGGTTTCCCGGAGGCGGTCGCCCGAGACGGACGGCGCCGCCAGGCCTGGTTCCACGCCTACCTCAGGGCCCTCTTGGAGCGGGATCTCCGGGACCTAGCCCGCGTCCACCGCCTCCTGGAGGTGCCCAAGGTTCTGGGTCTTCTGGCTGTCCGGGTGGGAGGCCCCCTAAACCAGTCCGAGGTGGCCAGGGGGGCGGGCCTTCCCCTCTCCACCCTGCGGGACTACCTGGCCCTTTTGGAGGCCCTCTTCCTGGTGGTGCGCATTCCCCCTTGGACCCCGGGTCTCGAGGGGCGGCTGGTCAAGGCCCCCAAGCTCTACCTGGTGGACTCGGGCCTAGCGGCAAGCCTCCTGGGCTCGGGCCTCCACCCCGGCGGCCTCGGCCCTCTCCTGGAGAACTTCGTGGCCCTGGAGATCCTGAAGGCTCTGGGCTGGAGCGGGGTCACCCCCGGTGTGTTTCACTTCCGGACCCACGGCGGCCAGGAGGTGGACCTGGTCCTGGAGTGGGAGGGCCAGGTGGTCGGCCTGGAGGTGAAGGCCAGCCGCACGCTGGGCCTCCGGGACTTCGCCGGCCTCAAGGCCCTCAGGAGCCTGGCCAAGGAGCGCTTCCTCCGGGGGGTGGTGCTCTACGGGGGCGAGGAGGTGGTGGCGGTCGAGCCTGGCCTGTACGCGGTCCCCGTCCCCGCCCTCTGGCGGCTTTCCTAGGGTAAGGCCGGTGTAAAGGCGATCGTCCTAGCCCGGGCTCCTCAGCCACCTGGCCCGTTAGACGTGCGCAACAGCTACTTCGAGCGCGGCTGACTCACGGCGCGATGAACGCGAGGCGCATCAAAATTCAGACGAAGGGCAGAGCCGGCAGCCCGTACAGCCGAGGCGTGCTTGGTGACCTTCGCCAAGCGTAATTTGCTTTACCTCGTGTTCTTTGCTATCCTGGTAAAGCTATGGCTACGACTTCCACGGTCAGCAGCAAGATGCAGATCACCATCCCAGCGGCCGTCCGGAAGGCCCTGGGGATCAAGCCCGGGGACCGCCTGGAACTCCGCGTGGTCGGAGACCACGTGGAGCTCAGAAAGGTCAGGCCGAGTCCCGCGGCTGTCGTCAGGGACGTCCTGGAGCAGTTCGACTTCCAGCCCCTCCACGAGGAAACCGGAGGGGATGCGGTGAGGTACGTCCGGAAGCTCCGGTGGGGCGATGATCAGCCTTGACACGAACGTCCTCCTTGCCGCCTTCGATCCCGAGGATGCCTGCCACCTCCAGGCGCTCCAACTCCTCGATCAGGTGGGGTCGGAAGCGCTTGCCATCTGCCCGGTGGTCTACTCCGAACTAGCCGCCTCCCGGAGCTGGGAGGGGCTCCGGGCGTTCCTCGAAAAGGCCCAGGTGGACGTGCTGTGGGACATGCCGCCTGTGGTGTGGGAACGAGCCGGCAGGGCCTCGGGCGAGTACGCCCGCACCCGGCGCGGCGGAGTCCTGCCCCGGCGCATCGTGGCCGACTTCCTCGTCGGGGCCCACGCCGAGCACCACGGCCTGGCGGTGGCCACGCTGGACCCCGTCGTCTTCCGCACCGTGTTCACCGGTGTACGCCTCCTGAGCCCCTGAACAACAGGAGAACCGGGGGCCGACCTCGGAGCCCCAGGCACGGTATGATCGGGACGTGCGCCGTTTCCACCAGGCTACAGGCGTGGTCCTCGGCTACGACGAGACCGCCTTCCCGGAGGAAGGGGTCCGGCGCGTGCGGGCGGCCTGGAAGGCCCTGCTGCCCGCGCGGACCATGCGCTTCCTGCGGCAGGACCGCCAGGCACCGGCCTCGGTCCTACTGAGCCTGGGGGCTTTCCCAGACCCCGCGCGCCTGCGGGAGGCCCTGGGCCTGGTGGGCTCGGAACTGGCCGGGCCCGCGCGCCGGAGCCTGTGCGAGCTGTTCGAGTCCTGTGGCAAGCCCCACCCGGAGTTCCAGTTCCGGTGGGACCTGCAGTCGGTGATGGTCCGGGGCCGGTTCGTCCCCCGGAACGGCGAAGAGCTGGACGCCGCGCTGTGCGGCCTGCGGGACCTCGCGGAGGAGCTGGAAGCAGCCGGCCTGCCTCCGGGAGCTAGCGTGGTGGTGGCAACCTATCAGGGACGGTGGACTCCGCACCGCGCCCACGGGTTCGACGTGGACTCCGGCCGGGCGCGGGCGTGGAAGTACCGGAACAGGCGGTGGGAGCAGGAGGAGGGCGGGTAGGTTGGCGTGGCGGGTCTACCTCTTGATTGTGCTGGCCACGGCCCTGGTGGTGTGGCCCACCGTGGCCTACTGGTACACGGACTGGTTGTGGTTCGTAGAACTCGGATATCCCCGCGTGTTCTGGGTACCGGCCCTGTCGAAGGCAGGGCTGTTCGCCTTCGTGGCCGCGGTGGTGTGGGCGATCCTGTACCTGAACCTGCGGGTCGCCCTGCGGGCCCTGCCGCCTCCCGCGCGGGTGGAGCTGCGGCTTGACGGGACCCGGTACGTCCCGCGCCCTGGCCTGCGGCGCTGGCTGGGGCCGGGCTGCGCGGCGGTGGCTGTCCTGGCGGGGCTTGCCAGCACCGGTCAGTGGGTGGCGTTCCAGCAGTTCCTGCACGCCGCGCCCGCGGGAGAACAGGACCCGGTGTTCGGGCTGGACGTTTCCTTCTACCTGTTCCGGCTGCCCTTCTGGCGGTTCCTGCAGCACTTGCTGTGGGGCTGGCTGCTGGTGGCCGGCGCGGGCGCGCTGGCCGTGTACCTACTGGCCGCCACGTCCCGTCTGAGCCTGCGGGGCCTGTTGCGGCTTCCGCCAGGAGCGAGGGCGCACCTGTCCCTGGTGGCCGGGCTGTTGCTCCTCGTCCGGGCCGGGGGGTTCCGGCTGGACGCGTACGAGCTGCTCACCTCCCAGCGGGGCCTGGTGTTCGGGATCACCTACGCGGACGCCCACGCCCGGCTGCCGGCGCTGCAGCTGCTCGCTGCCCTCGCGGCAGTATGCGCGGCGCTGCTGTTCCTGAACGTGTGGCTGCGGACCCTCCGCTTCGCGGCCGGGGTCCTGGCGGTGATGGTGGCGGCGTGGTTCGTGGGCGTGGGGGTGGTACCTCCTCTGGTCCAGCAGCTGGTGGTCGCACCCGCGGAACTCAGCCGGGAGACCCCGTACCTCCGGGCGCACGTCGAGTCCACCCTGCGGGCGTACGGGCTCCACAGGGTGCGGCTCGTGCCCTTCCAACCCCAGGACCGGCTGGACCCCGCGGCCGTCCAGCGGCAGCGGGCCACCCTGGACAACGTCCGCCTGTGGGACTACCGGCCCCTGCTGGAGACTTTCCGCCAGCTGCAGAGCCTGCGGGCCTACTACACCTTCTCCGACGTGGACATCGACCGGTACCCGGTCGGCGGGCGCCAGCAGCAGCTCATGCTGGCGGTGCGGGAGCTGGACACCTCCCGCCTGCCGCCCCAGGCGCGCACGTGGGTGAACGAGCACCTCGTGTACACCCACGGCTACGGGGTGGTGGCGTCCCCCGTGCACCGGATCTCTGAAGAGGGCCTGCCGGAGCTGTGGCTGCGGGACATCCCGCCCCGGGCGGAGTTTCCGGAACTCCGGCTGGACCGTCCGGAGATCTACTTCGGCGAGCTGACCCGCAACTACGTGATCGTCCACACCCGGGTGGAGGAGTTCGACTACCCCCGGGGCGACGAGAACGTCACCACGCGGTACCAGGGCCGCGCAGGGATCCCCCTGCGGGGCTGGCTCAGGCGCATGGCCTTCGCCACCCGGTTCGGGGACTGGCGCGTGCTGCTGTCCACCGACCTGACCTCCGAAAGCCGCGTCCTGTTCGCGCGCGCGGTGCCCGAGCGGGTCCGGCGCCTGGCGCCCTTCCTCTCGTACGACCGGGACCCCTACGCGGTGGTGGGGGACGGCCGGGTGTTCTGGGTGGTGGACGCGTACACCACCAGCGACCGCTACCCGTACAGCCAGCCGACAGGTCCGTTCAACTACATCCGGAACTCCGTGAAGGCGGTGGTGGACGCCTACCACGGGGACGTGCGGTTCTACGTGGCGGACCCCGCCGACCCCGTGCTGCGGGTGTACGCCCGTATCTTCCCGGGGCTGTTCCGCCCCCTCGACGAGCTGCCGGCTTCCCTGCGGGCCCACCTGCGCTACCCCCTGGACCTGTTCGAGGTGCAGGCCCAGGTGTACGCCACCTACCACATGCGCGACCCCCGGGTCTTCTACAACCGGGAGGACGTGTGGGCGGTGGCCAACGAGATCTTCGCGGACCGCCCGCAGCCCGTGGAGCCGTACTACGTGACGCTGCGCCTGCCCGGCGCTCCCGCGGGGACGGTGGAGTTCGTCCTCATCCTGCCCATGACCCCGCAGCGCCGGGACAACATGGTGGCCTGGCTCGCGGCCCGCAACGACCCGCCGCACCTGGGCGAACTACAGGTGTTCACCTTCCCCAAGGACCGCGTGGTCTTCGGGCCCATGCAGGTGGAGTCCCGCATCAACCAGGACCCCTACATCAGCCAGCAGCTGACCCTGTGGAACCAGCAGGGCTCCCGCGTGATCCGGGGCAACCTCCTGGTGGTCCCCGTGGAACAGTCCCTCCTGTACGTGGAGCCCATCTTCCTGCAGGCCGAGCGCAGCCAGCTGCCCGAGCTGCGGCGGGTGGTGGTGGCCCAGGGGCCACGGGTGGCCATGGCCGCCACCCTGGACGAAGCGCTGTCTCAGGTCCTGGAAGGCAGGGCGCCTCCGCCGACGGCTCCCGGCGCAAGTTCCCCGCGCCCCGACCTGGCCGCCGAGGCCCTGCGCCGGTACCGGCTCGCCCAGGAGCTGCTGCGCCGCGGAGACCTGGCCGGGTTCCAGCGGGAGCTGGAAGCCCTGGGCCGGGTGCTGGAGGAGCTCGCCCGCCGCCGGTAGTCCCTCAAGTGTCGACCGATCGTCCGGCAGGGTTTTGGCCCGGCGGCGGCGAACCGCTGGCGGGCGAAGGGGGGTGGAACGCGTGCAGACCCGCACGGAAACCCTGCAGCACACCATGATGCGGGTGCCCTTGACCCTGCCGCACTTCCTGGAGCGCGCGGCGAAACTGTACCCGAAGGTGGAGGTCGTCTCCCGCCTGCCGGACCGCTCCCTGCACCGCTACACCTACGCGGACTTCTACCGCAGGGCCCGCCGCCTGGCGGAAGCCCTGCAGCGGGCTGGTCTGCGGCCCGGGGACCGGGTCGCCACCTTGATGTGGAACCACTTCGCGCACCTGGAGGCGTACTTCGGGGCCCCCTGCGCGGGTGGCGTCCTTCACACCCTGAACATCCGGCTGCACCCCTCGGACATCGCGTACATCGCCGGCCACGCGCAGGACCGCTTCCTCATCGCGGACGACGTACTGCTGCCCCTGGTGGAGCAGGTCCGGCCTCACGTCTCGTTCGAGCGGGTCTTCGTGGTGCCGCTCACGGGCGCGCCGGTGCCCGCGGGCTACGAGAGCTACGAGGACCTCCTGGCGACCGCCACGGGCTCCTGGGACTACCCGCCCCTGGATGAGGAAGCGCCCGTGGGGATGTGCTACACGTCCGGCACCACCGGCCGCCCGAAGGGGGTCGTGTACAGCCACCGGTCCCTGGTGATCCACACCCTCGCCGCGGCGTTACCGGACGCCCTGGGGCTGAGCCAGCGGGACGTGGTCTGCCCGGTGGTGCCCATGTTCCACGTGAACGCCTGGGGAATTCCTTTCGGTGCCACCTTGCTGGGCTGCAAGCAGGTGTTCCCGGGCCCTCACCTGGACCCGGCGAGCCTGCTGGAGCTGTTCGAGTCCGAGGGCGTGACCGTGACCGCAGGGGTTCCCACCATCTGGCTGGGCGTCCTGGACGCACTGCGGAAGGAGCCCCAGCGGTGGAAGCTGAAGCTCCGCACCCTCGTGGTGGGTGGGTCCGCGGCACCGGAGGCCATGATCCGGGCGTACGACGAGCTGGGGTTCCACGTGCTGCACGCGTGGGGCATGACGGAGATGAGCCCTCTCGGGACCGTGAGCCGCCTCAAGAGCACCCTGGCGGACCTGCCGGAAGACCAGCAGTACGCCTACCGCGCCAAGCAGGGCCTGCCGGCCCCGCTGGTGGAAGTCCGGGCCGTCTCCGACCAGGGTGAGGTCCCGTGGGACGGGAAGACCATGGGGGAGCTGCACGTGCGGGGAGTCTGGGTGGCAGCCTCGTACCACGGCGGGGAGGATCCCGACCGGTGGACCTCTGACGGGTGGTTCCGCACCGGGGACGTGGTGACCATCGACTCCGAGGGCTACGTGAAGATCGTGGACCGCACCAAGGACCTCATCAAGTCCGGAGGGGAGTGGATCAGCTCCGTGGACGTGGAGAACGCCCTCATGGGCCACCCCGCGGTCAAGGAGGCGGCGGTGGTGGCGGTGCCGCACCCCAAGTGGGGAGAGCGGCCGCTCGCGGTGGTGGTCCTGCGGGAAGGCCAGCAGGCCAGCGCGGAGGAGCTGCGGGAGTTCCTCGCGCCCCGCTTTGCCCGGTGGTGGCTGCCGGACGCGTTCGTGTTCGTCTCCGAAATCCCCAAGACGTCCGCGGGGAAGTTCCAGAAGGCCAAGCTCCGGGATCAGTTCCGGGACTGGTCCTGGGGTTAGTGGACGTTCCCGCAGAAACGCGAAGGGAGAGGCGGAGCTGCCTCTCCCCTCACATCACTCCCGGCAGCGACCTACTCTCCCGCGCCGTCGCCAGCGCAGTACCATCGGCCCTGGAGGGCTTAACTTCCGTGTTCGGGATGGGAACGGGTGTGGCCCCTCCGGCATTGCCACCGGGAAATCCCAGATCCGTCGGCGCTGGAAGCGGCAGTCTCCTCGGACGTTGCCTGGACAGAACCGCGACGGCTTCCAGCGTCGGAAGCCTTCCGCATGCGAGAGCCCGACGCCAAGCTCCTTTCAGCTGCTCCCGAAGGGGAGCTCCCTTCAAGCCCTCGGCCGATTAGTACCGGTCGGCTTCACGCGTTGCCGCGCTTCCACCTCCGGCCTATCTACCAGGTCGTCTACCTGGGGCCTTACCCGGTTGACCCGGTGGGTGGCCTCATCTTGGGGCGTGCTTCGCGCTTAGATGCTTTCAGCGCTTATCACGACCGCACATGGCTACCCGGCGCGTGCCGCTGGCGCGACAACCGGTACACCAGAGGTGCGTCCACTCCGGTCCTCTCGTACTAGGAGCAGCCCCCCTCAAGCCACCGACGCCCGCAGTGGATAGGGACCGACCTGTCTCACGCACCGTCTCCCCGAGTTTCCTCGGGGGGTAGACTATCCCACCACCCCCTTTCGGGGGTGCCGGCGTGTTGCCCGGGCGATGGGTTCCTGTCTGGTCGCCGCCCGAGCCTCGGCCTCCACGGCCTCAGTCGTTACGGGGGTGAAGGCGCGCCGTGCTACCAGCTCCCGCCGTACGTCTTCTGTCCCGTACCGCGGGCGCTTCGAGTAGTTTAGGCGCTGGTAGGACTCCACCCGCTCGGCCCACTCCAAGAACTCCTGTGGCGACGGTCGCGGACTCTGC
>Ga0105160_1001088_pt1 | contig 11443 bp, 11 predicted proteins | sample GXS110809BmetaG_FD_89591 | JGI IMG/M metagenome (GOLD analysis project Ga0105160, IMG submission 89591) | Hot spring microbial communities from Gongxiaoshe hot spring, China to study Microbial Dark Matter (Phase II) - GXS 110809B | ecosystem: Environmental > Aquatic > Thermal springs > Hot... | reverse complement strand
GGTCATCATGGTGGTCATGGCGCCGCCGATTACGGCGTTGGCAGCGGCACAGGCTGCCGCGAGACCTCGGGTGGAACCTTGCCCGAATTCCTCCCGGTTTGGTGACAGCCGGCGCGACTGGTCCCAAGCGATGATTGCGGCTATGTCACCGCCAGCGGCTGGGACTGCGCCGACGAACACCCCAATGAGAGAGCCCAACAAGCTCGAACCCAGGACCGGGCCCACGCACCGCTGGAGGGCCGGCGCATCGGCGGAGCGATGGGTTGTGGCTCCGAATGGAGTAACCCCGGCCGAGATGGCTGCCAGCACTTCCCCTAGCCCGAACAGCCCGATCATGACGGGAATGAAGGCGACTCCGTCGAGCAACTCGGGCAAGCCGAATGTGAAGCGGGGATAGGCTGTCAGGGGATCCAACCCCACCGTTGCCAATGCCAACCCCAACGTCCCCGCTAGCACCCCCTCCCAAACGCGCTTGCCCGAGACTCCCGCCATCAAGCTCAACCCAAAAACTCCCAAGCCGAAATATTCCGCCGGCCCCATACGTAGCGCCAGTGACGCAATGGGGAACGCAGCCAGGGCGAGGAAAAGGACACCGAGCAGCTGGCCGAACAACGAAGCAAACACGTTGATCTTAAGGGCTAAGTCCGCGCGCCCCTTCTGACTCAATGCGTACCCATCCCAGGTGGCGGCGATCGAAGCCGGAGTTCCAGGCACGTTCAGCAGAATGGCCGGGATGCCTCCAGCGGGGATCGCACCACAGTAGATGCCTAGCAGCATGGCCAAACCCTGGTCCGTCGGTAGCCAGAAAGTTAGCGGGACCAGCAGGGCGATGCCCATGGTAGCTGTCAGGCCGGGCAATGCACCGAACAACATTCCCAGGCCCACACCGGCGGTGAGGAAGCCCACGATCCTTGGCTCCAGCAACTGTGTCAAGGCGGCCGTGAGTTCCGAACTCATGGATTAGTCAAAGTTCACGTGGAGGCCCAAGAAGAATCCTGCCCACAGGGCAAGTGTGGTCAGACATCCCGCGAAGATGGCTCGTCGCCACCCCACGCTTGCCAGACGCAAGAGAACAATGGCCAACAAAGCCGTACGGATGAGAAACGGGACCCAGTGCCACAGCAATAGGTACAAAGTGAGGGCGAGGATCAGGGCAATTAGCGGTCTTGCCTGCTGCTGAGTCGCCACCCACTGAACTGGCCGTGGCCGACCTGCGATGAACAGAGGTAGCGCAAACGCAAGCATCGCGAGCCCACAAACCATGGGAAAGAAGCCCGGACCCGGGACAACGCCTCCCAGTCGGGGGAACTGCCAGCCGGCGTACGCCAACGTAACGCCGATCGCTGCGAATCCGCAAGCTACAGGATCGATAGGTCGCTTCTTCACTGGACAGCCCATGCTCGAGTGATCAACCGCGGAATCGCGCTTTCAAAGAACTGTGTTTGCCCGTCGACGAAGACCCGGAACTCGTCCGGGCCAAGAAAAACGGCCCGCATTCCCCGCTCCCGGCAAAGCCGCTGAAAGGCTTCGCTCTCAAAAGCCTTCTTGAAAGCTCCCACTAGACGGGACCGCACTGGATCGGGCAATCCTTTGGGCGCGTAAAAGCCACTCCAGGCAGGGGTTCCGAAATCCCAGCCCAACTCCCGAACTGCCGGGACATCTGGCAGAACTGGAGAGCGCTGGGCAGAGAAAACCGCCAGGGCCCGCAAGGAACCCGCTTGGACATAGGGAGCGACTTCGCCTGCTCCCGCCACCACGGCATCGACATGTCTACCGAGTAGTGCCGTGATCGCTGCCGCCGAACCGCCAAAGGGGCAGTGAACGAACTGCGTTCGCGTGGCTTCTTCCAGCAACAACGCATTGATATGCCAAATGGATCCCGTCCCCGAGTTGCCTATGATGTAGTATCCCGGACGCGTGCGAGCTGATTCGACCAAGGCGTTAAAGGTCTTCCAGCTCGATGCGCTATGGACCGCCAGCACCGGATCGCTCATGGAGACCAGGCATAGCAAGTCCATGTCCTTGGGCCCTACTTGAGCCAGACCCAGAGCCTGGACCATGGCGATCTCCACCGGCCCATGCCCTAGTAAGTAACCATCCGGACGCTGACGCACCACGTACAGAAACGCCACGGCGCCCGCGGCGCCTGGGCGATTTTCGCACACCACCGGCACGCCCAGCTGAAGCTCCAGTTGAGAGGCCATCACACGAGAGACCGCATCCGACAATCCTCCAGGAACCGTTTGGACGATCAGTCGAATGGGCTTCGATGGATAGGATCGGCTCTGTGTCGAATGGCAACCGAAACTCAGAACTATCTGTCCAGCGAGCCACAAGATCAGAACGACTCGGCTGAGTGCGTCGGCGTCGCACTGGCGGAGTAACGTCATGGATTCCAAGTGGCTGCTTTGGGCAAGCCCAGCCTGGTGAGCCGTCAGCGGTCGCCTACCAGGATGCTGAAGGCGGGACGTGTGTGTGCTGACCGGCATGGGTCTCTGGATTCGGGAATGGTTTCACTTAAAGGTCCGGGTTCACCTTCAAGGACTGTAATCGAGGACCGTTGAACCATGCAACTTGTGCACTGCCCGAGCCCATGCCCTTTGGGATAATGTCGATGTGGTGAAGTCCAAGGAGTTAGAGCGCCGGCTGGAAAGGGCACAGGAACAGATCCGACTGTTTCAAAGCATCAGCCGGCTCATGTCCCGGGACGAAACCTTGCAGGATACGGTGCAGGCAATCGTTGACCTGGTCCAGGAATACATGCACGCCGACTCCTGTCTGTTGTACTTGCTGGATCGGGATGAGCTGGTGTTGTGCGCTTGCAGCCCGCCTCGTCCGGGTGCCGTTGGCCGAGTGCGGCTTCGACTCGGCGAAGGGCTGACTGGTTGGGTAGCCCGGCAGAAGCGCTTGGTAGCGATTTCTCGGGAGGCGTACCGCGATCCCCGCGCCAAACTGTTTCACGAACTCCCGGAGGACACTTACGAGGCCATCGTTTCTGTTCCAGTGGTGGCTCGTGGACGGGTCGTGGGAGTTATCAATGTGCACCACCGTGAACAGCACGCGCACACGGGCGAGGAGCTGGAGCTATTGACGACAGTGGGTGAGCAAATTGGGAGCTTGTTGATTGTGGCCAGGATGGCGCCGAGCGCTCTAGATGAGGTCAGTCACGCTGCCCTGGTGTTATCCTCCGATTCGGAAGCCTCGACCGCTCGTTAAGATCGCACCTTCCTTGGGGAAATAAGGCTCGGCAGAGAGGACCATCGCCCGCAGACGCCCCTAGGGGCTCTCGCGAATCCGATCACGTGGCCGGCATGCTCACAGGACGGCAGCTTTTGCCCTCGGCTTTCGCTCGCGCGACGTAATCGCGGACGTACTGCTCGTAAGCTTGCCGCAGAGGTTCAAGAGCCCTTCCCTCGCGGCGGATGTTCAACCCCTCGATGCTCGCCACCGGCAGTAACCCTCGCGTCGTCGACGTGATAAAGACCTCATCAGCCTGCTCGAGATCTTGGAGGCTCAGGTCTTTCTCAGCCACTTCGAACGAGGGGATGTGGATTTCGTTCAGCAAGATCTCCCGCGTGATACCAGGCAGGCAGCCGGAGCTCAGCGGGGGAGTCCAGACTTGGTGTCCCTTGGAGATGAACACGTTGGCCGAGGTACACTCGCTGACCAACCCGTGTTCGTTCAGCAATATCACCTCATCCAATCCCCGGCACTCCGCTTCCTCAAGCCAGGTGAGGTTGTGACACCAAGAGAGGATTTTGGTGCCGGCGAAAGGCCAAGCCGCATACCGCGCCCGATGGACCACCCCTAGGCGGACTGCTTCTGGCCAAGGCTTAGGATCTGTAGTGAAAGCGATGATGTCGAAGTCCCGGTCGATTCCAGGCCCCTCCCACAAGCCCCCACGATTCCGCACGATCGCTACGCGAAGAGTGGCATCCCAAGCCTGGTTGGCTTGTACTAGGCGGCGCAAGGGCTCAAACAATTCTCTGGGATCACTGGGGAAGGGGACCCGAAAGCGGACCGCATCGCGACGCATCCGCTCCCAGTGCTTTTCAAAGCTGAAAATCACACCGTCGATCACACGCAGCGTAGAAAAGACACCCCAGCCGTTCAACAGTCCCACTTGCCCGGGTGAAAGGCAGCGCTCGGTGCTTTCAACTACGTCCTCGTTGTGGAGAATGTAGCGGTGCATCGCTGCCTTTCATTGTAACTGTCTTAAGGTGGGCGTTCGCGCCGACAGCCTACTTCCGCCGCAGAGCGCGGAGTCGCTCCAGCTCTTCGTTCGCACCCAGCACAATCATCACGTGGTATGGCTCAATGACGGCTTCGGCTCCTGGGTTCACCGTTAGATCTCCACTGCGCATGTCGCGGAGCGCTAAGACCTGGACACCGAATCGGTTACGCAGCCGGAGCTCGGCCAGCGTCTTGCCTAAGAATTCCGCCGGCGGCGTGATCTCGTGGATGCTGTAGCCGCGGCCTAGAGGGATATAGTCAAGTACGTTGCTATCCCGCAAGCGACTCGCCAGGCGCTCTGCGGCCTGACGCTCGGGAAAGATCACCTCATCGACACCGATGAGCTTCAGCAGCTTGCCGTGGTCTTCGGATCCAGCTTTTGCGACCAGGTGACGTACCCCTAGTTCTTTCAAATGCAGAGCGGCAAGCGCAGAAGCCTCCACTTGTTCGCCCAGGCTCAGCACTACGGCGTCAGCCTCGTGGACTCCAAGAGCCGCCAGGCGCTCCTTATCACGGGCGTCAACCACCACGGCACGCGTAACCTCGTCGCGGATTCGCTGGATGGCCTGGGGATCTTGATCAATCGCGAGGACTTCATGTCCCGCATGGAAAAGCGTCCGGGCTACGTGGCTCCCGAAACGTCCCAAACCGATCACTACAAACTGACCCATCCGGCGCCGCTCCACTAAGTAGATTAGCCAACCATCACTTCCTCTTCGGGGTACTGCCAATCGCGGATGGGATCCGGACTGGCCAGTGCTAGTGCAAGCGTCAGCGGTCCCACGCGCCCGCTGAACATGAGCCCTGTCAGGACCAAACGGCTGAGCGGTTCCAGATAGGGCGTAATCCCCGTCGACAGTCCTACGGTCCCTAATGCAGACACTGTCTCGAAGAAGCAGCTTGTGAACGGATCGTGTTGAGCTGGAAGTGAGTTACCGGACTCGCAAACCAGCAACGCGAACCAGCCCAGTAACACCGCACCCAGGCCTGCCAAGGTAATGTTCACCGCAGTCGCCACACTGTCCTGGGGGATCGTGCGGCCGGCTACATTGACGTGCGTCCGACGGCGCAGCCGGTTCCAGAACGCCAGGACCAAGTTCGCACTCGTCGTCGTCTTAATCCCCCCGGCGCACGAGCCTGGGGAGCCGCCGATGAACATAAGTACGATCAACAACAGCAAGGTCGGGGAAGCCAGAGCGCCGATGTCCACCGTGCTGAAGCCTGCGGTCCGCGCCGTCACGCTTTGGAACAAGCTAACCAACAGGCTTTCGCTTGCACTCAGACCCTGGAGCAGATGCCGTCTTTCCAGTAGCCAGAAAACTGCTGCCCCGCCCAGAGTCAATACGCCCGTTGTCCAAACGACTATTCGCGCGTGCAAGGATTTGCGCTGGCGCAACCTGAGCAAATCGTGAACGGTTATAAACCCCAAGCCGCCTAAGACGATCAGAACGCAGACAACAACAACCACGTAGGCGTCGGCTCGGTAGGCTGCGAGGCTATCCGTCCACAAGCCGAAGCCCGCGTTGCAGAATGCTGAAATCGCATGGAAGAGCGCCAAGTAAGCGGCGTCGGTAACCGGATATTGCTCTCGCCACCTTATCCAGAGCAATACAGCGCCGAGCAGCTCCACGATCAGCGTGAAACGCAAAACCAGTTTGAGTACGGCGATCAGGTCGGGCCGGTCCGTTCCCGTGATGGTTTGGGCCAGAAGGGAGCGCGCCGGAATGGACAACCGGCGCTCGACGACCGCCGTGCCTAGGATCGAAAAGGTCATGATGCCCAGCCCCCCGAGCTGGATCAGAGACAAAATCACGAGCTGGCCGAACAATGTAAACCCCGTCCCGGTGTCCCGCACCGTCAGGCCAGTAACGCAGGTGGCGCTCGTGGCTGTGAACAGGGCATCAATGAACGGAATGGGTTGATCCGGCGGGGTAGCCCACGGTGTTTGCAACAGTAGTGTGCCCGTGAGAATGAGCAACAAGAAGCTCAAGACCAGCACGCGCTGAGGTTGTAGTGGGGTTCGCCGTCTCATAGCGGGATCCAAAAAGGCCTACAGGCGCCGGGCGATCACCCGGTAGTCCAGTGCCCCGAAAAATTTTTCCCGCAAGCTGGCGGGAAGCTCGGCCAACTCTGGAAAGTGCTCCACGGCCGGCTCTAGGTACTGAAGCTCGAGATTTCCGAATCCTGCTTCCTGCAGATAGAAACACAGGAGTGCCGGAGGCACGGGCCGGGTATGTGTGGGGTCCAAGTAAAAATGGGTAGCGAAGATGACCAGACATTCTGGGTTTGGCGTCTCGATCACAAATACGCCATCTCGGCGCATCTTCTGGGCCACAAGCTCGATCAGTCTCGGGACCTGCTCTGGCGGCAAGTGCTCGACCACGTGACTACAAAAGGCCGCTCCCAGGGCCGCATCGGGCAACTGCCCGAGATAACTCAGCGCATCACCTTGTTCGACGGCGAGGCCTTTCTTTTTACACCACGCAACAAGTGAGGGATTCTGCTCGATGCCCCGAGCATCGATGCCCGCCTGCCGCAAAAGCTCGAGGAACTCGCCGCGGCCACACCCCAGATCCAACACCGGTTCGTGCCCCTGAAATAGCTCAACGAGCGGGCGCTGGCGCTCTCGGATCGCAGCTTCGTCGCCACGGAATTTTTCCGCGAAGACCAGCACGGGCAGGCTCGTGACGCCCGCTGCTGCGGCGCCGGGTGCCTCCGCTGTCTGAAGCGCTGGACTCAGCAAGGCGAGCTGTTGCCGTACGGAACGGAGTTCGTAATGGATCAATCGCTCAAATTCCGCGCGGACGCGAGCCAGGTCCTCCCACAGGCGCTGCTGGATCTCGAGCGCGGTCCTGGCCATGGCTTGCTCGAAGGCACTGTGTTGGGCCTGAAGCTGGCTCCGGTAGACAGCCTCGAGTTCCGTGGCGCGATGATGGAACGAAGCTTGCAGCTCCGCGAGTCCGCGCAGCATTCTGGCCTCGCTTTCCGCCCACTTGCGCTCCCACCCTTCGCGCCATTGATGCCAATGCTTGCGTTGATCTTCTGCCAGTTGTCCAATCTCACGCAAGCCTTGCTCAACGGCCTCGACCCTCGGAGACAGTTGCCTGAGCTCACGCAGGCTTTGCTCCAGCACCTCAACCCGCGGAGAAAGTTCTCGGCGGAAGTGTTCTAGCTGCTGGCGCCAGTCGTGGTGAAACTGCCGGAGTTCGTTCCAGGTATGTTCGATCAACCGGTTTGTTTGGTTGAGGGCTTCCAGGGTAGCGCTCAAGGCCTGGACGACGGCGCGGTTGAATTCAACCTGCTCGCGAACGTGCCAGTGGAGAAGGCGAGCGATCAGGCGCTTGGCTGCCTGGATTATAGCGTTATGGATCCCTGGGGGACGGGGGTTAACGGTTCCGATGGCGGCAATTTTTCCCTCGGCGGCATCCCGAGCGTGCAAAAGGGGCATCAGATCCGGCAGCGCCACCCGGTTGTGCTCGAGTGGGGCTTTCCAAGCGCGCTCGCGCACTTGCCGGATCAATTCGGTAATGGGGTCGGGACCATCCTGCCGGGGTTCACTTGGCGCGCCGCCCACCTTTTCTACTCCAGGTCGCTACAATCCGCGTGTGAATGCCGCCCCGCGGTCGGAACTCTCCGATCACCGTGGCCGAGATGGGCCGGGCTGCTGCCACGATGTCCCGGAGAAAACGGTTGACCACATTTTCCTGAAAAATCCCCAGGTTGCGATAGGCGAGCATGTACATTTTGAGGGACTTCAGCTCGATGCAGTGCTTATCGGGTACGTACTGGATGGTAATCGTACCGTGATCGGGTAAACCCGTCCGGGGACACACCGAGGTGAACTCGGGCATGACGATCTCGATCGTATAGCCCGGAAATTGGTTGGGGAAGGTTTCAATGGCGGGCAGGGGAGCATCGAGCCCTGCACGCGCGTGTTCCTCGGTGTACAACTTCGACGGTGTGACTTTTTTGGCCATTGGCTTTATCCCTCCCAGCAACCGAGTTTCCGCGCCAGTTGCTCCAGAAAGAGCCCAGCATCCGTCACCACGCCCATCGCCTGACCAGTACCACGGTCGCTCACTTTGGTCACCACCGCGGGGTTGATGTCGACGCAGATGACTTTGACCCAGCTGGGAATCATGTTGCCGGTGGCCACCGAGTGCAGCATCGTACCGAGGCACAAGACCAACCCAGCACCGCGCAACTGCTCAGCGTACGCGTCCTGCGCAGCGTTCATGTCGGTGATCGTTTCTGGCAGTGGACCGTCGTCTCGCAAGCTCCCTGCCAAAACGAACGGAACGTTGTTCCGGATGCACTCGTACATGATCCCGCTCTTTAGAATGCCCTGCCGGATAGCGTTGGCAATGCTGCCTGCCCGGTAGATGGTGTTGATCGCGCGCATGTGGTTACGATGGCCGTGTTCTTCTTGCCGCCCATCGCTGAGGCGTACGCCGAGCGAGGTGCCGTAAAGTGCCGCCTCGATGTCATGCACCGCCAACGCATTGCCCGCCAATAACGCCTGGACGTACCCATGGCGGATCAAGGCTGCCAAGTAGGGTGCGCTCCCGGTGTGGACGACGACCGGCCCAGCGACCACCACCACTTTCTTCCCTTCGGCAATGGTCCGTCGTATCAACTCCGCTGTCTGGCGCACGGCCGTCTCTACCTGCCGCTCTGACGAGACGCCCTGGGTCATGAAAGCGAAATGATAACGATCGCGCTCTTTCGCCTCGGGGACCACCCGAATCCCTTTCATGCCCACCACTACTCGGTCACCTGCTTTCAGGTCGCGCAGCCGGCGACAAAAGGCACGCCCGTTCTCGATGACGATGACAGCGTCCATGCGCTGGTCCTCGACCTCGATCCACTTGCCCTCGTAGCGCACGAACGTGCGGTGGTTGGTAGTGGAGTAAAAATTCTCGGGAGCGCAGCGGTCCCGCTCTACGGTTTCCAGTTGCGCATCCCCGCGATCGGGAATCGAGCAACCCAGGGAGTGCAACTGGGCAAGTAGCTTCTCCATTTGCTCGGCTGTGGCCGTTTCTACGCGGAGCCGCAGGCGCGAGGGATCGGCGTTGGTGCGGCCGATTTCGAACTCCTCGACCTCGAAATACCCGTCGAAGGCCACTACCGTGTCGAAAATCTGCTCCATGATGTGGGAATCGATCAGATGGCCTTCGGCCTCGACAATTTCTTGGTACGGAAACGGCGGTTTCTGGGACGCCATAGGCGATGGTAGCGGGGTTTCTTTTTAGGATAGCCGAGCCCCTGGCGCGGACGCGCCGGCTTTGGCGGCATCGGGAGAGTCGTTCATCACGTAACGTTGGTAAGCCTCCAAGACCTCCCCCGCAGGGCCTTGTTGCACGACGTGGCCACGCTCCAACCAGATGGCATAGTCACAAAACGGGCGCAGCTCCGCCGGCGCTTGGGACACGCAGATGAGGATCTTGCCTTGCTGGCGAAGCTCGGAAATTTTGCGCAGGCATTTGTGCTGGAAGCGCTGGTCGCCGACAGCCATGACCTCGTCGATCAGGAGGATCTCCGGTTGGGCGTGCACCGCAATGGCAAAACCCAATCGAAGGATCATGCCGTGCGAATACGTGCGTAAAGGTTCGTTGATGAAGTCGCGCAGCTCGGCGAATTCCACCACTTGGTCAAAGATGGCGTTGGTTTCACGGCGCGTCAGCCCGAGCAGCGCAGCGTTTACCCGGAGATTCTCGGCACCAGTCAGGTCTGGATGGAAGCCCGAGCCGAGCTCGAGGAGCGCCACGACACGGCCGGTGACGTGCACGCGGCCACGGTCCGGTTGGAGCAGCCCGGCGGCGAGGGCCAACAGGGTGGATTTGCCAGCCCCGTTCGGCCCCACCACAGCGAGGCCTTCGCCGTCACGCAAGCTGAAGCTGACGTTGTCCAGCGCCCGGACCGATAAGGGTTCGCGCCCAGTCAGCATCTGGAGCAGGAAGCGCCAGAAAAACTGCCGCGATTGCCGCGCGTACGTCTTGCTAACGTTCTCGAAGATGACGCAAGCCATCGTATTCACCGTTCAGAGGTAATCGGCGAACCGCGATTTCAGCCGTCGGAACACCATGAACCCCAACGCCAGGGTTCCGATCGAGACGGCCGTCAGCTTGACCAGCAAGGTCTCCGGCGGGACCCGATTTTCCATGATCACAGTCCGGCAGGCCAGAACTACGGCAGCGATCGGATTGTACTGGTAGAGGGTCCGGTAGCGTTCGGGGATCATGGTGAAGGAATAAAAAATCGGTACCAGCCAGAAAAGCACCGTATTGGCGGACTCCACCACGTAGCGCACGTCGCGGAAATACACGTCGAGCGCCGAGCTGGCCAGGCTCAAGCCGCAGACGAAGACGATTTCCATACCCAGCACATAAACCAACCAGAACCACCGGAGTGCGGGCTGATAGCCCGCGGCGATGGCTAGCCCGAGCAGTAGCCCGATCTGGATCAGGAAGTGTAGGGCGTTGGCCAGCACCGTGGAAACAGGCAGCAGCTCCCGCGGCATAGGCACTCGCTTCAGCAGCGCCGCATTGGCCCAGATGGACACGGTAGCCGATTGCCAAGCTAGGGAAAAGAAACTAAACACGACCAGGCCGGATAAGACCGAGATGTGAAAGTTCTCCACGCCTTGGGGGCGGAAGATTCGCGTAAAGACGAAAGTGAGTACAAGCATGAGTACGAGAGGATTCAGCAACGACCAGAAGATGCCGAGCGACATGTTGCGGTAGCGGATCTTGAAATCACGGATCACCAGGTTCCAGATCAGGTAGCCGTAGTTCCGCCGCTGCATCGCCACGCTCACGGATATCATTGTCGCCCTCAGTGAAGGCCTAAAGCAGTCTGGGCGGCGCTCCGAAGATTCGGGAGAGGAGATACGCGGGCGATGAGGGGTGAGCGAGGTGCCCCGACAGCCGTAGGTGACCTGGGTAGTCGGTGCAAATGGATTTTCTTCTTCCTTGTTTGCTTGTGGTTGAAGGGCAACCGAGCAGAGGCCTGGCCCTCGACGACTGCTTGGGACGCCGGACGGGGGCGGTTGTTCGTCCGGTTCGTCGAAGGGGAGAATAGTCCAGCTGAGTTTTTGCTCACAGGCGAGGGCTATCAGGCTCATTTCGCACCCGATCATGTGCGCTTTGTGATTCAAGCCCATGCTTTAGTGCTGCGATTCGAAGGCGGCAGCGGCGCACGGCTCCAAGGG
>Ga0105160_1001087_pt1 | contig 11444 bp, 9 predicted proteins | sample GXS110809BmetaG_FD_89591 | JGI IMG/M metagenome (GOLD analysis project Ga0105160, IMG submission 89591) | Hot spring microbial communities from Gongxiaoshe hot spring, China to study Microbial Dark Matter (Phase II) - GXS 110809B | ecosystem: Environmental > Aquatic > Thermal springs > Hot... | reverse complement strand
TGCCAGATCTGGTACGCAGTCTCGCTCCCTGCACTGGATCCTGCTGGGCTCTGGAGGAAGCGGAGATTCGACCCCGAGAGCCGCAGCTCCTCCGTCTGCATGTCGTAGACCAGAATATCCCGCGCATCAGGCCAGCTTCCACGCTGATGGCGCAGGAAGAGCGCCGCCTTGCCGCCACCTCCAGCTTGCTGGTTCTCGAGAAAGAGGCGCAGCTCTCGTTGCGACGGTGCAGGCGCTGAATGCGAGAGGATGACCCCCGTGTTGCTGTAGAGCGCGGTGTTGCTCGTCCTCAGAGTGAGAGCATTCGACGACAAACCTGTGTCGATGGTGAGGGCACCGCTCATGGTATCCCCCACTTTCTTGACATAGGTGCCGTCGTGATTATGGCTCGCTGCCGCGAAGGCACTCGCATGCTGCCCATCGAGAAGGTCAGCGTGCAGTCCGGAGCCATGCCCCTGAGGGGTGATATCCGCTGGCGAGTGCGTATGCGCAGGGATGGTGATCTGCCGCGCTACCCAACGTCCCTCAGCCGCATCCCAGAGCAGGATCGATCCATCCGGAGGGTTGCCAGAGATCTCCACGTCCAGAAGCTGGCGAAGGCGCGTGCCGCGTGGCATCACTCGGTGAAACGTCTCCTCGGCCATGGACCCCTCCACTCAGCCAATGACTGCCCCTTTCGAGAGGCGTCAATGCATGACCCACTTGCTTCCATCCCAGCGCTTCACGGGGTGCCAGACCCATTGCGATCCGTTCCACCGCTTCACCGGGTGTTTGACCCAGTTGGTTCCATTCCAGCGCTTGACGCCGCTCCCGCGGTTGTAGACGAGGTAGGCTCCGATCCTTCCCGCATGCGCAGAGCCACCCGTCGCGGTACTGACACCTCCCGTGGCAGTCTTGTGGTAGTGTGTTCCACCACTCCCGTAACTCCAGACCGCCTGGCCGTTGGGATCACGCCACCACCCGACGTAGTACTCCCATCCAGCCTGGGTCACCATCGGCTCGAAGGTGATCTCTGTCCATGCCTGCCCCCCTGTACTGTCGCTCCCCGTCGGGAAGACAACGGAGACGGAGCGGAGAAGGTTCCCCTGGTAATCCCAGACGCAGATCTTTCCGGTGATGGGACCGCCGCGGCCACCGACGTAGACCCCCGCCCCGGTAATGACGCCAGCCTCTGGCATGACGATCTTCTCGGACCAGACTTGGTTCTCGAAGTTGATCCCGGTCCACTCCCAGGAGGACCAGGGACCACTATAGCCAGCCTGCGGCATCACTTCCCCCTATCCGAGAACGGTGCTGGTGTCGATCCAGAGGTCACCGGGACGTGCATCCGTGGGAGCAGTGCTCTGCACGTAGATCCTGCCGCCGGTGTACCCACTGGCACTCCGGTAGAGGACGATATCGTCGCCGTTCCCACTGGATCCGATTCGCCCCATGAGGCGTCCTCCACCCGGTGAGATCCAGATGCGTCCCATCTCGTTCCCCGAGGAGTCCAGAAAGATGATATCCCCGGGATCCGTCGCTGCACCGGTCCCGGCGCGGAGATACAAATTCTTCCCCGAGCCGATAGTGAGGTCGCCGGTCAACGTTCCACCGGATGTATCGAGGTAGTTGGGATGCGAGTGCGTCGCGGGAGCAAAGCTGGATGCATGGTAGCCGTCCAGGAGGTCGGCGTTCAGGCTGGTGCAGACGGTCCCATTCGAGACCGCGACCTGGTTGCTCGCGTTCCCCGCATGGTATCCATCCACGAGGTCCGCATTGAGACCCGACGTATTCACCGCTATCGTGACCGTCTTGGTGCTGGTGTTGGGCGAGAGACTGATATTGCTTCCAGCCGAGAGCTGCAGCGTATCCGTCTTGCTGCTGGCAGCGATGGTCGTCGCACCCACGGCCACGTTGGAAAAGGCATTCTGGTTGACCTCAGCTCCTGTCTGGATCGAGTCGAGCTTGCTCTTGTCCGCTGCGCTCATGAAGCCGGCGGCAGTCGTTGTTGCATTTGAATGAGTGTGTGATGCCGAGGCAAAGGCACTCGCATGCTGGCCATCCAGGAGATCCGCGTCGAGACCAGAGTTGGACCCCTGGCTCAGCGCGATGGTGACTCTCTTGGCTGCCGTATCGGGAGTGAGCGTGAGCTGCGTCGTGGCGCTAGAAAGGGTGAGCGTATCGTTTCCCGTCGTCGCCTCGATGTCAATGGTTCCGACTCTGACCTTACCGTAGTTGATGAGGCCAGATGACGACGAGAGCGAGTCCAGCTTGCTCTTGTCCTGCGCGCTCATGAAACCGGCACTCGATGGTGTGGCCACGGGGTGCGTATGGTCAGCTGGCGCTGCACCGATAGCTGCTGGCGTGAGGGGGTCAGGACCTCCCGACGCATGCCGGCTGGCATGGTTGGCCAGAGCGGACAAGGGAATGGGAACTGCATCGGACCAGTTGGTGGTACCCAAGATCTCCTTGAGGCGCTTGGCGATCCAGGAGAGGATCTGGGTCAGGCTCCCACTGTTCGCGTAGGCAGCCGCGGTCCCTTGATCCAGAGTACGGTCCCCGATCTTGGTATCGCTGACTGCACCATCCGCGATCTTTGCAGTCACCACCGCTCCATCGGCGATCTTACTGGCAGTGACTGCGCCGTCGGCAATCTTGGCAGTCGTGACTGCAGCATCGGCGATCTTGGCAGTGGTCACCCCGCTGTCGGCAATCTTGGACGTCGTCACGGATCCGTCGGCGAGGGGCGAGGCTCCACCGGGACCGAAGAGCGAGAGGACCTGGAAACGCACCCCGCTCTTGATCCAGCGGACCTGACTGGTCGCAGGGTCCACGAGCTCGATATCGTAGCGACCCGTCGGAGACGGCAGCGTCACGGTATCTACCGATAACTCCCAGTAACCCGTTCCGGAGGCGCTGCTGGTCTCGACGAAACTCGCACCCAAGCTCCCATCCGCATTCACGGGATAGGCACGGACACGTACTCCACCAAGAGGTGTTCCCTCTCGGAAGGCATAGCCGCTGAAAAGCAGAACCGCCATCGTCCCCCCTCCCGTCGGGTATCACACTGCTGCGCGGAGCTTCGAGTGATCATGCCCGAGAAGAGCTTCTTTGACGTAATAAATGGGGTCGCGGATGGCGTCATCCTCGTCGATGAAGATGACTCGGATCCCTCGCTCCGCGAAGTAGAGGAGGCGGAAGAGGTCGCGCTCCTGTCTCTCCGACCCCAGCGTGTAGTGCCAGTAAATGCCGCTGACCTCGATAGCGATGCCGAGGTCCGGAAAAAGAAAATCGACCTGCGAATAGAAGCCGCGCCCCGCCCCCGGGAGCTGCGCGTGCACGAGAAAGTCCTCGTCTGGGCGGTACCCCAGCTGGAGGAGAGCCCAAAACACTGCCCACTCTGGCTTGGTCCCACCAGGATACTGCTCGCGCCACCAGAGTGGAGGATCACCCGCTGGCTCCTGAACGCGGAATCGTTCCAGACCCCGCATCCCACGCGGGATGAGGGTCACCTCGCTTCTCCCGAAGCCACGTGGCTCCCGCGGCAACCCCGGGAGGCGCGGAACCATGCCGCGACGAGGGAGTTTCACCCGGATCTTCGCCATCCTCAGGACTCCAACTCGATGAGAGAGACAGAATACCGCCCCTCGCGCCGCGGTCCCTGGACCTCGCTGGCGACAACTTCCGTGATGAAGACACGTTTCTCGATGACCCCTCCCTCGTCGTGGTACCGGAAGGTTCCAGCTACTCGCGACGCTGCCGCCTCCTCGAGGCGTCGGATCAGTTCATGTGCTGGTACTCCTACCGTTTCCCTGCAATAGGGATCGGTCAATTGGAGAGTCACCTCCCACCCCCAGAGGAGGCGTGGTACGCGGAGGTAGGTCAGGACGCAGCTCCTGAGCAACGGTGCTACCGAGGGATCAACTCCGCGACGCATCGCGATGAGGAGACGGGCAGCGCGGAAGTGGTGACCCTCGGTGCCACCGATTCTGAAGCGCTGCTTCCCGGTAGCAGTGACGCTCCCCACGTACTCCCACTCCTCGCGGTAATCCCAGCCCACGTAGACGGAGACCTCGCAACCATCGGGTACCACTGCATCCACATCGATGCCGAGGGCGAGCTTGTCCAGCTCGGACCACCCCATATCCCACCAGGACGTGATGAGCGCTCCTTCGGGTGCGTACCGCTGCGTCGGATTCTGCAAAGGATTGTGAAGGCCGACGGGAAGGTCGACGGACCAGACGCCCAGAGAGTCGCTGCCCCAGAGGCGATAGGTTCCGTCCCCCGAGAACGCTGCGACGTCACCCATCTCGGAGATCCCGGTCCGCTGCGTCAAGAGGTGGAAGGCGATACCTGGACTCATGAGGACCGCTCCCGTCACGGAGACGCCTGGGAACAGTGCTGTCTCTATCGGCAGACCAGTATCGATACGGGATGTGCTGCCGGATTGCTGCGCTACCGCGATGACGGCGAACCAGAGACCATGGCCAGCGACCACCTGCTGGACTCGTCCCGAGAGGTGGGCAGGGAGGCCATCGTCCCTATCTGGTCCCACGACGGTGACGGCATTCGTGTTGTACTTGTAGATGGACAACCCAACGGGAACGTACAGCTCTCCGCGCCAGACCGCTGCCCTCCCAACCTGATCCGTCTCGGGATACTGGAGACCGGTGGGATAGAAGCGCTGGGCAGCGAAGTCATATGCATAGAGGCCGTCTCTCGCTACCGCATGCAGCACGATCTCTCCAGCGGCATCGAAATAGGGGATGAGCTGCCGCGTGTACCCCGGCGGTGCGGGGAACCTCCCCGCGTTCTGCCAGGATGCCCCATCCTCGGGAGCGATGGTCCACAGCATCCGGTTCTGCATGTCGATCCGGAAAAGCTTGTCGTCCCAGACGCCAAGGGCGAAGCCACCGGTCCCCGACACATGGGTCCAGGTGCCGAGGTCCGCATCGTAGACCGAGGTACCAGTCGTGGTGAGGATAACGATCTTCCCGTCGTAGATGGCGACATCACTGAAGGCACCCGAAACGGAGCCCAGACCGTTCCAGGATTGCGTCCCCTCTTCCCAACGGTACAGCGTCTCCGCTCCGATGGCATAGATCCGGTCCGCGAAGCTGAAGAACCGTTGCACGACTGGAAGCGTGCCGCGGCTCTCGACCAGTGGAGGGAGCGTCAGGTACCGGTAGCGCCCATCGAGGCTCCCGAACCAGTACCGGTCCAGGTGCCGCGTCGGGTCCGCGAAGAGCACCCCGAGACCACCAGTAAAATCGCTGGAGACCCACTCCGATTCCACGACGTGGTCGCTGCGGCGATAGTCTCCCGTCACCACTTTCTGCGGGAACGGCGTGATGGCTCGGCGAACCAGAGGGCGCTGTGCGAGTGGGTAGTTGACGCCATAGAGGGAGATCACACCCTCGCGGGTCCGTTCCATCTCTCCCTCCTCCCCCGTTTACGGCAGAACCGCGACGGCACCGTGGGGCACTCTGCCCACCAGGCGGTGGAGCGAACCATCCGCCACCTGGAGGGCGACCATCAGGCGACGCAAGTGCTCCTCGACGTCGATGCCGGGACCGCGGCTGCGAGCTGCATGCAAGAAGACGGATGCGAGGCTCACCAGCGAAAGAGGTTCGACAGGGAGGCGCGAGTGCGGCTGGACAGGTGGAGTCAGTGGGCCGAAGCCGCGCAGGAGAACTTCGGTCAGCTCAGCGGGAACGAGCAGCTTCCGCCCCGGCGCAGGAGACCACGCATTGCCGGGTACGAGACCACTATCGGTATGCACCTCGTAGATATGCGTGAAGCCAGCTGGAATGACAGCGATGCCCTCCCTGGAGCCCGGGCTGGTGCTCACTGGTATCCCAGGAGCGTCCAGGCGAACCCGCGCCAGATTGGCGTACTCGACGACAGCAGACCGAATGGCGCGCAGCACCTCGGAGGGGGAGAGTCCCAGCAAGAGGTACCGCGTCCCCGGCGCAACGGGAGACGGGAAGGGGGAGACGAGAGTGAGTTCTCCCCCACTCGAAGACGCCACGACGCGGCTCACCAAGCCGTTGGCGATATCGTCATCAGGGTGGATGACGACGCTCTGCTGCACCCAGGTATCGGTCCCGCCGGGAAGAGCTGTATCGACGAGAACGGTTCCATCAGGAGACACCTCGCTGATCTCCCCCTCGATGACCGGAGCATGTTGCGACGCGACCTGCGCGAGGAGGTCATAGAGGGAGAGCATCGGAACTGGACTCGGATTGCCGACGAAGGTGGGGATGACCCTCTGGATGCCGCCTCGCGTGAACGTCACCTCCCAGACCCCGGGAACCGTCACGCGACTCGCGGGGACCGTTACCGCAAAGCGGTTCCCACCGAGGGATGCTGCCGACAGACCCGATACCGCCTCCCCGAGGGAGTCCTTCACCGTCACCGTGACGCTACCGGAACCAGGAAGGTCAGCGACCACCGTGAGGTCGTTCCCGATGAATCCCTCCATGACCCCTTCTCCTCCGCTAGCTCGCTTTCTTACCCCTCTCCTGATGCCCCTGCTCGGGTTCCTCCACCTCCACGACGTGGGTCAGGTAATCGTCGAGGAAGGAGATCTTGCTCTCGTCGTAGAGAGCGCGGATCTCTGGCTTGAGCGTCGTCCACTGGAGGCGCGTGAAGCCAGTGGCCTGGTCTCGCCCACGGTAGAGACCACGCTCCCCGAAGGACAGGAGCAGATCGATAGCCACGCGCCTCGGAACGCGCCGCCCCTCTGGCCCGAAGGTCCACTCTCGCCCCTGGTAGCGAATGACCAGTGGCTTCCCCGACGCGGGGGCAATACGAACACGTCCATCTCCCAGGTGATCCGCATCCAACCAGGCGCGCAAGAGTTGGGTTCGCTCCGGTTCCTCCGTGTGGAAAAGGATGTCATCGAGCTTGCTGTCGCCGACGATGCGCGTATCGGGGACACTGACGCCTCGCGAGACGAGAACTGGTTCTTCCTGCCGGATCCTGACACTCATGTTGCCTCCCTTGCCAATGCACACAGATCGCGCAACTCGCCCTCGGTGACTGCTTCTCCATCCCGTGCCGGTGCTATCTGACACGGGAGGTACTGCGGGTCTTCATGAATCCCCTCCCAGTACGCTGGATCGTTGGGCGAGGCAGAGTAATTGGGAGGACGCATCACGATGACCGGACTCGTGAAGACCCGCACCGCCCTCTTCCCACAAGGGCAAAGACGTTCCGCGGTGACCTCCGACATCGACATCCTCACCAGGTAGCGATGACCACCAGCGCACCGGAAGACATACTGCGGCATCGTTCACCTCCGTCGTGGAGAGGAGGGGGCCGGGGTGGGCGAGAGCTTGCTCACCCCAGCCCCTACGAGGATCAGGTGGTCTCGAGATCGCGGATGACGCCCTGCCGCCCAGGGTGGCGACAAATGAGGTTGGCGTAGGTCTTGATCACATACTCCTCGCGGTCCGTGTTGACCGGGACCTGCTCTGTCTCGAAGGGCAGGAGCACCTCGTAGCTCCAGTCACGCTTGTCGACCCAGAACATCGCACCGGGTGCCATCCGTGGGATCACCATGACCGGGATCGAGTCGTACTCCAGCGCCTCGAAGCCACCGTCGGCCTTCGTCACGTTGACCCAGCGACGGCGGTCTTCCAGGAGGTTCCCGTACTGGTCGAAGTGGACGCGAGAGGTAAGGATATAACTGATCTCCGCCTCGCGCTCCGGCTTCTCCAGCTCGGCTCGCATCTGCTGGAAGAGGCCCATCGTCAGTGCACGTGGCGTCCCGCCATTGTCCAGGACGACGCTCCGCCACCAGGTCGCCGTCGTCCTGTCGATAGTGGCGTAGACACCAGTACCCCGGATAATGTCCCCCAGGCAGTCCATCTCGACACGTGCATACTCGTCGGACACCGGATTGGGGTTGATCCCGAGGAGGTGCCCGTCGATCTTGTACAGAAGGTCGATGGATGCCCGGCGAGCCTCTTCAGCGAGGACGCGAACCAATGCTGCCTCATCCGACTTCGTGGCAGCGATAGCCAGACCAGAGGCACCGTAGGTGATCCGCGCCATCTTGTAGGGCTTGCGGGCACGTTCATATGCCTGCTTCCCCGCGTCTGCGACGGGGTCGTCTTCCTTGTAGAAGACGGCGCTGTTGTTGCGGTCATAGTGGACGATCCACTGCGCCTCGTGACCAGTCCCGCTCTTGGTGCCGAAGAGCTTGACCAAGGTCACCTTCTCACCGAGAGCGCGGACAAACGGCTTCTCGAAGTGTTCGCGGAAGATCTTGGCCAGATCCGTGAGTGCTCCTGCCGAGGTATAGACTCGCGGCGACGCCATCTTCCCGTCCCTCCATCACACTGAACGCTGGTTCAGCGTCCTTGGAGCGCCCTCACGATGGCTTCGACAGCCTCATCGAAGGTTTCTGGCTCGCGTGGACCGGCGCCACCAGAGACCCCCTCGAAACGATCCGCCTGCGTCTCGCGGCGCTGCCTCTTGGCAGCCTGCCGACGGATCTGCGCCAGCTCACGCGCTACCATCTCCATCGCGTAGGGATCGTTGATCTGGTAAAGGCGCTCCGCAGGAACGCCGTACCGCTGCGATAACGTCATGACAACCAAGTGTTTGGCGAGTTCCTGGAGCTGCTGCTCCGTATACGACAGCTGTGCAGCTTTTTGCTGCAGCAGCATGTCTGCATAGAGCTGTTGCGCGACCTGTGGACGCTCCTCCTCGGGAACCTGCTCCAGTTGCTGCTGGAGCAGGATCTGCTGGAGTTGCGCCTCGAGACGTGCCCTTTCGAGTTCCAGGGCCCTCCGCGCCTCCACCTCCTTCTGGATACGCGCCTGGAGGCCCTTGAACCGTCGTTCCCACTCCTCAGCACGCTTCCGGTACGCCTCGGGATCAGCAGCCTCCTCCTCTCCCTCCGGGGCTGCCGCTTCCTCCGGCGTATCGGGAGCAACCGTTCCAGCGAGACCCTCTTCCCCGCGGTGAAGCTCCTCGGCGCTTTCCTCAGGCGACAGGTCTCCGGTGACGGTGGGGAACGTGAACTCTTCCATCGTCGTCCCTCCTCGTGTCTTCTCCGGCGGTGAGCGGGAGGGGGAGCGCCCCCTCCCCCTTCCACCGTCTCTCGTCACTGTTCGTTCTGATACCAGTAGGCCTCAGGGCTGCGCGGAGCCCACAATGGTTGCCTCTGCGCCCACTCGATGTAAGAGCGGAGTTCTGGATCTCCGCGGATCACCTGGTCTTGGATCCCCGGCGGGAGCATCAGGAGAGCCTGGACCTTGGCTACCAACGCTTCCGGACCGGGACGCCAGGAGAGCGGCGTATAGGCAGCGGCGATGTTCCCTTCTCGGGCCAGGCGGCTCATGGTCCCTGGTGGAAGATCTCCGGTGGGTGGGAGCTGTGCCCTCGCGCTCCGGATCCTCTCCTCCGTCTCCGGCAGGAACTTCACCGGAACGGGGAGCGTCATCCCGACCAGCTCCTGTCCCAGGAGCTGGCGACGGACATCCGCCCATGCTCGCTGGAAGATAGGAGACGATGGGTCGCGCATCGCGGCGACATACGCAGGATGCGCTGCCCTCCCCGTCTCCTCCACCGAGAGTTCCAGGATCCGCTTCTGCACCAGGTAATCGGTATAGTCAGAACCCGTCAACGTCGGTCCCTTGCCACGGAGGCGACGGATCCCTTCGCGGAGTGGCTGCTCCACGTCGATTCTCGTGACCTGGGATACCAGACCCGAGTGCCGCAGTACCCGCATCGGTTCCCAGTCCTCCCCGAGGGCTCCGGATAGACCCAGCGGGATCTCTGCCCACGGAGCGAGTCCCAAACCGAAGCGACTCGCCTGCTCCTGGATCTTGGCCAGGAGCGGTGCATCGTCAGGGATATACCGGTACTTGAGCTGGTCAGCGATGGAGAGCGCAACCAGCGGGTTGGCATACGCCGTGCCGGGACCGAAGAGGAAGCCCAGAACCGGAACCGGCATGGTATCGGAGAAGCGCTGCGGGAGTCCCAGACGCTTCCGTTCATCCTCGCTGATCTCATGGTAGCTCTCCCAGGCTCGGAGGAGCCAGGGATGTTGCCCCAGCGTCTCGAGGTAGAACGGAATATTCCTCGTGGCCCAGAAATGGAAGGGAGCCCAGGCGCGAATGCCCAGCCATCTCTCGATATTGCGCTCATCGCCGTAGTCGAAGAAGAGGCGACGAACTAACTGCTCTCCGCGGCTCGAGGCCTCCGCCTGGACCCTGCTCCAGGCTGCCGCCAGCTCCGCTGCCTGCTCAGGCGTCCCACCGACACGGCGCACCGCCTGCTCCAGCTGTTGCACCGAGAAGGTGACACCGTGCTCGGTAGCGTCCAGCATCTTGATGAGGCGGTTCCCGCGCTGGCGTCCCAGAGTTCCGCGCACCAGGCCATCGAATGCTGGCCTGGCCTCCTTGAGCCCGCGTATCGTCTCGGTCAACCAGGCAGCGCTGCGGAAGCTGGACTCGATTGCTTGCGCCATCCTCCGGTTGAATTGCACGACCCGTTCTGCTCCTGCCCCCAGGCGGCGCGAGACCCTCCCGAGAAGGGTTCCCAGAGCCGTCTCCGCTTGTGGCGAGGCGAACTCCTCCCAGACGGTAGCTTGTGGGCGCCAGAGAACCGACTCGGGAATCGGGATCCCGAGCCTCTCGGCAACCGTGAAGGCGCTCCTGCCCACCAACGGATTCACACCGTAGAGCGCCGCCTTCACCGTCGAGTCCAGGATGTTCTGGGCATGATAGCGCGGGGTGAGCAGGGCTTGCTCGCGCCAAGCCCGCAACGGCAGCGCTTGAGCGATCCGCGAGAGAGCGCGCACTACCGCTGGATCCCGCCCCACACCGAGCTTCTTGCTCATCTCGTCGGCATAGGCACTGATGAGGGCCTCCTTCCTGACCTCGCGGAAGCCCTTCTCCAAGACCTCCCCGCTCAACTCCTTCGGGTCGATACCGACAAGTTCCAGGAAACCATCGATAGCCCGGCGCTGGTTCTCGTCAGCGAAGCGGCGTAGCTCCACCACATCGCGGAGCGTCGCGGTCTCTCTGGTGAGATCCGGAGACAACGGCTCCCTCTCGGCCATCGCTTGCGCGATGGAGAGGAGCGCTTGTCTCGCCTCCTGGAAGCGCCGCTCCGCCTCCTGCACCCGTGGAAGGGCACCTGCTTCCTTGAGGGACCGGACTAGATCATCCGGCAGCGTACTGCCGTACCAGCTGCGCGCCAGAGCACCCTGGACAGATGTCCGGAGGCGTCGGTTCCGCGGCAGGAGCTTGTCGATGACCCTCTGCGCCGTCGGGAAGCGGACACCGAAAGCTGACCAGGTATCCCCGATGTCGCGGAGCAGTTGCACCATCCTGTTCCGCGCCTCTTCCTCGGTCCGGGCACGCAGAATCGCTGCGACGCGAGGACGCAGGTGCGGAAACCAGAGACTGGTAGCAACCAGCGTCTGGTTCTCGCCACCGAAGGAG
>Ga0105160_1001086_pt1 | contig 11445 bp, 10 predicted proteins | sample GXS110809BmetaG_FD_89591 | JGI IMG/M metagenome (GOLD analysis project Ga0105160, IMG submission 89591) | Hot spring microbial communities from Gongxiaoshe hot spring, China to study Microbial Dark Matter (Phase II) - GXS 110809B | ecosystem: Environmental > Aquatic > Thermal springs > Hot... | reverse complement strand
CTGCGGGCAGGGATCCTGCCGACTCCGGCGGTAGCCTACCTGGTCGGGGAGGTTCGGGCCAACGCAGGAGTGGTGGTTTCCGCCTCACACAACCCCATCGAGGACAACGGGATCAAGTTCTTCGGGCCGGACGGCCGTAAGCTCCCGGACTCGGTGGAGGCGAGGGTGGAGGCCGTGCTGGCGCACGACGGCCCGCGGCCTACCGGGGTGGACGTGGGAGAAGTGGAGGACTTTCCGGAAGCCCAGGAGCTGTACCTGCGCCACCTCCTGCGCTACGGTCCGCCCGTCCGGGGGCTGCGGGTGGTGGTGGACTGCGCGTTCGGAGCCGCGTACCGACTGGCTCCCCGGCTGTGGGAGGCCCTGGGGGCCAGTGTGGTGGCGCTGCACGCGGAGCCCGACGGCTCCAAGATCAACGTGGGCTGTGGCTCCACCCACCCCGCAGTCCTCCAGCAGGCTGTGGTCCAGCACCGGGCCCACGTGGGGTTCGCGCACGACGGGGACGCGGACCGGGTGGTGGCGGTGGACGAGTCCGGCGCGGTGGTGGACGGGGACCTGATCCTCGCCGCGTGCGCCCGTCACCTGCACGCCCGGGGGCAACTGGACCCGCCGGTGGTGGTGGTCACCGTCATGACCAACCTGGGCGTCGAGCGCGCTCTTCAGGGAGAGGGAATCCGGGTGGAGCGGGCGCCCGTGGGCGACCGGTACGTGCTGGAGCGCATGGAGGAGTTGGGCGCGGTCCTGGGCGGGGAGCAGAGCGGCCACGTGATCTTCCGCCACCTCGCCACCACGGGGGACGGGCTGCTCACGGCGCTGCAGCTCGTGCGGGTGATGCAAGAGTCCGGTCGGACGCTGGCGGAACTCGTCGCCGGAATCCCCCGCTATCCTCAGGTCCTCGTGAACGTGCCGGTCCGCTCCCGCCAGCGGCTGCTGCAGGATCCGGCGGTGCGCCAGCGTGTCGACCTGGCGCACCGGGCCCTGGGGAACGACGGGAGGGTGCTGGTGAGGGCGTCCGGAACGGAGCCGGTGGTGCGGGTGATGGTGGAGCACGAGGACGCGGACCGGGCCAGGACGATGGCAGAGGAGCTGGCTGCATTCCTGCGGGACAAGGACCAGGGACCCGGTGGGCGGTGAGCAGGTCCGACGGTGACCGATCGGACGACCTGTGGCGGGCCTGGACCTTCACGTGGATGGTCTCCGTCGGGGTCGGGGGCGTCCTGCCGCCCCTGGGGCCCCACGGGTTCCAGCCCGGGGGCCCCGCCTACCACCTGGTGGGCTTCTCGGTGCTAACGGTTCTCCTGTCCCGGAGGATGCCAGCCGTTCGCGCGGCGGCCCTGGCGTGGCTGTACGGGCTCCTCATGGAGGGGGTGCAGAGCTTCCTGCCCTACCGCGGCGCGGAGCTGGGGGATCTGGCGGTGAACCTGGTGGCCGTGGCCCTGGGGATGGTGGCGGTAGCCGTTCGGGGGCTGGCACCGGGTCGCTAGGGTGGCTGCGACAGGCTGACCGTGGTGCACTGCGTTAGCCCTGCGGTCGCGCGGATCCACCGTTCGGAGGGTGTGAATCCGCCGACCGGCCGGTTGCGCGGTAGCCCGGGGTCTGGTACACAACAGGCAGGGCTTGTCAGGGAGGTGAGAGGGGAACAGTTGGGTTGCAGCGCCAGGACCCGCAGCCTGTGTGGGCTGCGGGTTGACGAGGCGGGGGATCTCGACGGGAAGCTCTGGCTTCCTGCTCGGCGGGTGACCCCAGGCCCACCGGCGGGCCTCCGGAAACCCATCCGGTGCGCAAAAGGTAGCTGACAAAGCCCGGGGGCGACCCCGGGACAAAAGGCTGCCGGCCGGCGCCGTCCTGAGCTGACCGTCGCGCTGGGCGTCCCACCTGAGCGCGAGGGTCCCACGAGAAAGTCAACCGACCCCCGGCCCCGCTTTTTGCGGGCTGACAGGAAATCCGTGTGCGCGAAAGGAGGGGAGCGTATGCGCACCACCCTGAGCGTGATCAAGGCCGACATCGGCAGCGTGGGCGGACACACCCTGCCCAGCCAGCGGGTCCTAGAAGTGGTGCGGGAGCGTGTGTTTGCCGAGCGCGGCAAGCTGCTGGTAGACGCTTACGTGGCCCACACGGGGGATGACGTCTGCCTGATCCTGTCCCACCACCACGGGGTGGGACATCCGGACGTGCACGCCCTCGCCTGGGAGGCGTTCCGGGCAGGCGCGGAGGTGGCCAAACGGCAGGGGCTGTACGGCGCGGGCCAGGACTTGCTGAAGGACGCCTTTTCGGGCAACGTACGGGGCCTGGGGCCCGCCGCGGCGGAGATGGAGTTCGAAGAGCGCCCCAACGAAGCCGTGGTGGTATTCGCCGCGGACAAGACCGAGCCCGGCGCCTTCAACCTGCCCCTGTACCTCGCCTTCGCGGATCCCATGTACTCCTCCGGCCTGCTGCTGTCCCCGGACCTCCACCAGGGCTTCCGGTTCCGCATCATGGACGTGGACTACACGGAGGGGGACCGGACCATCACCCTGGACGCGCCCGAGCGCCTGTACGACATCGCGGCGCTGCTCCGGGACACCCACCGCTACGTCATCGAGTCCATCTGGTCCCGGAAGTACCCGCAGGAGCAGGCGGCCGCGGTGTCCACCACCCGGCTGCGCAACATCGCGGGCCGGTACGTGGGCAAGGACGACCCCGTGGCGGTGGTCCGGGTGCAGAAGATCTTCCCGGCCACGGAGGAGTTCGGGCCACCCTTCGCCGTGGTGCCCTTCGTGGCCGGGGACACCCGCGGCAGCCACAACCTGCCGCTGATGCCGGTGCCCATCAACACCCCTGCCAGCACCTTCTTCTGCGTGCCCATGGTCTCGGGCCTCGCCTTCTCCGTACACGAGGGGAAGTTCACCGAGCCGACGGACCTGTTCGCGGACCCCTTCTGGGCCCACGTGCGCGACCGCGCGGCGGCCAAGGCCCTGGAGATGCGCCGGCAGGGATTCTTCGGGCCGGCCATGCTGCCCATGTCGGAGCTGGAGTACGGAGGGATCGTGGCGCGTCTGGAGGCGCTGGAGAAGGAGTTCGTGGTGAGCCGCGAGGCGGAGCCCGCAGCCGCCGGCCAGTAGGCCGCGGCTACGAGACCGGTTGCCCCGGCGGCCGTCGGTCTCGGGGCGGGAGGCGTCTATGTGCGGCATCATGGGCTACATCGGAGAACGGGCGGCGATCCCCGTCCTGCTGGACGGACTGAGCCGGCTGGAGTACCGGGGCTACGACTCCGCGGGTGTGGCGGTGGCCCACGACGGCACCGTGCACGTGCGCAAGGCGGCGGGAAAGCTGTCGCGCCTGCGGGAGATCCTGGAGCGCGACCCGGTCCCGGGCAACGTGGGCATCGGCCACACCCGCTGGGCCACCCACGGCCAGCCCACGGACACCAACGCCCACCCCCACACGGACGAGTCGGGCCGCTTCGTGGTCATCCACAACGGGATCATCGAGAACTTCCTGCCCCTCCGGGAGGAGCTCGCCTCCCGGGGTCACCGTCTGAGCTCGGACACCGACACCGAGCTGCTGGCGCACCTCATCGAGGAGGAGTACCGGGGAGACCTGGTGGAGGCCACCCGGCGGGCTGTGCGGCGCGCCTCCGGCGCGTACGCCCTCGTGGTCCTGTGTGCGCAGGAGCCCCACCGGATCGTCGCGGTCCGCATGATCAGCCCCCTGGTGGTGGGCTTCGGGCAGGGGGAGATGCTGCTGGCCTCGGACATCCCGGCCCTGTTGCCGTACACCCGCGACGTGCTGGTGGTGAACGACGGAGAGCTGGTGGTGCTGACCCGGGAAGGGGTGCAGCTGGAGAGCCTCGAGGGGGGAACGGTCTCGCGCAGCCGCATGCACGTCACGTGGACCGCGGAGCAGGCAGAGCGCGGCGGCTTCCCGCACTTCATGCTGAAGGAGATCTATGAGCAGCCGCGCGCGCTCCAGGAGACTCTCATGGGCCGGCTGGACGGCGACGGGCCCGTGGTCCTGGAGGACGTCCACCTCGACGCCGCCTTTGCCCGGGCTCTGAACAAGATCTGGATCACCGGTTGCGGGACCGCTTACCACGCCGGGCTGGTGGGCCGGTACCTGTTCGAGCGGGTCCTGCACCTTCCCACGGAGGCCGACTACGCGCACGAGCTCCGCTACCGGGACCCCCTGGTCCGTGCCGGGGACCTGGTGGTGGCCATCAGCCAGTCCGGCGAGACCGCGGACACCTTGGCCGCCGCCCGGCTGTGCCGGTCCCGGGGTGGCCGGGTGCTGGCCGTGACCAACGTGGTGGGCAGCACCCTGAGCCGTGAGGCGGACGACGTCCTGTACACACGGGCGGGCCCCGAGATCGCGGTGGCCTCCACTAAGGCCTACCTGACCATGCTGGTCGGGCAGGTCCTTCTGATGCTGTACCTGGGCTCTCTCCGCGGGAACCTGCGCGCTGACCGGGCCCGGCAGCTGGTGGAAGAACTCGCGGTGCTGCCGCGGAAGGTCCAGGAGATCCTCAACCATCCAGCGCCGGTGGAGGCTCTGGCGCGGGAGGTGGCGGACAGCGAGCACGTGTATTTCATCGGGCGCGGCCTGGACTACGCAGTGGCCATGGAGGGTTCCCTCAAGCTCAAGGAGATCTCCTACGTGCACTCGGAGGCCATGCCCGCGGGCGAGCTGAAACACGGCACCCTGGCCCTGGTGACTCCGGGGACTCCCGTGGTGGTCGTGCTGACGCAGGCGCACGTGTACGAGAAGACCGTCTCCGGGCTCCAGGAGGTGAAGGCCCGGGGGGCCAGGGTGGTCGCCGTGGCGTACGAGGACGACCCAGAGATCGGGAAGCTGGCGGACCGGGTCCTGCGGATCCCGCGCACCGACGACCTGCTGAGCCCGGTGCTGGCCGCGGTCCCCCTGCAGCTGCTGGCCTACTGGGTGGCCCGAGAGAGAGGGCACGACATCGACCAGCCCCGGAACCTGGCGAAGAGCGTGACGGTGGAGTAGCGGGAATCCCAGAAGCCCGCGCCGAACCGTACCCTCTCGGATGGACGGGCCGGGCTACCGCGTGGACCCTGCACTTCTGGAGCTGCTGGCCTGCCCCGCCTGCCACGGTGGGCTGCGGCAGGAGCAGGACCGCCTGGCGTGTGCGCGCTGCGGCCGCCGCTACCCCATCCGGGACGGCATTCCGGTCCTGCTGGTGGAGGAGGCGGAGGGTCCGGAGGGGGTAGCGTAGGTGGTGCTGGGCGTCGGGGTGGACGCGGTGGAGGTGGCACGCATCCGGCGGGCGGTGGACCGCTGGGGCGAGAGCTTCCTGAACCGGGTGTACACGCCCGTGGAGCTGGCGCGGGCGTCGGGCCGAGACGGCCCCGCGCGCCTGGCGGTTCGGTTCGCCGCCAAGGAGGCGGTCATGAAGGCCCTGGGCTACGGGTGGGGCCGGGTCCGGTTCCGGGACATCGAGGTCACCCGCGACCCGGGGGGCCGGCCACAGGCCAGGCTGTACGGCGCGGCGGCCCGGCTGGCAGAGCAGGCAGGCGTGGTGGCCGTACACCTGTCTCTGTCCCACACCCGCGGCTACGCGGTCGCTGTGGCGGTGGCGGAGGGGCGGCGTGAAGCTGGTGACCGCTAGCGAGATGCGGGAGCTGGAACGGCGGGCCGCGGACGAAGCGGGGCTGCCCACGCTGGTGTTGATGGAGCACGCGGGCCGCGCGGTGGCCCAGGTGACCTGGAAGCTTCTGCGGGAGCGGGGCGGGAACAGGGTCGTGGTGGTGTGCGGGAAGGGGAACAACGGAGGGGACGGCCTGTGCGCATCCCGCCACCTGGCCAACGCAGGGCTGTCGGTGCGGGTGTACCTGCTGGCCCGCGACCAGGACCTGGAGGGGGACGCGGCCACAAACCTGCGGGCGCTCCGCGCTGGGGGCGTCGAGGTGGACAACGTGGTGGGCGCGGTGGACACGGCCCTTCGCGCTGTGGGAGTGGGTGCGGACGTCATCGTAGACGCCATCTTCGGCACGGGTTTCCGCGGCAGCCCCATGGGCCTGGCGGCCCGTGCCATCGAGGCCATCAACGACAGCCGGCTGCCCGTGGTGGCAGTGGACGTGCCTTCTGGCCTGGACGCGGACACGGGCAGGGTGGAAGGCCCGTGCGTGCGGGCACAGGTCACGGTGACCATGGGCCTGCCCAAGGTGGGCCTCTTGCTGTACCCGGGTGCGGCGTACTGCGGGCAGGTGGTGGTGGCGGACCTGGGGCTCCCACGGCGCCTCGTCCTGGAGGGCTCCCTGCTCCCCACGGAAGTGGCCACCGCAGCGCAGGTGGCCAGGTTGCTGCCCCCCCGGGCGCCGGAGACCCACAAGGGCACCTACGGGCGGGTGCTGGTGGTGGCGGGTTCTTCCCGGTTCCCCGGTGCACCCAAGTTGGCCGCCCTGGGCGCGCTGCGGTGCGGCGCAGGGTTGGTGCGGCTGCTGGTACCGAGCTGCATCTTCCCCGCCGTGGCCGCCTCCGCCCTGGAGTTCATGCCCGCAGGTCTGCCGGACGCAGAAGGCGCCGTGGATCCCTCGGCCCTAGACCTCGTCATGGAATATGCCCAGGACGCAGACGTGGTCGCCCTGGGGCCTGGCCTCACCACGGCGGAAGGGGTGAACCGGGTCGTCCGGGGCGTGCTGGAGACCTGCGACCGCCCCCTGGTGCTGGACGCCGACGCCCTCAACGTCCTGCGCGGCCACCACAGTGTCCTGCGCGCGGCCCGTGCGCCCGTGGTGATCACCCCGCACCCGGGAGAGCTGGGACGGCTCTTGGGTATTTCCACCTCCGAGGTGCAGCGCGCGCGCCTGGAGGTGGCGAGGTCCGCGGCCCGCCTTACGGGCGCGGTGACCCTGCTGAAGGGGGCTCGCACCGTGGTGGCATCCCCCGAGGGACGAGTGGTGGTGAATCCCACCGGCAACCCCGGGATGGCCTCCGGAGGAATGGGAGACGTGCTCACGGGCGCGGTGGCCGCTCTGCTGGGCCAGGGTCTGGTGCCGTTCGACGCCGCGTGGGTGGCCGCCTACCTGCATGGCCTTGCGGCGGACCTCCTGGCGGAGGAGTGGGGGGACCGGGGGTTGCTGGCCCACGACGTGGCGGAGCGGATCCCCGAGGCCATCTACCGGGTCCGCACCGGACAGGCCAGGGAACCGTTTAGCTACCTCCATGCGGCCAGCGTGGGTTGAGGTCGACCTGGACTCCGTCCGGTCCAACGTGCGCGCCACCCTGGGGGTGCTCCGCCGGTCCACTCAGCTGCTGGCCGTGGTCAAGGCGGACGCGTACGGACACGGTGCCGTGCCCGTGGCCCGGGCGGCGGTGGAGGCGGGCGCCACGTGGCTGGGCGTGGCGCTGGCGGAGGAGGCCGTGCACCTGCGCGCCGCGGGGCTTCAGGTACCTGTGCTGGTTTTCGGCTACAGCTCGCCTGAAGCCGTCGTGGAAGGGGCCAGCCAGCGGGTGTCCTTCACGGTGTTCTCCGCCCAAAGCCTACAGGCTGCGGTGGAGGCCAGCGCCCGGTCCCCGGTGGGCGTGGCTGTCCACCTGAAGGTGGACACGGGCATGACGCGGGTCGGGTTCCCGCCGGAGGAAGCCGCCGAGGTGGCGGACCGGATCGCCCGCACACCCGGACTGCACCTGGAGGGCGTGTACACCCACTTCGCGTGCGCGGACACGGACCAGAGCTTCACCGTCTCCCAGCTACGGCGGTTCCTGGCGGTAGTGGAGGCCCTCCGGGCCCGGGGACACCACGTGCCGTTCGTGCACGCGGCCAACAGCGCGGCCACCTTCACGCTGCCAGCCAGCCACCTGGACCTGGTACGGGTCGGCATCGCCCTGTACGGTCTCTCCCCGGGCGTACCCGCCCCTGAGCTGCGGCCGGCGATGCGGGTGGTGGCCCGGGCGGTGCAGGTGCGCCGCGTGCCCGAGGGGACACCCGTGAGCTACGGCGCCAGCTACCGGACCCCGCGGCCAGCCACCATCGTGACGGTCCCGGTAGGCTACGGGGACGGGATCCCCCGCAACCTCTCCAACCGAGGGTTCGCCAGCCTGCGGGGACACCGGGTGCGGTACGCGGGAGCCGTGTGCATGGATTTCCTCATGCTGGACGCGGGCGACCTGGAGGTCGAGGAAGGAGAAGAGGTGGAGCTGGTAGGCCCCGCGGCCCCTGCGGAGGAGCTGGCTTCCCTGTGCGGGACCATCCCGTACGAGATCGTCACGCGCCTGGGCCCGCGCCTGCCGCGGGTCTACAGAGGAGCGTCCCCGCGGGTCTGATGGACGTTTTGCCCTTCGGATCGCGGGCCCTCCTGGTGCGGCTGGGCACCGCAGTCGACCCCAGGCTGCTGGCCCAGGTGCTGCACGTGGACCGGTGGCTGCGGAAGGTTCCCGGAGTGGTGGAGACGGTGCCTGCCTACGCGTCCCTGCTGGTGCACTTCGACCCCCAGACGGTGGACGCGGAGGCGCTGGCGGAACGGGCACGCCAGGCTCCCGACAGCCCGGAGGCCCCGCTGGAAGGACGGCCGCACGAGGTGCCCGTGGTGTACGGGGGCGAGTTCGGCCCGGACTTGGCGGAGGTAGCCCGGTGGGCGGGACTCTCGGAGCGGGAGGTGGTGGAGCTGCACACGGGGACCGAGTACCTGGTCTACATGCTGGGCTTCTCGCCCGGCTTCCCGTACATGGGAACGGTCCCTCAGCGCATCGCGGTCCCCCGGTTGCCCCAGCCGAGGCCCAGGGTTCCGTCCGGGTCGGTCGCGGTGGCAGGCCGGCAGACGGGCATCTACCCGTCTCCGAGCCCCGGCGGCTGGCGGATCCTCGGCCGCACGCCCTTGCAGGTGTTCGACCCCGCACGCCGACCACCCGCGCTGTTCGAGGTGGGAGACCGGGTGCGCTTCGTGGCCGTGGAGGAGGCGGACTGGCAGGCGGCCCCTCCCGTGCGGGAAAGGGAACCGGACGGCGTACCGGCCTTTGTGGTGCTGGATGGCGGCCTGCTGTGCAGCGTCCAGGACCTGGGCAGGTTCGGCTACAGACGCTTTGGGGTGCCGGTTTCAGGCGCCATGGACCCCGAAGCGTTGCGGCAGGCAAACGCCGCGGTCGGAAACGCGCCGGAGTGTGCCGGACTGGAGTTCACCTGGCCTGGTCCGGCCCTGGAGGCGCTGGTGGACGTGGAGGTGGCCCTGGCGGGCGCGGACTTCGGCGCGGAGGTGGACCGTTCCCCTGTGCCCCTGGGCGAGGCCGTGAGGGTCCGCCGGGGCCAGGTCCTGCGTTTCCGCACGCCCCGGTGGGGTAGCTGGTGCTACCTGGCGGTGGCGGGCGGCGTGCAGGCCCCGGAAGTCCTCGGGAGCCGCAGCACGCACGTGCCGTCGGGGTTGGGCGGGAAGGTGTTGCGCCGCGGAGACCTGGTGCGTCGGGCCCGCAGGATCCCGGGCGTAACCAAGCCAGCTGCACCCAGGGGCTCCGGGCCCCTGAGGGTCGTTGCGGGTCCTCACCTCGCGGCCTTCGAGCCAGGGGCCCTGGACCGCTTCCTGGCCGACGAGTACGTGGTCACCGCCCGCAGCGACCGTTCCGGCTACCGACTGGAGGGCCCACGAGTTGCCCACGCGGGTGCCGGCGAGATCCTGTCGGAGGGGATGGTGGTGGGTGCGGTGCAGGTCCCGCCGTCCGGGCAGCCGATCGTGCTCATGCCGGACGGCCCCACCACAGGCGGCTACCCGGTCCTGGCGGTGGTGGTGGAGGAAGACCTTCCCCGGCTGGCCCAGAAGCGTCCCGGGGAACGCGTGCGTTTCCAGCTGGCCTAGGGCCTCACGACCTCAGGACCGCTCCAGCGGCTCGTAGCCCGCTCAGCCGTCAGCCGGAAGGCCCCTGAAGACTGCCTCCGTCCAGCTCACCACCCGTTCCGCGTCCGCCAGGGCCCGCTCCGCGTCGGACTCCCCGTACAGGTCCTGCGGCGGCGTGTCCGTTTCCTCGTCCCCATAAAAGGCGAGCTCGCGCTCCCGCGCCAGGCGTCGGGAGATGGCGGCGAGTTCGGTGACCTCCTGCCTCAGTCGGTCTGGGAAACGGGCCGCGTGGGCGCGGAGGGTGGCTCCCACGTCGTGCAGTCGGGGGACTTCCACCCCGGCGGCGCGCAACGCCGCCTTCAGGCAGAGTTCCACGACCTCCTGACAGCGGCGGACCACTAGGTTCTAGGCTCCCCGCTGCCGCAGGGAGCGCGCCTCCTCCAGAACCACCGTGGCCTGGTTCAGGAGGGCGCGCGCCGCGGTCCGATTGGTCACAGCTCGAACACCTCTCCCGGTCGGTAGTCGGGCTTGAGGTCCCAGTACTGAACACGGCCTATCCGGAGCCTGCGCGCCCCCAGCCGACGGAGCGACTCGCGCATGCGGTCCAGCACGGAGCCGAAGAAGCCGTCGCGGTCGTAGAGGAGGACCGCGTCCTCCACCATGTCCAGGTACAGAAGCCGAGGTCGGCGGGCCTCGTCAGGCGTCTTGAGGATCGGGTGGACGTCCGTATGGATCCCGTCCCTGCGTAACGCCTCCAGAAGCGGTTCTACGGCCTCGTCCGCCGGGCCCAACGCGTCGTGGCGGGCGAGCCGGGAGGCCGGAAGGCCCTCCACCACCAGGAGCAGGTCCACGTCGGAGGTCGGCCCGGCTTCGCCCCGGGCCACGGACCCGAAGAGCACCGCGGACACCAGGGAGGAGCCCAGGCTGCGGTGCAGGGCGCTCACGTACGCCTCCGCCAGCTCCCGCAGGCGCGCACTGACCGTCTTCGCGTCAGCACTCACGGTATCAGCCTAGCACCCCCTGCCACGGCGCACCGCCGAGGCGGCGGCGTACAGGCTCCACCCGGCCAGCAGGACGGTGGCCAGTGCGGCTCCGTAGGAAGCGGGTCCGGACAGTACCGGCCACAGGGCCGACCAGGGCGGGGTGGCGTACTGCGGGAAGCTGGCCACGTACGCGAACCCGTACGCGAGGTTGGCCAGCAGCACGACGGAGAGGGCGACCCAGAGTGCTGCGCCGCAGTAGCCGCGAGCCCAGGCGGCCAGGGCTAGGGGCAACGCCGGGAACAGGTACCGTTCGTGCATACGGGTGGCCACGGCGAAGACAACCACACACACCGCGGAGGCGCCGAGGGCGGCCACGGCTGGGTCGCCACGGCCCGCCACACGCCAGGCCACCCACGCTATGGCCACGGACGCCAGCACGAGGCCCCACACCGAGCTCGCAACGCCCAGGACCGGCAGCGTGTCCGGCTTCCAGTTCAGGCCGGTGAGGTACCACAGGTTGAGGGCGTTCACCGACCCGTAGGGGTAAGTGGTGGAGGCGGAAACGGCAAGGCGCGCGAGCCCCACGGGTGAGAGGCCGAACAGCAGCCCCCCTGCTGTCACGGTGAGCGCGCAGCTCCCCGCACTCCACGCCAGTGTCCGAAGCCCGGCCCGGCCGCGGACGAGGCCGAGCAGGAGCAGGG
>Ga0105160_1001085_pt1 | contig 11447 bp, 7 predicted proteins | sample GXS110809BmetaG_FD_89591 | JGI IMG/M metagenome (GOLD analysis project Ga0105160, IMG submission 89591) | Hot spring microbial communities from Gongxiaoshe hot spring, China to study Microbial Dark Matter (Phase II) - GXS 110809B | ecosystem: Environmental > Aquatic > Thermal springs > Hot... | reverse complement strand
TCCGCGCGGCTCGTACGGATATCCGCGTCGTCGAGGCGGAGTTCCGCCCACACCACGCAGCAGGGCACACTGAACAACGGCTCCACGCGCTCGCAATCCCACAGCCCCCCGAGGCGCAGTTGGGCGTGGGGGCGTTCCATCAGCCGATACGCGCCGCGGCGCAGGGCGTCGTGCTGGTCGGCGTGGAACAGGCTGCGGGGCATCACGAATCCGACCTGCCCGCCCGCCTTCAGATACAAATCCGCCGCCCGCAGCAGGAACAGCGTGGCAATCTCCAGATGCGTTATCAGCTCGCCGCGCCCGCTGGTCAGCCCATAGCCCCCCACAATCAGCGGGCGCAGGAACGCCTGATACCGCCCCTCCAGAAACCGAAACGCAATCCACGGCGGGTTGCCCATCAGCGCGTCGAACCGCTCGCGCAGGAACAGCGGGCGATAGAGGTTTTTGAGGATGAACGCCCAGATGGTGTCGCGCCCCTGCTCCATCAAGCCTTTGAGGATACGGGCGAGGGCGCGGAACGCTTCGAACTCTTCCGACAGCTCGCCCCAGAGTAGCCCGCGCGCGTGCAGGAAGTTGCGCAGTTGGGCGTCGGGCAGGGGGCGATGGGCGTGGGTTTCGGCGACCTCGCGGGCGAGTTCAATCAGGCGGTCGTACAGCGCGGGGTCGCTCAGGAACGCTTCGGGCAGGAACACCTCCGCGCCGTCCAGCTCCAGCCGATAGCGCAGGGTGGGCTGCCCCGCGATGGGCAACCGTTCGTATTCGGGCAGGCGCAGCGTGTCGGCGAGGTACACGGGCAGGTGCAGCGCGTCCGTGCGGTGGTGCAGCAGCTCGCCCAACGCCAGCAGATAGTTCGTGCGGGCAATCAGCACTGCCAGCGGGTGGATGTCCGCGCCGCACACGCTTTGCAGGATGTGGCGCAGCGTGTCGGGGCTATCGCCGAGGCGGGCGCGTTTTTCCAAGATGGCAAAGTAAAGGAAAGTGCCCGACCCGCAGGCGGGGTCGAGCAGGCTGCGTTGGGGGTCGGGCGCGAGCAGCTCTTGCACGATGCGATGCGCCAGCCAATCGGGGGTGTAATATTCGCCGAGGTCGTGGCGCGTATCGGGGTCGACCAGTTCTTGGTAGAGCGATTTGAGTACATCCTCGTTGAGGCGGCTGAGGTCGTAGGCGTGCAGCAGCTGGCTCAGGCGCGTGGCGACTTCGGTTCCGAGCGTTTGGGCGTCGGGTCGGGCGAGCCATGCGAAAAAGTCGTCCTCGATGTAGCCGTGGACGCCCTGTTCTTGGAACAGTTTGCCGTTGAGCAGTAGGGGCACGGCGCCGCCGTGCCCGTACAGTGCGCCCCCCACGCCGCCGTGCCCGTACAGTGCGCCCCCCACGCCGCCGTGCCCGTACTGGTTCAGCCGTTGCCATGCCATCAGCTTAGCGAGCGTGGCGAGGTAGGTGTGGCGGATGAACAGTTCGGGGTCGTTGGGCGGCGCGCCGTACACGATGCTGAGATACTTTGCCCAGCCGTCGTAGAGGACGGCGTAGTGGGGCTGGTGGGCGTGGCGTTGCCAGAAGGCGAGCATGCGCTGGCTGAGGGTGCGGTAGGCGTGGCTGTGCAGTCCGAACTCGCGCACGATGAGTTCGCTGGTGGGCAGGAGGCGTTCGCGGCGGAGCAGGATGCGGTCTAGCCACAGGTAGATGGCGTCGGGTTCCAGCGTGCGCCAGTCGAGGGTTTCGAGCAGGTGGAGAAAGACGCCCTCACCCCCCTTGCCCCCCTCTCCCACGGCGTGGGAGAGGGGGGATTCGGCTCCCCTCTCCCACGCCGTGGGAGAGGGGCTGGGGGTGAGGGCGGGCGCACGCTCACCCTCGCTCGGATTGTACACGCGCGGACTCTCGGCTCCCCTCTCCCACGCCGTGGGAGAGGGGCTGGGGGTGAGGGCAATCGGCGTATACACCGCAAACCGCACGCCGTCGGTTGCCAGGCACAGGTAGGGCGTTTTGCGTTCGTCGGGTTCCTCCGCCCACAGGATTTGCACATACTTGGCGAGTTGCGCTTCGGCTTCGGCGCGCTTGCGCTCCAAGTCGGCTTCGAACTCAATCACGAGGTTGCCGAACAGGTTATCCACCTGTCCGCGCAGCAGGCGGTCTTTGTGGCGCGTGCGCACGATTTGCTCGATGCCTTGCGCGTACTGCTCGATGAAGCCGAGTTCCGTGCCGAACAGCTCCTGCAGCAGTTGGGCGAATCGGTGCGACCGCGCCGATTCGGTCTGCAGGTTTTCGATGTCGCTCAAGTAGCGCGTGATGGCGTCGGTGGGCATGGAGAGAAGGATACCCCGACGCCCAACTCACGCCTCCTCCAGTGGGCAGTTCAATAGTGGAAAAGTGCGCATGCCCGTGCTGCCGGGGAACATCACCGTTACATTCACATCGGCGGCTTTGACCACGATGCCCGTGCCGAGTTCGGGATGGCGCACGCGCTGCCCGGGCAGAAACGGCGCGGTGGGGGCCGGTTTTGCGCTTTTAGCAAGGGGCTTCGGCGGCGCGCTGAAGGCAGGCTTCGACGGAGCCACTGCGCCGTACATCACCTGATAGAGCGTCGGCGCGGGTTCGTCCGCCAACGCTCGCAAGAACGGCGACGGGATCTGGCTGCGCCGCCCCTCATATGAGCCGCGCGTGAGCGCATAGGTGATGTGCAACTCATCTTTCGCGCGGGTCATACCCACATAGCAGAGCCTGCGCTCTTCCTCAATCTCGCGTGGGGTCTCGCTCAGCGCGTGCGGCAGCAGCCCCTGCTCCAGCCCCACCAGAAACACCACAGGGAACTCCAGCCCTTTGGCGGCGTGCAGCGTCATCAGCACCACCTGATCGTCGCGCTCGTTCAGCGTATCCAAGTCCGAGACCAGCGACACATACTGCAGGAAGCGCATCAACGGGCTGAGTTCGGGTTCGTCGGGGTCGGGTTCGCGCGTCGCCTCGCGCTCCTCAAAGCGCATCGCGATGTTCACCAACTCGCGCACATTGCCCGCACGATCGACCGACTCCACATCGCTCTTCTGCTCCAGCCACGCGAGGTAGCCCGTCTGTTTTAGCGTCTCCTTGAGCGTCGCGCTGAGGGGGTGCATCTCGGCGTACTCGCGCAGCTGCTCAATCATGCCCACGAACCCCAGCAGGGCGTTCTGCATACTGCTCGGCAAGGTCTGCAACAGCAGTGGATCGGTCATCGCTCGATAGAGGCTGATTCCGCACTCTGAAGCGTGGGTCTGTACCTGTTTGACGGTCGCCTGCCCGATTTTGCGCGGCGGCGTGTTGATGATGCGCAACAGGCTAATCGAGTCGTCGGGGTTGGCAATCAGGCGCAAGTAGGACAGTACATCTTTAATCTCTTTGCGGTCGTAGAACCGCAGCGCGCCCACGAGCCGATGGGGAATCCGCTCGCGCATGAACCGCTCCTCGAACGCGCGGGATTGGGCGTTCGTGCGGTACAGCACGGCGAAGTCGCCAAACCGCCGCTTGCCGAGACGCACCTGCTGGAGGATATAGTCTGCCACAAGACGCGCCTCTTCCTCCTCGTCGCGGGCGGGGCTGATGGTAATCGGCGCGCCGTGTTTACGCTCCGTCCAGAGCTTTTTGGGCGCGCGGAACTTGTTCTCGCTGACTACCTTGAACGCAGCGTCCAAAATAATCTGCGTGGAGCGGTAGTTGCGTTCCAGTTTGACCACCTTTGCGTCGGGGAAGTCTTGTTCAAAGCGCAGAATCAGCTCCACCTCTGCGCCTCGAAAGCCGTAGATTGCCTGATCGTCGTCGCCCACCACGCACAGGTTGCGATATTTGCCCGCCAACAGGCGCGTCAGCACATACTGCGCATAGTTCACATCCTGATACTCGTCCACCAAAATATAGCGGAACTGATCCTGATACCGCTCGCGGGCGTGGGGCTTGGTCTCCAGCAGCTCGATGACTTTATTAATCAGGTCGTCGAAGTCCAGCGCGTTGGCGGCGCGGAGATAGCTCTCATAGCGTGGGTACACACTGGCGACGATGCGTTCAAAATAGTCACTGGCGCTCTCGCGATACTCGTCGGGGGTGATGAGCCGTTCTTTCGCACGGCTAATCTGGTTGCGAATCGCGCGTGGGTTCATCTGCTTCTCGTCGATGTTGAGTTCAATCAGGATGCGGCGCACGACATCGAGCTGGTCGCCGTCGTCGTAGACCACGAAGTTGGGGGGGATATCGATGGCGCGTCCGCTCTCGCGCAGGATGCGGGCGCAGACAGCGTGGAAAGTGCCGACCCATAATCCGCGCGCCTCGTCGCCCTCCAGCAGGTGCGCGAGTCGCTCTTTCAGCTCGTCGGCGGCTTTATTGGTGAAGGTCACTGCCAGAATATGGCGCGGGGAGACGCCGTGTTCGCGTATCAGATGCGCGATTCGGTAGGTAATCACGCGCGTTTTGCCCGACCCTGCGCCCGCGAACACCAGCAACGGACCGTCCTTGTGCAACACCGCTTCGAGCTGTTCGAGGTTGAGCGTGCTGAGATCCATCGAATAGAGTGTACCCTGATGGGGAAGAGAATGAGGTAAAATCCCCTGTGGAATATGTCGTTCACCCGTGAGGATTTAAAGCAGCTGCCCGAACTCCTACAGGACGACCTCGAACTGCGAATAGAGGTGGCGCAGCTGATTCTGGACGAAGTCGTAATCGCGCGGCTGATGCACCGCAACCCAGAGCTGCGCGAGGCGTTTCGTCGCGTCGTGCTGACGGAAGACCTTGATGCCTATCGCCAGCTCGACGCGCCCGCCTGAGCAGGTACAATTCACCCCGTGGAGCGTCTGGAGGAGACCAGAACGGTTCTGGTGGGGCTATCGGAAGCGCAGTTGCGGGCGTGGGTGAGCGAGACACTGGGCGAGCCTGCCTATCGGGGGACGCAACTTGCGAAATGGATTTACGAAAAAGCGGCGGCAGACTTCGACAGGATGACCGACCTGCCTGCTGCCCTGCGTGCGCGGCTCAACGAACGCGCCGTCGTCAGCCCCAACGCCGTCAGCCTCACGCAACGCTCCAAAGACGGCACGGTCAAGTGCCTGCTGCGCCTTGCCGACGGCAACGAGGTGGAATGTGTGCTGCTGCCCTACGAGGATCGGGTGTCAGTATGCCTCTCGACACAGGTAGGGTGCGCGATGGGCTGTCGGTTCTGCGCCACGGCGCAGGGCGGCTACACGCGCAACCTCACGGCGGGCGAGGTGGTGGACCAGCTGCTCCATCTGCAACGGCTCAGCGAGCGGCGCATCAGCCATGTGGTGCTGATGGGCATGGGCGAGCCGTTGCTGAATCTGGAAAATGTGGTCGCCGCGCTGCGCCTGATGCATGATGAGGTGGGGATTGGCTACCGACGCATGACCGTCTCAACCGTCGGGATTGTGCCGAAAATCTACGAATTGGCGGACTATGACCTGCCGATTACGCTGGCGATTTCGCTCCACGCGCCCGACGACGAGACGCGCGCCCGTATTATGCCCGTGAATCGCAAATGGGGCGTGGAGAGCCTGCTTCAGGCGGCGCGCGACTACTTCGAGAAAACGAAACGGCGCGTCACCTTCGAATACCTGCTCCTGCGCGAGGTCAACGACACGCCCAGGCACGCGGAGCAACTCGCCAAGAAACTCAAGGGCGTGCCCTGCTTAGTGAACCTGATTCCGTTCAACTATGTACCCACGCCCGACGAGTTTCAGCGTCCTGGGGCGGAGCGGGTGCGCCGATTTCGTGCGATTCTGGAGTCGGCGGGCGTCGAAGTCACGCAGCGCGTGGAACGGGGGCACGACATCGACGCCGCATGTGGACAGCTGCGCGGGAAGCATCGGGGCAAGCCCATCCCGCTCGCGCTGCAGGCGAGGTAATGACCGTGCAAGCCTACTACTCCTGGGCGCTTGCTCTGTCTCTTTGCCTCCTCTTTCTCTCCGCCTGCCAGCCCGCTCGGGAAGCCCCGCCGACGCCTCCAGAGCCGCCGCGCGAGGAATCGTCCGTCAGTCTGCCCGACGCCCGCTACGAGGTGGTTCAGCCCACTCTCGAACAGCAGGACGAGCAGGGACGCACGCTCTGGAAACTGCAGGCTCGGTCGCTCAAGGCAGAGTCAAGGAGCGAGCAGGTGGAGGGGACGCTGTTTCAGGTGCGGGGCTGGCTCTATCGCGACGGCAAGCCCGTGCTGGAGTTTCGCGCGCCCTACGCCCGCGCCGACGCCGACACGCGCGAGGTGGAAGCGTGGGGCAAAGTGGTCGCCGTCTCCAAAACGAACGACGCGCGTTTAGAGGCGGGGCGCATCCTCTGGAAGTCGCGCGAAGACCGCATTATAGCCAGCGAGGGCGTTCTGCTGAAATGGGGCGCGTTCGAACTGCGCGAACGCGCGTTGCAGGTCGACACCGCCCTCGAAAAGGTGTGGAGCGCGCCTTAAACAGGCCACTGCTCTCGCCGATAGCCCATATCCCAGAACATCCACTCGTAGCGACTGGTCATCACAAAGTGGTGCTGCATCGCCGCACGCTGTGCGTCCGTAAGCTCCTCCGCAATCGCATCGGTCATGGTCAGCACCTCGCGCACGACGCTCCCGAACGCCTCTGAGGCGTAGGTGTCAATCCATCGCTGATAGAGCGGGTTCGGCGAGCCATGCCTCTCCAACTCCTTGCCGACCTCCCAGTAAATCCAGTAGCAGGGCAGCAGCGCGCCCAGCATCTCGTGGAACGGGCGAGCATAGCAGACGGCGAGCAGATAGTGCGTGTACGCCACGCAGGTGGGCGCAAGCGGCGTCGCATACACCCGCTCAGGCGTCAGCCCGAACTCCTCAAAAAAGCTCTCGTGCAGGGAACGCTCCACCAGAATCGCGGTTTTCGCATGCTCGTTGAAGGTCACGACCCACTCGTCGCGGGGAGCCTTCGACGCAGCGAGGCTCAAGCACTGCGCATAATAACGCAAATAGTGCGCATCCTGAACCACATAGAACTCGAACGCTTCCTGCGAGAGGCTGCCGTCCGTCAGCCCCGTCAGGAAGGGATGACGCAAAATCGCGTCATAGATGGGCGCAATCGATTGCCAGAGTTGCTCCGTGTAGCGCATAGAATTGCATTTCCGTCTGGAGTCGGGATTCCCTGCTGCGCTTGGGGTGACGCCGCTTTTCGCGCCCAAGTGAACCTGTTCTTCCGAGCGCCGCAAGTGCCCTCAGCAGGTACAATATCCGCCGATGTCCTACCTGATGCGCTCGGAGATTGGCGAGCAGCCCGAGGTGTTGCGCCGAATCGCAGATGAAGGCTGGCGCGCGGCGCAGACCGTCGCCCAGCAGATTCGCGACCACGATCTGAAGTATGTCTTTCTGGCGGCGCGAGGCACCTCGGACAACGCCGCCGCTTATTTCAAGTATCTATTTGAAATCGAGCTCGGAATGCCTTGTGGCTTGGCTGCGCCGTCGGTCGTCACGCTCTACCGAGCGCAGCTGAACCTGCAAGGCGCGCTGGTGGTCGGAATCTCGCAGTCGGGTCAGGCGCCCGATGTGGTAGAGTATCTCGCGCACGCAAAAGCGAACGGCGCGTTCACGCTCGCGATTACGAACGAACCCGAATCGCCGCTCGCCCAGACCAGCCACTTTACCCTGCTGCTGCGCGCGGGGGCGGAGCGGAGCGTCGCCGCCACCAAAACCTACACGGGCACGCTCGCTGTGATTTATCTACTCGCCGAAGCCCTGCGCAATCACCCCCACGCGCCTCAACAGTTGCACGAGACGGCGACGCAGGTCGAGCAGGTCCTGCAAACCGAGCCGCGCATCCAGGAAATTGCAGACCGCTACCGCTATATGCGCGAGTGTGTCGCGTTGGCGCGCGGGATCAATCAGGCGACGGCGCAGGAAACCGCGCTGAAACTGATCGAAACCTGCTATGTGATGTGCAAAGCGTACTCCGTCGCTGACTTTATGCACGGTCCGTTCGCGCTGATTGAGCATGGCTTTCCGTGTCTGCTGTTCGCGCCCGATGGGGCGACCTTCCCCACCGCCCTGGAAAGCGCGTCGAAATTGCGGGCGGGCGGCGCGGAGACGATTATTTTCGCCAGCGATCAGGAGATTCTGAGCCTCGCCCGCACGCCCATCCCCATGCCGACGAGCGTTCCCGAAACTCTCTCGCCGATTGTGTACGCTGTCGCGGGACAGCTGTTCGCCTATCATCTCGCCCTCGCCCGCGACCTGAACCCCGACCAGCCGCGAGGACTGCAGAAAGTCACGAAGACGCGATAACGATGGAGATTCTGCGCACGGTCAGCGAGGTTCGCGAGTGGGCGCGTCGCCAGCGGGCGGCGGGGCGCGCCATTCACTTCGTGCCCACGATGGGCTATTTCCATGAGGGACACTTGAGCCTGATGCGCCGCGCCAAAGCCGACGGCGGCGCGGTCATCGTGAGCATCTTCGTCAACCCGCTGCAGTTCGGCGCGAACGAGGACTTAGACCGCTACCCGCGCGACTTCGAGCGCGACCGCCAGATGGCAGAATCGGTCGGTGTGGAGGCGGTTTTCTACCCCGATGTGTCCGAGATGTACCCGCCGGGCTATCAGACGGAAGTGCGCGTGAAGGAACTCTCCAAGCCCCTGTGCGGCAGGTCGCGTCCGGGGCACTTTGAGGGCGTGGCGACCGTTGTGCTAAAACTGTTCAACATCGTGACGCCTGACCGCGCCTACTTCGGGATGAAGGACTACCAGCAGCTGCGCATCATTCAGCAGCTCGTGCAGGATATGAACCTGCCGATTGAGATTGTGCCCTGCCCAATAGTGCGCGAGCCGGATGGGCTGGCGATGTCTTCGCGGAATGTCTACCTCACGCCCGACGAGCGTGCGGCGGCGACAGTGTTGTACCGGAGCCTGCAGTGGGCGCAGGCGCAGGTGGAATCCGGCGAACGCGACGCGCTCAAACTACGCGAAGGCGTCTACGAGCGTATCGCCGCCGAGCCGCTGGCGCGAATCGACTATGTGGAAGTGGTGGACGCCGAAACGCTCCAGCCTGTGGAGCGTCTCGAGCGTCCGACGCTGATTGCGGTGGCGGTCTTTTTCGGCAGGGCGCGCCTGATTGACAACTGCGTGGTCGCGCCCTGAGCTTACTTATCCACTGCAATCTGCACGCGTTTGCGCAAGGCAGCCTGCGCCGCCGCTAAACGCGCAATCGGCACGCGGAACGGCGAACAGCTCACATAGTCCAGCCCCACCTCGTGGCAGAACTCTATCGAAGCGGGGTCGCCGCCATGCTCGCCGCAGATGCCCACCTTCAAATCGGGGCGCACCGCCCTGCCCAAATCAAACGCCATCCGAATCAGCTTGCCCACGCCGTCGCGATCCAGCGTGACAAACGGGTTTTCGGGCAGGATTTTATGCTCCACATAGTAGGCGAGGAACTTGCCCTCGGCGTCGTCGCGGCTGTAGCCGAAGGTGGTCTGCGTGAGATCGTTCGTGCCGAAGGAGAAGAACTGCGCGTACTGGGCGATTTCGTCGGCGGTCAGCGCGGCGCGCGGAATTTCGATCATTGTGCCGAACTTGTAGTCCACGCGCACGCCCTCGCGCTCCATGACCTCTTTGGCGACGCGCTCCAGATGCTCGCGGGCGAGTTTCAACTCGTTCACATGCCCCACCAGCGGGATCATAATCTCCACATGGGGGTCGTAGCCGCGCCTTGCCGCCTCCGCCGCCGCTTCCAGAATCGCCGCCACCTGCATCTCCACGATTTCGGGGTACAGCAGCGACAGGCGCACGCCGCGCAGCCCCAGCATCGGGTTCGCCTCGTGCAGCTCCTCCACGCGCTGCAGCAGGCGGCGTTTCTCGGCGAGTTCGGGCGAGTCGGGCGCGGTAATCTCCAGCTGCGCTACCTCGCGAATCAGCTCCTCATAGCGCGGCAGGAACTCGTGCAGCGGCGGGTCAATCAGGCGAATCGTCACGGGCAGCCCGCGCATCACCTCGAAGATTTCGAAGAAGTCCTGTCGCTGGAAGGGCAGCAGTCGGCTCAGCGCCTCGCGCCGCTCTTTTTCGGTCTTAGCGAGAATCATCTCCTGCATGATGGGCAGGCGTTGCTCGCCGAAGAACATATGCTCGGTACGCGCCAGCCCGATGCCTTCCGCGCCGAACTCGAGGGCTTTGGCGGCGTCGTGAGGGTTATCAGCGTTGGCGCGCACGCGCAAGCGACGGAACTCGTCCGCCCACTTCAGCAAGGTATGCAGCTCGGCGGTGAGTTCCGGCTCTTCGGTGGGCACTGCGCCTTTGTACACCTTGCCCGTGCTGCCGTCGATGCTGATAAAGTCGCCCTCGCGCACGGTAATCGTTTCGCCGTTGAGGCTTACGGTGAACAGGTTTTCGTGTTCGTCCACGCTGATTGCCTCACAGCCCGCCACGCACGGGATACCGAAACCGCGCGCGACGACGGCGGCGTGGCTTGTATTGCCCCCCCGCGCCGTGAGAATGCCCTTAGACGCCAACATGCCGCCCACATCGTCGGGGTTGGTTTCAGGACGCACGAGGATTACGGGTTCGTGCTTGCCCAGCTCCATCGCGCGTTTGGAGTCGAACACGGCGCGCCCGCTCGCTGCGCCGGGCGATGCGCCCAGCCCCTGCGCCAGCAGCGGATACTCGCCCGTCGCCAGCGCACGCTCGTCTAAATGCGGGTGCAGCAGCTGGTCTAAGTGGCTCGGTTGCACGCGCAGCACGGCTTCGTCGCGTCCAATCAGCCCCTCCTGCGCCATATCGACGGCGATTTTCACAGCGGCGCGTCCCGTGCGCTTGCCCACACGACACTGAAGCATCCACAGCCGCCCACGCTCCACTGTGAACTCCAAGTCCATCATATCGCGGTAGTGGCGCTCCAGCCGCTCGGCGATTTCAAGGAACTGCTGGTACACTTCGGGCATGCGTTCGTGCAGCGCGCTCAGGGGCAGCGGGGTGCGCACGCCCGCCACCACATCCTCGCCCTGCGCGTTGGGCAGGAACTCGCCGTATAGCTCGCGCTCGCCGTTGGCGGGGTTGCGCGTGAACGCTACGCCCGTGCCCGAATCGTCGCCCATGTTGCCGAACACCATCGCCTGCACATTGCACGCCGTGCCCAAATCGTGCGGAATCTTCTCGCGCTCGCGGTAAATCACAGCGCGCTCGTTGTTCCACGAACGGAACACCGCCTCAATCGCCATCTCCAGCTGCTGGTTGGGGTCTTCAGGGAACTCTTTGCCCTGATCCCGCACGAGCTGTTTGAACTCCTTCACTAACTCCTTCAGCGCGTCGGCGGGCACTTCGGTATCCTGCGTCACACCCAAGCGATGCTTCAACGCCTCGAACCGCTCCTCAAACAGCCGCTTGGGGATGTCCATCACGACATCGCTGAACATCATCACGAAGCGGCGGTAGGCGTCATATACAAAGCGGGGGTTATTCGTGAGTTGAATCATGCCCTCGGCGGTGGCGTCGTTCAG
>Ga0105160_1001080_pt1 | contig 11489 bp, 9 predicted proteins | sample GXS110809BmetaG_FD_89591 | JGI IMG/M metagenome (GOLD analysis project Ga0105160, IMG submission 89591) | Hot spring microbial communities from Gongxiaoshe hot spring, China to study Microbial Dark Matter (Phase II) - GXS 110809B | ecosystem: Environmental > Aquatic > Thermal springs > Hot... | reverse complement strand
GAGTGTTGTCTTTTTCTTTGCTTTGTTGACTTTGCTTTCTCATAGTGTTTCTGGGCAGCAGATTGTCGCGGATGTTTGGACTGATAAAGGTGGTCGGGGAGTCAACAACCTCGACGGCGGAGTGTATGACGTAGGTGAAGAGGTTGTTCTTTATTACAGCGTAAATGAAGACATGGACAGGGTTAAAATAACTCACTACTTTCCAGATGGAAATTGGCACGTAGACCTTGACGGACCCCTAGCTAGAGGAAATTACAATTACAAGGACCATCGGGGACGTGTCTTCGACTTTAACAACGGGAGGTTATTGGGTGAGAGGAGGGTAGTATTGGAGGTTTGGAAGGGCTCTAACTACACTCGAGATGAGGTAAGATACCGGTTCGTCGGATGCCCCAGCCCTCTCAACCTACGCGTAGGAATAGAGATAGATGTTACCTCTTCTTCTGTCATTCTTACGGGATGGGTTAGCCCTTTAGGAATAAGCTGGAATGACTTCATAACACTGTGTTACAACAGTAGATTGCCGGGAAGCAACTATTATCACGTTAGTTACATACGTGACATTCTTATAGACCCCTCGCTTCAAGCCACTAGGCTGACGGAATTAGGACGAGGCGTAGATGACCAGAGGCGTGTTGTATGGACTAGGTTTATGACGTCTCTAGACAGCCTACGGCTCTCAGACCCAGAGCTTGGGATAATAAGGCTGAGGGATAGTCTGAAGTCCCTTGGAGGCTTCATAGCCGAGGTTAGGGTGCGATCGTTCAGACCTGTTTGGAAAGCTAGCCCAACACCTAGTGGCGGCGGACCCGGCTCCACGTACGTTGAATGGATTAACAACGCGGCCTCGGCCCCAGACTACTATGAAGTTTACATATATCCCGTAGCCACGATAAAGGTTGAGGTACGAGGCCCTCCCACCTCGCAGAGGTTTAATGTGACTGTGGACAATAAAACGGTCGGGTCAATCGGGGCTGGAGAGAGCCGAGAATATAGAGTCAGGGATTTGCGCCATACTGTTGAGATATCTCCGAAAATTATAAATGTTAGCGGTGGGGAGAGACACTTCTGTCGCTTATGTGTCAGGGATGTGGAAGGCGACCCTGTTACCGGAACTGTGGAAGTATTGTTTGATTTTGTGAAGCAATACTTGGTCGAGGTCGATGTTTACCCGTCCGACAAAATGCAGCTGACAGTAGACGGAAAACAGGTTACACCTCCCTACAACGACTGGTGGGATCACGGCAGCCACCACACGTTAGCAGTCGCTAATGAAGTCTTTAGGCCACAAAGCGACACAGTCAGAACAGTCCTACGGTTCTCAGGCTGGTCAGACGGAGTCATGGACGTTCAAAGAACGTTGGTGGTTACCGCACCCATCAAGCTCACAGCAAACTACAAGGAAACGAAGCAGTTCCTAGTTAAAATATACTTCAACTACGGTGAGGTTTCACGCAGCGACTGGTATGATGAAGGGTCTTTAGCCACTATTTCCCTCCGACAAAACATAGTGCCGATAACCAAGGGAACCAGAGCCGTGTTCACTAAATGGTATGCGAATGTTCATATTCCTGATGAAACGGCACAGCAGTTCAGCATTACTGTCAAAGAACCTCTAGTAATAGAGGCTGTTTGGAAGCTTCAGCATCTTCTGAAGATAGATGATCAGATGAATGTTTTTAGGGACGAGTGGGTAGATGAGAATGAGCTTGTTGTTAAGGAGGCCCCTCAGGAAGTTCCGGTAATGAAAGGTGTTAAGATGGTTTTCAAACGGTGGGAGGGCAGTGTGACATCCAGTGAAAGACGTATACAGTTTTTGATGGACAGCCCGAAAAACTTAAAGCTTGTATGGGGGAAACAGTTTTACTTGAGTGTTGAAGGTGTTGACGAACCCTCGCCCTCAGGCTGGTATGACGAGGGCTCGAACGTCATGGTCTCAGCCCAACGGTTCAAGCAGCAGGACGGCGGGAGAAGATACAGGTTTGACGGATGGTATGGCGATGTCTCCTCCAGCACGCCCACTATAACGATAACAATGGACGGGCCGAAGAATGTGGCTGCGCGTTGGGTCGAGCAGTTCTACATCGACATCTTTCCCAGCTATGAAAAAGCATCAGTGCATGGAGGTGATTGGTATGATCGCGGCTCCAAAGTAACCATCAGAGCTGAGAGGGAAGTGGATTCGGGGATTTTCGGGATTAAGTATGTCTTCGAAGGATGGCTGATAGATGACAAGCCGATAAGCAGAGATGTGGAGACGGTGGTATTTGCGGACTCGCCGAAGACGGTGCTTGCGAAGTACAGGCCTGACTACACCATCCTCCTCACCACAATAGCCCTTCCTGCAGCTGGAGGCATTTCAGGAACCTCTGTTTACCTGCTGAAGGCCAGGAGAAGGAAAGTGGTAGTAGCACCTTCGCCGGCGGTTCCGGCGGATGAGCGGCTCAAGGAGCTGGAGCAGATGCTGAAAGATGGGAAGATCTCTTCCGAGGCTTATGAGGCTGTTAAGAGGGAGCTGGAAGAGAGGGATGAAAAAGACTAATAACTATACGAGACCACCCTAGGTTTTCTTCTCCTGCCAGTCATTCCCAAAGATAAAGCTATAGCTGTAGCAGTCACAGCAATAGCAGCTATGTAATAGTAGAGGGGCTGCGTCTGCATCGCGTCTCTCTGGATGTAGACAGTCTGTGGAAGATAGACAGTTGTTGTGTATGGTGAACCTGTTGTAAAGGTTACTGTTGCATAGGTGGTAAATGTTGTTATGAGTGTCACCGTGGTTGTGCCGGCTGTTGTCTGACCAGTAACAGTTGTTGTGGTGGTAGCTGTCTGAATTATTATGGATGCGTTAAGTAGGGATACTTCAGTGATTGGTTGTGGATTTTGATCGGTTAGTCTGAGGTCTTTAAAAATTATTTGAGTGGTTGTTTGCGGAGCGTTGTCTCTGACTTTAAAACGTATTGTTATCAGTGTTGCTGGCTGTGTTGGGACGGGTGTAGACCCTTGTCTTGCAGCAGCATATCTGACAAAGCCCTCCGAGTTGTTGATTTTACGCATCACGGAGAGAGGTGAATCTCCTAAAAGCGTTCCCTCAACCATCGAGAGGGCTTCGAGAACATTTACGTCGAAAGATACGGTGACATCGGCGGCGCTGATGCCAACACCAAACCCTGGAATGACATCAACACTGACGGTGAAAATCTCGCCAGGTCTCACCTGATCCTTTTCAGGGACTATCTTAGCTATCGTATATGCCGGCTGGAAGACTTGATTATTGCTCAGAGACCAGATCATAAGAACTGTCAGGACAAGCAGACTAGCCTTCACGTCTCCTCCCATAGTTTCTGGCTAGGATGGAGAGGTCAGTTAGGTCGACGTAGCCGTCGGAATTAAGGTCTGCTGCAGCGTTGTACAGTGCCTCACCCCTCTTTGAACCATAAGATCTGGCTAACAGCGTGAGGTCTATGAGGTCGACCGCACCGTTGCCGTCAACATCACCCTCTACCCTAACTAACACCGTCGGGTGCCCTTGTTGTGACGATATCTCAAACCTCTGGAGTGTGAGCGATGTTGGCTGTATGGTCACGTCTGTTAAGTTAGAGAGATGGAAGGTTCCATACGCATCATATATCATAGATTGGAGCGTCACGGTTATGTTGGTGTTAGGAGGAACGGACGTGTTGGCATTAACTGTTACGACAAATAAGACTGGGATATTGTCCGGTACTAATATCCATTCAGCATGGGGGGCCGGACCAGAGTATATTGCTCCGTCTATCTGGGCTTCATATGTGTTGGTCTGGTAGTTCATGCCAACATGCCTGCCGTCCAAAGTGTATGCGTGAAGGTCAAGGTCTACCTGCTGCTTCTGTCGTATAAATGTAGGCCTAGATTGCATCCCCCCTATTGCTACATCCCGAAGACTCATTCCTTTGAAGTTCCTCATTACGTACTTCTCGATTCTGAGTCTTACGTGCTCTCCAGCCTTATACTCTAGAACCTTTAGTTTAATTCCATAGTCAGGGAGTGACAACTCGTATCCTTCAACAAGAGGTATCACGTTGTCTACTGGTTGTACTAGGCGTTCGTCTAGACCGCCGCCGCAAACCACCGTTTCCTCGACAGTGAGCCATACACCCCTTATAAGGGTCTTCTCGCTCATGTCAAGCAGTAACCAAAAAGGCCTGACCAGCTTACGAAGTATAATCCTTGGTATAGACTCCCCATATTTATAGTGTTCAGGTTTTTTAAGGACTATTTCAGCGGGGAGGTCATAGTCTTGAAATGCGTTCCAACCAAGCCACACTCTAGTAAAGGAGCCAAGGTGCGCTACTATGTAATTATCCGAATGGTACATGGGAACAGCCATAATGTCAGGGTCGTACACCCCCTTAGCTTTAGAATATCCACGCATGAGGCATTGAATCACGTCCCATTCATATAAATCCGGAAGGGAAGCAATTCCCAATTTCAAACCTTGATATAAATCTCCCAACCAGTGTCCTAGTTCGTGAGCTAATGTTACTGCAAATCTAGCTGTCGAATTATCGATAACTATTAGGTCAAAGTTCGTTCCATCTGCTTTAAATTCGTCTGCACCATTATCTTTATCTCCTACGCAACCCCCCCATATAGGGTCGGAGCTTCCCCCACAGAACACGCCATCCGCATCTTTCATAACGTTTCTGTCAAGTATTATGAAAGCTACAATGCCCATACCGTTCTGTTCACGGTAGTCAAACCTTGTAAAGTCGATAAACGCGTCAACACATTTGGCCAGATCCTCAGCCAAGTCGTCATCGCGTGGCAAATTATAATAACTTTGCTTCCATTCCCCGCACTGGTTAAACTGATATGTTTCTATTTGCTGGTCTGGCTGCTTATCCCTATTGCTCTCAGGATATAACTCGATATTCATCCAAAGGTTTCCTCCCGATTGCTCGTAATAGAAATCTCTAACCATGTTTATGGCTTTTTTCCACTCACCGACCTTGGATAGGTAGCTTACCCCGGCAACTCCCGTGGTTACAAGGACCACGCCAACATTAACTACGGTCTGCGGACGCTGCAAAACTTTCAGATAATGATAAGACTCACTTAACTGTATGAGCCTGTTTTCAAGGTCATAAGAGGCAAGAACTTCTATCTTATCTCCTATCTTAGCATCATCTATCCTGATTCCTTGAGGACATGGAAAACACCACAACACCTGATATTCCTGACCTGTTACAACATATTGATGTCCTTGAAGGACTTCATCAACTTTGATGAACCAAATGGTCGATGGGTCGCGTGCAGGGTTTACATCCTTGTCTACTACGACCCCTCTAAACTTTACATCGGTTTGAGCGCTAACTGTGAACCTTACTTCATCGCTTGAATGTTGACCATCCTTCCAGGCCTCGCATATGACACGCCTCTCTCCTGTAGGCTGTCCTGCCGTGCGGGAAAAGCTGTGCGTTCCAGCGTCTCTGGCGCCGTCGAAGACCACCAACTCGCTGCCATCTGGTTTAATGACTACAAGCCTCATCCTATCCACGTTAGTGTTCAGCGAACAGTAAAGGTTCACGGTCTCGCCTACGGTGTACTGTCCTCCGGCTAGGTTGCCTCTGCCCTGTCCACCCCTCTCGGTCCAAACATCGATAGATAACCCCTGTCCTTGAGTCGTTAAAATCAATAAACCTACATCCTTAGCTCCTGTAGGGCCGTTAACCACACCGTTGACAGGGAATAAGTGGACCACCGTTTCATACACAGTTAAGGGCAAGTCCCCTACCGGTGGTTTTGTTATTTCGGACTGTAGTGAAGCGCTCTGTACGTTTAGGTTTGCTGTCGTCAAGCTCTGGAGCTTGTTGTCGGCGGTGTAGCACGCAGCTACCAGCCCACCTTTATGGGCAATAGTGTCGGGCAGCGGATAGGTGTCATAGTAAAATGTACCAGACTGGAGCGTACCCTCTTCATACGAGATTAGCTGTCCATTGCGGTCGAAAATCGCAATGGCTAATAATCTGTTAGGATTAAACCCATATTTATATCCAAGGACCATGATATTGCCGGAAGCGTCTACCGTAACCGCGTCAGGAAACGTACCTTGAAGATCAAGCGACCATATGATATCTCCTTCGGGGCTAAGCTTGACTAACGTTCCGCCATAACCAAACGGCGCATAGTAGATGTATCCATCGGCATCGATTGCGGAGTCAATATCCTCAGCCCATAAAACAAAAGCCCTTAACCATTTAACATCTCCCCCTCTCCCCATTCTCAGTACCAGATTTGCCCCGCTTATGATAAGGTCTCCGGAACGTGGGTCAACCTCTACATCAAATCCATGAAAATGGCGCTCTAAGGATTCGTGCGATACGTGCTTAGACCATTTCACCGTTAGGTCAGGGTTTAACGAGATGACTACACCATTCCCATACGCGATGAAAACGTTACCTTGTCGGTCGACGGCAAGGCTGCCCGTCAGCCAGCTCTCCACATTCTCCATTATCACTAAGCTTTTGTAAAGCGAGCCATCAGGAGAAAGCACTACAAGAAGATGGTCTTCGCTTGACGTGGTTGTCAATACGTATACCCGGTTGTCTGGACCTACCGCTACTGAGGAGGCGAACGCCCACCTCCAATGTGGTAAACTAATTTTTTTATCCCAAAGTAAACTACCATCGCTACTAAATTTTGCTACGAATGGGAATCTTCCAGTCACACCTGCTATGTAAATGGAGCCAGCCTCGTCTATGGCAACGGAATCACAGACATCGTCCTCAGCAGTTCCCCACATAATGGACTTAAACCCGCTCACCCCCCTGTTAGCTTGTTGAGCTACAACATTGTAGGGAATTAAAGCTAATAGTAGCAGAACAGCTAGGGCAGGCGAGGCTAGACGATGCCTTCCCGTCAATACACCCCGCCCCTATTTTCCTTAGGGGTTCTCTACAGCCGTTGCTTATATTATTTAAACCAACCACGGTGCGTCGAATAGCCTGCTGGCGCCAAGCATCATCCAATCCAGCAGTCTAGAGCAGTAGAAGAGGCTGGTAATATTGGTGCCACCCAAAATTTGAATCTTAAAAGAATATATCGGAGTAATTGCAGGTAATAACTGTGACCTTGAGAGGGTTGGAAAGTTTAGTTCTAACCTTTCTCGTGGTCAGCCTACTTCTAGCATCACCTGCCCTCACCTCTGGACAGCAGATACTCAGGCTCGAAGACCAAAACTACAACCAGAAGAACAGATTCTTAAGAGGTGAGCAGGTTTTCGTGGTCGTTGTAGCCCCATCGTCCATTAACGCCAATGTCTTAGTCCATTATCCACCTAACTCGCCTGGACCGTCCCCAAAAACGTTTGTAGTGGGGGCATCCATACCGGCCAACGTAGAGTCGAGGCTTGGACCCATAGAGCTTGAGCAGAACGCGCCGTGCGGAAAATACCAAATTGAGGTGGTCTTCCTGCCCCCACGCCAAAGTCAATATATTTACTTCGATTACGCAACTAATGAGCCGCCGTGTACGTCACCCCTTCCGCCACCTCCTCCCCCACCAGATTTATCGTTGATAGCCATCTCAATAGCGGCAGTTGTTGTGATAGTAGCGGCTGTCGCATTACTTTTCACCAGGAGGAGAGCGGCAGCTCCTCCCAAGGCACCGGCTGTTCCCGTGAGGCCTCCCGTGGTTCCCCCAACAACGACCGCAGCGCCTCCAAAGCAAACGCCGAGGATGAGCCCACAGGTTAGAAGGGTTGAGGAGGATAGAGGTGATTGAAAAATGGCAAGGGTTGTCGTGAGAGACAGGTTCACGGGTAAAAGATACGAGATAGAGGTTTATCCCGAGAACACTGCGGAGGACGTGATCAACACCCTGGTTGACTCAGGTATTATTCAATCTTCGCCGGGCCAAGGCTGGGAATGGCGCCTAGTTGATTCAAGAGGTTTTCAGCTACCATCGAACACACGGGTTATAGACTGGCTCTCCAGAACGGGTGAGCAAACGGAGCTCATGCTAACCGCACACTGGACAGGCGGAGCATGAGCAGGAATGCACGCCCAAAAATAGTAAACGTATCCGACTATGATGTTGACTCGGACCCTGCGAGCAGGCAGAAAGAGCTTGCAGGCTGGAGCCAGGATAGAGTTGCTGAGGCTAGAGCGTTCGTAGCCGGTGCCGGCGCGCTAGGGAACGAGCTTGTCAAAAACCTCGTCCTACTTGGGTTCAGGAAGATCGTTGTAGCAGACTTTGACGAAGTCGTTTACTCCAACCTTAGCAGATGCATATTCTTCAGAAAAGACGATGCCCATGAAAAGAAGCCTAAGGCGGTTTCGCTCGCGGAGAGGGCGAAGGAGCTAGACCCGTACGGTTACGTGGAGATTGTACCCATTGTCGACGAGTTAAGCGTGTTTGGAATAAAACACGACCATGAGATATTCGAACAGGTTGACCTGATTTTCGGAGCGTTGGACAACATAGCCGGCAGAATATACCTCGCCATCGCATCCCAGTACAATAAAATACCTTATATCGACGGCGGCATGTGGGGTGCTATGGGCAACGTTTTCGTCTCAGTTCCACCGGACTCACCATGCTACGCATGCACCCTCTCGGAATCCTCGTGGGTTAACAGTCTGAAAAGGCTGCAGTGCAGCGCCAAAGCTTTTACAGACGACCCGCGGATAGTACCCTCGCTGCCCACAACAGCGTCAATAATCGCAGCAATACAGGTCCAAGAAGCGTTAAAGATAATTCACGGCGATATTCAGCACAACTCAGCTCTCGGAACGGTCTCCAAGGGTAAGATGATATCCATAAACCTGGTAAACAACGACCTCATGGTTTACACTGTGCAGAAGCGGGAGGATTGCCCTGTATGCGGGTTTATAGAGGGTGGTCTTAATGCTTCCGTTACAATGGCTTCTGAAAAGGCTTAGCAACGAGGAACAGAAGCTCAGGGAAAAATTTCCCGAGATAAAACTGGAGCGCAAAGACCTGTTCAACGAGGCAACAGGCGCCGGCAGGCTTGTGAAGATTCCGGTACCCGTCGGGATAGACGAAGTTGAGGTAGTGAGGGTCTACAAAATTGATGGACTAAAAGCCTCAGGATATGTAAAGGAAGGAGATATGGTGAAGCCTCTCAACAGCCACAGCTTTGAAATACATATACTCAGAAGCTATCCCTTCGGCCTTTACTCGCTTAAAAACCCTAAGAAGCTGGCCTTCTACGACGCACCCATAAGGATTAGACACCTGTCCAACATATTCCATCCAAACATAATGCCCGGCCCTTCATATTTGGCGGACGAGTACGCGGGAGCCGTATGCTGGGCCGTCTACGCAAACTGGCTGCAGACGATGACGTTGGAGAAGATAGTAGAAGGGTATAGAGACCTTATTCAAAACCCCAACCCAGACCCTAGGGAAGCATTGAACAGGCCGATATGCAAAGAGGCTGCCAACTATTTTATGAGGAAAAACCCTGGAAAAGATACGACTGGACCTGTGCAGCCAGCTACGCCAGTCCAAGAGCTTTCAGCAAGACACGGTAGAGAAAGAAAGCCTGTGGTAGTGGGTGTCAGCTAAAAAATGAGCTGGCATCAATACCAAGTACACACCTTCGACCATGTTATGCATGGTGTCTACAAGGAGTGCAGAAAAGGCGGAGACAAAGAGGTAACAGGCATGCTCATCGGAAGACCGTGTGTTTGGAATGGAAAACACTACATCCTAATTAAAGATTTCTTTCCGCTCGCAGTTGACTCGTCGCAGGTCCATGTAACTGTCTTGCCCGAAAGCATTGCTGAAGCGATGGCGAAGGTCAGCTCACAATATCCGGAAGACTTGGTAATCGGCTGGTACCACTCCCATCCAGGTTACGGGCTTTTTTTATCAGATACAGATCTTTTCACGCAGCGGCTCATATTTAGAGAATGGTTCAACGTAGCTCTGGTGGTAGACCATCTCAGGAATGAACATGGGTTTTTCGCCCTTACGCCTGAAGGTGGATACTACCGTATGAGCCATATAGTCTGGAGAAAGACCTAAGATGAGTACTAGCGAAAAACGAAAACCTCGACTGGTCGTAGCCCGCGATGAGGTGGGCGTTAGCAGGCAGCCACCTCCCAACCCGCCTGAATACGAGCCCATAGATGTATGGCCACCTCCCAAGGAATGGAAAAGAAGCCATGAACGTCAGCCGGCTAGGCTGCTGGCCGTATCAGTAGCAATGCTGGCAATCCTAGTCATCGCCTTATTTCTTTATATACGACCACCAACAGCCATATTGACGCTCACAACTACAGTCACGACGACGGTGACTACGACTGAATATGGGCATATAAGTCTTAACGCAAGTAAAGTAGTTCTCGGATCTACGATAGAAATTGTTGGGCATATAGCAAACAAGCAGGATAAAAAAATAAAAATAGAGATATATGATATGAACGGGAAAAAACACCGGTCTTTTGACCTGCAAATCAACGGTTCATTCAGATTAGTAGGTCTGACATCAGGCGTTTACATCATTAAAATAAATCTGGATGACAAAAAAGTGATCTATGAAACAAACCTAACAATACTCAAGCCCACGATAACTCTCTCAAAAAATGAAGCACACGTAGACGACTATGTTACAGTTTTTGGTTTCAATTTTAACTTACCACAGCCGATAACCATATGTATTGATCGAAATAACAACACTCAATGCGACCCAGGAGAGTATAAGGATAGCATCCTGGCAGATCAACATGGTTTTCTGAGCTATAAATTAAAAATTCCACCAATATCTAAAGGAAATTATACAATCCTTGCTTCCGATGGGCGTAACAATGCATCCGCTACCTTCAGTGTTAAACCTCATTTACAACTTAATTCAACTGTAGTAAAAAAGGATAAAAGACTAAACATTACTGGTTATGGATTTGATGCTAATCAAAGCTTAACCATTCAAGTCGTCAATGAAAAGCAGCTTCTTCAAAATGAGGTGCGAACTAATCAGGATGGCAGTTTCACCCTCACTCTAGACTATTCAGTGCTTTGTAAATCTGGTTACGGACCCTATGCTGTAAAAGTCAGCCAAGAAAACATTGAGCCTGTTTATTATACATGTGAAACTACATGACGTTTTTGAGATTGCTTAGGTTGCGTTTTAGGAAACCGCGTGTGGTTTCGGTTGACGTCGAACCTCCCGCCAACAGCAGGTCCCGTATGTCAAGAAAACAGTTCATGACAGCGTCTAAGCAACACGATAGCGTGGTTGAAAAGCTTTTTTCAATGAGTGACATAAGTGAGGAAGCGAAGAAGCGACTTTTGGAAGAACTAAAGGGAAATAGTGGGGAAGAAACAAATGAGGGTTAGCCAAGCTTTGCACCGCAGGCTACACAGTATGGGTTTCCGGACTTCTTTAGGATGTTTAAACATTCTTTATGGTATGCTATCAAACAACGTCTGTTAGTACAGAGAGTTAGGTCTTCTCCGCCCGACTCTATCACCGAGTCTTGCAT
>Ga0105160_1001079_pt1 | contig 11501 bp, 8 predicted proteins | sample GXS110809BmetaG_FD_89591 | JGI IMG/M metagenome (GOLD analysis project Ga0105160, IMG submission 89591) | Hot spring microbial communities from Gongxiaoshe hot spring, China to study Microbial Dark Matter (Phase II) - GXS 110809B | ecosystem: Environmental > Aquatic > Thermal springs > Hot... | reverse complement strand
CCCCTACCCCCGTCGCAGCCCCTTGGTAAGGCGCGACAGCGCTGGGGTGATTATGAGACTCTACCTTGAAGGCGACCGCCCACCCGTCTCCAATATCCAAAATCCCTGCGTTCTCTTCGCCTGCCGTGCGTAGGCTTCGCTCTCCCCGCCGAGGCAGCCGCCGCAGATGTACAAGCGAACTTTTGTAGCTACAGTGCTCACTCCATAAAGCAGAAAATAACCACACCTCCACGGGGGTAGGCTCACGCCCTAAGAGGGCAAGGATACGCTCATATTCCTGAGCTTCTATGCCAGCTCTTTCGGCTATTGTACGGCTCGGAGAAATCGCTCCCATCGCGGTTTCCAGTTTTCTATGGAGAGAAGCACAAACACAGGCTTGCCTACAATATGGTCTTCAGGCACCGGTCCCCAGAAGCGCCCATCTAATGAGTTATACCGATTGTCCCCCATAGCGAAGTAGTAGTTCTGGGAGAAAGTGTATTCCTGCTGCGGCTTGCCGTCTATATACACATACGGCTGTCCAGCCACTGTACTGACTTTGTGCCCTTCATACGCTTCTATAAGGCGGCGATAGAGGATGAGATTTTGAGGGGTAAGTAAAATGCGGTCGCCTTTTTTGGGCAGGTAAAAGGGACCCCAGTTATCCAGATTCCAACGGAAGGTCGTATCGTGAGGATACACCTGCGGCACAAAGTGCCCAACCGTATCCACCAGCCGATAGAAGGTGTCTATGGCTTCAGAAAACTTCCGAAAAAACTCTTCTGCCAGGTAGCGGGGCATATCTAAGATGTAGGTTTTTTCGTCTATGACCGCCCAGTTTTGATTAGAACTGCCGAGGGGACGAAAGCCGTAATGTTTCAGCACCCGATAAGTCAGAGGCGTACCGCGTGTGATGACTTTGTAGCGCTCCTGTACATAGCGGGGATGGTAAGCGGGTTTGCCGTTGATGTAAAGTTCGCCCATCCGTATCTCCACCGTGTCGCCTGGCACACCGACGCAGCGCTTGACGTAGTTTTCTTTCATGCTGGGAATATCCACGGGTCCGAGTTCTGGGCTATTGGGCATGATGTCATCGGCGGGATAGTTGAAGACAATAATATCTCCTCGCTGGATAGGTTTGAAGCCCGGCAAGCGCTTATAAGGCAGGACGATCCAGTCCAGATAAGACGGGATACCCGTAAATGGAATACGATTGTGAATGAAGGGAATCGCCAGCGGCACCATCGGTAGGCGCGGTCCGTAATGGAGCTTGCTCACAAAGACCAAGTCCCACGCCAGTAAAGTCCGCTCCATAGAACTGGTCGGAATCAAAAACGCCTCCACAATGAAAGTGCGCAGAAAAAGTATGACACCTAAGGCAATAAAAAGCTCGCGCCACCAGCGGCGGCGTCGGGCGCGGACTTGGGCTGGGGTTTCCACCGCAGCAAAGATAGTCGCTCTTACTCGCCTCCATCCGCTGAAATACAAGCCCGTGCCTACCACCCCCTTCATAATACCCCACACGCCGCCAGATACTCTGGTTATGTGCTAACTTCGCTTTATGAAGCCGAGCGAGCTTCCTTTGCGTCCGGATGGGTCTCTGTATCATTTAGCTATTCGCCCAGGCGAAGTCTCTCATCGCTGCATGCTGGTAGGAGACCCCGGGCGAGTCGCTTTATGCGAACCCTTATTTGACCAAATCCTCCATCGCGGCGGCAATCGGGAGTTTACTTGGATCACAGGCACTTATAAAGGTTCTCTCATCACAGTCCTTGGCACGGGTATCGGCGCTGATAATACGGAGATCGCCTTGATAGAACTGGATGCGGTGCATAACATAGACCTAAGCCGTGGCGCTCCATTCCCTACACAAAAAAAGCTCTACTTTTTGCGTATCGGCACCAGTGGGCTTCTGCAGGAAGAGCGCCAGCTGGGTACGATCGTATTTAGCAAATGGGCAGTGGGTACCGATACACTTCCGATGTTTTATGCGGGGGCAGAAGATAAACCGCTCACAAATGCCCTAAGGCAATACTGGCAGACGAAAACAAATAGAGAGTTGCCATGGTATGGGGTGGCTGCTTCTCCCTATTTCCAGAGTTGCTGTGAAAGGGATGCCAGTCGCCTTGGGATCGTTATAGGTATCACCTATAGTGCGCCAGGCTTCTTTGCACCGCAGGGGCGCTCTATACGGCATCAGGCGCAGTTTCCAGAACTACCGCAGTGGCTGGCAGGCTTCTCATACGAAGGGCATAAAACAGAAAACATAGAGATGGAGACTGCCCCCTTGTATTACTTGGCGCAGCTTTTGGGGCATGAAGCGGGGGCGTTGTGTTTAGGAGTCGCGCACCGCGGACGGGGGGAAACTATCTACCAGAATGGTGGCATTCCTCCAGAAGAAGCGATGCGTCACTTGCTGAAAGTTGGCTTAGATTGGCTGAGACAAGTGCCTTGAGCGGGCTTCAAAGAGAGCATTGGCTTGAGCATACAGCGCCGCAAACTGTTCTATTGTGAGTTGCTGGGCAGCATCTGAACGGGCTTGAAGGGGATCATTATGCACCTCTACGATAAGCCCCTCGGCTCCCACACCTACAGCCGCTAAGCCCAAAGCATGCACATAGCGCCACTGCCCCGCCGCATGCGAAGGATCCGCTATCACAGGCAAGCGCGTCCGCTCCTGAACCACCGGAATCGCTCCCACATCCAGCGTATAACGCAGCGTACGCTCAAAAGTTCTTATGCCGCGCTCTGTAAGCAGTACCCACGGCGCTCCATGGAGGAGCAGGTATTCTGCTGCTAAAAGCCACTCTTCAATAGTGGCTTGGGGATTCCGCTTGAGGAGTACGGGCTTATGAGTAGCGCCGACTGCTTTGAGAAGCCAATAGTCGTCCATGTTGCGGGCGCCTATCTGGAGTACATCTATGGACTCGTATAGTTCTAAGTGGCTTTCGCTGACGACTTCTACACAGAGGGGCAGTCCGGTTAGGGCGCGGGCTTCTAAGAGCCACTCCAGAGCTGCCTGCCCTTCCCCTTGAAAGGAATAAGGCGAAGTCCGTGCCTTGAACGCCCCGCCCCGCAGCACATGAACGCCCACATCCCGCAGAACTGTGGCTAAGTCCAGTAGTTGGCGCCGGCTTTCTACACTGCATGGACCAGCTATCCAAAGAAGGGCTTTACCGCGTCGCCAGTCAGACAGTTCTATTTGTCCGTCCCAAGAAGCAACTAAAGGATAAGGTACTTTCTCTGTCAAGACCCGTTCAACCTCTTCATATCGTAGGAGGGCTTCGGGCAGGTGTCCGTTGGCATGCACCTCAATAGCCCAGCGCTCTCCGAGCTGACGCAGATGCGCTGGCACGGAGAGCTTCCGCAAGGCTTCTAATATGCCATCGGGGGAAGCTTCTGCCCGCAAAAGGAGCCACATACTTTTGCTTTAAACAGAAACTGAGCAAAGGTAGAGCGATACTTTTGCTTATGCGCATAGCCATCATCGGGACGGGACGAATGGGGCGCACCTTAGCCGCCCTCGCCACCGAAAAAGGTCATACCATCGTAGCTCAGGTCGCTCGCCCTTCGGAGAGTTTTTGGGACTCTCTTACAGCCGAAGTAGTGATAGATTTCTCCCATGCCTCGCAAGTGCCCTCTATCCTTAAACATGCGCTTGCGCATCGGATACCCCTTATTACGGGTACGACGGGTTGGTATGAAGATTTGCCCGCTTTGCGCTCGCGGGCGGCAACCCAAATAGGCACTCGGTGGCTCTGGGGAGGGAACTTTAGCCGAGGGATCGCTCTTCTCAAAGTCGCCATTCGTAGCATAGTTACGCTCTGGGACGCCTTTACCGACTGGGAAGCGCTTTTGATAGAGACCCATCATCGCCACAAAAAAGACGCCCCAAGTGGCACAGCTATTGAGCTGGCAAAAGCGTTTCCCGCTGAAAAAGCCATTCAGAGCCTGCGCGTTGGAGAAGTCGTCGGCGAACATACGCTTCTACTCAGCGGACCAGGTGAGGAAGTTTCGCTCCTCCACCGGGCGCATGATAGGCGTATTTTCGCCGAAGGAGCACTCTGGGCAGCCGAATGGCTCCTCAGACAGAGCCATTTTGTAGGGAGCTTTGAGGAGGCGCTCCTCTCAGGGCTGAACCAGCAGCCGGGTTGAAGTTTGCCATCCTTCACCCATAATACCAAAGACCCTCATTTGCTTTTCTATTGGGCAGCCCGGTGAGAAATAATAAAATGCTGGCAGAGAGTACGCTACATGGGGCGCGGCAGCGCCGAAGGCGCTGCCGCGCCCCCTCAAAAGACAAAGAAATGTGCCGCTTTGGTATGAGGTGGAGAAGGCACACCCCAGCGGGGATGGGTAGACGCAATAGAAAAGTAAATCAGAGACTTTGGTACTACGCCAACTGCCACCTCATCCGCTCAGTGTCTACCCACTCCCCTAAAAGCGCAGTGCGGTGGGATTTCCCACCGCACTGACTATCGATAAATGGGCTTTTTTGTGTATCAGTCGGCGACTACGACCCGCTGGAGATAGCGGAGAACAGCCCCACTGCGCACCTCCAAGAGGTATATTCCAGCTGGCAGGTTCGCAAATGAAAGTCTATGAGTAGTCTCACCCGTAGGCAGTTGCTCTTCTCGTAGGACCTGACCCGTAACGGTGCGGATTGTATAGCTCATAGGTTCATTCAGAGCAGGGCGAATATGGAGATAGCCCACGCCATCCCGTACGGGATTCGGAGAGAAGGTGATAGTCGTCAAAGGTTGAGGGAGGGTGGTCGTGTTATTGTCTCTTACCTGAATGCTGTCTAAGTAGAGGGTATTTCCCATGCCCGTACGGTTCTCAAAGCGGATAAGTACGTTCGTTCCCTTGTAGGCGGCTGGGATAGGAACTTGCTTGCGGACCCAAGCTGTATTAGGGCCGCTTGGGGGGATTACTTCGGTTGGATAGCTGCCAGTCTGTTGAATGGCACTCCCTGTAACATCTAAGTCATTACCGGCTTCCTCGTATAGGAGAGTCCAAGAAGCGCCGCAGTCATTAGAAATATACACCGCCAGCGTATCCGCGTAAAGGAGCATATTGTTGGCTATATTGCCCCACTCTACAGCTCTGTAATACACATCAAAAATAATCGCTGGGTCATTAGCAGTAGCGGGTATATTGATGAGCGGAGTGATAAGATAATCACGCTGAGAGGCGTTGAAGTAGCGGTGATTGCGAATACGCACCATAGCGTTGCTGGCGCCGAAGCTACCGCGTCCAGGGGAACTATATCTTTCCCATGTAAGATTACTATTGCCCGTAGCGAAGTCAGGGTTGATGCGGGTCCAGCCGGTCGGCGGGAAGGTGGTACTCTCAAAGCCCTCCGAAAATGGATACGCTGCTACTGCATTAGGATCTCGCACTATTAGGAAGTTGTTGTAGGTCGTATCGGCAGAGCCGGCCTGATTTTGTACCTGCAGCCGTACGCTATAAGTGCCGGGCGTTGCAGGGGCATTCATCGTTGCGCAAGGTCCAGTTGTGGAGGAGGCTATGACCGTAGACCCCTGCCGTATCTCCCACTGAAAGATGTGGGGTTTGCCCATGCTGTAGCTGATGAGCTTGATAGATTGCCCGGGGCATACCACACAGGGGGGCTGCTCACACCCTTCCATGGCGAAGTTTGCTTTTATGCGTCCCCAGGGACCGCTGCCAGTAGCCTGTAGATTAGCCGTTTGACGCAGTTGATTGAGGTCAGAGGCACTCTGAAGCGCAGCTACCATACGAGCGGTCTGTCCCGCCGTGAAAATATCCAGTGATGGGTCATCCAGGTAGTCCATGTAGTTACGCACCTGGTCCGGGGCATTGCCGTTGAGCACAGTGATATTCTCGTTACAAGTATTTTGTCGTCGGGCGTTCTGGTAGTTAGCACTGCTTGTAGGAGGGGTATCACATACTCGGTCACCTTGGGTACCACAGTTGCTATTGGAGAGTCCAGTGCATCCCCCCTGAAAGGTATGATACAGGTTCAAATAGTGTCCAGCCTCATGGGTGGTGGTCTGCCCCCCCCCAGCGTTCCCAAAGTAATCTGATATGACCATAATCCCTCTATCTACCGACGGACTACCAGGAAAAGGCGCAAAGCCCAGAATCCCACACCCCATAGAACCGCTGCAAAGCTCCTTCACTACCCAGATATTGAGATACTTATTACGGGGCCAACCTACATTCGCTTTGACAGTGGAAGCTTCACCGCTGCTTATATCTACCCTGGGCTGTGATAGTCCTGCTGCTGTATAGTGGGTATAGGTAACACCGGGATGAGGATTGCCAGCCGTGTCCTTTGTCGCCAGTGAAAACTCAATGCGTGTATCCACACCAGAACTGTGGCCTTTGCTATAAGGACGCTTGCGATAATCGTCAAAGAGCTGCTCTATTTGTCGCAGAACGCGAGAGATAGGAAGGCTATCAGGCTGTCCATTACCTGAGTGGATAATATGAACGACCACAGGAATAATATAATCTGACTCCGGACAGGTATTTTCCGTGCGGGCACTGGCAAGGTATGTTTGCGTCCAATGGTAGATAGCTTCTTCCAGCTCTTCGCGGGTGCGAACGATTTCGGGGTGCCTGCGCTCCAGTTCTTGCATGTACAGGTCGGTACCGCAGACAGGACGCTGAGCCCAACCAAGGGTCAGCCCGAGGACTAAAATTCTCCGCATATAGCAAAAATACATCTAATTTTGCTTACCTGGATTATTCCATAATATCTGCACGGATTTTTTATCCGCAAAGCTCCGCAGAGCATCGCAAGTAGACGCCGCTAAGGGGTTATCTCGCAGGTCTAACCGTTCCAAGTTTGGCAGTTCTAGCAGTTCCATGGGGAGATGGGTGAGGCGATTACCCCGCAGGTCTATTTGACGAAGCCGTCGCAGTTCGCCTATGCCCAGTGGCAGCGCCGAGATATGATTGTACGCCAGGTTCAGCGACTCTAAATGCTTCATACGATATATGTCTGCGGGCACAATAGAAATGCGATTGTGAGCCATGTTTAGCGTGGTGAGATTAGGTAGGGAGAAAAGTACTGGAGGGATCCGGGTGAAGCGATTGTGTGATAAATCCACGGTGTGTAAAGAAGCTGGGAGGTGCAAATAAGGGGGAATATCAGATAAGTTCATATCACGGAGAGAAAGTTTATGAAAAGCGAAAGGATGTAGCCAGTGATACAACGCGGCTGCGAGCAAGACAAGCCCCAGTGGAATTGCCAGCAAGATGGATGCGGAACGGAGGTTTTGGGGCATGGGTGGGGAATAGGGCGGCGGCGTTACGACTACTACTCTGCGGCGGGCAGCCCGAGCCAGAAGACGCAGATGATAGGCTCGGCGTAAGTGGGGAGTTGTAAGCACACGATAGGCTTCATTCAAGCGCTGCATCTCTTGCTGCGCCTCTGGAGAAGGATTGACGTCCGGATGTAGTCGCTTTGCTAACTCTCGGTAGCGCTGCTTTATCTGCGCTTCCGAGGCGCCAAAAGGCAAACCAAAAAGATCATAGTAAGTCCGCTTTCGCGACATGATGGAGTCATGTTGTAGGCAGCTTCAGCCCGTAGCGCTGTGCCCAGCGCCAAAGGTATTTTGCCAGAATATCAAACTCTACATTCACCAGCATGCCGCGCTTGAGCTTAGAGAAAGTCGTATGCTGATAAGTCCAAGGGATGATAGCCACTCTAAATGCCCCTTTCTCTACGCCAGCGACTGTAAGGCTCACGCCGTCTATGGCGATAGAGCCTTTTTCCACTACATAGGGTGCCCACTCCTCAGACAAAGCAAAAGAAAAATAATAGCTATCTCCCCCTACACGCGTGATCTCCAGCACTTCCGTGGTCGTATCTACATGTCCTTGTACAATGTGCCCCTCTAAGCGGGCGCAAGCTGGCAGAGCCCGCTCTAAGTTGATTGGACTGCCTAAATCCAGTAATCCCAGCGTAGTACGATTGAGCGTCTCCTGTACGGCTTCTACGCAATAGAAACGGTGTTTGATAGCAATCACGGAGAGGCAAGCACCATTATGGGCGATGCTGCTACCCAGGGATAGCGCTTCTACGAAGGGCGCCTGTATCCAGAAGCGGCGCCCCGATGCCATCGTCTCTATCGCTTGGACAGTGCCAATCGCTTCTATTATGCCTGAAAACATAGCCTTAGCGAAGTAAGGTGATAGACCCGGCTTTTCGGAAGATACGGGGTTCTCGTGTATCCAACTCAGCTTCTACGACGAAAAAGTAAGTGCCTTCTGGGGCGGGGGCCCCTCGATAGGTCCCATCCCATAAGCGTTCTATGTCCCGGCTTTCACTGATGAGCGCTCCCCATCGGTCATAAATCCAGCACCGAATAGACCGAACATTCCGATAGATGAAGGGACGGAATACATCGTTGATGCCGTCGCCATTAGGGGTGAAGGTATTCGGGAGCATGAGAATAGGGCAGTTATCAAAGCAAATAGGGGCGCTAAGGGCGCTTTCATTACCGCTGGTGTCGCGAGCGGTGAGGGCTATACATAGATTGAGCGTTTGGGGCGCGCGCCAGCGAAAGCGTCGCTCCGGCTCTTGAATGTAGGTAATGCGGGTATATGGTCCCTCTGGCTGATAAGCAAAATAAACTCCATAGCTCCCCACATCTCCCCCGCAAGTGCTGTCAGGCTTGTCCCAGCGAATATCTATGAGGTAGTTTTCGCAGTCGGATTCTATCTGATAGGTCGCGGGGTCTGGCAGGCATGGAGGGGTAGTATCTCTCGGGGCTTCGCAGGCTTTATTGGAAGCATTCCACAAAGGGGCTCTAATACCAGCCACACCATACGAACCGCGACTAAGCACATAGTAGCAGTAAGTTTGGTCGTTTTGAAGCCCCTGATCCAGATAAGTGAAAGTTTGGCGTCCGGTGGCTTGGACGGGTATAGCAGCAATGCGCGTAAAAGTCCCCGGCTGTGGCGGATCGGCTCTATAAATGAAGAAGGTGTCGTTTATCCAAGGTACATTTTGCTCCCAGCGGAGGAGCAGCGCGCCATCCCGTGGCTGGATAGTGAGAAAGATACTCGTAGCGGTATTGCTGGAGGCGATCTCTCGTCCTGTGCCGTCAAGGAGTCGCACCCGATACCGATAAGGTCGGGTGCTGGTGGAGAGCCCATTTTGGTCTAAGTATCCTTCATCTGTCAGCCCTGTGGCGATGGTTTGAAATGCCGTGCCTGTGAAGCCTTCAGTTCGCTCCAGTGTATAGGTATAGGGCGGCGGGAAAAAAGTTGAATCCAGCACCAGCGGCGACTGCCATGCGACCCAGATAGCGCCATTTTGGGCATCGGTTGTATGAACGCTATCTTGCAGCATGAGCGGAAAGTTGATGGGCAGCTCTATGCAGACTTCTTCGCTGGGGCAGCTCAGGCTCCCTCTGTACCGCGCACGCAGCCGATAGCAGTACCGAGGACTAAACTCCAAATCCGCATCTGTAAAGCTGGTCGTAGTGCCAGGCACAGTGGCGACCAGCGTATACCCGTTCAGGGGACTACGGCAGCAAGGGGTATCCGCATACGCTTGCGGAATAGGAGAGCGGTAAATCTCGTATGCATCCGGCGGACAGGCTGGCGCCTGCCAGGTGAGGGTTATCTGCCGCGGACCGGGTGTCAAAGTCAGTCCCGTAGGAGGCGGCCCTATGACAAATATTTTCGTGACGGCATTAGCGGCAAGGGGAGGACGGTGATTCAAGTTATCATGGGCGTACCAGTCCACTTGATAAAAGTTTGCTCGTATATGTTGGCAGGTAGTCTGCCAGTTGAAGACGGCACTTACCGAGGGGGGATTGAAGCCAATCAGCGGGAAGGTACTTGGGGATATTGTCGCTGGGCTTGGCTGTGCTTGAAAGGGACCGTTGAATCCTAATCCCGCATTATTTAGATAAAAATACACGCTATCGGTTGGGTCGGGGTCATAGGCTCTTGCGGTAAAAGTGAGCCGCTGTCCCGCTGTAATACATGTCTCCGCCGGCACTTCAATCACTGGGGGACGATTCAGACAAGGTAGAACGAATATCGCCATATCCCGAATGACATACCCTATCAAGCGTCCATTTCGATACTCTTGGATGAGGATAGCGATATTATAGACGCCGACCTGCTGGGGCGTATCCCAAGTAATGAGTCCCGTTTGTGGGTCTATGGTGAAGCTTCCGCCGAAAGCGCTGGGGAACTGATAGTTAGCGACGGGGATGGGATTCTGCATGGTGCCGGGGTCATATTGCTGGCAAGCGATTAGTCTGAAAACTAATGAGTCCCCATCAGGATCGTAAGCCCCTGGATTATGCGTCCATAGCCGCCCCGTGCAAGCGTCATCTATGGGGTCGTTGAGGAGAATAGGGGAGTTATTCGTACCGATGAACGGGTTATTATTGAGGAGCGTCTCCACATAAAAAGAAGTCGCGCCTGAGTTAGCCATATTGCGTACATTCTCTACCCGGGCAAAGTCTGTAAAGCGCAGTTCATATTGACCGGGACCGGGGAGAGTGATTTCTACGGTATAATCGCTGCGTTTGACGCGTGGGCGCAGACGAACCCCTATACGAGCAGGCGAACTGCACCCTGGTCCCGCAGGACCATTAGAGCGAGGGATATTCGTATAAGTCGCAACGAGCGTTTTGTTGGTGCCAATAACGCTCCAGACTTCCAAGTCTATGAAGCAGCGGTCTACCCCCGCTGCTGCCGAGTCAGAATAGTAAGTTACAGTGACCCGATACCGATTAGGTCCGAGGTAGGTATAGGAGATTTGCCCGGCGAGCCCATGGGTCGCCCACAGCGCAGATACAGGGGGGATGAGGAGCAGGAGACGCCACATGTTGTGTATGGCAAAATAAACATATTTGCGCAGTGCTATTGGAGCAGCTCATCAGCGCCACCCAACGGGTAGTTATCGGACAAAGAGAGCCCATAGAGCATCTCTGGACGGCGCTCATCGCTGGTGGGCATGTACTTTTAGAAGGCGTTCCCGGTGTGGCTAAGACCCTCATGGCAAGCACCTTAGCGCATCTCTCAGGGTTAGAGTTTCGGCGGGTACAGTTTACCCCGGACATGCTTCCCTCTGACTTGACTGGGGGCGTAGTATATGAAGGACCGGGACGATTTTCTGTGCGGAAGGGTCCTATATTCACGCAGGTTCTTTTAGCCGATGAGGTCAATCGCGCTCCAGCTAAAGTCCAAAGCGCGCTCTTAGAGTGCATGCAGGAGGGGCAAGTCACCTTGGGCGATGAGACCTACACGCTCCCTCGCCCTTTTTGGGTGCTGGCGACCCAAAACCCCATAGAACAAGAAGGCACTTATGCCCTACCCGAAGCGCAAATAGATAGGTTTCTTTTTCGGGTGGAGGTCGGATATCCCTCAGAGGAGGAAGAAGAAGAAATACTGCATCGGTGGGCACGCCACTTATACCCGGAGCCGCCGGCGCCGCTGCTCTCTGCACGAAAGGTACTAGAGTATCAGGAGGAAGCTACCCGCATAGAAGTACCACCTCGTTT
>Ga0105160_1001077_pt1 | contig 11518 bp, 8 predicted proteins | sample GXS110809BmetaG_FD_89591 | JGI IMG/M metagenome (GOLD analysis project Ga0105160, IMG submission 89591) | Hot spring microbial communities from Gongxiaoshe hot spring, China to study Microbial Dark Matter (Phase II) - GXS 110809B | ecosystem: Environmental > Aquatic > Thermal springs > Hot... | reverse complement strand
GAGATCAAACAGAACGTCGGCGATGGCTCGCGGTGGGGTGTGAAGATCACCTACATCGTGCAGGACGCGCCGCGCGGCTTGGCTCATGCCGTCAAGATCAGCCGCGACTTCATCGGCGATGATCGCTTCGTGATGTTCCTCGGCGACAACTGCTTGCAGGGCGGCATTCACACGCTGATCCAGCAATACGCTCAGTCCGACTACAACGCGCAGATCGTGCTCAAGCGCGTGCCCGATCCGCGCAGCTACGGCGTCGCGGTGCTCGGCGAGGCAGGGCAAATTGTGCGCCTGATCGAAAAGCCCAAGGACCCACCCAGCGATCTCGCGCTGGTCGGCGTGTACATGTTCGATCACAACATCTTCACCGCTGTCGAGAACATCCAGCCCTCTTGGCGCAACGAGCTGGAAATCACCGACGCGATCCAGTGGCTGGTCTCCAACGGCTACCGCGTGTACCCCTACATCCACGAAGGTTGGTGGGTGGACACAGGAAAGCGCGAGGATATGCTCGAGGCAAACGCGCTCGTGCTCGAAGAAATGACCCCGCGCATCGAAGGCGAAGTGGACGCCGCCTCAGAAGTTGACTCGCGCGTCACTGTGGAAGCTGGCGCGCAGGTCATCAACAGCGTCGTGCGCGGGCCAACCATCATCGGGCACAACACGCGCATTGTCAACAGCTACATCGGCCCGTTCACCAGCATTGACCACGACTGCGTGATCGAGAACGCGGAGATCGAGCGCAGCATCATCCTCGAGCACTGCGTGATTCGCGACATCCCAGCGCGCATTCACGACAGCCTCATCGGTCGGCGCGTGCAGATCACGCGCACACCGCGCAAGCCCCAGAGCTACCGCTTACTGCTCGGTGACTACAGCCAAGTTGGATTGCTGTGAACCCCTCTCCGAGACGGACCTCTGCGGAAGTGCTGTCGCTTGTGCGCGCGCTGGCAACGCAATTCGCCGCGCGCGCTGACGACTATGATCGCACAAGCCGCTTTCCCCACGAAAATGTCGCTGAGTTGCGCGCCGCAGCAATCCCAAGCGTGCCTGTGCCTGCAGAGTACGGCGGCGACGGGCTAGGCTTGTATGACTGCGTGCTCATCCTCGAACAACTCGCTCAAGGCGACGCCAGCACTGCGCTCGGCGTCGCGATGCACTTTCACGTGATCGGCACATTGGCGGAGCGACGCACTTGGGATGAGGCAACCTTTGCCGAGTTGTGTGCGCGCGTCGTACGCGATGGCGCGCTGGTCAACAGCGCTGCAAGCGAAGCCGAAATGGGAAGCCCCTCTCGCGGCGGCATGCCCGCCACAACTGCACGGCGCGTTTCGGGCGGCTACGTGCTCAACGGACGCAAACGTTGGGTCACCTTCGCACCAGCGCTCAGTTACTTCCTCGTCACCGCCCAGCTCGATGAGGAGATTGGCGTCTTCGTTGTTGAACGCAACACCCCCGGCGTGCAGCTCGACGAATCCAGTTGGCGCGACAGCTTAAGCCTACGCGCCAGCGGCTCTTTCGACGTGATCCTGAACGACGTGTTTGTAGAAGAGCGATGGTGCGTAGAACGTCGCGCTCCTGCCCCGTCAATGGCGCCGCTCTCGGGCTGGGCTGTGTGCGCCTTTGCTGCTGTGTATCTCGGCGTTGGCGAGGCAGCGCTGCAACACACCGCGCGCTATTGCCAAATGCGCGTCCCTTCCGCCCTTGGGAAGCCCATCGCCGAGCTGCCGCATGTGCGCCGCAACCTCGGGCAGATGCACCTCACGCTCCTTGCAGCGCGCACGCTGCTCCACGCAGTCGCCCAAAGCTGGGAACGAAAGCCTGAAGCGCGCGCCACGCTGAACGCGCAGCTTGCTGCCGCAAAATACCTTTGCACAAACGCCGCCATTGCGGTCACAGACCTCGCCTTGCGCACGGTTGGAGCGGCCGGCTTGGAGCGTGGCTTGCCTCTCGAGCGACTGCTGCGCGATGCACGCGCTGGACTGATGCACCCGCCACAGGACGATTACGCCCTCGCACTCCTCGGCGAAGCGGCGCTTCGCGCAACGCTTCAGGACAAAGCCGATGGCAGAACTGTCGCGGCTTGAGGTGATCCGGCTCCTTGCCGTGATCCCTCACGGCGAAGAGGTTCGCTGGGGGGTGCGGCTCGCAGGTGTGGACCTCAGCGGCTTAGACCTACACGGGCTGAACTTCGCCTATGCCGACCTCCGCGGCTCAGACCTACGAGGGGCAAACTTGCGCAGCGCCTGGCTAGATGGAGCGCAACTTGAAGGCGCAACTTTGATTGACGCCGACTTCACCGCCGCACGGCTCGTAGGCGCCCGGCTCACCAATGCCCACGCCGACGGCGCCTGTTTCGCCGACGCTGTGCTCGATGAGGCAGAGCTTGAAGCTGCACAACTGGCTGGCGCAAACCTGCGCAGCGCTTCCTTGCAACGTGCACGCTTGGCGCGCGCCGACCTCACCGCGGCCGATCTCTCACACGCAAACCTCACCCGCGCGCGACTCACCAGCGTTGTGCTGAGCTACGCAACGCTAACCGCCGCCGAGATGAACGGCGTCGAACTCAACGATGCAAATCTCGATGAAGCAATCGCCGTTGGCGTGGACTTAAGCCAGGCACACCTCTTGCGCGCGAGCTTGATCAACGCCAAGTTGCCGTACGCTAACTTGCGCGAGGCTAATCTCAGCGAGGCGTTGCTCATGGGCGCGATGCTGGACGAGGCAGATTGCAGCCGCGCGCTCTTCCGCGGCGCGAACCTCAGCCGGGCAAGCCTGAACCGCACCAACTTCACGCGCGCGGTGCTGCGCGGCGCACACTTCGACCCAATGGCGCTCCGCGCGTCTATCCTCACTGAGGCGAGCTTTGAAGCAGGGCTGGAGTGAGACCAGGGGGAACATTGCCCCCAACGGGACTCGAACCCGTGTTTCAGCCTTGAAAGGGCTGCGTCCTGACCACTAGACGATGGGGGCAAGACGCAGGGATTGTAACACGAAGCGGCACGCTGGAAGCCTGCGCCGCTGCCTAAGCTTGCTCGTTGCTTATAATTGGGCATCATGCAGCGACCAGCGCGTGACCGTCGTCGTAACGCACTCGCGTGTGTGCCGGGTGCGGGCACGCCAGCACGCGCTGCGATCGCGTGAGCAACGGCTGCGGCATCCACGCCCCCGACACACACACGTGTTGGGGGCGTTTTTCGTTGAGGCAACATGAGCAGTTCATACATCCGCGTTGGCATCTTCGGCGCCACGGGCTACACCGGCGCCGAGTTGCTCCGCTGGCTCGCACGCCACCGCTACGTGCAGATCGCGTTCGTGCACAGCGAGAGCAACCCTGGCGCCGTGCTCAGCGACGTGCTGCCCCTTCCCTTCGACCTCACGCTTGTCGCTGCCGACGAGGCACCGCTGCATCGCGTTGACGTTGTTTTTTCTTGCTTGCCCCATGGCGCAAGCGCAGCTTTGTGTCAGCGTGCGCTCGAGGCGGGCGCGCGTGTGATCGATCTCTCCGCCGACTTCCGATTGCGCGACCCAGGTGCCTATGCGCATTGGTACGGCCACGAGCACCCGGCTCCGCATTTGCTCAACGAAGCAGTGTACGGTCTGCCCGAGCGCTACCGCGCGCACATCCGCACGGCGCGCCTCGTCGCTAACCCAGGGTGTTACCCCACCAGCATCGTGCTCGGGCTGCTACCACTGCTCGAAGCCGACGCGCTCGCCGAGCCATTGGTGATCGCCGACAGCAAGAGCGGCGTGAGCGGCGCTGGGCGCAAGCCAACACTCAGCACGCATTTCGTCGAGGTGAACGAGTCGCTTGCGCCTTATAACATTGGGCATGTCCACCGCCACGTGCCCGAGATCGAGCAAGAACTCAGCGCCGTGCGCGGCGCACCGACGCAGGTTTGGTTCAGCCCACACCTGTTGCCGATCTCGCGCGGCATGTTGAGCATGATCTACGTGCGGCTGAAGCCCGAAGCCGCGCGCGAAGATTGGCAGCAGCGCTACGCGCAACGCTACGCCGAAGAGCCATTCGTGCGCGTGCTGCCAGCAGGGCGCATCAGCACCATCGCCCACGCCGCACACACCAACAACGCGGTGATCTCCGTGCATCCCGTCGCTGACCTACCAGGATGCCTGCAAATTGTTTCGTGCATTGACAACTTGGTGAAAGGCGCGAGCGGGCAAGCAATTCAAAACATGAACCTGATGTTCGGCTTCGACGAGCAGGAGGGCTTGCGATGAGCGCGCGCGTGCATGTGATCAAGGTGGGCGGCAATGAGCTAGACGACGCAGCGTTCATCACTGGCTTGACCGAGGCAGTCGCCACCCTGCGTAACCACAACGAGCACGTGGTGATCGTGCACGGCGGTGGGAAGGCGCTCACAGAGCTGCTCACTGCGCTCAACGTGCCCACGCGCTTCGTCGAAGGGCTACGTGTGACCGACGCACCGACGCGCGACGCCGCACTGATGGTGTTGAGCGGCTTGACCAACAAGCGCTTGGTCGCTGCGCTTCAGGCGCGCACCATAGACGCCATCGGCCTGAGCGGCGTTGACGGCGGCTTGATCCGCGCTGCGCCGATCAGCGAAGCGCTGATGTTCGTTGGCAAGCCAACGCACGTGCGCGCTGATTGGCTGCGAGCGCTGCTCGCGCAAGGATGGGTGCCCGTGATCGCGCCGATGTCGCTCGGCGAAGATGGCGCGATCTACAACGTGAACGCCGACCACGCTGCCGGCGCCATCGCCGCTGCGCTTGGCGCACATTTGCTCACTTTCATCACAAATGTCGCTGGCGTGCTCGACGCGAACGGCGCGTTGCTGCCGCAGATCACCCGCGCACAAGCCGAAGCGCTCATCGCGCAGGGCGTGATCCACGGCGGCATGATCCCGAAGGTGCGCACAGCGCTGGATGCGCTTGCGCTTGGCGTGGCGCGCGTGCGCATCGCGCACCTTGCGGGTCTAGCTCACGATCAAGGCACGACCTTTGTGAATTCGTGAAGCCCTAGCTTCACCATCAAGGAGTTGAGTCGTCATGTCACGCATTCTTCAATCCCTGCCCAAAGGCGAAAAGATCGGCATAGCGTTTAGCGGCGGGTTGGACACCAGCGCCGCGGTGACGTGGATGCGCGAGAACGGCGGCATCCCATACGCCTACACCGCCAACCTCGGTCAGCCTGACGAGCCAGACTACGAGGAAATCCCCAAGCGCGCGCTGCGCCACGGCGCTGAAAAGGCAGTGCTTGTGGATTGCCGCCGCCAATTGGTGTTGGAGGGGTTTGCCGCGATCCAATGCGGCGCATTCCACATCAGCACCGCAGGCAAGACGTACTTCAACACCACGCCGCTCGGTCGCGCCGTCACAGGCACGATGTTGGTGAACGCGATGAAAGAAGATGGCGTGAACATCTGGGGTGACGGCAGCACCTACAAAGGCAACGACATTGAGCGCTTCTACCGCTACGGCTTGCTCGTCAACCCCAACCTGCGCATCTACAAGCCTTGGCTCGATCCCGAGTTTGTGAAAGAGCTGGGCGGGCGCAAGGAGATGAGCGAGTGGCTTGAGAAGCGCGGCTTTAAGTACAAGATGCCCACCGAGCGCGCTTACTCCACCGATGCCAACATCCTCGGCTGCACGCACGAGGCAAAACACTTGGAATATCTCGACACCAGCGCTTACATCGTCGAGCCGATGATGGGGGTGAAGTTCTGGGATCCGAGCGTGCGCATTGAGCCAGAGATCGTCAAGGTCACCTTCTACGAGGGTGTGCCGGTGGAGATCAACGGGCGCGAGTATCACGACCCCGTGGCACTGATGACCGAAGCGAACAAGATCGGCGGGCGCCACGGCCTCGGCATGAGCGACCAAATCGAGAACCGCATCATCGAGGCGAAGAGCCGCGGCGTGTATGAGGCGCCAGGCATGGCACTGCTGCACATCGTGTATGAGCGCTTGCTCACTGCGATTCACAACGAAGCCACCATCGAGAATTACCGCATGATGGGTCGGCGGCTTGGGCGCCTGCTCTACGAAGGGCGCTGGTTCGATCCGCAAGCGATGATGCTGCGCGAGAGCTTGCAGCGCTGGGTGGCAAAGGCGATCACAGGCACGGTGACGTTGGAGCTGCGCCGTGGCGACGACTACACCATCCTCAACACCACAGGGCCTCACCTCACCTATCATCCCGAACGGCTGAGCATGGAGAGTGGCAAAGCTGAGTTCGGCCCGCTGGATCGCATCGGTCAGCTCACCATGCGCAATATGGACATCGCCGACAGCCGCGAGAAGCTCGAGGTCTATCTGCGCGCGGGTGTGCTCAGCGCCGAAGAGGGCATGACGTTCGGCTTGCTCGAATCACCTAAGCCGCCAGTCACTCGTCTTGAGGAAGGCGAAGAGCGCCCCACCGAGTTGCTGAGCGACCTTGAGGGCTGAGCGCAGCAAGTGCAGCGCGCCTCCATGGCTGTGCGCATCCGTCCCGCTGTCCACGATGACGTGCCTGCGATTGTGGCGCTGATCGCGCGCAACGCACGTCGTGGCGGCTTGTTGCCGCGCAGCGAAGCAAACATCCGCGCACATCTCGGCAACTTTCTCGTCGCTGAAGACGGCAAAGGCGCCGTGATTGGTTGCGGGTCGCTGCTGCCGATGAACGCCACGCTCGTCGAGCTGCGCTCGCTAGCGGTGGACGAGCACGCGCGCGGGAGTGGCGTGGGACAAAAGCTCGTGGCTGCGCTGGTCGAAGAAGCGCGCCGTCGTCGCTTCGGCACGATTTTCGCGCTGACGCGCGCGGTGCGCTTCTTCGAGAAGTGCGGTTTTTCCGTCGCACCAAAAGAGTTCTTCCCCGAAAAGGTTTGGAGCGACTGCGTGCAATGTCCGATGCTGGAAAACTGCGATGAGGTCGCCGTGATGCTGCCTTTGCAACCCGAGCAAGCGCCCACAATCACCACACAGATGCGCGCACAGGTGCTCGCAGCCGTGCGCGCCGGGCGCATCGCACGCCGCGCCGTGAGCCGCGAGAACCGCATCCCTCTCGAAACAGTTACGCGCCTGAGCGCCACAACACACGCCGCTGCGCCTAACAACACCAGCGGCGTGCGCAAGGTGGTGCTCGCGTACACAGGCGGTCTGGATTCTTCCGCTTGCGTGCCGTGGCTGATCGAACATTACGGCTGCGAGGTGATCTGCTTCCTCGCCGACATCGGCCAGCGCGAGGACTTTGAGGCGCTGCGTCAGAAAGCGCTGCGCATCGGCGCGAGCAAAGTGATCATCCGCGATTTGCGCGAGGAGTTCGCTAATGAGTACCTCTTCCCGCTCATTCAAAGCGGCGCGATCTACGAACACAAGTATCTGCTAGGCTCCTCGATCTCGCGCCCGCTGATCGCCAAGCATCAGGTGGACGTCGCTTTGCAAGAAGGCGCCGACGCTGTGGCACATGGCGCAACAGGCAAGGGCAACGACCAAGTGCGCTTCGAGTTGACCTACATGGCGCTGAAACCCGAGCTGCGCGTGATCGCGCCTTGGCGCGAGTGGCCTTTCAAAGGGCGGCGCGACGTGTACGAGTACGCGCGCGCGCGCGGCGTGCCCGTGGGCGATTTCGACGACGACCTCTACACGCTCGACGAGAACTTGTGGCACTTCAACCACGAAGGCGGCAAACTTGAAGACCTCGAGTACGAACCCGAAGAGCACTTGTGGAAGTGGACCAACGCGATCGAAGAGACGCCCGACGCGCCGGAGTACGTCGAGATCGAGTTCCTCAACGGCATCCCGAAGCGGCTGAACGGTGAGGCACTCAGCGGCGCACAACTTATCGAACGGCTCAACGAAATCGGCGCGCTGCACGGCATCGGGCGCGTGGACATCGTGGAGAATCGCCTGGTGGGCATTAAATCGCGCGCGCTCGACGAGGCACCCGCAGCGACGATCCTGCGCGTTGCCCATCAAGGGCTAGAGGAGATCACACTCGACCGCGAGACGCTGCATTTCAAGCAAATCGTCGCGCTGAAGTTCGCCGACTTGGTGTACAACGGTCAATGGTTCACACCGCTGCGCGATGCGTTGCAAGCCTTCATCAGCGTCACACAGCGCGACGTGACCGGCAGCGTGCGCGTGCGGCTGTTTAAGGGCAACGCAATGGTGGTGCAGCGCAAAGCGACCTACTCGCTCTACCGCGAAGACCTCGCCACCTTCAACAACGACGAGGCTTACGATCAACGCAGCGCCGATGGATTCATCCGCTTGTTCGGCTTGCCGATGCGCGTGAAGGCGCAGCTTGATCAACGCCGCGCTCAACACAAACCACCCCCGCCAATGACGCCAGGACCAGGACGCGAGTGAGCACGCGCTGATTTTCACCTGCCCTACAAAGGGCGTAGAATAACATTGCATCTGCTCATGACCCAAGCAACGCCCCTCGCTGCCCAGGAAGAGAAGGCACCGGCAGGTAGCCAGGCGCAAGACGTGCGCTACATGACCCCTGAGGAGCTTGAGGCATACCGGCAGATGATGGAGTCTCTCCCAACCGAGGATGACCAGCCCGTGGACAACCTATTCTCCGAGAAACAACAACGCCTGCTCGCGGATGCGCTTTACACAAGCTGGTCACACTCACAACTCGGCAAACGCTTCCTTGTCGCAGCAAACGTTGGCGTGTTTTTCGAGGGTCGCCCCACTTCGCTTGTGCCCGACCTGCTGGTGAGTCTTGACGTGGAACCTTACCCTGATGTGTGGGCGAAAGAGGGTCGTTCTTACTTCAACTGGGTCTACGGCAAGCCGCCCGACCTCGTGCTCGAGATCGTCTCGAACAAGGAAGGCGAGGAACTGGGGCGGAAGATGCAGCTCTATCACCGCATGCGCGTCGGCTACTACGTCGTGTTCGACCCACAACAGCTATTGCTTGATACGCCGTTGCGCATCTTCGAGGGAACGCTGCGCGGTTGGCAAGTGCTTGAGGGCAATTGGCTAGACGTGCTCGAGCTGGGCGTGACGCTCTGGGAGGGCACCTTCGAAGGCATCACAACCACTTGGCTGCGCTGGTGTGACCGCGAGGGACAGCTTTTGCTCACTGGACGCGAACGCCCAGAGCGTGCCGAGCGCGAACTCGAGTTAACGCGCCAGCGCGCCGAGCAAGCTGAGCGTGAACGCGAAGCCATGCAGCAGCAGCTTGAACAGCTTAAGGCAAAGCTCCGCGCTTTGGGCATCGAAGAGCTTTAAAAGCTTCGTCCCCCGCTAAAAACCTTCCCTGCTTGAGAAGCACATTCCGTAGCGCGTCTTGTGCTTTTTCGCGCTCCCGCTAGAATAGTTAACGCCATGATCCGCATCTTGGTGGTGGACGATCATCCAATGGTGCGCAGCGGCTTGAGCGCCCTGCTCTCGGCGTATGACGACCTAGAGCTGGTTGGTGAGGCAGCCAACGGCGCAGAAGCGGTGCGCCTGTGCGCCGAACTCAAGCCCGATGTTGTCCTCATGGACCTCGTCATGCCCGAAATGGACGGCGCCACCGCCACACGCTTGATCCGCGAGCAAAACCCCAACATCCACGTGCTCGTGCTCACCAGCTTTAAGGAAGAGGAGCTGGTGCAGAGCGCGCTGAAAGCGGGCGCAACAGGCTACTTGCTCAAAAACGTCACAGCGGATGAGTTGGCACGCGCCATCCGCGCTGCACACGCCGGCAAAGCGACGCTCGCGCCAGAAGCTGCCCAGGCGCTGATCAACGCAGCCCATCACCCACCCTTCCCCGGCAACGAACTCACCGAACGCGAACGCGAAGTGCTTGCGCTCATGGTGGAAGGGCTAAGCAATCAAGACATCGCCAAACGCTTGTTCGTCAGCCAATCCACGGTGAAGTTCCACGTCAGCAGCATCTTGTCCAAGCTTGCCGTCAGCAACCGCACTGAAGCAGTGGCGCTCGCGGTGAAACACAAGCTGGTGTGATCCCACCCGCCACGCTGCGCGCACTGTTCGTTGGGGTGCAGTTTGCGGCACATCGCGCGCATACTGCACCCCGGTGTTCTTTCAAGGCACCTCCAACGCAGGCACCTCAAAGACCAAGAACTCACGCCCATCACACTGCGTGCCTTCCTGCACGCGATAACGCGCGTAAGGAAAGCGCACCAGCAAGCGGCTGAGCGAGCCGGCGTCGGCAGGATGCAGCACAAACAGCGCAGCTCCAGGCGCTAGGGACACCTCTGCTGCATCTTGCAAGCCTACGCTTGCGCCCGTCACGTTGCTGAAGTAAATATCGCCCAGCCACACACCTACCGCGCGATGATCCACCCAGTGCGGGTAGCTGACGAGCCAAATGTTCTGCAGCGACACGCCTTGCGCCGCTGCTTCGCGCATCACGCGCGCGATATCGCTCGCGTTCTGCGCGCGTGGGCAATACTGCGCGGGATAATCCACAAACACGCGCTGCGCGTTGAGCGCACCCACACTCACGCTTAGCCCCACCGCTGCTGTGAACACAACCCTGTGGACGAGGCGATGCGCGCGCGTCGTCTCTAGTGCCCAACCTATTGGCAACGCGCAAAGCGCAGCGACGATCGGGAGCGCGCCCAACGTGCGAATGGCGCTCGGGTTCTCGCGTGGAAAAGCAAGACTCAACGCCGAGGGCAACAGCAAGATCACCACTGCGATCGGCAGCAACAACATCTCCCAATTCCGACGCCTTGCGCCGAGCACAAGCGCCAACACCAGCCCAGCGATCAACAAGCCGCCAAGCACAGGGTCGAGGATGGGTCGGTCAGGGAGGTTGGTCACCCACGTTTCATCGCGCGTGACGTGAAACATGAGCAACGCACGCCACAGGTTATCGGCGAAGATGAGCAGCGGATTGCCTTCGATGGGCTTTTCCACCTCAGCGAGGCGCGTCGCCATGCGATAAACCACCATGTCGGGACGTTCGAGCGTATAGCGGAGCAACGGCAAAATCACCAACCCAGCAAGGGCAAAACTCGCAACCGAATGGCTCAGCAAGTGCCGCCATGCGAGCAGGTCGCGTTGACGCCAGAGCTGCACGCCGCGCGCAACGATGAAGAGCAACACCACCAGCGGCAACACCCGCGCTGGGATGTAACCCAGCAGCGCAACACCAAGCGAGACCCCCAACGCCAAGAACGCATTGCGCGCGTTGGTCTGCACCGCGCGCACCAGCCAAAAGAGCACCCACGCCGCCATGGTGGTGTGCACCCCCGCGCGCAAGCCGAAGCGCTGCGCTAACACCCCCCAGCTCATCACCGCCGCAAACAAGGCAGCAAACGCCGCCGCGCGTGCGCCGAACAACGCGCGCGCCAACCCATAGATCGCAGGCAATGAAAACAGCCCCCAAATCGCCGTGCCCACCTTGAGCGCCATGAAGTCCGGCGCCAGCACGAACGGCGGGGGCAATAAACGACTCAGGTGAATCAACGCCACCGTCCAGTAAAACTGAAACGGCTCGCGTCCTGTGTTGCGCTCAAAGAAGATCGGCACTGCGCCGCGAAGCACGTCGTACACGTCTAGGAGTTTCTCAGCGTGGTCGCTGTTCATCTCG